>Ga0214478_100242_pt1 | contig 32056 bp, 23 predicted proteins | sample M1_20Mar14CPVII9_2_FD_178001 | JGI IMG/M metagenome (GOLD analysis project Ga0214478, IMG submission 178001) | Marine eukaryotic communities from Monterey Bay, California, United States - M1_20Mar14CPVII9sort6BwellD7 | ecosystem: Environmental > Aquatic > Marine > Unclassified | place: USA... | reverse complement strand
GCGGTGTTGGTGAATTTCGTAGAAGGGCTGGCCCTAAGGATGATTCGTTGTCAAGAGAGTTGGATGAGAAGATATCATCTTTACAAAATCGGTTGATGGCATACCGTTCACAATTGGAGGCATCCTCAGCATCAAAAGGAAGTGGAGAGTTCGCTGCCGCCGGACGTCGCGATCTGGATGCCGCGTCAGCGTCGTTGGGCATTAGTCCTGGCAGATTTGCGGCTGCGGATGCTGCCTTGCGTGGAGGCTCTGGCAACGATGCCTTTGCGGCGGCTATGAACGCTATCTTACGGGTGGATCCCAGTGTCAATCCAAGAGAGGGATATGAATCGTGGTTGGCTGAACTAGGCCGATCAGCGGGTAGTAGAAATGCCAGATCTTCTGCTGGTGCTGGAGGTAATGGTGGAGATGACGATGATGATGATTCAGATAATGAATCCAACTCAAGCAACAACGCCAAGTCTGGCAGGGATGAGCTTGATGATAGCAATTCTAGTGGTAATAGAAACAACGCCCGAGATGGAGCGGATAATGAAGACGACAATGAGGAAGATGACGCCCCACTCCGTCGCAGTATGAGACTTCGAAGTCAACGTAATCCCTTGCCAAGACGTCCAAACCCCCGAGCTGCACGTTTGGCCGCTCAGCGTCGACTTGATGAGGATGATAGCGATGAAGATATTGACGAGAATCCTCCACTTAATCCTGCAGATCGTTTACGTGCTCGACTTGCCAACGCCGCGATTGATCACAATGTAAATGGTATCCCTGTGCATGATGCAATGGACGTTTCAGATCCAGACGATGACGACATCACCTTCCTCCCTGGCCCTGTGCCAGTGTTCAGATTGAAGAAGAAGAGACCGGGCGAGCCAAGGTATCAATCTGCCAAGAACTCAAAAGACATTTGGAACAAGCCTAGTTTACTTCAAAAGTTCAAATACATGCAGGATAGTGATGATGAGTCGGATGAGGAGCCTGTGGATATTGATATTTGGTTAAACAAATCGGCTTCCTTTGAAGACCCATCAAAAGAGTTATGGGGTTCTTATCCTCACAATGAAGACGAATCAGACGATGATGATTCCGACGATGAAGGCCGAGTCAATATTCCCATTTCTTGGCTAAGAAGTGGATTCAAGCTCTCCAAGTGTGGTAATGGCCTTGCCGTATCGTCACCATCAGACGAGGAGTGGGAACGTAGACGCAAGACTTCTTCTGTTTTGGTAAAGACTGGTCCATTGAAGGATGCCAAAGGATTATTCCCATACAATTGTCAAGGAGTGTCGGCATTATTGTCGATTGTTACAGCATTAATATATTCGGGAGCATCTGTTCAAGGCGGATCAACGGTGGCTTGTGATACTGAAAAAGCACCATTTGATTCACTATCGTTGGAACAGCGAAAGCGGGAATTTGATCCTCGATTAGTCGAAGCCCTCAGTTCTCTCATCTTTATAGCCGCTAAGGCTGGCAGTCGTCGTTGTGAAGCAACACTAAAAGCCTATGAAGAACAATGGGCACGTCGTCGTAGAAAGGGCCCTACCAAGCCTGAAGAGGAAGATACATACACCATTAAGCGTTTAGAACTACAGCGACGTTGTCGTGTCGCTGCTGTCTGTTGGTGGGAGATGGATCTTGCTGGTAATATTACAAAGTTGCCCGAGGGTAAAGATCCAAAGGACGTTCACTTTAAAGTATCCAATACCAATGTTCATGATATCAAGTCATATGTGAGAACACATCTCAAATCCTTCAAAGAGCCTGGAGGTATGGCCTTGTTCCTTGAGACTATTCTTCGTTGTCACGGTCCAACATTAAAGCTGCCTAAAAAGCTACTCAATTGTCAGAGCCCAGATACTCTCAAACAGTTGGAAATGAAATACAAGAAGAACAAGAATGGTGGGGACAATGGAGCCTTGTCCGAGGTACATGATTGCATGTCTGTCGAGCTATTGAGTCTCTTGCTCACTGGTGAAATCCACCACAGCTACACGAGTTGGGATGCTGATATATTTGGCATTGGCTTGATACAGAGGAATAATAACAAGACAGTGTTGTCCCCCAAGATGTTGCGCCCTGTTAAGCCAATCTGGTTGTGCTTTGGAGATCTTGGTTATTCTACTCTCTTTCTGGATACAAAGAACTTTATTGGTAGCTTGAATACTCTTGATAATCCTGGCAGGGCATTTCTTTTATCTCATTGGAATGTGTGGAGCGGAGATCGTACAAGCTTTAGGGTCATCACATCGATGCATGACGGTGTCTTTAATCAGGATACACAAAAGACGACGTTATCACTTGGAGTGATCCCTGATGACAGTGATTCAGAAGAGGAAGGAGAGGGACGTACTGTCAAGGATTCTATTAGCAGGAATTTGTACTTGGAGGAGAAGCGAAATGCTAGTGTTCAAGACACTATTGCTTCATACCAAGATCAAGCCTTCAAACCAGATCTAAAACCAATCACTGATGAAGAGTTGTCATCGGTCTCGTTTCACCCTGAAGATGAAAAGTACTACCCCACTCAATTCCGCAGATGGAGATTCCACTTTGGCTCTACTTCTACTTCTTGTGTGACTGAAGTATCTGCTTCCGATGACGATGGATGGATTCCATTCTATCGCTTACATGGCCGACAACGTCTCATTGTTGAAATGAAGTTAGCACCTCTAATATGTACAATTGTCCGTTCTCGCTGGCCAATGGCAACTGTTCGAGACTTTGCAGCAGGAAAGGTTCCCATTGTGTAATCAGATAAGATAGAACAGAAGTGTATTGCTAGTAGAGATTAAGAATTCAGATTGGATTCTTAAAATAAGTTTAGTATAATCAGTCAGCTAAGAACTCGCTATTCGTTTTGATATAGTCCTCTTGAATGGGTTCGAAGATTTTGCCAACTGCCAATACACTAATTGACAATGCCGACATCGGAGCTGCAATCATGTCATAGTCATCACTTAAAAGAAGGAGTGGTAATGATATTAATGATATGAACGCCTCCCACTTATAAGCTAAGCCAAAGTAAAGTATCTCTCGAATACAAATGCTCATTAGCGATAAGATACTGAGCACTGTCGATCCTGTTATACATGTTGCTAGCCCAAGTGATATTATTGCTACTTGGCTAAATCTATTTGATATTGGAGCAAGTAATAATGATAACCCAGATATAAATGGAAGATAAGTGTCTACTATTGACAAGAATGTACTACTATCGATTCCTGTACCCGTCAAGAAGTTTGAATCAAACAATGCCGATGTTATGAGTAGTACTGCGGATATAAAGAGTGTACTTCTATATGATATGACACGTATCCTTTTGAGTATATTAACATCATTATTATTACTTGTCTCCTGATATATTACTTTATCAACAACATCTATATCCGGATCAACTTCATCATTCCGATTATTTATTGAGAAGTATCTTGAAGATTTCGAGATTTGATGAGTAGGAATTGACCTTTGAATTCTAATCGACGGTGAAAACGCTTCTATGCTACATTGATACTGCAATGACAATACCAGTAGTAAGTATATTGCAACGATATTGAATAGGTGCCACATTTAATTGTTGTAGGGCACAGGGCCGTGAGAAGAAAGGGGGAGGATACCGCATCGTCATTTTTTTAGTGTGATGGATGATAATATGTATCATATGGCATCACGTCAGAATATAGTACAACTGATAAATAGATAAGATGACAGTAATTCAATGTATATCGATATGGTGGTCTGCTGTGATACTGCAATCAGCACTGATAGTGAAACCCGTCTCAGCCTTTGTCAATCCTTCAACTTCTACATCAAGATATACACATCACATACATCAACTACCGACAGTAGCTCTACATGCATCTAAATCAGCTGCAAAGAATAAAAAGAAGAATAAATCATCTAATAAGCAAAAGAGTGGGGGGTTTGGTGCAGCGCCGACATCATCAAGAAAGGGTTCGAAAAAAGATACAATCAAATATCCAGAGCTTGAGGACAAAGTATTGCAAACTCTCGTGCCCTCCTCCTCGTCAGTTTGTAGTATATTGTCAGAAGAAATGTACGATAGATTAGAAGAGATTTATGGATTAGAAAAGTTTAACTTTGGTGGAGAAAATGCAATTTACAAGTCAATTGGTACTATTGATAGCTCATCATCATCTTCTAATGATAGCGGGGATGTTACAGAAGGTAATGATGGATCATTGTTTGATGATATCTTATCTGGTGGTTCGAGTAGTAGTCAAAGTAGTAATGCATTGGATGATTTGCTTTCACCATCAACGTTATCAACTCCAGCCATCTCATTAGATGACCTTCTGCCTAGTGATAATGCACAAGAAAAGAGCAGCACACAAGAAAGTCAAAGCAGTACCTCATCTACCTTTGACTTGAACAATATAAAACCATTTGAAAAGTTTCGTGTATTGCATGTGGATCCAATGGTGCTTGCAGTTGATGACTTCTTCACTGAAGAAGAATGTGACAAGTATATACAAATGTCATTAGATGCAGAGGAGAGTGATGAACAGTCATCGCTGAGTAATCTACAACCCATGCTACTAGGCAAGTCACAAACGGTTGGTAAAGACTCACGTTCCCAAGCACAACGCACTAGCACTACCTGGTTTCACTACTTTGAAGGTGTTCCAGAATTGATGGCCAAAGCATCTCGATTGTTAGGATTGGAAGGTATCAATCGATGGGAAGAGCCACAGACTGTGAGATATAGACGTAGCGAGAAATTTACTTGGCACTTAGATGCACTGTCACCAGACGAGGCTACAAATGAATCTGGAGCTGGACAACGTGTTGCAACTTTACTGGTATATTTGACAGATTTGAAGGAGGGTTCTGGCGGTGCTACAATGTTTCGAGACCTAGGTGCAGATGACGGACCATTGAAAGTACGACCAAAGAAGATGGTAAAACACAACAATTTTCTTCAACAACACAAGCCATAAAACCTAAAAGTACACCATCTAAGTCCAAGAAGGATAAATATTCAGAAGCAAATGTAAAAGCACGTACCAACGCCGATGGATCCGTAATACCAGTTACTAAACCTAAATTATTACCAAATGGTAAATATCAAAGACCGAAAGGTAGAGGAAGAAACGGGTGTAGTTGGGATGAAGATCGGGGTAAGTTTTTTATGTTTTGTTGTGTGTTTATTTATATATATTGTTATTTATAGAGTAATTAGAATATAAAAGGTGTACATTATGTGCGGTTCTAAGAGTTTTAGAGAATGGCTTACAATCCGTTTAGATGTACATATGTATTTATTGTTCAATGATCTGTTAATACTCTTTTCTAACATAACTCTTTTTGTTTTTGCTTCTAATAAAAGGGGTATGGGTGCCAATACCAGAAGGTGCAGGAAAGGATAAGAAGAAGAAACAACAAACACAAAAGAAGAAGTCTGCTGCTGCCACTGCTGCTGCTCCATCATTTGGTAAAACTATGGTTCCTCCCAGAGATACGGAAGCAGAAGATGATGACGATTCAGATGATGATTCTTCATCAAGTAGTAGTTCAAGTTCGTCATCATCTTCTTCTTCATCCTCCTCATCCGAGTCTGAAGAAGAAGAAGAAACCACAAAGAAACGCGGTAGAACAAAGAAAAAGAAGAAACAGACACCCAAGAAACAAATAATCAATCCACATTATGGGGTCGACCGAAACGCAAACTAAAAGCTGTCGCGCGGTTTGATTCACAATCATTTAGTAAGAATCCAAATTGCAAGGCTGGGGAAGGGTTTAGTTGTCCACAGTGTTCATATGTCTGTTCGTATGATTCACGGTCATGTGAGAATTGTGGCTTGGCGTGTTATTATGAGGCAGGTGTGGGTGTGGTGGTATTGAAGGAGCGGAATGATGTTAGTGTTAGTCCTAAGAAGCGTACACGGGATGTTATGGAAGTACCCAAGGCAGCAGCTAAATCAACAACTAAAAAGAAGAAGAAGAGAAAGAGTAGTAAGGTTGATGAAGTGGCTGAGAAGAAGCAGAAGAAGACTGAAGAAAAGCAACAACCAGTAAAGAAGACGGGTACTGCCAAGAAGACACTAAAGAAGAAAAAGAAGATAAGTCCATTAAAAGACGCTCTAGCCGAAGAGGAGACGAAGAAGAGTGAGGATAATGATGGAGATACTGAGGAGTTGACAACAAAATCAATTGAGATGAAGACAGCGGATGATAATGCCAAAAAGAGTAGTAAGAAGAGTGAGGATGGAGTAAAAGATGATGAGCTACCAACAACTAAATCCACAAAGAAGACGGGAGATAGTACCAAAAAGAAAAGTAAATCGCCCCCAGCTGCGACGGCCGAGGAGAGTGATGATGAGCAGCCTGCTCCCAAGAAGAGCAAAAAGGAAAACAGTAAAAAGGCATCCCCATCGTCATCGGATACATTGATCCCTACTGCCAAGCCTTCTCCTAAACAAGGAGATACTCCTCCTGTTGACAAACCACCCGAGAAGAAGTCGTCTTCTGCAACAAAGAAATCAGCTCTTCCCAAACGTCCCACCCCTGTCAAACCATCTCTTCCAAAGAAGGCAAGTATGCCTCCTATTAAGCATTCAATTCCAAAGGAAACTCCTGCCTTGGCTGCATATACTATTCCAAAGCGCAATGCTTCACCATCCAAAGCTGCTGCTACAACTGCTGCCGCTTCTCAACCTCCTCCCAAGGCAGCACCTCCCAAGGCAGCACCTCCCAAACCCAAAACTAATCCAACCATCCAAAACGCTGTAGGTGGCAAGGGGGCACGGTTATTACCCCAAGTTCCAACAACTAAGACGAATGGCACAGCGAAGAAGAAACCAAGTGGTCGGGGTAAGAAACTTCCAACTAGAGGACCCAAACTACCAATGAATGGACATGCTAAAGTTGTTGAGAAGGGTGTTACCAAACGCAAGCCCAAGAAAAGTGCGGCGGCAGATGGTGCTGCAAAGAATAAAAAGAAGAGGAAGGTAATTGAGGAAGATGATTCATCTACTTCCTCCTCGTCGTCATCAAGTAGTAGTTCAAGTTCCTCGTCATCGTCTTCTTCGGGTGAAGAAGAGGAGGACATGATTGTAGAAGAAGCACCACCTCAACAGTCGAGAAAGTCATCCACAGAAGATGATGATGATGAAGGTGAAGCGGCTAAGGATGTAATCATTGCCTCAATACGAGAAAGTAAAAAGCCCCTTGAGGAGGGGGGAGATAGTCTTATCGAGACTGAAGAGTTAACAGAGGAACGTGAAATTGAAATCGTGAATGAGTTGAATGTAGATTTCCCTCCCGAAGATCATCCACCAGATATTGCAGACTTGGCTAATGATAAAAATGGCGCTGGAAAGTTGGAAGATTTAGTGGCCAGGGCAGTAGAAAAGACACAGATATTGAAAGCTGTCAAAGATCAGAAGAAGAGTATACAGGCCAAGTATGACACCCTTGTTAAAGAATCGGCCAAGAATGAGGAAAATCTAAAGGGAACTATTACCATGCTTATGAAACAGATTCGATCTGGTAGTAGTAGTAAGCCGGCATCGGCCACTGAGAATAAGCTTTCTACCGTTACAACTGAACGAGATGAGCTTGCCAAGAAGGTCTCTTCTATCCAACTGGAGAAGATTGAGCTTGGACGAAAGTTAGATGAGGCCAAAAGTGCCAATGTTACAGATTTAACTACACAACTTTCTGCTGCAACTGAAGAAAGTGCACGTCTTGATAAGGAGTTGAAATCTGCCACAGATGATTTAGCCACAGCTTGGGAGAAGATTGAATCGTTGGCAATCAAGGCTACACAATTACAAACGTCTAACGAGTCACTTACTGCACAGCGTGATGCGGCAAATAATCGTGTACAAGAACTCTTGGCAAGTGATGAAAATGTGGACGGGGTGTTATCGTCTCTAATGGCTGAACGTAGTGAACTTGCATCGAGTGTGGAAGAGATCAATGGACAGTTCTCATCACTTGAGGAAGAAAAGCTTAAGGCGGTATCAAAAGCCACCAGTTTGGAGGCTACGATAGATGAGTTGCAGGGAAGAATCGAAAGCTTGTCAGCTGAGCTTAATACGAAGAAAGTAAGCTCGGAATCAAAAGTAAGTTCTGATATGGAAGCCAAGTATAAGAGTACAATTAATGATCTCGAGGCAAAACTCAAGCGACAAAGTGAGGAAGCTTTGACTCTGAATGATGTTCAAATAACGGATCTCAAAGCTGAAGTCTCTAAATTGAAAGATGAGAGAGACGAGTTGGCAACCAAGACAGAGGAGGCAACATCCCAACTAACCAAGTTGCAATCTACATTTGACATATTGAATAATGAGCGTGAGGCGGCTCAGGCGAAGGTGAAAGAGCTTCTATCTGGTAATAAACACAGCGATGAAGTCATGGAGGCACTCAATGCAGAGAAGACAGTGTTGATTTCAAAGATTGATCAATGTATCGAACGGCTTTACCTTGAGAAAGATGGTGAGTCGTCACAAGATGATGCTGCTGAGTTGGATAGATTGCATGGAGAAGAAAAGTTAGAAGCACAGTTGAAACAGAAAGAAGTTCAAATGGCCAAGCTTGTCAAAGATAAGGAAAAGCTTGAGGCATATACCAAGCAAACACTTCAAATCTTTCAACAAAAGTATTTCGGAACAACGCAAGAATACAAAACCAAGTTGAAGTTGAAGGATCAACTCATTGAAACTTTAGAAGCAAAGCTGGCCAAAGAGAAAAGAAGGAAAGAAGAAGATGATGATACCTGAGTGAGGTGTATATATTATATAGATGTTTAGATCGACCTGTTTTGTTTATGTTTAGTTTAAGTCTCCAACAATTCATAGCGATGTTTTAGCTCAGACTCTTCTAGCATCTCTCAATAATATCGCATCGTACTGTATCACCGCCTCAATACCTAAGTACAGTCATATTCTGCTGTAGGGTAAATCCTCAACCTTGCCGAACTTCAAAGCTCTATAGGCATCTGTATACATTTCTTGCTTCATTTCAGCTAGTGTTGATAATGGATAATACAATGAGACAACAATCCATCTGACACAAACAATGGTAACACATCTCATGCACATAAGTTATATACACAACACATCAATACAACACTTACTATATGCCCTTGGATCAAAGTATTCTAAATTCATCGAGTCTGGTAAACCTTCAACAGCCCGATCAAATGCAACATTGTATAATTCCTCTATATCACATTTGATATCTATAATACCATTCTCAAGTGCTTCACTTGATGTATATTTCTTAGCAGTTAGTATCCCTTCCCTTAACACTGTATGATTTGATATCTTTGCTTTGCTTAATTCACTAAAACCTTTGGTTAATCTCATACCTAGGTTTGCTTCGGGCCAAGAGATGTATCCCCGTTTTGTACGCATTATACGATAGTCTGTAGAAAGGCAAAGAAATAGTCCTGCTCCAATGCAATGCCCATTAATGGCCGCGACAGTAGTGAATGGCAAAGTCAATATACGTGCTAATACCTGTGAATTGTATGATTCTATTAATGTAGATGATGGACTCTTAGTAGTACCATTGCTATTTGCTTGTAACATCCATTGTAGATCTAACCCATTAGAGAAGAATTTGGATGTTTGCGGTATATAATTTGTATCGAATGCTAACCCCGTGATTATCAGTGACTTGTTGTTTGTATTTACCAATAAAGGATGTGTATCTATCATATCTAATGCTTCTATTAATAACGATATTAATGTAGGATTGACTACATTCTTCTCATGTTGACGATGTATTGATAGGGTAAGGATTATACCTTCATGATCATCATCACTGTTGCTATTGTTAGGGGATAGAATGGTTGCAAATAGAGATACGCCATCCTTGTCAAATAAAGTCTGATTATCACGTTGTAGGCTGGGATTGTTTGACATTATTAAGTTGGTACTTGATAGTGTAATAGCCGTATCCGATCAATATCTAGCAGCCGATCTTATAGTGATAACGTCATATTGGTATTTTTTATGTGTAATAGCAGCCAGCAGCGCCGATTATAAGTACGATAGTAGCAGCTACTAACAATTAATAAGCAAGGCCTGCAAATGCGAATAAAATATTTTTATGGCGAGTTACCGGCAAACTGTACTCTAAGAGCATGCCAAAGGTGTATCGTATGCTAATAAAACAACCAACTAACTCCAACAACTCTAACAGTAAGAAGGTAAGAGAAATGCTGGATGATGATTTTGTAGTGTAGTGTGGCGATGTGTTGGGGATCACTGTTTAGACATAAAATTTGGAGTATAAATCCAATTGAATTTGAAATTGTCATTGAATTAGAAATTGTGTATGGTATACTAGAGATGAGTGAGTAAAGCGACGGTACAACCATGGAATACGTATGTAACAGTTTGATTTTATTTGAGGGTGATATATTGCTTGGATTTTATTGTGCGGCGCCACATTCGTTTATCTATTTTAAAGTGGGATACTTACTTCTAACGATATACATCAACACATTACTTCGTAATGTTATATAATATTGTATACGAATGCATCTTAAAAACAGATAGTAATTAATCATACAATAATTTTATACAATGGTTCTATCAGAGGGAAGTAGTGAAATCGAAGGAGCAAAGAAGAGGTTGGCAGCAGCAAAGACACAAAGTTCATTAGCAGCTCAAAACATCAGGAACTTTTTAGCTCAACAGAAAATTATGATGGATTCATTGAAAGCTTCGTCAGATGCGGCTATTAAAGAGGTAGAAGATGCACAGACAGCGTTGACAAATGCAGAGAAGAAATGGGAAGTTATTGATATTGATCAAGAAACTACATCACAAAATAATGAAACTAATGAGAAAAAAAGAAAGATCTCTCTATCACCTCAAGGCAATACAAACAGTAGTGCAAGTGCAAGTAGTAGTGCAAGTGCAAGTAGTAGCACATCAATTATTTCGTCATCAAAAGATATTGCAACTGTCGAGATTGATTTGGTGAGTATTGCATTGTGATATTATTTATGTTGTGATATTATATTTGTATGCAATATAACTCGGCAAAATCTAACAATATATGTCTTGAACATTAGTTGGAGAAGCAAATTAATACGGAGTATGATGCATTAACTGCACTGTTACAAGACAATGCCTACGTCATAGCAGAGCAAGAAGAAACACTTGTTGTTTCTATGGTGACAAAAGAAGACCCAATAGCACCCATTGGAGTTCTACTCAATAATGTTAGGAACAAACAACTAAAGGCCATCAAGGATACGGATCGTCTACAATCGGATGTTATATTGTTGAAAGGTCATATGCAGCGCTATGCCATTCTTGACAACAAGAAGAATCAGTTGCTTGGAACCGATCGCGGTGTCCAAAAGATCAAGAGTGTTGTAAGATCCATCCTTCAATAGACAAGGACCATGTTAATGTTGACACGCTCAATGAAAACTCTCAACCCGCCGTCATCTTGATGTGGCTAGGGGCTCAGTTGAAACAGTTTTCAGCCTACGACGAAAAGCCGGAGGTTATTACAAAGATTATCAGAAGATTGAAAAAGATGGCAGTAAGTGATCCCTCTAATCTGGTTAATTGTTGGTTTATATTTGCTTTGTATTATCAATCCTTCCACCTATTTTAACCCTATCCATTATTACTACTGCATAGAAAACGGAGTTAATGTGTCCATGTTGTACACGAGAATTTGCCGATGAGGGTGAGATCAATACCTTCCAAGCACGTATGGTAAGTGCATACTCTTTGTTCCTATACCTTTCTTTCCCCATAGACATCAATCTGATTCGTTTACTATCTCCATCTAGACTGAGCTAGCCGATCCTGACGTGTCAGAACTACATGCCATGGCTACCAAAAGGGCTGGTGATGTTCGTAAAGTTTTGGATAGGTATGAGAAGTACAAAAAGACTGTATCAGAGAACATGCATGAGAATATTGAATACCATCGAGTTATTGAAGAGCTAACCGAGGTGAAGGCCATTATTGCTGGACTGAGAAGTAAGGAGAAAGCTTTATCCGATAGTAAGGAACGGGTCAACAAGTTGAATGCCCTATTGATGTCGGTAAGTCGTTGTAATTGTAAACTACAAGCTGTAACACACAAAAGAGAAAAACATTGTCTGACCTTTCATTCGTCCTAACCTATGCTATACAGGTACATGTCATGGAGGAGAAGTCTATACTAAGCAATTGTGGAAAAAGATGGTTAGTATCGAGGAAAGTCGCACCGTCTAAATTAGCGTTACTGTTTAGGGAGAAGTTGCAGAGTGTTAGGGTAGTCATACCTTGGTTAGGGGAAGTAACGAGAACAAATGTAGGGGAGAATGATTTTCAAATACAGATGAGTGTAAATGAATATAGGCATTTAGTACATATCAACAGCTGCTCATCCTTCCTGTACCTATGTCGAAGATAATATTGTTAGCAGCCCAAGCTGTAGAGGGGGGAGTGAGTGAGTCGTTTGATCGCCACGATCTCTTCCCTCTTTCTAGACATTATCTCTTTGATCGATTATATTATGCAAGATGATCTAACTGATAGCTTGCCGAGAAACCATATCATCAATCGTTATTATATTCATACTTTGTCGGTACTACACACTGAATTTCTTTGCTATACCTTATGTATGTAAGTCGTGCACGCACAAAGAAAGTGTACCAAAAAATATTTTACACACATCCTCTTAGGATACAATTACATATCCTTCACACCAAACGATATACATTTGGACTTGGATAGTCAAAGCCAACTTAAACATAATATATATATATATATATCCTTCACACCTAAACGATATACATTAGATAGCTACACAACAAAATAATATGAAAAGCCAGAAGAATCATGTCAGTATTGATATCTCTTTAGCATTCTTTTCATTAGTTGGATTAGCTGTGATTAGTAATCGAAGATATAATAACCAAAGACGTGCTACTCAGTTAGAGCAGGGGTGTAATAATAATGGTGAATACCCAGGCACAACATCAGTTGAGGAGATATCATCTGCAGATGGATACGATCTTTGTTTCGCTGTTAAGTTTACACATTATAAAGAATTGAGTACAATATCAAGCAAGGGATATGCTGCACAAAGCCCTACATTCACCTGTTTTGGACATGATTGGAAGTTAAGATTACATCCATGTGGATCAAACAAATCATCGGATGGGATGATATCTGTATTCATCCGACCGCTCTCCACAGGTAAAGTTACCCTAGACTACAGATTTGTGATGAGAGATCGATTTGGTAATGTGTTTGATGCGAATGCTTCAGACAGCGTTATATTCACAGGATCGAGCAAAGGATTGAATAATTGGTTAAGACGTGATCAAGTATTAGAAGAATGTATTGACAGTGATGGATCTCTTACAGTAGAGTTTCAAATGAGATCGTTTCCACCACAATATGCTAGTGTGTTACACAATGGGACGTGTCCTTCTTCTGGATATGAAATGTTCAAGGTTACAATTCCCAACTTTGAAAATACCACATCAACTGCAAGAGGAATCTTTATTGATGGGCCGACATTCAAAGCATTTGGTCATGAGTGGAAGTTCAAGCTATTCCCAGGTGGATATGATTCCCAGGCAACAAAGGGGATGATGTCTGCCCTTCTTACGACCATGGGGTCCGACGCGTCAATTACACTTGACCACAAGTATTTGGTAAAAGATAACGAGGGCCACCTTTTTGATTCACGTCAAAATGTTGGGAATGTATTTACTACAAATGACGCAGGTATAGTTGTAGTTAACTTCATCAGACATGAGCAGATAATATCATCAGCAGGCAGGATATTAGTCAACGGGGCATTGGTTATTGAGTTACATATGCGGGTGTCAGGAAAACAGCACACTGTCGTATTGCCTAAGAATCCATTCAAGGGGGATATGCAGAAACTCTGTCTTGAAGATACACCAAATGTGTCCTTTGAAGTGGCTGGCGTCGAGGGCAACAGTACTTTTAAGGCTCATCATTCAGTACTTGAAGTATATGCACCGATGCTTGCAGATCTTTGTGGTGTTGGCAACTCGGAAACTACTACAACAATCCCAATCACAGATGTTGAGCCTGAAATCTTTTGTTGGGTATTACACTACGTATACGGTGGTAAAGTGCCTGCTACAGAATTGAGAGACAATGCAAAAGCTTTTATACATGCTGCTAACAAATATGATGTTTCTGGTTTGAAGTTGGAAGCAGAAGCGGCTCTTGTTGAGAACGAGGAGCTCACTGTTGATAATGTGATGGAGACCTTTCTCTTTGCCGACTCCAAAGACCTAGCTTTGTTGAAGGAGACAGCTATGAACTTCATTTACAAGAATGCCAATGCAATGTTGGAATCCAATTCATTAGATTTGAACAACAAGGGATTAGACCCGATCATCTTGAAAGAACTGTTGTCTGTGTTGGCAACAAAGGATACTCAGAGATGCGGTTCACACCCGGACTCCATGTCTGTTAACACTCTCAGGGCTAAACTTTTGGAGAAGGGCTTAGATATTGACGGGTCTCGTGAAGCACTTGTATCACGTCTCCAAGAGCAGATGAATTAGGAGTGAACGTATCATATGTTTGCTTTTGAGAAATGGTTCATTATAGACTGCCGACTCGCCTTGGTTATTTTTGTCATAAAACTGTTCTTAGTTAATGAAGATAAGACTATAACGATTGTTGGTACTTGATAGTATAATATCTGCAGCCAATCTCATCAATATCTAGCAGATCTAATGAGAATAAAATAAGCGAGTACCGGTATTTTGCAATCTAGAATTTGGATGGACATTCTGCAACTTATTAACTCCAACACGAGACAGTAATAAGGTAAGAGAATACCAGTATTTATGGTCGGTGATTGAGGTTTTGTAGCTTAGTGTGGCACTGTGTTGGGGGATTCTTTGAGCTTGCATCACACGGCATCAAAGTTGGATATAAATATAATATTCGTTCATTATTTTTGGAGCTTTCATGATCAGCAATTGAGGTTGATAATATCCAATGGTACAATTTTCGTATTATTTACTTCTAACGATATATACAACTTATCAATGCAACACTTTGTAATAATGGTATACGAATAATGCATCTTAAGACGGACAGTAATTATACAACAATTTTAATTTTACCATTATGTCACAAGGTAGTGAAATCGAAGGAGCAAAGAAGAGGTTGGCAGCAGCAAAGACACAACTTTCATTCGCATCACAAAACATCAAGAACACCTTAGCTCAACAGAAAATTATGATGGAATCATTGAAAGCTTCGTTGGATGCAGCTGTTAAAGAAGTAGAAGAAGCACAGACTGCATTGATAAAAGCAGAGAAGAGATGGGAAGTTATTGATGTTGATCAAGAAACTGTTTGTGGATTACCCATTGAGGAACTGAACAAAACATTAGATTATATATCTACAGTGTCATTTGCCAACAGGCGTTGAGAATAGCACAAGGATGAAAGGTAGAGAGTGGCACCAGCAGTATAATACAGCATTCAAAGAATTGATGTAAGTTGGAAGGTTTGGAACCGCCTACTATAAACATAAACATGTGAATTGTATGGAATACTATGTGCTATCTTACTATCGATGACTATGCTATAGAAACTACCATCCCCAACAAGCTTAACAAAGTCTTTACTCGATATAGTGGCTAACAGAATCATCTACAGAACAGTGATGCATACTATCTAAGGACAGAACCCTTGACATGCTTGAGGAGGCAGACCTTTATAATCTGCCCTATACATAGTTGCTCGTTGTTTAGACAACTCTAATACATCAGCTCTTCTTGTATTACTCTGTGATTGCTGCATCATTTGTCGTCGTTCCTGTATAATACGTTTCCTTTCTTCGAGACACTTATCATCACATTCTGGTGATATAGTGCTTGAGCTATTGGGTACCATTGTTGCTTTCCTTGGTGATAATATTACTGGAGTGCCGTCTCTTTCTCCTTCTTCCATAGCATTTGCAGGCTCAATAAACCAAGGTTGCAAGTTGGCATCCATCTTATGTACTCTATTATGAAAGCCAAATCTATCTTCAGTGGCCAGAGCTACCATTCTTTGATTTGACGGCAGAAGTGACGACTCACTAACATATCGTGAGTATGCAGCTTTCATACGCTCTGAATGTAAACCATCCGAATCTTCTATGTTTGACATGAAGTTGTTGCCATCAATAGAGAGCAACTCGTTTAGAGGTACATGATCCGTTATCAATACGCCTCTGTCGTGATCCATTTCATGTTGGCAACATCTAGCAAGCTCTCCATTCAATGTGATTTGTTTAGTAACTCCACATGATTCAAGTTCTAAATACTCAATAGTAACCTCGGCATCTCGAAGTAATGTCGCACGGAACTGAGGAGGTAATACCAAGCATTCTTCGGTCCATACCAACATTTCTGATTCTGGAGATCGCTTGATTATACGAGGGTTGACTAGAAAGATGCCTTTATCACTGTTTAAATTGTCAATGAATATCAAACTTGCATCGATACCACATTGCTGAGCCGCTAATCCAACAGCTCCTTCTTCCCTTGCTGTATTTCTCAATGCAGTAGCTACCAAGTTAAGTTCTTCTAATTGCTGCTTATTTTGAAACATTGATAAAGGTATGTTACTGGAAGGTATTCTTAGTATTGGATCTGGCCATCTAGCCATATTGAACAATTGTTTAGATGATGGTTTAGTAAGCAATTTATGTGCATCTGATAATGATAATGGTCCGGATAGTGATGTACCTTGCCAGCTTGGCAAAGCTTTATTATTATAGTCTCTTAGTCGATGATCATGTATGCTACTATAATGTGATTGATGTATTGTATCTACTCCTGCTGCTGAGTTAGCTATCAATGGATTAGTAATCACTGCCGAGGATGATATTAAAATGTTGTTCAGAAACTCTCTTCTTCGTTTATCACAATCATAATATGATGATGATACGCCATTGCAATAACCAAATGCATATGTTTGGAAAATATTATAATGGAGCACAAGAAGGAGGAGATGATACATTATCGACATCATACCTTCAACAGATGCCCATCAACTTTTTTTTTTCACAAGATGTGTTACTTATTGCATTGTTGTGTTTTACATGTATCGGTCAAGAATCCAACGCTACTATCAAACAGTTGCAAACTCTAGAGTGTGTTTATGTACCAAAGAGGTCAATAAGATAGAGTGATAAAGCCGAGAGCTGCGCATAGATATTACAACTACTGACCACTCTAGTTAATAGGCCTCGGGGAACTCATTTTGGGGTTTGGGGACCAGTTCGGGGAACTCGCCTGTATTGGGAGTCTATTGATACTAAATGGGAAAAGTATCCTATGAAAGTACGGTATAATTACACAAATACGGTGTATAATACGGTAATGGATCTCAAACTGCTTTACTCATATTCAGGGCATTATTGGCGATATATTGCCTATAAAAACACTAGATATAAATAAAGTACTCTTTTTATTGCATTTTTGAACTCCTCTCAGTGAGCTGAACAATTTGATATATATATTTATGAGATATTTGTTAGTACAAACACCTAATCAACACATTTAAAGTTGAGTTCCCCGTGAGTTCCCCGAAGTCCCCGAAAAAAGATCAAATCTGGGTTTCGGGGAACTTCCCCGAGGCCTAAACCCTATGTACATAGACCACTCGCCTCTCCTTTTCGTTTGGTCGCCATTTTAGTACTGCACATTTCATATCTCCGGCATATTTGATCAATCTCTATGTAGTAATCAATCTATGCAGTGGCGCTAAATAGTACAGATAAGTACATTCGTATACTGCAAGTATTGTTATTAGATCAGTTAACGCTCATTCGACGATTAGTGAAGCAGCCGTAAGGGTCGGTATAGTATTAAGTAAAAACACTCACCAAGTCACAGAACAACACTCACCAAGTCACTCACCCCACCCATCACCTTGCGCTCTCCCCTTCCACAGCAATAACATTGTACTAGCACAGATAGAATTGTAGTATACCAATAAATATACCTATGCATGGTTTACTCTCTCAGGCACATCGTCAACTAAGTAGGCGTCCATCACAACTTATACACATACCATCAAGGTTGCGACATGGCAGCTCGCCCCTCCTAGCAAAACGATATAAGAAGAAAGTAAAAACTACATATGCAATTACTAGAGAGATACCTGATTCATTTCTCAAAGCTGTTGTTCAACATCACTCCTCCTCCGACGAAAACAATGCAGTATCACTTATAAAAGCTCGTTCACAACACAATGAATATGTAAAGCAACTCCGTAGACATGTCCCTAGAGTACTAACTTTACCGCCACTTGAAACACATCCGGATTGTGTATTTGTTGAGGACGCCGTAGTAGCAGTAGGGGGTAAAGTTGTTATCACTCAAATGGGGCATTTGTCAAGAAAAGGAGAAGTAGACTCGATTAAAAAAGCATTATTGGATCGGATTGAAGGTATGTCCCATTTGTATGATATGAGAGAAGACGAAAATGCTCTATGTGATGGGGGAGATGTGATGTATACTGGTAGACATTTATTCGTTGGACAAAGTAATCGAACAAATACTGCAGGATTTGAGTTTCTAAGAGATGCATTTACAAATTATGAAGATGTCTTTAAAAATGATTTAGAAGTGGAAGTAATATCAGTTCCGCCAGTAGTTGCGGGGAAGGATGTATTACATTTAAAATCGGCAGTAACACATTTAGATGAATATACAATACTTGCACCAGAGGGTAAGATTGGTGATGATGTACTAGAAGCAATGAATGCAAAAGAGTTAGGATATGAATCAATACGTTTGCCTGATGTTTTATCATGCAATGTTGTGGTTGCTAATGACCATGTATTGGTACAAGATTCTAATTGCAAAGTATCCCGAAAAAGAATAAAAGAGGCATGCAAAGAGAGAAGTTTGGGATTAACCTTCGTGGATACATCTGAACTTGCCAAGAAAGATGGTGCATTAACATGTTGTAGCGTCTTGCTCCAGTTTGATCTGATATATACTAACTAACTAAACTGAATAATAGGATAAACTAAACTGAATAATAGATAATATGTGTCAAGTAAATATTAGTTCTAACGATCCTTGACATGACTTGAAATCTAGTAATCTGATATACCTCACACTTTTACTAGATATAAAGTAGTAACCTACCAAGTTGTAAGTAGAAGAGTACGAGAGTCAATACGGTATCTTTTTGAGAAAATGAGAGGACATTTGCGATTAGAACTGCCTACCTTTTGAGAGAGTGTAAAGGTCGTTAATAGAGAACTACTGCTCTACTCGTAATCTTATTGCAAAGGAAGATAATGGTTGTATTTGTCATAATAAATATATAATGGGTTCAAAGCATTCTCCAAAACAACACCGTCGGCGGCGACGACGACATACTGTCAATGTATCATCTACTCATGAACATCATCATCAATCATGTCCTGCTAATCTACATCGAGCAACTGCAATGGATGCTATCGAATCACCACTAAGATAAAGAGACAAAGAAGAAGGAACGCCGTCGTCATTCTGTATGTACTCCATCATTAAACCATACCCCGTCATCAAGATGGGGTACTGCACTTGAACGATATCAACAGGAGTCAAAGAAGGATGTTATGCACAAAGAAGGAGAACATCAGAAGAAGAAGATTGACCAGAGCAACAAGAGTAACAGTAACAAGTCTAGGAGATCAAAAGATCAAAACAGTAAAGATCATATGTCTCCCCTTGTACACAAGCCAAGTATACACCGCCGACGTTCCGTGGGAGATGTACCAATCAAACAAGTACACTTTGCAAAGACAAGCACTAGTGGTACTTCTAAAACGACAAGTTTTAGTAGTTCCAATAATACTTGTTCATCTTCAAATTCCGAGAGTAGTGATAGTGCATCTACATTTTTATATAAGCAAGCATGTCAAGATGTCAAGTTACTAAACATGAAGGTACCATTGGAAACAACAAGAAGGTCAAATGATTTGAAAAGGAGTCCGTTCTACATATCTGCTGAGTTTGATGAAGATTCATCGGTATCTTCATTGGATACATCATCTGTACTGTCGGCGGCGTGTACAGAAAATGATTGGAACTTATTACAAGATGCGAGGAAGAGTTTGGGAGGTGTTAGTATGGAGGTAACAAGGACTAGGAAGCATTCGATTAAGGAATGATTGATGAAAATGATACATAGTGGTAGGGAAGTACCTGAGATAAAAAGTAAGTTTAGGTAGATTTAGGATATGCTGAATACTGAGGTTTAAATATATACTCCTAGCATATCAACCACTACATATCAACCACGCACTACCAATGATCTTTTAGATATCCTATTAGTGCATATGGTATCTTTTCACGGCTACGCTATGTCGTAGGATACCGGGGCAATAGTTCGATTGCAATACTGCCCATATTTTTTGAAATCTACGATTAGCAACAAGCAATGCTCTAACGCCATAAACATATATCAATAACACAATAACGATTACTATCATAATCTATCATAATACATCATGAATACTATGCCAGCATATACTCGTCGTCGGTCTATTGTTTCATCATGTCCACGATGCCCCTTCAAAGCAGCAACTACACAAAAGAATGAGCGGCCAAGACGATCTACTACATCTAATCTTCCATCATCGTCATCACGACATGAACATAGTAGAACGATGAACAAGACGATCGACTACTCGGAATGGGATAAAGCAATGAACATCTATTGCAATGCACGAGAGGATGAGAAGATACCTACTACTAATACTCCCAATCAGCATTGTTTGGATGTTGTTGTAGACAAGAGGTTACCATCAAGAAGACGATCATCGGTGACCGCTCTAACGCTGAGTATGTCAACTGAGAGTAGTATTGAAACATCTGTATTACTCGACGCTCGTCGAGTTGCTCAAGAAGAAGAGAATGGATACTACATATATACATGTGACGATGATAGTTGTATATCGTCGTTACAAGATTCTATATATCCCAAGAAGAAGCATAATGAAGAGGATGAAGATCTCGATTGGGAGAGACTAGAAAGTTTCATGGATAATGACTTTCTTAATGACGATAAGATTGAGGAGTGTTATGATGCCCTTGTTTATTTACACAAGATATACAAGGAGAAGAATGAGAAGAAGAACAAGACGAGTATGAAATCAAGTACTGCTCTTCAGAGAAGACCGGTCTTTGCATCACCACAAGTGGAACAATATCGTGTCGGTAGGAGATGCCCAGCAGCTTGAGAAGTGAAGAGAGTCATCACAACTGTGTTGTTTGTATAATATGCTAGCTATAATACTAAGTGGGTAAATTTTAATGTACAGAGATTAGTTTACATTGGAAAAGTATATACATACACACTATTTAGACTTGAAAATCTGTTCTAATCGTTCTTTGGATAGACTCTTATTCTCATTCACATCACTGTTATTGTCTCTCTTTTCTTTCTGTATGATTTCTCTTAATGGTGATCGAGATGGATGACGCTGTCGGAATGGACTACTTCGCAGAGGGTTGAGAAGAATAGGTGATAAACTACTCCCGTTTCCGCGGAGTTGTGAAGAAAGTAAGGAGCTATATCGTTTGGTGGCAGAACTCCCTCTACCTCTAGTCAGATGATGATTAGTATATTGGCCTCTTCTTGGTTGATAGGCAGCGCTAAGGCTAGTATGCGCTCGTTTATCTGAATTCTCTGCCTGAGTAGTAGTAGTGTTATCATTCTCGTCTTGTTCATGAACCTCTGGTTCTGTGGCAATATCAGATCTCTTCTGATGTCTTCTATCATCATCGACTCTACCATTTGTGTTGGCCATTAATGAGTCTCCAGATGGACTTGTAGTGGCATCAGCATACAACAACTTGGTAGTGCTTATTCCCTTTTCACAAGTCTTGACAATTTTCTCATCATTGGATCTCTTTGGTGCTGGAGTTGAAGACTTCTCCTCTGGTGGTTCGATTTTGGGTCTACCTGGAGAATCTAGTCTCTCAAACCCTTGTGGTTCTTGTTGTGGGGGTGAATCGTGATGCTTTGGTGGAGCAGCATGATACTTTTGAGGTTGAGTAGTATCAACGTCCATGCCACTAGAATTAGCTGTATCACTTGGTGACGATTGATCTAGTCTTTCAGGAGGAGGTTCGGGAGCAACTCTACGAGTCAATCTCGAGTTTATATCATCGAGTGACCCGATCATAGATGATAAACTCCGATATGTCAGTGCATCTTCTGCATCCGAGTCTTCATCATCGTCACAATCAAAACTTGCTGCATCACTACTACTTGGACAGAGTGTCTCGGATTCATCGCCATTATCTTGCTGAGCATTCTCATTAGCTGCATCCTCATTCATGGACTCGTGAAGAGGTTGAAGCGGTGGATTGACTTGCTGTGTAGCAGTACTTTCCTTCAACCGGTAACGCTTGTATACTCTAGTCGTCTCTTCATTATCAACATCCGAAGAGGAGGGTGTATCAAGCTTTCGTTTGGCATTGCTTGGTGCTTTTGGAACTCGAGTTAAAGCTGGAGGTGGCTTGGGAGTAATTTCTTCGGGTGGATCAATACCTTTAGGTCGACGAGTAATCTCATCTTGTCCACAGGAAAAACTAACCTCAAGGTTCATTGGCTTGATAGTACTCATAATAGGATCCTCCTGAGTCGTAGTAGTTTGCTCAGTGCTCATCGGTGGATGGATATTCGCACGAGGAACACCGCCACTCTGATGACATACTGGCAGTACAGGAGGTTTCAAACTACTATCATCATCTTGATCATGGCACCTAGAAGACTCTGCTTTTAGACTTGCTGCTTCTACAGATGGTACGGCTTCAACATCATTATCTATTGCACTATCAAGAGTTACATCTTCCTCGCCTATACTTGTCTCGTGTAAAACAGAAGTTGGAAGCTTGTGCATGTTCATAGATAGAGACTGAGATTGCTGAGACCAATCCTCGAATAAAGAATCGGGCGAATCATCGTCATGCTTTTGTCTCCTCTTGTGTTGGGCAACATTGAATCCTTCATGAATTGTATCAATAACATCTTCTTGTTCATCCTTTGACAATGAAGTATCAATCGCAGGTGTAGTTTTGATTTCGGATATATTTAGTGACTCTGGTACGACTTTGGGCTTGGCTACTTCTTTGGATGCCGACTTTAACTTCTTCCACCACTTTTGAATGGTTATGGTGCTCTTACAAACTAATGAAAAGCCTCGAACTTGTCGTAACATTCCAGCTACAATCAGTACTTGTATCTTTCCCTTGGTAGTATGAGATGTTGGATCAAGCATATCAAGCCAACAATTATTGACAATGGCTGGTAGCCAACTTTGCTTTGGCATTGTAGTGTTAATGATGAATGGAATCTTGACTAAGCCAAACAGAGTCTTTTCTTTAGATGATGCATCTCCGCTCTTATCGTCAACACGGTATATGTGAAGAGTTACAATGGTAGCACAATCTTGTTTCCTTTCAGCAGAGTCGAGTGCAATCTGCCAAGAGCAGATATCGTTTGTCTGGGGTACATCAACAGTCTTTTGACTATTGATAGGCTCACTTGAGGACAAGATTGGTTCATTACAAGATATTCCTATCTTGATACTAGCATTAGTATCCAATACCAAAGACTTGGAAAGACGCTCAATTCTCACATCAAGCCAAACAGGTGGAGCCTTGACTGGTTTCAACACTGAGGAAGCTTTCTCGTGTGTTTCCTGTGATGGTGCTTGCCTGTCTTTCCCTGTGGATGATGGCATAGTAGTTGCCACATTATCATTCACAGTTCCTCCTCGAGCAAAATTGGATAGGAATACACTAATTGGATGTGGTGTTTTTGATGACATGGCTGAAGAAGGTTGAAATCCATTTACCATAATTGGAGCACTTCTTTCATGATGCGCAGCCCTGCCCGATGCATCAACTTCCCGCGCTTGACAACTTGGTGGAGATGATGGTTGATTGGTAGTCTTATTATTTCCAGGGTACAGACCAAGTCGAAGAGACATTGTTCCTACTTTTGCTGAGCATACTTTGCCCACATCTGAAAGAAGCTCATCATCTTCTTCTGACAGCAGCAAGTCAAGTTTAACATCTTTTGTAAGAGTATTTGATAGTAACAAATCACAAAGTTTGAGAGTTGCTTGAGCTATACAAATCTTCCCTAACTTTCTTTCTTTTCTCTTGGCAGCAGAGAGCATAGCTACTCTTGGAAGCTTTGGAGTGTGCCCTGCTGTTGATGACGGGCGACAAAAGAGGTCAAATTTTATTGTACCATCCAGCCATTGACGTACACATTCATCATTCTCAAATAGAACGTTCATTTCCTTTGTGTGAATATCCGATAGTAGAGAAATACTCGTCAACTTTTTCTTGGCGACCTTTGATGATGATGCCTTTCTATTATTGGTCATCACCTTGTTGGATTGGTTACCACTACTAAATTGCTCACAAACTACAAATTCTACTTGTTGATCTAATGACGGTGACAAATTATTGACTTGACCATACAAAGGTGGATTATATTGAATATAAAAGTCATTCTTGCCCTTGAGTTTGTCTGTCACACTAGAGGATAATGACAATGAATTAATCTCAAGTTTGAGCAAACCAACTTTTCGCAGAGCATTCGATTGGTTTGAACCAGCTGACACGAGAGAGGGAAATGCCTTTGGTGGTGGAGAACTAGCATGTTGTACCATTCTTGATATCCACATGTCATATGGATCAATACATGACGGGTCGGAAGAATTTACTGTAGGTATTGTCATGTCATCAGTACACAAGTCAAGCAATTCTTCGAGTAAGCTTTGTTTCTCCTCAATACTGCTACCGCCATACAAATTACCACTATTTAGGCCGATAGAAGAATCATTGTTTACACTTGAATTGTTAGATTGTCCTTGAACAAAGTATGAAGGATTAGTATTGTGTGGAGGTAGATTGTTTGTAGGCATCACTGTTGATGATTGCACAGTAGGTTGTAAATCTTGTCGTGTTGTTTGCCGATTGCCAACCTTTTGTGTTGGACAAACATTCACTTGCTGTTGCATAATGTTCATTTGGACTTGTTGCGGTTGTTCTGGTTGTTGAGGTCTTGGAGGAATAATAACTCGAAAGAGTAACTCAAACACTGCCTTCCCTACACTACTACTCGAAACAGCATCAAGTGATAATATTTGCACCTCTCGACGTAGAGAAAGTTTGATTGTTCTAATCGTAGCGGTAGTATTTCTATCATGATCTTCAGTAGTAGTAACAGATTCGGGCTTGAGTTTGTGTTTGTCTGTAATGCTCATATCTGAAATGTGAGCATAACCAATCAACTCATTACTATTATTTGAAGAAGGACGTAGAAATGATACTCGTAGTGGTGAAGCATCTTTCATATAGTTATCTAACGATGGAATACTACCAATTAATGGATATTCAACCGCTGCTGATGCACCTCGAAGGTCAGAGTACTCTGATGACCCCCAAAATTGTATTCGAGCAAAACTACCATCAATTATTGAACATGCCTGTAAACGAATTGTTAATGTCCCGAGTAGATCACCACTAACTTTAGGTGGTAATGGAGGACCTTGTTGTATGCTAATTGGACGTTCCATATCCATTGTAATCTCTCCAATACTACACAATCGACAATACAACCACTAAAAATCACTACCGAAAAAACTAAAATTTTTAAATTGAAATTCTCTCTTCTCGCGAGTCAAGATTTTGTTTTGCATACAAGAAGTCAATACTTAGAGCAAGTATTATATAATAATATCGATACCATACAACTTCCTGATATTCTTCTATACATTCTTCCAACCATCTATTATACCACCAATAAATACACCACAATAGATACAAAATGCAATCATTATTGGAAATACTACTATATGGAATGCAATACGTTCATGTGTTTCAAGCATATATAATCCTGTCCATAAATAATAATGATATTTCAATCGTTGTAGGTATAATATTATTGCATTGTGTCCTTTTGTTTGTGGGCATAGTAAATTAGTTTCAAATACCTATGACTAATCGGACATACAACTTTCACTTCAAGTAAAAGCTCAATGTCCTGCCAATCCCTTACACTCGATTTTTACTTTGTGTCCACCATTGGCTTTGGAAGTTACTTTCATAGTGTCAATCTGATTCTCGCCACTCGATTCAAAATCCTCCTTGAGTTTGTCGCAGAGCTTACCAAGTTCAGCATAACCTCCTCTGATATTTAGCCTAATCCACTGTTTAGTCTTCAGTTCATTAGACATTCGAAGAGCATGTCCAATAGGAGCTTCAATGGATACAAAGAGACCTGAGCTGCTCGTTTGAGACTTTGCTGAAGGAAAGCCGGTTTCTTCTTCGGCAGCAGATTTGCATGCTTCTTTCATCGCCTCGATGTCATCCCTGATTTTAGTGGCGGACGTCTTCTTGATAACTTCATTCGCTGCATCACAAGCTCTTTGAGCAATGTCTTCTGAATCATATGTCCCCAAAACAAATGGAAGTGTTCCAGGGAATTTGATCTGAGCCGTCTGCAAAGTAGATGATATAGAAGAATTAGATCAAGCTTTGAAACATTTGATAGACATAAACATTGAGATACTTACATGTCTCGCATTTTCTCGTTTTTGTCGAACATTGCCAGTTCTTTGTGTGTCTCCAGACTTCTTGGCATTCTCAACCCGCATATCATGCAAAGCTACTCTTTCTTCCTCGATTTCTTGAGGTGACAAATTACGCCAAGCCTTCTTGTGGTATGCAGTGGTAATGATAGATTTCCCACGAAGCAGTTCTAGCTTGACTCTTGAAAAGATACCCGACTTGATAGTGGTGATCAACTGAGCTTGATCTTGACTAGCAAGCAAGTCAGCCGAATGTGAACGAAGCCAAATCCCCACCACACTCTTTTGAGGATGAGGGCATCTCTCGGATGAAAAGTCAAAGAGCGCCGACAGTGCACTGAAGACAAACATTTCATCCAGCTCGGGTGTGTATGATTGGAATGGCATGGGTAGTCCTGTGTCAAGGACTAGACTCAAAGCGTGACTTGCAAAGATACAAGCCGATAATAGACGTTCATCAGTAATATCGGCACCATCAAGACGCATAGAGCTATCACATTTGAAGGTAGGTATTTGGTGAGATGTGTTGATATAATAGAAAGAAGGATTGTGCACAAAAAGGGTACTTACAGTTCAACCTTCTTTTTGAGAAGATAGTCTTCTCTCTGTTTTGGGGTCCATTTGCTTGGTGGAGGAGTTATGGAGAAAAGAGTTGCGTCAACAAATACGGCACGTGATGTGATTGCTAAGATGTTCTCGTCAGTATTTCCCAAGTGTTCACGCTCCACTTGTCGATAATTAGAAGTTGGAAGTGTGTCTGTTGTCTCATTGCAGCAACCATTTTGGGGGTTGGTGAGGTTGAATGGCTTGCCACCAAAACCATATCCACCATTAGGAAGCTCTGCGGTTCTGGGGAGTGTTGGTGCTTTCTTGGCATCTTCAGTTGGAGGGTAGTGTCCACCCAGGACACCAAAATCATCAGATGACGGATCAGCACTAAGCTGAACCTTCACACCCCTTGGCATTTTGGAATCCATGTACTTTCCCACACGAAGTTTCCACTTGCTGACAAACTCTCTCCACTTGGCTCCAGATTTGATGCTAATTGCTGCATCCATCCATTCTTTGACGAATATCTGAACGGGAGAGAGCCTTTCCGACTTGGTCTTGAGGACTTTCTTCATGCGATCGCTGAGTGGATCTGTCAATGCCATTTCCTTTACAAGTTTAGATTGTTTTTGGAAGAAGGGATTCTCATCCTTGGGAGCTGCGGCTTTAGCATCTTCTAATTGTATTGCCTTGTCTGTCGTGTAGAAAAAGAGTATGACAATAGCGTTAGATAAGATATATAACAAACTATTTGAAACATATAATAATAATAAACATTCTCACATAACTACTCACCAATGGCTGCTTGAACCAGTGCCACATCTTCATCACTTTGCTCTACTACAACCTGGTTCTTGTTATCCTGAGCCTTATTTGAATCCTTCTTCTTACCAGCCTTCTTCTTCCTCTTCTGACCCCCTGATGTCTTCCTCTTCTTCTTCTTCCGAGTATATGATTCATTATCTGATTCTTCTTTGAAATCATCCCCAGATCCCTTCCGTTCATCTGCATCCATATCGTCCGTGCCCTCATCCTCAGCTGCATTTCTTGCCAATTCAACCTCGTAATCACATTGTTCTGCACACCTTCTTCCGAACATTTGGCAAGTAGCTACATCATCTTTGTCTAATCCGTTGATTATATTGACATCCCTACGTGTGATTGCACTCCGCCACTTGTCACAATTATTACATAATACCCAATCATCAATCCTAATACTATCATCAGCTGTCTCTAAATCCATATCATCCCCACCCCACCCCAATTCTCCACCACCACATTTATCCCCTCCAACTAATTCATTACTATTAATACTAGGGCCGTCACCCTCTCTATTCTCATCTACTCCTTTCCTAACACAGCTACTATCTAATTTCAAAGTAGTGGTAGTCGTGAATGATCGTGTAGCATTATCATGTGATGGTAGATCGGCGGGTGCTGTATCTAATTCAGTGGTATCATTGGTAGGTTCAGCCCTTTTCACAATACCAATATATCTATATGGTTTAAACAATCCAATTTGCAAATCCTGTAACTTTTTCACAGGGTCCCAATCAATTGATTCAATTTGATCTCCAATCATAATTTCATCTTTGAATGGACACCCATTAGATATAGCAGTGATAACAGCCCGGCCATTACAGATATTTACGGTCAATCCAAGCTTAACAGCAGTGGAACACTTGATTGTCATACGAGTCTCCTCCTTAGCAACTGCAAGATTAATACCTCCCTGTGCACTACCACCTCGTGCATCAACGATTTCAAAGAGTAATTTATTGCAATCTTTAGCAGAAAATGCGTACAGATTAGATATACAACGATTAAATTACACATCCAACTAACAAATTATATAAATATAACAACACATACCTTTAATACTCTCATCTGTACCATCAACACCAAATAATAACTTGGTTGTAAATGAACCTGCAGAGATTTTAAGAATTTGTTTTAATGTTGGCAAGGATTTAAACAATATAAAATGCAAATAAATACCCAGCAAAATACATACCTTTCTTCTTATTCTTAGAAGCTGGTTTAGAATTAGGACTATCTGGGTTTTCTTTACCACCCTGTGCATATGAAATTCTCCTACTTCCGCCTACACTGTTCTTCTGTGGTGATATTGAAAATATTCCACCTGCACCAACTCCTGTTGGTTTACAACACATTGTATTATTATCATTTATTGATGACATATCCCCTCTTCCATCTGTGGGTATATTGTTTCGAGTAGATGAATGAATAAATAATTAATTAGAAATAGCAGCTAATAATAACAGTAGAAAATTCAAATGCCGTTGTTAATCTTACCTTCGGAATCAACAGCGGCCGACATCTTACTATCGCCGCCAATTGATGTATCGACATCCATTTTATATTTTGATTGTTGAGGTGTATATAGGTTGGATAGGGGTTGCTGACAATACAATATATCGGGAAGATGGTAGTGCTTCACTCAATGGTTAATGAGTGGCATAATTACTAACTCGTACATACATAGTACAATAGAGAAAAACTCATTTACTCCTGGCTAAACGTTCTAGTCGGATACCACTATTTCTAGCGGCAAATCTTTCGAGTACCATATCTGAAACCGTATATCACTACCACTACGGCAGCTATATGATGCCGAAGCATCATCACATATAAACGACTACATGATAGACTAATATCTCAATGCCGCCGCTGAAAAGTAAAGAAAGATTTTGGCTTTGGAGTTGTTGAAAAAATAAAAAAAATGAGATGATTTGAGATGCCATCTCCTTGGCCTCGGGCCCTTAGGGAACCCAAAACCTCGGCCTGGGAAAGATAGATGCCCTTATTTCGGGCATACCTAAATAAGATACCGTTTTATCGCTATTTTTGATCGTGCATTTTTAAGACCTTCTTCCTAAGTAAATATGTAAGATTTTAATGAGGTAGAGGGCAAAAAAGGGACCCTTTATCAGGATGCGTACCCATGGGGTACTTGTGTTTGTTTTTGTTAGTGCCATTGTTTATTGTTTGTTTGTTTACTTTTTGATAGAGATGTTTACAGTTGCATCAGTTCTCTTAGACGTAGTAATATATAACCCAACAGTTATATTATATAGATGTTCATATGTTACGTTGTCAAATTATGGCCGGCCAAAGAGACCGACTATCGTTTTAGTATATCGTAAGTGTACTATGTATCGTACGAAATTACGATTTACAATATTAATTAATGAACTCTGTGATGTTACCATATTGTACTAAAACGGTGGCAGATTCCTCTGATATCTAATTCATGCATGATACCTTTTCTTCTTCATATACTGCCGACGGGTGAAAGGACACAGTATCATATTACTGATTCTTTTCGTAGAGAAAAATAATTGCAAATTAACCTCCCCCGAATAGCAAGCTTTTAGCAAGCTAGCTATTAATGACAACACGATAGTGAGTATGGTAGTATAGCTCGTATGAATGGATTAATTGCTATATTATCAACAGTGAGTAGCAAATAAATATGACTGACAATGAGGAGAATATAGCCAGGGTAGCTTGTGTTAGATTTCATCCCTCCCTAGTTGTAATATCAGCAATTCAACTTATTGCAACAATTCCTGAGGAAAAAAGGACGGATTATGCATCTCTTTTCTCGTTGGAGATTCCAGAGAGTACCACCCGAATATACAAGGACACATTTCAATGCACGTTCTCGGATAACACAATCGAATGCACGTCTCTTCGGAATATTGCTCTTCCTATTTCCTGTAAAGTTGAGGAGGGTGCCTTTCAGTTTTGTAAGTCTTCTTACAGTTCTGCCGATTTGAAACAACTCCCCAATTGTACCAATGTATTTGGAGAAAGTTCAGAACGGAAAATTATCAATGCACTGCAACATCGATTCGATAATCTACCAATACATAAAATGATATACTACCAATCCTACAATAATGTTACGCCGGATCAACTTAGAATTGCAACAGAGAGTAGCAAACGGCGGATCAGTATATCTGGCAATTGGCAAGATTGTTTGGGAATGACTCCGCTTCACATACTAGCATGTTCTACTGTACAGGATGTTCAATTATATAGAGTTATTCTTGAAAAGTACCCCGGGAATCTAGTGGCATTTGATAAATGGGGAGCAATACCATTACTTTATGCTGTATGGGGGAATGCACCAGATGAAGTTATGCAATTCCTTGTACAAAGTTATCAAACATTATATCCAGAGTATAGAATAAATTGGGCTAAAATGGCTGATACATTGATTCGAGCATCTACATCTACAAAGACACTACTTGCGGTTCATCTTTCCTTTACAAAACAGTGTATTGATTGGGAGCATATACATGACAAACTACAGCTTGGTATTTCAGAAAAATTGTTTTTATTTCTCGTACACTGCTGCTCTGATCGGCGTATCAATGCAATTGGTGTAAAACAATGGAGAAATGATATGCAAAAGTTCAAGGCTCTGCAGCATAGCAATAGTTGTGATGGCAACATTGGGAGAAGAAAGTTCATAACTAAGATGCAAACTAAACTTGTCAGCTTCGAAACTAAATATCAGAATGTGAAGGAAGGTATATCATTACTTGAGCTTGCTCTTTGGAAGAACAAGATCAATGAAGAGAGTAATGGTAGGAAGAGAAAGATTGATGAGTCAGATCTTCGACTGCAATGTCGTATCAACTGTAGAGCAGATATTGTGATTGAGCATATGCTACCATTTCTATTGCCCAATAGTCAAAAGCATTCTGATCTGATGCTGCGCAGGCTGAGTTGGGTTTATAATATATAAAGAAATCTTTATCAACAACTTGTAATCTTACTGTTTACTTGATTGAAGACAGCGTGCATACACATGCATTAGAACAGCTTCTAATATAGAAAGCCTCAGCCTTTTGCCTCTCTCTGAAGGT
>Ga0214478_100240_pt1 | contig 32446 bp, 16 predicted proteins | sample M1_20Mar14CPVII9_2_FD_178001 | JGI IMG/M metagenome (GOLD analysis project Ga0214478, IMG submission 178001) | Marine eukaryotic communities from Monterey Bay, California, United States - M1_20Mar14CPVII9sort6BwellD7 | ecosystem: Environmental > Aquatic > Marine > Unclassified | place: USA... | reverse complement strand
AGGCTGGCTTATTAGGTCGGTTCCTCAAGCGTGGTGGTGATAATCGTGAGGTGACTAACGACAGTGATCATGCCATTGGTGCTGATATTGAAGAAGTACACGAGATTTATGGTGCAGATGCCGCACATGACAATCAAGTATCCAGGAAGCCATCGCCATTGCCTAATCAAGGTCGTGAAACTCCCATCTACATGATGCAGAATAGATCACCACCACGTCGTCCAATTGAATCATATAGGAGTCCTTCCGAGTTACGTTATACACGAAGTCAACTTAGTGACTGTGGATATAGTGAACAGGCTCAGCTATGTGGTGCTAATGATTTGAATGGTGCTAGTCCTGCGCATATTACGCCTAGTCCTGCTCGAAGGAATAGGAGTAACATGTCATCATCTACCAACAAGTCAGCAGTGGATGATGCTGCATCTAATGCACAGAGTGCCGATGAAAATAGTGTAATGCCGTATCAGAATACGGGTGTTATGTGTCAGGGTATGGAGGAGTGGAAGGGAGTGCAACAGACACTTGAGTGCTTCGTCGAGGATTGGAACCCATTCAACTGGGCCTAGTTAGTATAATTAATGTTAAATGTATGTTTTCGTTTGAAAGTGTATCGGCAAGTACTAACTTACTAATAATATTTGTATCGATCACTATATTCAGCAGCTTGATTCCTCTGTTCGCTCCTAATCTCATCTAGATACGATTGGTAAGCTAGTAGAGCATTTGTATAGTCCTCTTTTGTTGCATGTCCAGCAGTGAACAACTGTTTGATTTGTTTCAAGGAGTCGTCATCCCCACTTCTTGCTGAAATCATGAAGTGCTTCAATGCCCTACCCACATTGCCTACATCCTTCTCTGAAAGACCAAGATTAAACCTTGCATCAACATCCCCAGCCATAGCTGCTATCTCAAAGTAATACCTGGCCTTCTTAACATCCCTTTCTACATCATTACCATTATAATAAGCATTGCCAATATTGTTATATGCCATAGTAGAGCCAAGCTCTCCAGCGCGATGCCAAAGTTCTAATGCCTTTGAAATATCTTGTGGCAAACCCTTAACTCCGTTTCTATACTTACATCCAAGATTATAGTAAGCGTCAGCATCGTTCAACTTCATACGTTTCTTATTTCTTTTGACCAGCTCCTGATCCGAATCACTATTTGGAATTCTGCAAAATGGACACAATTGCTTATCAAGATCTATTCTTGCATTTGCAAGAATACATCCACTACATATCTTTTTCCCACAACAATGCATGTATTTACTTCCCGTCTCAAGTGATGGCATCATCATGAAACAGATGGGACAATCTTCCCTTGACGGTGGTTGTTTGAATAGTTCCTCATCAGACGCTAGTATCATTTCATCATCATTCAAACTCATAGATTCCAATGAACTAAAGATTCCATCATTATTATTGGCTGATTCATTGTTATTATCCAATGGAGGGGCTAATTGTACTTCTCGGTTACCACGGACACATGATGTGCACCTTCTTTGACATTCAGCTCCTAGCTTCCATTGTTTCTTACTAAACTTATCCTTGGGTAGATCTTGATTGCACGCGGCACACAATTTCATTGTTATTGTATGGTATACTAACGATTGTGAATGGTATTATACTATTGATGTGGTGCTCTGTTAATAATAAAGTTCTACTAATCTATTTTTTACTTAGTGCATGTGATAATAATATTAAATTCAATTCGAAGTACTTGGGTGTATGATTTGGCACGATACGCAAATCTACCACTATATCTCCTCTTCTTATGTACTCCAAATATACTCTAGCAGAGTATGTCTGGGTTAGGTATTACCTACTACTATGTACAATATGTGTGCTAAAAATTATTACAAAGGTAACAGCCCGATAAAGTTAGTTGCAACTACGTCCTACTCTATCTATCTCCTTTACAATACAATGAGATTCCGTATATTAAATCAAATGTCCAAGTCTATACGCTCGTCGTCGGGTGGCGGGCGTAGCTCAATAAATCAAGGAAGATCATCAATACATAAAATACAATCACAACCATCAATCTCCAAAAATAATATACAACAGCGTTTATTTACTAATAACAACAATATACGAATAGGAAGAACAGCGCTGGGAGTTGAAGGATGTACATCAGCTCTTACACTACTTGTAGAGGGAATTGAGGTGGAGCCGAGTATACCGAGAGGGTGGGATGCAGGTGTTGATGATGATGATGGTGGGTAGCAGATGTCTGTGATGATGGTGGCAGCATTAGTTGCTGTCCAGTGACTTGAGGAATAAACAATCAACTGCATATCCGTATATTGTCTTACTTTAAACACTTGAAGATTTGCAATTGGTTGGATGAAGATTAAGTTCAAGATTTAGAAGGATAGAAAAGAAAAGCTAATGGGATATTGATAAGAAGTTAAATTGGTAGGAGGTTGATAGATTGGTAAACTTAATCTTATTCTTCTCTTTATTAAAGTTAACTTTATCTATTGTGTAACTCCCGTGCTGCTGTATTCGTATGTACATAGACAACTACGGAAAAGGATATCCTAATAGGAATATGAACATAAGGGATAGATGAGTAAGTGATGTTGAAGAGCTAATCAATTCATAACATGCATGCAAGAAGCTCAGCAACAAGAGTTTTATCCCTCAGAAGGAAGTCGGTAATAGGTTTATCAACATGTATACATTCTTGACAAGTTTGATAATGTAAGTAATATATGTTTCTCCTCATAGGGATGACTCTTGTTGCTACTAGCATTCCGAGAATACATACTCAAACACTTACCAATTACTTCGACACATTCCAAAATCACTTTCAATTTCAACCTGACTTCATATCAGACTTCATTTGGTATGTCTCTGTTGAAGATGATAAAGGATACCAGTTGCCCATCACTCATCTAATGTTATTATCTAGATATTGACCCACACAATTTAGTGAGAAGAAAATGAACTTTAACTAACTGCAATTAGGTAGAGTATATATCAAGTAAAAGAAGTATTTAGAAAACTGCAGACATCCAGTAAAAATAGACTCATCTACACATCACATTTCAAACTCACAATTAAGATTGATGCTATATAAAACTTACGTTCCATCTTCGTCTTCTACTATCCCAGCATCCCATCCAAGTGCTATTGCATCTTCATCTTCACCATTAACTAATAATGTATACCGCAAGGATGATATTTCACATGCCAATGCAGATTTAGTTATTGTATGATTTGTTTGTGATCGTATAGTTGATGAGATTACTCTTCTAGATAATGATGTAGTAGATTGTGTAGTAGAATTTAATATTGATTGTTGCTTTGATGCATTAGTAATTGATGGAGATAATCTAAATGGTGAATAGGAGGTATGCTGTGGCCGTTGTATGAACCGTAGGATCGTATTGCTTGCTCGTTGACAACCACTCATTTTAATTTTGTTTGATGTATGTGAATGTGGGTATCTTCTTTAATTATTCTCCTCCAAGGGCGCAACGCGAAAAGGGAATAAGAAGAAAATGGTATATATCTAGAAGATCTACTGTAAACTATCGTCTAATATCATGTACTGCACATCAGAGGAGAGCTCAATACGACACAACAATTATGATGCTGACACTTTGCACAAAGAAAAATGAAGTTTCATGCACTACAAAGAGAAACTTCTTGTGTTCACATTTCTTATACAGTTATTTAAGCACTGTCTTGCCTACACTTTTGGAACGATATATATCCTTCTTTATAGGGTTAGGGCTTATCGTTTTAACACATTTCCTTATATGCTATGCACTGTTTTATAGTAGTCTCTTGTTCAGCTCTTTGATAAGAACACAATCTTGAGGGTTCATGCTTTGTCTCTCCATTGTTGCATGTCAAAGCTCTCATAAAAACAAACAACGACAACTCAAACATCTACAAATACATCTCCAATCTCTAACATTCAATCACTTTACATAATATATAACCAACGAGAACACATACAAACATGAAGACATCCTACACTTCCATTGCAACTATTCTCCTCGTAGCAACCGCCTCCTCGTACACCGAAGCTGCTCGTCCTTCTTCCATCTTGAACTTTATGGAAACATCATTAGAAGGTAACAAGTGCAACTGCAATACTGCGGCCGACTGTGGATACAACGAGCACTGCAAGCCCTCGAACTGTCATGATAATGAAGGTCTAAGTTATGGACACTGCAAGCCCAATGAGGGACCACCTCCCCCTCCCCAATGTTACAATCTAGGAGAGCCTTGTAACAAGAATAGTGACTGCTGGGAGGGTGGAACTAACTACTGTCAAGTCTGTGGCGACGAGCCAGGTACAGATAATCACAAGACGTGCTACAATCCTCCTCCCGAGCCGCCAACGCCCTCCCCAGACGTAGGTCAGTGTGGCGTGCCTTGTGATCACAATGATGACTGTAAATCCGAGTATGTGGGTACTTATAACCCTTGCACTGTGTGTAGTCGATACGATGGTTATGTTGGAACCCAATGGGTGTGTATTGATCCAGACGAGGCCGAGGCAAGGGACGAGGAAGCAAAGTATCTCCGTGGAAACTAATAATGACTCTCGAGGAAGAATCTAAAGAAGTCTCCCCACTTCATAATACTGCATAGTTGTAATGATTAATTAGCCTTCTTCACTTTGACTTGATATATATTGTTTTGAATTTGTGATTGTTTGGTCTTTTCTTATCTTTTGATTTCTTATATGTACATTTAGTTTTACAACAACTGAGAGTTGCCTCACCGCATCAATGCAGTAAATATACATCATGTTGATCCTTATGATAATGGTGATCTAATTCCGTAACCTCGGTCATGTTGGGAACATTATCAGGCAAATCGGTTTCATTTCCCTTCTTCTTTATATCCGCTGCTGCTTTCTCTTCCGCTTCTTCTTGTTTATTCCAATCTTTATTAACCGAAACGCAAACTAATACAATAACAAATAGTATTGCAATTGCAATTAATGTAGGTGTAGTTTTACATCTCTTTCCACTACCCGAAGAGTTCAATTTACGACGTCTTCTTCTAGTACCACTAGTAGTATAGTATGAACTTGCCACACTGGTATCATCACCACGACGGGGAGGTAATGCAGTATATACTGTTGACGCATCATCATCATCATTAGTTAGTGTTTTATATTCAACACGTGTTAGATATTTATTTGGTATTGGTAATTTTATTGGTGTATTGCAATCTTCTCCTACTGCATCTAATGATGTATACTTAATTGATGGAATAGAATAATGTTCAATCTTAACGTCGATAAATCCATTTGGATGAGGCGTGGATGTACTAACCTTGACAATAATTGTACCATCCGACTGTGTAGTATGTTCTATTACAGTTTCCGGTATTGCCTGTGGCAAAAGTGGTGTTGATAACTCCTGCTGTTGTTGTTTGTGTTGAAGTGGGGATGATGAGAGAGTTGGTTCATTATTAACAAAGGATATTAATGATTCACCCTCTTCTAACTCGAGTATACCACCGTCCACTGCCATTTCAGTCATCATATTGCTGTCTCTAAGAGGGCTCTAATAATAGTGTAGTAGTAAAGCCGCCGCCGCGCCACACGTCTTAATTACTAATAATTAATAACACAACTTGATCAACTCTAGAGTCTAGAGACTCTTTATGTCTTAAGCGGTATCCTACCAAGTAGAAATGAGTTAGAGCAGCAAAGTCATGATGAAGCATTCAGGTACTAGACTATAGAATGATATGATACATAGGTAGGAGATAGAATCAGGAAGTGGGGCATGATATATCGTAAAGCAGCAGGGGTTCCTATTTTGACCTCCCTCATTAGTAAAACGTCTGGTTTTTACACCTCGACTAATTCTCACCGCAATACTCACCGCAATAGAATTACTTATGGTAGTAGATTGATGTCTTCATACAAAAATAATGATATCAAGAAAGATACAACAGTCTATATCGAAGCATCTAGTACCTCCGCGGCAGGTCAATCACTTAAACAGCAAGTATTTGCAATGATGTCAAATGCAGAAACGCAACTATCAAAGTATGACATGACAAAACATCACATTGTTAATATACAATCACAAATATTAGATATCAATGATATGTCAGAGTTTAATAGTGCATATGAAGATTACATGGATGGTGTTACACATTTACCTGCACAGTTATTATGGCAAGCTGCGTCTATTATACCCGCCGGTGGTGATGGTGATGATGATGATGATGATGATACTGTACGTTGTTCAATGAGTATGATTGCAACAAAGATAAAGAAAGAATCAGTTGATACTGCAGTAGAAGCTGGCAAATCTCCAAGAAAAATAGATGGTGCGGTACTTCCCTTCTCTCCGGTTGTACGGTGTGGTGACATTGCTTACTTATCTGGTACTCTATCAGCAGGAGCAGGTAAGTAGATCGATATCTTTTGCTCATTATTATGTACATTTCTTGTGCACATCTTATGCACATTATATCTCGTCTCTAGGTGGAATGAATGAACAGGTAATAGCCACAATGGATCGATTGGGGATTGGTTAAACTCGGTTGATATGTCCTGGGATAATGTAGTAGATGTTAAAACGGTACTTGCAGATATTAATGACCTTCAGTCTTTCAACAAATCATATGGAAACTACCTTGCAAACAAAAATGTAAAGTTTTGTCCAGCACAGACTTGTTTCCAGCCATCAAGAATATGTGGACAAGATGCAGGTGCATTGTGTGAGGTTGCAATTATTGCTTCAGCAAGTCTAAAAGATAGTATGTCCGAAGACAAGGCCTTAGCAATGATTGAGCCCAAATCCAGTATATATCCTTTCTCACCAGTAATCAAGTCGGGAAATTATGCCTGGCTTTCTGGTCAGCTAGATACAACTGGTCCAAATACAATTCAGCAAACACAAAATCTATTGGTAAAAGTGAAGAAAATTTTAGATACTGCAGGTCTTTCCATTCGAGATATAGTCACAATCACGGTCATCATACAGAACAAAACTGATACAGATGCAGTCTACACAGAATTGATAAAGTTCTTGGGTAATGACGAGGATTTGCCTCATATCTCATATGTCTATCCGGAGAGTCTATGTCTGTAATTGTAAAGGATGTTGTCTAATGTACCAGTTCATCTTGTTTTGCTTACATTTACATATAGTGTACTCTCTATTCGCGGTACCATCTAGCTAACTAAAGCCGTCATCGTTTCAACTGGATTAGATGTGAGTAGCAACCAGATTGTTTCAATATACTCTGGACTATTACAGTCAACTTTATCTTCTTCTTTTCCAGCCTGACAGAGTAAATGGATAGGAAGTTTGTCGTCACTATCAGGCGTAACCACTGCCGATGCAACCAACGAGGCATGTGAATCAAACAAGTATTTGATGACAGCACAGTTACCTCCACGGCATGCATGGTGAAGAGGAGAAAACTGATCCAAAGTATGTCCACTAAGCTCATGTAATAGCTTGACAACCTTTAGAGAGCTGAATTTACATGCAATTTGGACGGGGAAGAGCCCATCACGAGTTGGTACCTGTAAGCTGGCTAGATTTCCAGTCACTAACAGCTTGATAGATCCTAGGGTGGCATTTTCCTTTAATGCACGATGAAGTGGCAGCCAACCATTCTCGTCAACAGATGTTAAGGCAGTTGCATCGTGTGCCATTAGAGCGTATACTCGTTGAGCTTGTAAGAAGGAGATGATAATAGCCATGCTTTGGCTTTGGCTTGGGTTACTTCTTGCTGTTGACCTCATTGCATGGTCGAGTGGAGTTTTGCCTTCTCCATCCAGGGCAAGAATTGCCTCTGGATAAGCGTCGAAGATAGTCTTAACTGTACCAATGAGTCCAACGGACCTGTTGCATGATGAAATAGTATGCAACAACAACTTCCCAGAGTCGTCCTCCCTTGATGCATCAGCAGGATTAAGAGTAAGTAAGAATTCAACGACCTCCTTTGTCCCCCATGAGACTGCTTTGTGTATCGGTAAGTGGCCTTGTCCATCCCTCGCATTAATACTGCCCGGGTCTTGTTCCAGCATGTACTTAATTGTATCAACCGAGTCAGCTCGCCTCTCAGTGTTGCATACGGCGATATGAATTGGTAACCTGTCGCTATCGCCAACTAATCCAACCCTCAATGACTCCGAGTATCCATTGATCAGTTCTTTGCAGAATGCAGTTGACATATGACCAACAGCTAGATGAATTGGTAGCCAGCCTTCCATATTCTCCCTCAATAAAGTACGATCGGTATTATGCATTAATCGTAATACATCAACAGACACAGCTTCATCCATCTGTTCATTGTAACAAAGAGTATGAATAGGCATGTGTCCACGACTATTTCTAATCTGATTAGCCTCTGGCCATGCATTGATTAACAACTGAACTACCTCTAAATCAACTGATGATTTTCGTGCCAAGTAGTAGTGAAGAGGTGTGCATTGGTACGATGTATTGATCGAGTTCCTTAGGATATGTGTTTGTCGAAGTAATAGGCACCTATTAACCAATAACTTTATCACTTCATTGGGACAATTCTCATTCATGCAAGCGATAATAAAAGTTGCACTACGAACCGCATTGGGAAACCAATCTAACAGATACTGGATAATCTCAAGCGTCACATTCTTATTGTTGCAAACCTTATCGAAGATAAGGGTGAACCGAGGTCGAAAGGTATGAGCTTCAACAATCTCACGTAATGCTGGTAGGGATAGGTTATCTGATGAACATAACTCCTCTAACTTCTCCATTGGACTCTGCCATTCACCAATTTGTGGCAAATTTACTGGAGACGTTGGGCGTTGTGGAAGATTGTCAAAGGGAGGATCCATACTATTGCAACTGCCTATCCAATCAGCCGTTTTGATAGAAACTGACGATGTTGTTGTTCATTATGATTGGTTCATGTGTTGATAATCCAATGAGCGTGATTGAGACCCCGAATGACCCTCGGTCATTGCATAGGCAAGATAAGATTTAGAGGTCATTTGTCAAAGTTATCACTGCCCTACTTGCCAACTAATCATTTTATCTCTGATCCTAGTCTTCTTTTGGTATCTTTTTAGGGTTGAGAGTGGATATGCCCTCTCGGCCCTCTTGGCCGTGTCGTCCTAGACTTAAGTTACATATTACTACCTCTTGTCCTGCCAAGCTGCAATGGCATAATATGGTCGTTGTTATGAATTGCTTGTATGAGGTCTTTACTTCTCGCCAGTGTTGAATTGATGAGAGATTACTGCAAAGGAAAGACTCGGAGAGCTTCCCATAAAGATACCAATTCTTCTCAAAAAGATGAGTTATCTGTACGCTCCATAGAACAACAAGCCGATAAACGTTGCAATTGCATAACCCACATTACCAACGAGTAGACTAGGACTCAATAGTGACTTCCATTCAAAGCTTTTTGCCAAAGCGGCCGCCGTGGCCGGTCCACCAATGGCACAGCTTGAACCAACTAGTAGTCGTTGTGGAGCTACCATGTTACTCCAAAATCTCTGATTCTTGCCATTCTTATCATCACCACACAAGATATTGACTATCTTCTTAGTACCATATAACATCGCTCCATGAACACTATACAGTATTATTAGAAACGATGCAATAGGACGGAATGATTGTTGAATAGAGTCTTTTAGCTTCCAACCCGCAGCACCAGCAGTGGCAAAGAAGAGATACAGTAGTGTTGTGCCTAATGTTTCTCCGGCTTTTGCTATAGCATTTGGTTTGTTATCAGTATCGTTGTTTGATGTTGTCGATGTTGGTGATAGGAACTTATTTGCTGGGTAATAAGTAGAGTATAGTACAGCTAATAATGTTGTTATTGGCAGTGAGAGATTCACTTGACTTGAACAAGCAGGTATGTGATGTAGTTGTGAGTTGAAGAACTGACCAAGAGCTGTCAAGACTGCTGCTATTGTGAATGCATGTGATAAAGCCTCGACTGACGTTGTTGAAGAGTCTTTGCTTTCATTGATAATGGTCTGATCCACATCACTCTCAGCTTCATTAACTACTTCATCATCAGTCACATCATCATACTTGGAAGCTATCATACTAGTCAACGGGAAGTATACCAATGCCATGACATTATCGACACATAAACCGGCTGCAATACTCTCCGTAGAAGCACCCAGACATGCACATACTGCCATGTAGTTGATTCCACCTCCGATATTCTTTGCTAATAATGCAGCAGCGATTTTGATTCCATCTGAATTAGGTAATGATGATACTAATGATGATTGTATACCAAGTATTGGAGAGAATGCGAGCATGCAACCCAACAATGTACCGAGTGATGCGATTAGAAATGAACCTAACAAGGAACCACATTGTTTTAATGCCTTGCCTCTTATACTTGTACCCAGCAGCAGCAGTGGTGTAGCCAATGTTAACGATGTCCCCTGTAGAAATGTGCTTGCAGCCGATCCACCCGGTGGTAACAAGCATTTCCATTGTCCAGATAGAGTTGGTATCCAACTAACACTCGATAGAACAAACGTCAATGCCATTGCTGTTACCGGAGCCCCCAGTAACTTGCCAATCAATGTAGTTTTACCCAATAGTTGTGCTAATGATGCAGTGAATGATAATGCTGCAATATTTCCCCAATTGTTTGTACTTGATATGATAGATGACGATAAAAGGGATGTACTACTACTGCTTGGTCTTTTAGACACATGATGTGATGATGGTTGCAATGATACCGACTTTTGTTGTATAAACGGAGATGATTGATAGCTATGTTGATTATATTGATATCTAACCAACGTTGATGGAGTAGAAAAGGCACTGATGCTACCAGTGAGGAGATGGAATGTTGTCCAACAAAGCAACAAAGAATGATGTATCATCTTAAGTTTCCTCTTTTTTGTTTTGATATATCAAGTATGAGTATCTATGAGTATGGTATCACCACCAGCTACGAAAAGGCTACACTAAAAGCTGTAATATATGGTAGGCATGTAACTGTTATACAGGAATACCCCCGCTTAGATCTACTAAGGTGATTGGTGATGGGTCGGGTTGGAGGAAGAGGAGGGGTAAATTGTCCTAAAACACTTTGGCGAATAAACGACTTATGTATGTTCTTGAATGAGAAACAACTAACCTAGTAAGTTGTGACATTGTGGTCTATTGTAACTATGTTGGCAGCTCTTTCATAAATATATGCTCTACTATCTATATTGCAACCTTTGTTGTCTTATGGCACATATAGAACATAGCTCTTTGAGAGCTTTTTCTTATTGAAACAAAGACAAAGCAGATGCTCTATACGACTATCATAACTATAACCCCCCTACAAGCCGCTTAGGAGTAGACTTCTTTCTTCGCTTGTTGCTTGTATTGGTAGAATCATTCTTGACATCTATTAGGTACGAGTATTTTTTGTCATGCTCAGCCATGTATGATTGCAAGTTGAATGTTTTAGGTTGATGTCCTGCCTTCCGTGCCTCTTCAAATTTAGATACAACTGATTCAATTGTTGGCATGGTAGTCGCATTAGCCGGCTCATCCTTCTCTTCAAGAAGCTTTTCCTCGGCCTGCTTCTCACTTTGATACGTGGGAGACAAGTACTTGGATATACGGCAGGACAAATCCTCATCTTTAGCAGTTTCGGTATCCATCAAGCTTTCATCTATCTTATCTGAAGGCATGTCTTGCAGATCTAATGAAGATTCTGACCCGATAAATGGTGAGCACTCTCCAGAAGTCATGCTACTCCTCATCTTTGATTCTTCCTTTGCCAAATTTACAGCATGTGCAGCCTCAGTCGGACTGTTATATGACCCAAGGAAGATATCGTTGCCAGATACTTTCAAAACGGCTCCCCAACGGTTCTTACACCCGGTTAGTCGACGTACCCTTGAATTTCATTTATCATATCTTTTCTTGATGTTGTTCTTGATGTAGAACCGCTTGATGTTGTAGTTCCTCTAACGCTTGTGAAAGAAGATGTTGTTGTTCATTACGTAAAGGCCCTTCGGCTGGCAGTTTTCACGTCACCTTTACATTTAGGAATTCAATACCAGTTGATGACAATGTGATGGCTTCTACATACTTTACAGATGTCTATCTTACTTCCTTGGCTTCTTATTCGAATTCTTCTTCTTCTCTTCTTTGGACGAACCAAACTTCTTCTTCTTGTCAAGACCGGCACTTTTTCTTGCCAGATTACAGTCCCAAATCATACTGTCGTCACCATCAGGATGTTTCTTGTACCCGCGGAAGTACCAATCGATGTGCTTGTCTCTTCGAAGTTGAGACACATACTTTACAGTGTTCTAATCTCCCCTCTTGATGAGTAATCTCATATGATCTCCCTTCCGCACTCGAGATAATGCAACATACAAGTCTTCCCACTTGATTCTGTTGAGATGATAAGAGTGCTGTGAAATAGACAACACTAGTCTATGTATAGTCTTTCCCTGTAGAGAAAAGAAAATCAAGCGTTGTGAGAATGAATATCAAGTCTTTCAATGACAGCTTACCTGAGCCTTATCAACTGTTATGCTGAATGCAGGCTCGATTGGAAAAAGATCTTTCATTTCAATTTGAGAGTTTGGATATACCGTTCTCGTCTCGATACCAGTAAACCCTGGCACATACGTTGTGTTGTATTGGATCTGACTCCCATCTTGTTGCGAGATATGAATGACAACACGTCCATCATTTGTTATACTAGGCTTGCCACTGTCTAGCCACTTCTTCCTTGCGACTTTCTTCTTAGCTTTGGTGTCAGCTGTATCCTCAGGAAAGTCAGCAAACAACTCGACATTGATTGCTGCTGGCGGAGAGTCGATACGTATTACATCACCCGGCTTCGATTGAGCACATAACTCGTTGAATCCCCTTTGTTCGACTCGATTTCCAAATGAGAGTGAGTGGTACTTGATCTCTGTACCGTTTGCCAGTCCAAGGTCTCCATTGATATTATAGGTGTTAAGGTATCCTTTTGCTCCGGGAATGTATAGCTCCCAAAAGCAAGCATTCTCCATAGCTCGATTCACACCGTCCATCGAAGTAGGCTTTCCTTTCCAAGTATTTTCTCGCCTCTTTCTCGCCCATCGGATAAGGTTCGTCCCATGATACTCAGCCCATCGTTTTGCTTGATAGAAGTTGAACAGTCTCCGCTCGTTGTTGCCAGTTACAATTATGGTTGCGAATCTGAAGTCATCGCTATCTAAGTCCTCACCAGACAACTTTTTATAAGTCTTTAGATCATCGACTGTGATGACTCCTGTCTCGCTCATCTTGTTTATGACTTCCATATGTGTAGGATCCTCCGACCTGTGTTGACTTGTCAACTTTATATAGCGGAACTTTGAAAACAGATATCCTCCTATCTCGGTCGGCCCAAGTTTCTTATTCTTAACATCGGCAAAAGTTGGAGACTCGCCCTTCTTGACATATTGCATTACAGATCCAGGTAAAGTACCACCTTTACCAGGTTTCTGTTGAAAGTCACCCAAAAGAATCACCATACGACCACCAAATGGTTTATCAAATACTTGAAAAATCTCTTGCATGCGATCATTAAGGTATGCCAACATGTAAGGTTGGATGGTGGACACCTCATCCACCACAACAGCGCATATGTTATTGAAGTCGTGACCAAACCTCCTCTTGAGAGCATTCAGCTTATTACCATTCCAAGAACGAAATACTATCTTTTCTCCTTCATTAAACACGGGTATATTCCAAGGCCTTAGAAGTGTTGTACCACCTATATTGACTGCAGCTGAACCCATATAGGCACACTTCATCAGAGAACCTACTTTCATTATTTCGACTATACCATCTAAAGACTCGATAATCTTCGACTTGCCATTTCCTGGCTTGCCGCAGACCAACACATTGGGAGCCTCGTAGTCCTTATCTCGAGCTCTACCTGATCGAATGGCTTCAAAGTGATTACGAACTAGCTTGATAACAGTATCTTTATCAGCCGATAAGTCTTGGGACTTGATATAATCTTTCACCTTCTTGTCTAGATCCAGATGCCGGGGATACCTATTTGGGTTCTGTATCTTATCTTTGGTAGAACTGTTGAGTGTAACAAATTCGTTCCTCTTGTCTTGGTCTAACTTGATATTAAATGGTAATGTTCCGACACTTGGGATACTTGTTGGCCGTGGCTTTTCACTTATCGAATCACTACTATCAGGTTGCCTTGCTAAAGCTTCGAACGTGTCATCCAACTCTCTACCATGATTTAAAATCTTTCGACCGCTATCCTGCTGCGATTTTGTGAGCTCAGTCGAATCAGATGCTATGTAATCCATTCCATCATCTGTGTATTCCACGGTTCGACCGAACTTGCCATAATGTGATTTAGCGGCTTCTTTCTGTGTATCAGACCACAGTGTTCTATTTCGTCCACGAAATTTAGCAAGCATCTCTCTTCTACCTCTATCAACCCTCCAACTATACATGACTCTATCAATCTGTGACAACCTATACAGGTCGAGTCTAGAGCGCCTACCATAGCGTAGCTGATCATAGAACTCTACAAATGCTTCATAATTGTACTCGTAGTCACATGTCTGGCCCTCCTCGTAGAGTGTATCCTCGGGACGGAACATTGCCAAGTAGAAGTGGGCAAAACTATCTGCCTTCCTTCTCCAGGTTATGAGTTCCTTTTCATTCATTGTTGATTGATCCATGGGAAGAGCTGGAGGACTCTTTGTGAATTTTGGGATGCACTGCTTGGACCTTAGAACCTGATGGTAATTCTTTTCAATGTTAAGCCCGGTCCCAAATGAATATGCTTTGTTCTTCCTTCTTCCAACACCAGATATATCGAGTGTGTCATCATTATTGGCTTTCTTCTCCATCACTCGAACACAAGTTGTGTATTCATATCGGTTCAAATGTTTCAAACCCTCACCCCGATATCTGTAAAGGGCAGCATATGACACGGGCTGCTTAGTTCCATCATTCATGGTATATAGGCGAGCCGAACCACAAGAAGCGTTGATAAACTTGAAGTCGTCAGAAGAAGAATGAACTATTTCACTTTCATCACAATCCATCTGCTGATCTTCACTACCATCACACTCCATTGGATCCAAAGACCTATCATCAGGGACACTATTACTGTCGCTCCCATCCTCGACATCATCATCAATTAATTCCTCTTCATCATCTTCGACGAGAAAATCCATTTCATCGTAATATTCCTTCACAGTACCGTCATCTGAGTCATCATCATGAAGACTAGAACCTCTGATTCGCTGAAGCTCTGCATTGACATACTTTATGTATGCTTTGATATCACAAGTTACAAATGATTCGGAACACAAACTTGCACCCATACCCAGCAAACTAGCTGCAGCTTGGGTATCCGTCACTTCTATTAGATTGTTCATTTTGTTCAATGCTCGTTGTAATGCATGTTGAGTATGCCTTTTGGCTGTGCCTGTGTCATCAGCCACACTTGGGTAATTTATGGCGTGTTTATAGGCTTTCAATAGTAATGGTAACGCATCAGTAATCTTTACTCCATCCTTATTGATGTACGGACCAATATAAAACAGAGCAGCCTTACTCTGCTCTGACGAACCAAGATGCAAGAGATTGCTATTACAACCGAGCAGTGATGTAAGGAGAGGATTGAAGTCAACTACCCACTCATTTCTCGTTGGAAGAGCCTTGGAAATCATATGATATAACCTCTTTAAATCACTGACTTCAAACGCCTGTAACTTCTCTGTCAACTTTTTCAACTTTGGAGTGATAAGTTTGTACTTGTATTCTGGTGGATTTATAACAGGCTCGGATCTATTAGCACAACTCTCTCCTGCAATATTTGGGGTACGGAGTAGATGAATTGTTGATCTAGTATCTCCGTTGGCAGCGATGTAATCGACTCGAGTCAAACTATTGCCTTCTTTGACATACACTGCAACATTTACATTCATCACTCGAGCAAAGAGATTGATTTCCAAGGCTCCACCCTCATAACAATCATCACCATCAACATTCATCATGAGCTGAGAGTACAAATCAAGTTTATCTTTGGTGGTTGTATTATTGATTGGCTCCTCTTGCTTGGTCTTATTTGAGCTTTGTAATCTCCTACTACTCCTTACGGACTTAGAGTTGTGATGATTTCGAGATGCGGTAGTTGTATCATCATCTAGATTTTGACGGCTCATTCGAGACTTGATACGTTCTTCGATTGTCTTATCACCAAGCTTACAATCAAGTGGTAGCTTTGTCAAACATTGCATAAGCTCTCTTCGAAACTCCTCGACTGATTTGGAGCGTGGTTCAATTTGAGACGACTTTACCAAGCCAAGTAGCAAGTTGTAGAAGAGGTTATTCCCATCTTGTTCATACTGATGTATATGAACTTGATCTAGTGATACTTGCTCGCTACCCTCTTTAAATTGTAGATCATCATCGGCCAACGTACTTGGCAACATTTCATTGTATAATCTTGAAATGATCTGATCTTTGGTCATATCGTCATCGAGGCCAGGTAAAGGTTTCAACTCTGGTCTATCGAGCTCCCAAACGATAGTCCGACTACATTCCGACCCCAAAGGATACGCATTAGCTTTTGTAGTATACTCTTTGGAGTCATATGGGCGTATAAACTGTTGGCCCGACTTCTCAAGCGAGTCATATCTATACCACTCAAATGTCCCATCGGGCTGATTCACGATAATCAATTCAATCGGTTGTGTCCCGTTGCTCAAAGCTTTTGTGTAACATAATCTACACCCATGCCGGCCGTTTTTGGGTTTATGGCAAGTAAATGTATGCTCATGTATACCACAACGACATATAATCATGGCAACATGATTCTTGAATTTGTCACTCTCTTGTACTGGATCTGGAGGACGATGCATCACCATCGGTGTCCAACTCTTCTCATTGGTACTGCTAATGGTTTCATTGGCTTGTGACGATTTGGATATGATGGGTCTTGGTTCACTCTTCAATGATGATATCCTCTTTGTAGTGGACTCGATAGCACAAGCATCCAATGAACCATTCAAGGTATCCTGAACTGAGCTGGCTTGAGCCAAGGTATCTTGAGTTGGAATCCTAGACACATGATGTGTTGTTACATCTTTTAAGGTGCTATCTTGAGTTGGAGACTTGGATCTGCCATTACAACTCTCATCAGCACAACATCTCTTCAATGCAAATGCACCAGGAATTGACATATCTACCTTGGAAGAGGCAGCACAAACATCAGCCAAGGTATCTTGAGAAGCATCCGAGTAATCTAAATCTAGAGCCGAGGTATCTTGAGACACAATGCGTGGTTCATCTTCCATGTCTATATCAGAATCATTGTCAATACTGTTGGTATCGTTCTGAGATACTAAGACAGTATCTTCTTCAGCAACTGTGTCTAGAGTCCTCGACTTAATTTTGGCGGGGGCACAAGTCTTCTTCAAGCCTTTCACAGTTCCAATATTCTTCCGTACCAAATCTTCAACATGTACACGTCTGTCAAGACTAGCATTATACTGTGAGTCCAGCACGGATGCTACCTTCTTGCACAACTCGGGTATATCAGCCACAGATTCAAGGAGCTCTGGTGATATTCCAGCCCATCCTACGACATGAAAATGAAGAGATCCACTACCAGTAGTCTCGGTCTTGCCAAAGAATGCCCATGGTGATCCTACCATACCAATCTCATCAGCTGACTTGAACCTCGTCTTAGTTGTTCTGTTGTTATCTCCGCTGTGGTTTGAGGGCTTGATACCAAATAGAATGGTCATTACATCGTGCACCACCTGTTTATAAGCAATTGCAGCTCCAACTGGGTTGTTTACCATGAGTTTGAGTCTCTCGGTAAAGTGATATGGGATCTGTATACTACCCTCGCTATCTTTAAGTCTCATACCTCTCTTCATCTCTACTTGAGATGCATTTGAAACAACAGCCGGGAAGTCTTGGTTATTTGTACTGCGAAGAGCAAATCTGATGGCATTTGGGTGGTTGACATCATCTAACCAAACGTGAGGAAAGCAGGTGCACATCCAAAGTGACGACCTAATGCAAGTATCTGGCCTGCGCTTTCGTTCCTCTCGAGAGCTCCAAAGTGGGACTTCTTACCAGGAAATGTCAATAATGGCACTAGTTTTTTCATCACATACTTTGCTGCTCCCCCTTTCGGATTATTTACTGCATTTCTCAGCTTAGCTTGGAACTCATCAGAGCTGAATTCATTTGCAAACTGCTCGAATTCTTTCTGGTTTGAACACACTTTGGCATGCATTCCCCGAATTACGCTTTGTCTCCTGCCTGACTCAAATAATTGAAAGAGTAGTGGCCTATTAGATCCCGTGCGTGTCGTGTACTGCATGATGAGGTGTTCCATCTCGTACTGATTGAGATTTGGACCCTTATTTCCATATGCTGTACCGAACATGAATACGTCTGGGGCTGCCTTGGCAATCGTCTCATCGCCTTTTTCATAGTCGTTGAGTGGGTCTCTTTCTCGTCTAGACATTGCAGCTGCATACAATTGTTTCTCATCGATACCAAGAGTTTTTGCCGCACTGTCCAAATACTCGCTGTCGATATCAGTACCTTTGTCCTTCTTCACGGATGATGTTAAAATTGAACATTTAAATGGAATGTCACCATCCTCTTTCAACTTTGTATCAACTCTACTTCTACTACGAGTAGTTCTAATCCTTCGGACGTCGTCTTTGGCTATCTCAGTCTTTTTAATGATACTTGTATCATCAACACGTTCTGCATCCTTGATAAGAGCTTTGTTGGCAGCTTGTACTTTTGTCTTGACTTCGTTAAAGTGTGGCAGCTCGTCATCATGTTCGTAATGAAGGTTAACCCCCTTCAAAACTTTCAACCACTGATAGATAACCCAAGCACGCCCCTCTACATTAGGATTACCTAGTACCTTAGCAGCAAGTGCATCATACTCCCCATCGGGACCAACAAACTGAAGTGATACATTGCCATTCAAACCCTCTTTAGAAAGCAAGTCAGATACAACTTGTGTACTATCGTCATCAAAATAGATGCCACAACCTTTAATCTTTGACTGACCTCGCTCAATCACTCTACCATCCTTGGTGTTGCTCTCAATTTTGATAAACAGTAGATAGTGTCGAATCTTGGATATGATTTGACGCTCGCGTTCAGTCAACGGCTCAAGTCCAATTCGGGTGAAATCTCCGAAGTCAACACCGGCAGCAATCGATCTCCTTGGGTATGGTAGATCTGGAGTTCCTCCAGATTCAATAACTTTCTCACATTCCGAGCAGATCGTTGCGGTATAGCCTTGACTGGGATCTCCAGGTACCTTCTCTTGGACGAATTCTGGATGGAGGTGGTAATATAATGGCCCACCAGACTTCTTATCGAACATATAGTCTGGGAGATATTCTCTCTGCTCTTCAAGTTCATCAGGCTTCTTTGATGGCCATGTAGAGCACAATCTCCACAACTCAACTTCCCTTGTATCCCCATCGTCATTGATAGGTATTGACAATGGTTCTCTTTCCATCAACTGTCTATGGCGTTGCAGTGTATGAAGGCTACAACTATCTTCGGCGTCAATACGATCTTCATTGTCAACTTCATCCCTTAACTTAAGAATACGTTGTATCGTGTCATCCGCTATGTCAACTTCACGATATGAACGAGTGGTGCTAGTTGCATCTAAGTTTCTAAACCCACAACATGCACATGATAAAAGTGGTGCGTCAAGTCCTTGAGCCTCTATAAAGTCCGAGATAATCTTCTTCATACGCTCAGGTGTCATCTCTTGACTGCCAATGATTTCATTGGCTCTTTCAATTGCACAATCGTAGAGTATCTCACTCCGGCGACTCTCACATGTCAAGTCAGAGTCATACGGATTGGACATTGCATCATACCTTAACCCTATTGAAACCGTCGCTGTTAGCAGACAAATGAGAAGTTAGAACAGGGCAAGCAAACAACAAACATAGACAATGGTATCTTACTGTTTAGCTTTCTCAGCTCTTGCAATGTCTTCTTGCATCTATCTTTGAATTCTAAGTCAACACGGCTCTCATCCAAAGTCTTTGGGAGATAGAAATCCGAGAACTCAGTATGTTCACGATCAGCATACTTCTGGACGTCTACATATGCCATGAGATAGCGATCCTTCGGGTATGGATCGCCCAGACACTTGAGGTTGAAATATCTCTCTTCGTCGTCTTGGAGATTGATTGACTCGATCACACATGTCCATTTCTTTTCACCTCTTCTGCCTGGCCACCAATAGTTGGGTACTTCCAGATGTAGACCCACTAGACTCTCCATCCGGGTCTTTCTCTTGTCTAAGGCAACATCCTCAGGTAGAGGCAGCTTGGACTTGCGTTCATCTAGTGAGATAGAATCGTTATTAACAAACCAATCGAGCAACACCTCTTCGTCTGGCCTCATTCCTCGCAATCCTCCTCTCTCGCGATAATACTCATCCGCCCTCCTCCTATCATCACCATCAAATATTGTTTCCATAACCTTGAGAAGTGTCTCTCCTCTAAACACGCTCATTTCTAACAAGCCATTTAACTTGGATAATTCAGCACGAGCACGAGCTACCTCCACTGCTGATTCTACTTCATCTGATATCTTAAGTATCAATCGATTACTCACATGAATATATGCCAGCAAACAGTTGAGCTCCCACCATACCCAGCAACCAGTTCTAGCATGACAAAGATGCACGGCTGCCACAGGATTATCCGTATGCTTCTCTACACTGTGGTGTTTACCGGGTACTTGCCACCCAGGAGTATCAAGAGTTGGCCATTTATGCTCGATTTGCGCTTTCTCTTCTGCTCTGACTTGAGCCATATGTTGTGCATTCGCTTGCTTCGTGTCGGCCTTCTTCTCCGCTGGTGTCATTAGACTCCTCCTCAAGAGAGGAAAGCCAGTATCCCTTTGTATCAGGAACTTGTCAATCAACTCGTCACGTTTGAACTTTCTTCGCTCCTTGTTCTGGGTTATAGATGACGGTACTCTGAAAGCCTGCATCACGAGCTTTCTATTAGCTTCGGACTTATTTCGAAGTACACATTCCAGCTCCCCATTTGATCTTTCTATTAAGTGCAACCCGTGTTTGTCATCCAGTTCGGATATCTTCTTCTTCAATCGTTCATCTATCTCATCATGTGAGTTGTTACTAAGTCGATGGCTGCCCGATGATACTGACATTGATGTTACAGGACGCTTCATATTATTATTATTGTTGCAATGAACACAAGATATGCACAATTTTTTATATTGAAGAATCGACGCCCATTATAGTTATAGTAGGCTGCTACATGATATCTTATCACTATAACTGTACAACATTTGATGATAGAGGTGTCAAGATGAAGTACTACCACCATATCGACGGGATATAGAATGACAAAGAATATATTTGATTGTGTTTAGTTGATGTTGTAGTTGAATGCATCTTCTATTGCAATTATTCACAATTCTTCACAGATGAGGCCGACCGGAGATCAAGAGCGCCAGCTGATGACATGCTATTGCTCAAGTATCTCTTTAGCGACCGCGGCCGGCTAGCCGCTTTATTAGCGGTGAATATATAGTTGTTTATTGTGTTTAGTTGATGTTATGTAGTTGAATGCATCTTCTTTTGCAATTTTCAAAATTCTTCACAGATGAGGTCAACCGGAGATCAAGAGCGCCAGCTGATGAATGCCATTGCCCACGTATCGCTTTAGCGGCCAACAATCTTCTTCTATACCCTCTCTAACACCGGCTAGCCGCTCTAGCTGTAGTAGCGAGCAGTGTGATTAGTTGATACTCGTTTGCTCGCTAATTTTCTCTCTTGGATTTTCAATGGCTCGATTAATGGCATGATGATGGATGAGGCGCGCTCAGTAGTAGCCAATAAAGGCTCCAAAGGGTAAAGGGGTGAAGCACCTAAAGGGAGGCTGACCTCACCGGTACCACCTGGTTGAGTGGAGGAGGCTGGTGGTCGATATCATCATTTGATAAAATTTGATATCCAGTGACCGCCAAAATGCACTCTCCCCCGCATTGCAAAATAGCGTTGGCTGACCCTAACGTAGCAGGGCTCGCCTACTTAGGGTCAGCCAATGCAGTGGTTGACCAGCTCTTTGTCGTCAAATTGCTATTAATGGGGCCACCCGATTGTATGTGGTCGTCCGTCCCATAAACATATACACACGATCGTATTACAACAACCACAACCATACATAAATGATTAGTTAAGAAACGATACAATTGGATCTACATCATATTGTTATTATCACGATATAATGTCACGTCATGACTCCCGATCAACTTTTGCAATGCATTGAAGATGCTCCTCTACTTAATAAAGAACAACAATTAAAAGTGAAGAATTATATGCAGAAGACGGAAGGAAGCAAGACGGCAGTCAATGAGGAGAACTACACTACAACCAAAACGAATAAGATGCCTTCTATTGTAACAGTATCAACACTTCCATACATGCCAAGAGTACAAATAGAGAAGAGAGAAAAACAAAGGCAAGATAATATAGTTTTATGCCAAGGATGTGGTAAAGTACCACACGGAGATCATCCCGATGTATGCTTCAGTTGCCAACATAAGTTCTGTGTGGAGTGTGGCATTGCCAAAATAGCATATTGTCCTTATTGCGAGGAGATGTTCTGTCAAAAATGCGAAGAGGACATGTTCATGTTTGGGATCACATGTCGGCAATGCAAAGAAGAAGCCTGTCAAAATTGTACTTATGTGTGACCTGGTGAGATGAAGATGGTTAAGAGCATATTCGTTTGATACACTTTTTGTTGATATTTGTGATAAATAGATTACTTTGTGTAAGCAAAATGTATATATTAATTAGTTAATAAAATATGTATTACGTTGGTTATTGTGTTATGAACCTGCTTGATTATCTTTGTTTGCATGTTTTTACAATAATTCAAGATTCTATTGAGACATATTCATATGTACTTTTCAACACGAAACAAACCCTATTCTGCCGAGTGTAATCGAAGAATATTACTGACTGTCCTACACTCGTCACAACCACCACGGGCCTTTACTTTGCACTTCTTGTAATGAGCAACAAGGAACTTCATTTTAGAACAATTTTTAGAGGTACACTTGTGTTACTTGTCATTCTCATATGACTAGCTATACTCTTCTTTGCTTGTTCAAGCTCATATGATCTGACTTTATTATCATCGGCAATTCTTACTTCCCATTTGAGAGTATTACCATTGGTTTTGTTTTTACTATAGATAGCCATGATGATCAATATTTATTCACTTGAGGTAATTCTATTTATTATTTAATGGCGGGATGTGTGTAGATGTGAATCAGTAATTCGAGATCGCCTCGCCGGCCGACATTGCAATATATTGTTGGCCTCTATCGGCATCGACTGTTAGTGTTAGATTATTGCAAAGATAAGTAGATGCGGCCAGCCGGATACACGGTGATTAATAAAGGGAGGATGCATAATCGATCGGCCAAACGCTGTAGATGCAGCCAGCCGAATATACCACGGTGATTAATAAAGGGAGGATGCATCGATCGACCACCGACCAACACGCTGTAAGTAGATGCGGCCAGCCGGATATTATGCATTCGGCTTCATCCTGGGTCAACCCCCCAAAGCCAATGATTGCCAATGACTGCATGAGGAAGAGGCGCGCGCCTGGCCTTGGCATTTAAAATAGTAAGGTACCACGAAATCTTCTTGGATATATGTCTTTTTTGGTCTTGGTATCCTACCCATTTTCACACAATTATTGTAGATCCCCGTCCCCCCCTTCAAGGAGTTTTATGTGAAAACTGATGATTGGTTCATGTGTTGATAATCCAATGAGCGTGATTGAGACCCCGAATGACCCTCGGTCATTGCATAGGCAAGATAAGATTTAGAGGTCATTTGTCAAAGTTATCACTGCCCTACTTGCCAACTAATCATTTTATCTCTGATCCTAGTCTTCTTTTGGTATCTTTTTAGGGTTGAGAGTGGATATGCCCTCTCGGCCCTCTTGGCCGTGTCGTCCTAGACTTAAGTTACATATTACTACCTCTTGTCCTGCCAAGCTGCAATGGCATAATATGGTCGTTGTTATGAATTGCTTGTATGAGGTCTTTACTTCTCGCCAGTGTTGAATTGATGAGAGATTACTGCAAAGGAAAGACTCGGAGAGCTTCCCATAAAGATACCAATTCTTCTCAAAAAGATGAGTTATCTGTACGCTCCATAGAACAACAAGCCGATAAACGTTGCAATTGCATAACCCACATTACCAACGAGTAGACTAGGACTCAATAGTGACTTCCATTCAAAGCTTTTTGCCAAAGCGGCCGCCGTGGCCGGTCCACCAATGGCACAGCTTGAACCAACTAGTAGTCGTTGTGGAGCTACCATGTTACTCCAAAATCTCTGATTCTTGCCATTCTTATCATCACCACACAAGATATTGACTATCTTCTTAGTACCATATAACATCGCTCCATGAACACTATACAGTATTATTAGAAACGATGCAATAGGACGGAATGATTGTTGAATAGAGTCTTTTAGCTTCCAACCCGCAGCACCAGCAGTGGCAAAGAAGAGATACAGTAGTGTTGTGCCTAATGTTTCTCCGGCTTTTGCTATAGCATTTGGTTTGTTATCAGTATCGTTGTTTGATGTTGTCGATGTTGGTGATAGGAACTTATTTGCTGGGTAATAAGTAGAGTATAGTACAGCTAATAATGTTGTTATTGGCAGTGAGAGATTCACTTGACTTGAACAAGCAGGTATGTGATGTAGTTGTGAGTTGAAGAACTGACCAAGAGCTGTCAAGACTGCTGCTATTGTGAATGCATGTGATAAAGCCTCGACTGACGTTGTTGAAGAGTCTTTGCTTTCATTGATAATGGTCTGATCCACATCACTCTCAGCTTCATTAACTACTTCATCATCAGTCACATCATCATACTTGGAAGCTATCATACTAGTCAACGGGAAGTATACCAATGCCATGACATTATCGACACATAAACCGGCTGCAATACTCTCCGTAGAAGCACCCAGACATGCACATACTGCCATGTAGTTGATTCCACCTCCGATATTCTTTGCTAATAATGCAGCAGCGATTTTGATTCCATCTGAATTAGGTAATGATGATACTAATGATGATTGTATACCAAGTATTGGAGAGAATGCGAGCATGCAACCCAACAATGTACCGAGTGATGCGATTAGAAATGAACCTAACAAGGAACCACATTGTTTTAATGCCTTGCCTCTTATACTTGTACCCAGCAGCAGCAGTGGTGTAGCCAATGTTAACGATGTCCCCTGTAGAAATGTGCTTGCAGCCGATCCACCCGGTGGTAACAAACATTTCCACTGTCCAGATAGAGTTGGAATCAAACTAATACTTGACAAGCAGAATGTTAGTGCCATTGCTGTTACCGGAGCCCCCAGTAACTTGCCAATCAATGTAGTTTTACCCAATAGTTGTGCTAATGAGGCAGTAAATGATAGTGCTGCAATGTTACCCCAATTATTTGTACTTGATATAATAGATGATGATGCAAGGGAGGTACTACTGCTTCTTGGTCGCTTTGACACATGATGTGTTGATGGTTGCAATGATACTACTTCCTGTTGTATAAACGGAGATGATTGATAACTATGTTGGTGATATTGATATCTAACCAGCGTTGATGGCGTAGAAAAGGAATTGATACTACCAATGAGAAGATTAAATGTTGCCCAACAAAGCAACAAAGAATGATGTATCATCTTAAGTTTCCTCTTTTTTGTTTTGATATATCAAGTATGAGTATCTATGAGTACGGTATCACCTCCAGCTACCAAAACGCTACTCACTAAAAGCTGTAATATATGGTAGGCATGTAACTGATGTATAGAATGCCTGCCGTTAGATAGATATCTCGAGGATATAGTAGAGGGTGATACCTATACTTTGGCGAATAAACGATTTTTAAGGATATGAAATATGTATCCTCTTGTTGAGAAATACAACAACAACAACTGTAGTAAGTTGTGACATTGTGGTCTACTGTAATATGATGGCAGCTCTTTCATAAATATATGCTCTATTATCTATATTGCAACCTTTGTTTTCTTGTTGTTCTGTGGCACATATAGACCATAGCTCTTTGTCTTATTGAAACCAAATAGTGGTCTTTGCTAGCAAATTCTCTAAACGACTCATAACCCCCCTACAAGCCGCTTAGGAGTAGACTTCTTTCTTCGTTTGTTGCTTATGTTGGTAGAATCATTCTTGACATCTAATAGGTAAGTGTATTTTTTGTCATGCTCAGCCATGTATGCTTGTAAGTCGAAAACTTTAGGTTGATACCCTGCCTTCTGTGCCTCTTCAAATTTAGCTATAACTGATTCAATTGTTGGCTTGGTCATCACATTAGCTCTCAAATTATCAGAAGGCTCATCCTCATCCTGATCTTTATGTCGTTCCTCGGCCTGTTTCTCACTTTGATACTTGGGAGACAAGTACTTGGATATACGGGCAGATAACTCCTCATCTTTAGCAGTTTCAGTATCCATCAAGCTTTCACTTATCTTTTCAGAAGGAATATCATGCACGTCCGCTAATGAAGATTCTGACCCGATAAATCGCGAGCCCTCTCCAGAAGTACTTCTCATCTTTGATTCTTCCTTTGCTAAATTTACAGCATGTGCAGCCTCGGTTGGACTAGTATATGATCCAAGGAAGATATCGTTGCCAGATACTTTCAAAACGGCTCCCCAACGGTTCTTACGCCCGGTTAGTCGACGTACACCTTGAATTTCATTTATCATATCTTTTCTTGATGCTGTTCTTGATGTAGAACCGCTTGATGTTGTAGTTCCTCTAACGCTTGTGATCTTCCTAAGACGTTTCCTTCCACGCTTGACAGGTTGCACTTGAGGAATAGCCACAAGTCTCTGGCTAGGCTTAACAACAGGACCCGTCCTTGTTCTGGTAACAGCCACAGAACCATCATCATTAAATAGAGAGGCATTCCTGACCTTCGATATACAATACTTACATTGACGATATCTGTCATCTAACTTGTTCCATTCGTCACGACTGTAGCTCCACTCCTTCTTTTGAGTATTACAGAGACCACATGTTTTAAGTGATGATACATCATTGTCCTGTTTACATGTAGAATTCTCCTTCTTACGAGCTCGATGAAGGTACCCGTCAAGCGGCATAGCCGTGTTTACTGCAGCCTCTTTGGCTAGCTTGAAATTCCGTTCACAATCCTCAGCAGAGAGTTGCTGCCCCTTATCTTTCTTGATCATGCTCCGTGCAACCTCACTTGCCAATGTTGCCTGTTCTAATGTTTGAAATGTGCCAATACCACGATGACTTCCTTGATAGTATACCATAACACGCCAGCTTCCAGATGGCAGTTCATACACTCCTTCGGCTGATGATTGACGACGAGACGGAGCTGCTCGTTTGGACTTGGATGCTACCACTTTGGAGGGTTCGAATGGCTTGAGTTTGGGCTTCTTCTTTTGACTTTCAGTTCCATCATACACTACTGTCCTCTTCCTATTTCCCTCTTTCTGAGGAAGGCAGATAGATTTTGTATGTAAAACACAATAGTCATCACCCTTTTGAGCAACTCGTTTGCAAAATGGATCACTACAATCTGGTAAATCGAATGCACCGTGCCTGCGGCAAAGGCCACCACGCTTGGCAACATTGGGACACTGACCACCAGCGCCTACTCCTGAACTAAATCCATTGAATCCTTCATCAGTACCTTTGTATGAGCATAGGGCGCGGGTTGTTTTTGCACCATGTCGGCAACAGACTCCACCTTGTTGAACTCTTTTAATGCAGCCAGCAACTGAGCATAGTTGATAACCTTTGGCTAGATATGCCTCTGCCTGTATGGACTTCTTTGATTTCTTTGGACGTCCTCTACTAGAAGAACTTGAACGTTTCCTACCACGCTTGAGAGGTTGAACTTGAGGTATGGCGTCAACACGACCCGTCTTTGTTCTGGTAACAGCCACAAGACCATCATCTTTTAACAGAGGGGCGGTCTGAACCTTCGATATACAATACTTACATTGACGATCGCTGTCATCTAACTTATTCCATTCGTCACGACTGTAGCTCCACTCCTTCTTCTGAATATTACAGAGACCACATGTTTTAAGTGATGATGCATCATTGTCCTGTTTTATTACATGCTTAATCTTCAATGAATTCTCCTTCAACCTCTTACGAGCTCGATGAAGGTACCCGTCAAGCATGTATTCTTTCTCAATACCGTAGAGTTTTATCCATGCATCCTTGTCTACCCGAGCTGGGAAAGGGTGTACTGAGTGCTCTTCTAACCATTTGTTGATGTTTGTTTTTGCTTCTTCTGACAAAGTAGGGGCCTCGCAGGTATCTGTGGGCTTTACTGATGACATGACAATTGTAATTACCGTGGCTGCTGCACTTCTTAAAACTGATATGCCTTGACCTGGATACTCTTTATCATGCTTTATTAGCTTTTGTCTTGCTCTGAAGTTGACCAAAGTTAGACAAAGATTCAAGACAAATAGGTCACCATTGAATATAAACGAACTCACCTGTACAACCATCCTTCCAAACGATTCCTTTCTATACCCGTATCTAGTACAATTTGATCTTTCTGTGATTTAGAGGGCGTTAGAGTCAACACCCAATCTCGAGAGAAGGCATTCTTAGAAATCCATGTTTTCATATAAGCCTCCAATTCTTTGATTGTTGTAGTGTTGTTCCTGTTCCTCATAGTGGTAGATTGCTTGTTAGATTTATTTTTCGGCCTCTTCCGTGCCCTCTCCATCCACTCCTCCACTTGCATCTTGTCTAACCCGGTAACGATGCATATTCTAGCCGTTTGATCTGCATCAGGGTATGGGTTCAATCTGCTACATTCATTGAGGTAGTTAATAGTAGAGCTGGGAAATATAGCACTAGACGATCTTGATTGTGACCGCCTCTTCTTTCTTGTGTCATTGCCACTTTGCTTAACGTTCCAGGCAGCCTCCTTTGCTAGCTTGATATTCCGCTCACACTCCTTAGCAGAAAGGTGTAGTCCCTTATCTTTCTCAAACATACTTCGTACAATCTCACTTGTCAATGTTGCTGATTCCAAAGATTGAAATGTGCCAATACTACGTTGACTTGATTGATACCATACTCGAACTTGCAAATTGCCAGATGGAGTCTCATACACTCCTTTTGGGAGTTTTCTCTTAGACACAGTTGTTGGCACCTCAGCTAACTGTGATGACGACTCGTCAAATTTCTGAAGTCCATGCTGCCAATAATCGGATGTGAACTTTGCAATCCCTCCCTTACTGCTCTTTGACCGACTCTTCTTTCTTGCGTCATCTTTAGTAGGCGTATTCTTAATATTATCAAGACATGGGTTAAATTTGTTTTGACATACTTTCTTTTCGCAAGTCAATCCATTATCCTCCTTGGTAGATTTCTTGGTTATAATCTTAGACACGGCAGATATACGATCAATAATATCGCCCTGAAATGTAACACGTTTACTATATTCTATTGACAGACCATTTTTCTTCATTTCAGTACCATCATTATCATCATCCTTTGGTTGTTTTTCTAAAAATTGCAACTTATCAAATTCCAATGAATGAGAATGGAATGGATCGGTATTATTACTTCCGTGTAGCTTTTGTTGAGTAACAACTTCTTGTACGGCGGCTTTCTCTAACGATACCTTCGTACCATTATCATCACTCAAATTATCATGAGTTGCAACTTGTGTTGAGACTTGTTGGAGTTTTATAGAGTTGTCGGTAGGTGATACTGCCGCCGCCGGGGTATTATCATATACAATAGTGTCGACAGTAGTATCATTTGCCTCATTATCTAGCCGCTTTATAGATAATGAATCATCATTTACTACCTGCCCAATATCTTTAGAGTGATCAATTGTTGATTGTGATTTGATCACAAGATGTGCACTACTTTTGTGCGACGTACCGAGACTGTCGTTGCTGTTAGGATTAGACATATTGACACGGGAAAATGGTAATATCCATATACGTCTTACGGGCTTTGTTGCCAGGTGAAAGGATAGGAGAGCCGCCACCACAATTGGCGGAAGCATTGCTTGGTCAATAAATTATCACCCATAAACAAATTGGCGAACAAACGAAAGATACTCCAAAAGAAGAGAAGAGACTCTCATTACTAGCAATGCTCTACTATCTAATACTGATTATCTTTCTACAAACATTCTACAAAACAAGGATACCACCATACTCTCTAACACTAATGAGAGATTAGATTCTAACTCTCTTGGATAATCCCTTGAGAAGACTCTTCTTCTTATCCTTACCTCCCTCTTTCTTCTTCTGTGCATTACGAACTTTACGTAGCTGTTCTCTATTGTCAGCAACGATTCTTTCCAACTTGGTCTTTACCAGTTGATTCCTCACATCTACGCCAAGCTTGATAATGGACGTATTTGAGGCTAAAAGATCATATAGCTCCTCTTCATCGGTACTTGCCATTGACTTCTTTTGGTGTCGTACTTGAAACTCTTCAATGGAGTTGTTATCACCTAACCCTTCGAACAAGGCAAGCATACCACGGCCAGTAATGTTGTTACTATCTATATTGACCTTGGTGATTGTCTCATTCTGTGCAATGGACTCTCCAAAAGCAACAGCCCAATCATCGTTAAGTCCGATGAGCTCCATCTTGATTGTCTTGACGGATGTGTTGTCAGCAAAAGCACTACCAGTCTTGACCTTTTCTACTTCATCGAGGGTTTTGAACTTGGTATCGCCCACGATGGATACTTCTACAACATCTTCGGCCTCGTTGGCAGCAATACTATCAAAGTACAACTCCATCTCGGTACGCTTTCTCTCCTTAAGTGTGCCATTCTCACTTTGATGAGCACGCCTAGCTAAACGTAGCTGATCATTATTATACAAGAGAGCATCATTCATGTCCTTACTAGCAAACTGGCATCTAATTGACATGGAGCAGATGACAATACTCTGACTCTGCTTAACGGAATCAGCCATTGCCCTCTCTGCCGCGCTAGATATACTATCCTTTTGATTCTCAAGTAGAATTACTTGGAGGTACTTTAACGCTGACTTGTTGGCAATTACTTTGGCTAGTGCTTCAATGCCCGGACCCTTGAGCAAGTTTGACTCTACATTGATCAACTGGAGGTTAGGGAAGGACTCAGCTGGACGACGGGTGATTGCTTCAACCAAATCTTCTAGAAACTTGTCAGGTAGTAGACAACTAGCAAGATCCAATTGAGTAATACCATTTGCATGCTTTCGTAACTGTTTGACAAATGTCCTGATGATTTTGTCTCTTGCCTTCTCGTTCGTCTTTGTAAATGTTTTGAACAACAGTGGATCTCTAAACTTGAAGCATCCGTTGCCATCCACATGCTTCTCAATCCACTCTTTATTCAGCCAATCACGATTACTTGCCGTGTAGCTATTCCTTGATCCAACGATGCCTGAAAGTTTTGAGCTGGTATCCTTCTCATCTTGGCCTGGCTCTTCATTAATCTTGTTAAGATGTTTGTTAATGATGGCATTCTGTGAACGCAACTTTTCAAATCTAACAAATAGCTCATAAAGATAGTCAGAAGGAACTTCCACGGGATCGTCTTGAGGATTAAGCTCTCCTCCTATACCGGTGGCTTGTGTATATGTACTCGCACCTACTGAAACGTCTTCAGTTCCTTTTGAGACAGGAGCCTGCTCTTGAAGCTCGGCCATCTTCTCATTCAAACCATATGGCTTGTCGAGGGTGGCTGTGTGATCTGCCTCTACATTGTTCGACTTGTCCTCAGCCCCATCTTCGGGCTTGGCCTCTTCATCAACAGGCACATCGTTCTTGGCAACTGCATCAGAGGCCTTGGCCTCGTCAACGACTGCCACTACCTCATTCTCGACAACTGGTTCTGTAGGCTCAATATCTAGAGGCTTGTCTTCGACTACTTCATCGTCAAGCTTTGCCTCCTCAACAATATCATCTGGCTGCTTTGTCTTCTCTTCCATTTCGGGAGTTTCCTCCACGGCCTTTTCATCAACAGAGGGCTGTTCGGGAGGAGCTGAAACCGATTCGTCAACGAGCTCCTTCTTCTGAAATTCAGGTGATGCAGTAAACGATGTAACAAGGTCTTGTAATTCATTAAGACTGACCGGTACTGTGGTATCTTCTTGCTTTTCTTCTACCTCGGGCTTGTTAGTTTCTTCGGGAGGTGGAGTATCCTTTGGCTCAGAGACTTGCTCCTCTCCAGCCACAGCTTCTTCTTCCACACTGTCCACATCGTCTTTCGTCTCTTCCTCTTCCTTCTTTTGAAATGCTGACATACGCTGTTGTAATCCACTATTAACCTTGGCACGAGCCTTGAATGTTTTAACAGGCACCTTCTTCTCCTCCTCTATTG
>Ga0214478_100239_pt1 | contig 32471 bp, 22 predicted proteins | sample M1_20Mar14CPVII9_2_FD_178001 | JGI IMG/M metagenome (GOLD analysis project Ga0214478, IMG submission 178001) | Marine eukaryotic communities from Monterey Bay, California, United States - M1_20Mar14CPVII9sort6BwellD7 | ecosystem: Environmental > Aquatic > Marine > Unclassified | place: USA... | reverse complement strand
TACTTCATTTGATCTTCATTTGCCTTTGTTTGATTGCCCATTGCAAACTGCGTACTGACAAAAGTTACTTCTCCTCTCTCCATCTTCTTAAACTGTGTAACGCGCATTCTTCCAGAGTTCACATGTCTTATGTAGCAGGGTACCCAATCTTGGGAGACGTAGCATATGGTGGGAGCTCAGATTCACACATCAATGAAGAGTCAAGTATTAAAGAAAGAGGAGATGTATGTCAAAGAATGTGTTTGCATGCACATAAGTTGACTATTCCACTGATTGGTAATGAGGCGAAGACTTTTGTGGCTCAAGATCCGTTTATAGTGAAGGCGAAAGAAGATGACAGTGAAGAAACACTAGGGATAGTATGAAGTGATACCCATAGTGTCAACTTAGCAATGGAAACATTTATTTTACATTATTAAGCACTAGAAATAGATTGGAAGAAGCTACTGAAATCTGCTATTGATTGCAGAGAATCTCTTGACAATAGATGCAGATCTTGGTGACTACTAACTGGAATCGGTGCCTTTTTAGCATATGGATTAATAGATCGTTGTACATTGGCATAAGTATTTACCAAGGACAAATCTCTTTCCATACTATTCACTTTGTTGAATGACGAGCAGAGATGTTGTAACATTGATTCACCGGCTTCTAATTGATAATCATCTCCGACCTTGTCTTCAATTCGAATGAGAAAGCCATGAAGTACTGATATGTGTTCACTTTTAAGCAGTCCTCCACAGATTTTAAGCCACGATGATACCTCATAGATGTAGGACAAGCCTTGAGAATCATAAGGACTTATCTTGTCTTGAAGATTAAGGCCTTGATTACAAACTTGTGCCAATGAAAGTAATGTACTATTGTCTGTTTCTGTGGAGTCATCCATTACGATGCCTGATATTGAAAGGCCAAGGAATTGTTTTGCACACGAAAACAAGACCATCACAAGTACATCATCAGCTGTACCCGATCGAATCGAGTTGCATAAACATTCCTTCAATGAACGAAATAGCTTGGTACAGGTCAATAAGCTCATCAGATTTCCATCTTGATCACAGATCTTATCTCTAGACGACACATCGTCAGATGAGAAAGTACTGATCATACGCGAAAGAAACCTAACAGTAAGAATCCTCAAAGGTGTAGTGATACTACGGCCATTGAGTAGGGCAACAAATTTGGTCATTATCCAGTTTCTCAGACGGAGAAGAGATTGATGCTCATTGGTATCATCGCCATCGATTAACTCTGTGCACAAGAAATGATCGTCAACTGCACGCTGCAATCCATCATATGATGTAGTACTGTTGTAAACTCCTGACACTTGTGATGCAAGGACAAGCCGACGGCTCATTATATGAAGAAATGAGTCGACTGTATCATTACCTTTTGACCCCAGCCCATGAAGCATCGAATCAAATAAAGTGGACTTGAAACCATCATCTGAATATACTAACAGATCATTTGCACGACGAATGAGGGAGGCATACATATCCTCCGCCATTTGACTTGAACCATCCTTGGACGATCTCTTACGAAGGTTAAGACTCAAGTTCACAGCTGACATTTCAATCGATCTTCTTATCTGTAAGTTGCCTCGGAAGGTGGGTGCAATTATGTTGCTTTGCACAAACTTACATGTGATTGTACACTCCCAGCTTGTGTTCTCCCTTAACATGAGATTCATCAGAGAGCCAGAAAGCTCTGTGTATGCTCGTTGAAAGGCAAGTGACTTGGCTCTTTGATACGGATCAACACATCCTATTTTTTGTTGTTCTTCCAGTTCTAATGCAATTCCTGATAAATAGTATAAGTTCTCGATCAGAGACGTGGCAAGAGTGCGGAACAGCCCTCCATCGTTCCCAAGTATTACATCCAATCGCTTCTCCTTGTCTTGTTTCAATACCATAAACAAGGCCTGAAAGAAGAGGAGTCGTTTGAGACATTCACGCTCTAGAGATATCTGCGGTAATAGCTCAAGCAGGTCTTTGTCTGACCGTAACTTTTGACTGATTGATACTATTTCACTTCCAATCGATTGAACTATTGGCGTTTGAAGAGAGTACATTGAGTCGTTGCATTCGATGAGTAAATGCCCAACACTTTCACAGAACGACCAAATGTTTTTACAATTGAATGAAGGACCAGCCGTATCAAAGTAATCGCCTCCCATTCTCTTTACTTTGTAGGCTTCTTGATCCGGATCATTACCATCTGTTGTATGAATCTGTACTTTTGATAATATATCATTACCTTTTGATCTTGAACTGTGAGTTGTGTCCAATTTGGAGAGTAACGAAAGATTTGATGTTGGGAACATGGCTAGCGTATCACAATCCAGAAGAGCGGTCATGAGATGGCCGATTATCTTCTGCAAATGTTTGGTTGCAAGTGATTTGCAACTAGAATCATGTACAGCAAAACGGACAAGCTCAGAGCTAAAGCACACGGCCATTTGATGAAGTGTATATCTTTGATCTGCATTGTGTGTTAGCTCTGGTTTAAACAAGTCATAGATGTACATGTTCTGGGCACTTTTAATTGAGCACAATGCAGCAAGGACGCTTAGAACTCCTCCCGACTGGCCATGGCAAAGCTTCTTTTGTTCTCCTTGACTATTGATTGAGAGTGATGAAGTATTATTTGACGACTGTAGAGGAAGAAGGAGACAGAGTCAAGTTAGAGTAGAGTTATGAACACACTAAGATGAATGATTGTAAAACAACACACTTACCACAAAAGACGTGTACAATGTGCCAGCAGCATTCCATTGTTGAAGAGATCCAGTAGTGCCAAATACATTAACAAGTTTAATCGAGCTTCGTATTGCCCCAAGACAACTTCGAAAGGATTGTTCTAAACATCCATCAATCATCAAAGCCTTTGAGAATAGGTTCCTAGATGACGTGTCAACAATTGAAGTGAGCGCTGCTGTGAATGACTGCACAACAAAGTGGAAGAAGCTTGAACAACCCAACTTCTTAATTGCTTCGGCCAACTGCAAAAGCTTGGCATCGGGAGAGTTGACATTGTTAATGAGCTTTATAATGAACCTTGCTCGACCTAAAATCAAATTTATCCACATGGCCATTGATCTGATGGCATTGATACAAGTCTTTGATGAGTTTAGGTGAGCCATACAACTCGATTCATCCTCTGCCAAACGAGTTCTCTGATTCAAGTTATCTAATAAAGCACTAGTAGCTCGTAGATTTGACATTATTGATATAAGAAGACTTGTCAACGATTGAGTATCAATGTCTGCCTTGACAGCCGTTAGATGATCACACAACTGCTTGGTTGTACTTTCATAATTCTCCGGATTGAAGTCAGTGACATAGAGGTGCAATAGTGATGTATATGCCAATATTTTCGATGAAGTATACAAGAGACAAATGTTGTTGGTGCTAGGTGGTTCATCCTGAGCCTGCACGTTTCCGGTAGCCGAATCAAGATGATACTTTTGATGGCGACGCATCTTGTCGTCTGACGAGTATTCAATAATCTATAACAGAAGTGAGTGAGAAGAACAGTTTGTACAAGCCAACACATGGCATGAATGAACAAGTAACGTACCTTTTCTATGAATGATGTATTGAGATTGAAGCCCTTTCCAGGAGAGTTGTTCTTACTTCGTGCTAAGACAGAAACCAACAGTAGATGGCAAGCTGCCTCTCTATAATGAGAGCTTGCTGGTGACTCCATAATTCGGATTTCTGTAGCCAGTTCAATACAACGAAACATCGCTGCAAATTCATCATCGACACTACTTTCTCCTGACCTGTTCTTTTCTAAATCTGATTCAATAACTACAGCCTCTTTCACAAACATTTCAATGAGAGGACTGAGTTTGTTAGTACGAAACCCATTCCAAACCGGATTCTTCTTCATCACCATGTTGTCATAAATTGCCGTGAAAGATACACATTCCCGAAGTAGTACCGAGTTTGACAACAAACTATAGACATTATTAGTACTGTTGGTAAGACAAGATATGTCCAAATTCATGAGACTTGATTGCAAATTGCTTTCTAGCTTGGTAGATGATTCAGTTATACAGGAGTATCCCCATAATTGCTTGACAGTCTTGTTGACCTTGGATGTAGACGATGTAGGAATTAAGTCTAGAATTTGAACAAATGCTTCAAGCCTCACTACTCTTTGAATAACCTGCTTATCAAGTTTGTCCATCTTTGGTACTTCACCAAGCAACTTGGAAGACAGAAGAGAGCAGATCCACTTGATCTCCTTGGAGCAAGTATCTACTTGCAACTTGGATGGTGGCAGCTTCTCATGAATTTGGGAGCTTGACAATGTCCCGCAATCATAAAAGAGGAGTGCTGACAGTAATAGCTCAACATTCTTAATGTCTGGTTTGGATTGAGTAGTGGTAGTACAACATGAAGCGAAGCCAATGATTGACCAAACAGCCTCAATCTCTTCTCGAGGTATTCTCTGCTTGAATAATTTCAGACGGATATCTCCTGTTGAATGGACGTGAGTAAGTGAGATTACAAGAATAATGTCAAGTATGACAAATGCAAAATGAAGAGACCTTACCTTTATCAGGTTCTGGCATGGCATCTCCTGCAGCGATGAATCGTTTGTGCATTAGAGGGTCAACAGCTGAAACAAATAACACCTTTTCCAATTCATTCTCCTTGTGCTCAATTGTTAGTGATTTATACCACCTTGCCTTGGTAAACTTGCTCATAAGGAGACCGCATACTGTCGGTAGGAGTGGAACAATACGACCAATGCGTATACACAACAACCGTAGCTGATCAAATATTCTGTTGTGAAAACTTGGTGTTTGTCCATACTCCTCCCAGAGGAGTTGAGAGTAGAAGACATCAAGTATTTGGATGAGGATATGTTTCGCCAATAGTGATTGCTTACCAAATATTTTGTATACTCCATCATCTTGGACAAGCTTGCCATTTAATTTCTTCTCAAGCATACGAAAGATGAGGCACCAACAATCAATCTGTAAATACGCAACCTCTGGATTTGTTTGAATGATGTCGAGAAGAATTGTACATTTTCGTTGAAGTATAGAAAGTAGTATCTGAAACAGTCGAATGACTTCATCCTTGTCGAGTTGATCATTTTCCTTTGATTGAATGAGTTTTGTCAAGGAGATTAGAGAGTTCCGACAGGCTTGAATGTTGTTAGGGTGACTATCTTGTAGATCCTTGCATAATTCACCTAGAGATTTACTATCATCCCAATGCACCTGTTCTTCATCTACAGTCCTATCAGTTGATATTGAGTCAAATAGCAAGTCTGGAGATAATGCACGAGGAATTGAAGGCCTTATTGACGATTCCAATTCATCAATCTGACCCCTACCTCGAGAAGCATTATTCTTTTGTCTTGAAGCTACTGTGCTGCCTTGTCCTCTAGGATTATTGTTGGGCTGTGAAGAATCGCCAGCACGAGCCCTAGACTGAGATGATCGTGATGAACCAACACTTTGCACCCACTGCATTCCTTGGGCTGAAAGACCACTCGTTCGTGCTGAAGATGTCTGACGGCTGTGACACCTGCTATTTGCTGACGATGCTTGGCGGTTAAAGCTATTCCTGATTGTTGTTTGCCTCCTCTTTGCAACTGGTTCAGGTTCGACCTCACCATCCGAACCTTGCTTTTCTAGCCAAGCTTCCATTTGATTGGCCATTGGACGAGATTGCCGTGAGCTATTGTTAGCACCCACTCCTCTAGAGATTGATGATTGCGAGGCTGTTGTATATGTATGGTGCTTTTGTCTCTGCCCGCCACGACCAGCACCACCAGATGGTAATACTGATCGACCATTATCATCGATATCATCCGTATCTCCTACGAAATCAATATCAAAGTTGCTGCCACCAAAATCAATATTGTCAGTGGACATATCATCATCCTCGTCCTCCTTTTCTTCTATATGTGGATTAGGTTGAGCCTTAAGGCCTTTGTTGCTTCTACTACGACTACCACCAGCTTGCCCTGATTGCTGCCTTTGGGTAGAATGAGACGACTCTATTGATGACTTCCTCTTTCTAGACGCATGCGGATGGTGTAAATCATAATCCTTTGTGACTGATTTTCTCTTCTTCTTTCTACTCTGCACCTCGCCCGAGAGAGAAGCCGTTTCACCAAAGGCATCACTGCTATCCATTGTATCAAATTGATGATTGCTCTCGTCAGCTAGCTGAAGTTCCTTCCATACCTCCTTTTGAAATGAAGTGACCTTATTATCTATATCTCTCACGGCAGTGTGTAAATTTGCAACATTCATATCTAATAATCTGACATTTGTCTTTCGGCACAGCGTCTTTTGTGATTCAGTTAGACTTGGTTCATTATCACTTCTTTCTCTCTTTGATAATAATCGCTTCAAAGCTTTATTAAGAAAGTCAACACCACTACGGTGTAACTCCTGAATGACTCGTCTGTTCAGCTCCTTCCCCTTTTCATCAATATGCTCAAAGTCTATAGATGATGATCGCTTCTTTGCAGCTGCAAATCTTCTCTTGAGTGTCGATAATTCCCCCTGTATATTAGGGATCCTTGTATCCTCAATGTTTGCTTCCAAATCAGAAACAAATTTGGGTAAGTTGCCCCATTGAATATCTTTCACTATATCCTCTGTCAAAGTGTCATCGGCATCATTATCGTCGTCACTCGAGAAGTAGTCATAACTGTCAAAATCTGCCGTGGGTGTGAGCAAAGAATCATCATCTTCATTATTATCGTTGTTATCTTCCGACATTTCCTCCCTAGGTGTTAGCAACACTTCATCCTCTCTTTGCTCCTCTTGATCATCAGACACTTCATCATCAAAAGTAGCAGTAAATGACACATCCTGCTCACCATTGATGGTATCATGGTGCTCACTATTGTCAGGCATATCAATATCCATTGCCGTTTGTGATTGCTTTAGATTTGCCAATGGTATATCTTCATCAGAGGAAGAGTCTGATTCCTCTGCAGCATTAGCACCCTTCTCAGGCTTACTACGAATATCCTCGGACCCTTTAGCCACATCCTTCCTGTTCTCTGCTTTCTTCTGTTCTGGATTAGTTTTCTTTCTCTTGCCTTCATTAGACCGATCTGTTTGCTTATCAGCATCACCTTTCCCTACAGCTGACAGTGTTGCAAGAGATTCCAAATTCTCTGGCCTCGTCCTACTCCGCTTCTTCTTATTCTTCGAACTACGCACTGTTCCTTTCTTCTTCGACTGATTATCTTGTTTATTATCTATCATCATTTGCAGCTTTTGCAACTTTCTTTCGCGTCTCTTTCTATCTCTTTTCCATTTTCTTTGTTCCAACTCTGATAGTGGTATTTCATCTTCACTATCCTCATCACTACTACTGTCACCACCAACACCAACACCTCTTCCAGCCATTCTTCGTCTTTGTTTCTTAATACCCCTTCCAAACTTTCTACGACGTTTCATATACTTTCGAACCTTACGTCGTTCCTCCTCCTCTGAATCAATCTCACTTTCATCACTACTTCCCTCACTACTACTTGTATCTTCTAATCCACTCATTTCCTCTCGTTGCCGTTGTTTCATTAACTCTATATATCTATCCCGCTCTTCTCGCTCCTTCTGTTCTTTAATAGCATTAATACGATTCTGTTCGGCCAATATCCAATCACAATTACCACAATCAATAGCAAATGCACCACAATTGGTACATCTTCGTGAATTAACAGAAGTTTGTCGATTCCGCCTACTTCTACTTGATCGTGCACCCACTTCACCCTCGGCAATTTGTAATGTTACCATATTATAATCAGTAACGTATTGTATTTCAATACCCCGATCACGTGTCTTAGCCTCACATGATAGATATTTCACATCAACATGTGTTATTAAGTTGGTGTTGGATTTGTATACCTTTTCGATATGACCTTGTCCACCTGGACAGTTAATACCCGGCCACGTACGTGATTGTACTTTTACCATTCGACCAACTTGTAACCATGATTGATCTGTGGTTGTTGTAGTGGTTGTAGTGTTGCTTGTTTGATCTGCATTAGATGGTGCACCTTCAAGATTATTTGCATGAGGTATACCTTGAGCCTCAGACGACGGCGCATAATTATTTTGTTCCTCCATTGCAATATCAGTTGCTGCTTCCGTTGTTGAATCTAACATTGCGGAGGAGGGCGGTTGCATATTGATTGCTTTATTACTCTAAAGTTTTGATTATTGTAATGTGTAAATTTACTCAATGTTGAAGAGGTTATGTTGAGATAGTTAGATTCTAAACTTTATATATTCCCATACCAAATTCAATGCTACTCATCAACATCGCCTTCATACTAAATATACTGTTTCTCTCAATCGCTATTGCTTCCTATTGCAACCACAACTCTGGTCTATCTCTGGTAGGCGGTAGGGGTGTAGCATAAGATTGTACTAAGAAATGGTACTATATTAAGCCCACGTACGGTGAGGAGTCGAGTCGAGAAAGCACTTCTATGCTCCTTATGTTTGATTGGGCTCTTTGTTATCTTAAACCAGAAGTTAATTTGGGCTATTTGTTTATTGAATATGCTGTACATTATGAGACTACCGGATTTAGATCACTTCTCCTCATTATTCTTCACGATCATAACTCTCACCTTCTACTCTCATCGTCCATTCTCCAACCCAGAGTATTGTACATCTCCATTTTGATCCAAACTAGTGCCCATTCCCCTCGTTCGATTCATACCCTCCAAAGCCTCATCCAACTCCTTCTCCATCTCTTTACGTTTCTCGGCATAATCACCTTTTCCACCAAAGCGTCCCTTCCACGCTTCACCCATTGCATTCTTAATCTCCTCTCTTGCATTCCAATCCTCGAATAACCTATCTTCAAGTGTTTTAATTCTTACTTCTGCTGCATGTATGTACTTATCTTTACTAACCAGGAAGTAATCAAACGGAACATCAATCACTTGTGAATCAAAATCAATTGCTTCTTTCCGTTCCCTTACAATTCTGTTAAGTCTTGTCACTTCTTGTGGATTAGTTAAGAACTCCATTGCCTCTGATACTTGCAATAACTTGGCATGTTGTTTATCCATGATTAAATGACCCGATCTTAGTATAATGTGTGCTGATGTGAACTCATCTGCACCAAGTATCCACTCTGCTGGACGAGATTTGCTACAATTGACTGCCTTGGTTGAATGTATCTCAGCAAGTGAACAGTATATCCGTAGAAGTATACGTTGTGTAGACATGTTTTTGGATGATTGATGATTGTTATTATTAGTAGTACGAGCTCTTTCATTCTGTTGCTGTGTTTGATATACAATTGTATCACCTCCAATGTCATCATCATCGTCATCTTCTTCATTATTTAAGACCGCAAAATGATTAGTGTTGCTTGTTCCATTATTAGTTGATATTGTAAGCTGTGGCATTCCATTAATGAGTGCAGCAGTAGCACTACTTTCTTCATTAAAGTTGGAAGTATTATTGTTTGATGTTGTTTCCCCATTATGCCGTTCCCTATCCCAGCGAGGCTTTGGTGGATATGTTGCAGGGAGTTCTCCACTATCATCTTCATCCTCCAATAGACGCTTTAGAAACCGTAAATAGCCAGCTGCATCATCCATATTTGAATGATGTTTCCTCCGTTTATCTGCAAGACTTATTGCCAATACCCATGCTTAATAAGATATGAGCACAAGATATGAGTGTAAAAAGATATGAACATAATATGATATGAGTATAAGATGTGAACATATGATAATATTATGAACACATGATATGAACAAGTATACCTTCTGATTTAGTGATGTGTATATTTCGTGACTTTGCTATCCAATATTGCTTATCATTTCTACTACTACCATTGGTATTATTATCACGGCCGCCACTAACGAGAGTAGACAACAGAAGAGGTTAATGACACGTCTTGTGTTCACAAAGTATCATTGCAATAAAAACTTAAGAACATACCTTCCACCGCCAAAACGACCACCGCCTCGCATTCGTCTTTGACTTTGATTATATCGCTGATCCATAAGTGATATATTGCGGCTGTGTTACAATAAGTGTTTATTTCTGAGGTTACTATTGATATATCTGAAATAAAGATTTAGATATTGATTATTGATCGTCTGACCGTCGTGTGTCATTTTTATTTTTGAAGAGGTTACGATACTTGTTTATCAATACGATGCCGCCCATATAACTCTTCCTATTCAAAACAATACAACAAGCCAATGTCAAACTACTCCATCCTTCGGATAGGCCCATTATCGTCAGATAATGGCAACGCCGCCGTCCTTCGTGATGCAATATTATCTCACTTTCAAAAACAAAATGATTCACCATCTTCGTCCAGTTCATGCACCGACAATAATATGCTATCCATATCCAATCGATACTTTAATGCCAATATCTTATTATCGCCACTTGATGATGATACCATTACTAATGAGGGTATAGAAGATGATATAATATTAATATTCGACGGTACATCATCCTCAAATTTTGATAAACTAACTTCAATACATTATACTAAAGCAGTTTCTAACAAAGAATATGGTGATCTATTACGATTATGTATATCAACAACATATGGTCCATCACCATTATCAAACGGTACTAAATCATCGGAAGAGGAATATTCCAAAAGAGTTCTGTGGTGCTTGGATCACGGATATGAATATGTTGAAGTTAATTTAAATGAGGAGGGTATGACTACAGGCTTTGATGAACGTGATAAGGATGGATTTGCTAGAGTTTGTGAAGCTATTGGCAGTTGTATGTGGAGTTGTCATGTCATGAAGCCAAGAAATGGTATAGGTGTTAGTGGTGGAAGTAGACTGAGTAATTCTGGCTCTTCAGAAGTCGATAACTCAGAATCACAAACAAATAATACCCCAGCGAATACGGATGGAGAGAAGGATGAGATGGCAGAGTCATCAACAGTAACAACAGTTAATGATACGGAAAGAGAAGAGGCAGCAGTAGCAAGTTTAATGAAAGCTATGACTAATCCAAACGACACACCACAGCCACCATCGAATCCACAAGAACAACCCCAAACTAATCATCAAAAGGAAGAAATAGCATTCCATCAATTAGAATCAGTATTAAGTGAGGCTAAATCAATTCGAGATGCATCGAAGGGTAATTCCATGTCAGATGATGAACGGAGAGAACGAGCCGGTGATACTGCTATGAAGTTAATGGGATTATTGGATAGTATGGGATTTTGTGATGACAGTGACGACGATGATGGAGAGGGTGTTGATAGTAGTGATGATGAGACTTAATCTGCTCTTATTACTTAAATCATCATAGATATACTGCCCTGAAGTTTAACGCTTGAAAGTTCCACATCCATGGCGATCTTCAAGATATGAAGCATTGCTTCTGACGAACCATAGCTCCTATGATCTTTCCATTCAGTATCACATTCGAAGCAATACCAATAGCATCCTAGTGCAGCAGGTCGGCGTATGTTGTGGTGACACTTTCGTACATGTTCTACTGCGTCGTCCAAATCATAAAATACTTCCATACACTTGCACTCCCACATTCTTTTATAATGCTTCCTCCTTTCTTTATACACTCGATGCTATTTGCATGACACTAGAGTTCTGATTTAAGAAAACTTGAAAGGATTGCTGAAAGGAGGGCAATCTATCTTACATAAGTAAGAGATTATGTTAAGCCCCAAATAATGAATGTTCTATTATTACACCGGTATATATTATAATCCAATGTGAAATCTCGCACGCCTGTGAGCAATTCTATACCCCAATATATTATAAAACCCCAAACCCCATTTCAACCCAGTTTATTAAGTGGATCCTTCAACGAGGCATTGAGGAAACCAATATGATTTACACAACTCTTCCTCCTGTGCTTCTCTGTTTCATCAATCTTCCGGGCAGTGCATAACAGCACTTGGCAATCCTTCTCTACCATCTTATTAGCTGGAAGTTCAATTAAGGGATTGACACGCGAATCACCAAATTCTGCCACCGCCGATGCACCAAAGTTTGACGATTGTTGTGTTGGTGTGGTATTTCGTGCCTGTAACTCTCTTGCCAATGTACCCTTGATAGTTCCCAACTTTTTCTGAGGACAGAATACTATTAATGTATATGATGGTGGTCCCCCATAAGCATTCAGTATTCGTTTAACACCCACCACTGTTACGGAGTGCCCATCCCATTGCAAGTATAACGGAGGTAGGGAGCATTTGCACGATCCACATTTCTTCGTATCAAAGTTTGGTTGTCTCATTGCAAGGAGTAAATAATCTGCATATTCAGAGGCAAGCATGGATGGTGTTGCTAATGGATTTCCCTCTCTTTGATCACAACACGAACAGCCAAACGAGCCACAAACCCTGTTGAAGTAGGCCCAAACAAACTTTCCAAGTAATGCCCTATTCTCCTGCTTCTTTATAAATTGAACAATTATTGAATCTACCCTTTTGAAACTTAAGTAAGACCTGATATGGAGGATTAATGGTTAGGACAGGGCAGTGAATGAAATAATCCTTAACCCCCAACAAATATTAAATAATACCCACAACAAATAACAATAAAAAAAGAATAAACGTACCAAACTTCCACAGTACCAATCCACGTCTTCTTCCCAACTAAACATCCACAATGATGTTCAGCATTCCTCCCATCAAATCCACAACTCCATAATATTTCCATAGTCCGTTGTATCTCCTCAACATTCGGTACACCACCGGGAAATGTCCCCGTCAATGTCGGTAACATACTACTAATTAACATTTGCAAATTCCGATATCCGCAACTCCAATTATCAGATTGTAAATAATGATATGGTTGATGATTCCATGGGAATATTTGTTGTTGTGTTTCAATGTTTAATGGTTTATATAACTTTGATATGGTGTTTGTTATTGATCCTTCAGTTGTTAATGTGTTTGATTCATTTTTGAGTAAGTCGAGTAAGGAGAGTAATCCGAATGTTATTGTCGCGCCGTCTCGTGTTTTACGTGATGGTAGGGAGATATGTGATATTGGTGGTGGCAGTGGCGGTGCTGATCTACCATCGGATGTTCTTTGTTGTCGTTGTTGATGTTGACGTGGTCTCTTTTGACGCATGGGCGGAGAGTATGACGGAGAGTTGCCGCCCACGCTTTTATAATTATTATAATTATAACCATTGTTATTATTCTGCTGATGTAATGATCGCTTCCTCCTCTCATCCAATTCTTCTTCATCATCTGAACTACATAAATCAATAATTGATCTGTGAGATTGCTTCCGTGGACTTAGTTGTGGACGTCGTACTTTTGATGGCGTATCTACTGCCGTAGACGATGAGGTATAGGATGGTGTAAAATTTCGATTATTAGCATAGGACCGTCCATTATCCATAATGGAACCATTGTATGATCGTAGTGGGCCCAAGCCTGAATATTTTTCGTTGCTGTTGCCACCATTTAGTGCTTCAAGAGATGATGCGCTGCTCGATAATGATGATGATGGCCTTCGCCGCCGACCATGACCGTCCATTGCGTATTTATTTATTATGCGTGCCTATTATATATGTATTACAATACCTCTCTTATTAGCACACTATAGCTCTTTAACAATACTTATTACTTATTACCAATCAATAATCCAAATAATTCACTCAATCATCTACTTAACTGGGAGTCTTTAAGATCTAAATGGGACATACATTCATAACACTTACATTTTCTATTTGAAGTTGGGGTGGCCATGCTCAACACACCCCAACCGGCACTCAGGGGTTAATATTAGGGTTAATGTGAGATGCCTCCCCAAATGCAGATGCATGTCTTACTGATGTTGGTGATTGACTAGCTTTTTTTATTTCTCTAAGTTTGAAAATATTGCATATATATACGAAATAAAATCATATATGTATACATATGAAATTTCATATATCTACACATATGAAAATACAGAAACATATCAATGAATATTGTTGCATATATCAAGACATATGAAACGCAAATTGTCATATATGTACATATATGAAATTCATATATCTATACATATGAAATAAAAATTGTTGTATATCTATACATATGAAAATGTGTTCTTCGTGATGCAGTATGTCATATATGGTTATATATGAAAGATTTTTCGACTTAGGCAAATAAAAATAAAAGAGTGTTTTTCAAGGCGTCTCAAATTAACCCTAAGATTAACCCCTGAGTGCCGGTTGGGGTGTGTTGAGCATGGCCACCCTATTAAATATACAACACCAATAGTAGAGGCATCTACATATAATACCAAATCAGCACATAAGATTAATTCACTACAGTCGACGGTTAGCTGACAAAATAGTTGTTTTTATATATCAGAAAAAAATTGAAGGTGATGCACCGTCTTTCATTAACATACAAACCATAATATTACAAAACCACATCCACAACTCTAACATAAACACAAACACACACAAGATGGATGAATATTTCAATGAAGAAGATTTAATCAACGATTACATTAATGATGCAGACGAAGAAGAACCACCCTACGAAGATGAATATGACATGGAAGAACCAACTTCCACTAATAATAATAACAACAATAATAATAATGTTATTAGCACAGTGGGTGGCAATGCAATGGCAGATAAACATGTGAAAGGTGGTGATATTGCCGATAAGAATAATAATTTTGGTACTAATGCTAACATTGGTAATAATTTAACACAACCCAATAATAATGAAGAAGATGGTATACCACAATCTATATCAACTTCAAATAACTCACCAGGTACTAAATCACAATCATCACGTGTAACTACTTCACCATACAATAACACTAATAATGATTTGTATGGTATGGAACGTTACACAGGATTATCATCATGGCGTACTACTACTACTAAAGGTGGTGGTGTAAAAGATAAAGGTGGTGCAACTACCATGGAGGCTACTTCTTTTAAAAAAGCCAATCCAAACAATACTAATACTGCAGGTGGTAAAGGAATAGAAAGTGATGATGATTTGTCAATTGATAGTGATGATTTAGATCAAGGTCGTAAACGTGTTGCTGATAATCCAACTTCTACCAATAATAATAATATTGTTGGAGGTGGAAGGTATGGATTAAGTGGCAAGTCTGGTGAGGCACAATTAGTACGTTATCGTGAGAAGGCTGAATTAGTTATATTGGGACGTTCATGGGGCGTTAGTAATACTAGTAGCAATAATAATAATAATAATGATGGAGAAAAGAATGATGGTAGATGCTACTACAATAATCAAACATTACCAAAGTTAGGTGAGGATAGTATGCCTATAACATTATTGGATGGTACCATTACCTTTGTGAAACGTAATGCTAGGTATACTGTTACTACTGCCTCTAAATCAAATGATGATGCGAATGGCATGGATTTAGAGGAGGAAGGAGAAGAAAAGAAGAAGAAAGATGAGGGGTGTTTGTTAGGCGTGCCTATTAGTGAATTAGTCCGTCGTGCTGATATATTACAAAAGAGGGCTATATTACGTAAGGTTGAACGGGAGGCACGGTATGGTAAGGTTGTTGCCAATGTTGATAATGCAGACGAGGATGGGGCTAATGATGATCACGAGGTTAATGAAGATAGAGATGAGACAATGGAAGATATCAACAAGGAAGAAAAAGAGTCTGACAACCAACCAACACCAATAAAGAAAAAGAAGAAGAAGGTATCATTCAAACAAGAAACTCAAATCCTAAATAAGAAACGTCAAGAACATAAACAGGCATTACAACAACAACGTTTATGGGTTGACAAACATGCTCCGACGTCTATATCACACTTATTGTCAGATGAACGTACCAATCGTGAGGTATTACGAACATTAAGGGGATGGGATCCATATGTTTTTAAGAAGGATGCACCGATGCGGCCTACGCCTGCTTGGACATCTAATAAGTATGCTGCTGATAAGGATGGAAAGAAACCATGGGAAAAGAAGAAGAAACAAGAGAACAAAGATGGTGATGAGGGTGACAATACGAATGCTCGTGCAGATGTTCGTCCTGATGAAAATAATCGTGTCATTCTCCTCTCGGGTCCACCAGGTGTGGGTAAGTCAACCTTGGCACACATTGTTTGTAAACATGCAGGATACCGTCCTATTGAAGTGAATGCCAGTGATGAAAGATCGAAGGATGCATTAACGGAACGTGTCACACGTGCTATGGAAAGTACTACACTTGATCTTGGCAATATGGGTGGTGATAATGAAGGTGGTGGAGAACGGAAGATGAGTAGTAGTATTCGAAAGGGTGGTAAACCAAACTGTATAATTTTGGATGAGATTGATGGTGCCGATGCCAAAGCATCAATTGCTGCACTTGTTGATATTATCCGTGCTGATATCCCTCCATTAGGTGCCGGAGGGAAGGGGAAGAAGGCCGCCAAGGGTACAACCTACCTCCGTCGTCCAATCATTTTGATTTGCAATCACAAGTATGCACCGGCATTACGTCCAATCTTACCATTTGCACGCCAGTTTGATGTACAGCCACCGAATCCTGAACGATTAACTGGTCGGTTACGTGCCGTGTTGGCAGCCGAACACATGTCCGTGGTGGCAGGTGGTATGTTGTTACATCGTTTAGTTGCAGCCACGGGAGGTGATGTACGTAGCTGTCTCTATGCACTTCAATTTGCCAGTGCCAGAGCACGTGAATTGGCAGTTAAGAAACGTGAACGTGAGGGCATACAAACGGGAGATGGTGATACTGCCATCATGGTGGATATCTCGTCAACATTGATGGCCGCTCTGGGAGATAATGGCAATGGTATGAAAGATATGCAGAGTGATGTAACAAGTACGGTTGCAACTGTATTTCGTAAGGCAAAGGTGAATCAGAATAAACGTCAAAAGACATCAAAGGGGTCCAAGTCGTCTTCTTCTTCAACACCCAAGGGAGTTGATGTTGTTCTCAAGGCTGTGGATCACTTTGGTGATAATTCCAAAACGTTGGATTGTCTCTTTATGAATGTTAACCGTGTGTCATATGTCGATCCCACACTGGACCGATGCTGCTCTGCCTTTGAATGGCTGTCGGGAGCAGACACACTCCGTTCTCACAAGTCGAATGTTGCAATGAACAATAGTGCAGAACATCATGTGATGCAAAAGTCTTACATCCCATCAACTGCGGCGGCAATTCATTTGTTGTGTTGCGTCGAGACACGACCAGATTTGACATTCTCGACAAGACCACTATCGGATTGTCATTATCAGAATCAGGCTAACGTTTCATTGGTGCATAGATTCGTTGAGGGGTTAACTCCACGGTCTAGACGAGGAGTGGGTGGAGGAACTGATACAATTGTATCTGATGTAATCCCGTATGGCCTGTGGTTACTCTCTGCTGGTGATGGCAAACATGCCTTGTCAAGACCAGTGTCATCCGTGGATATACTCAGTGCCGAGGAGAAGCTTGCATTTAGTGCACACGTGGCTACTCTTCGAGCACTAGGACTGACCTATGTCAAGGACCAAGCGTCTGCCTTTGATTCATATTCCCAAAATGAATCTGCAGAGAATGTTCGATTGGAACCAGAGATTGATAAACTTGTCAAATACGAAGAAATGAACGAACATAGTGGTCGACGGGACATCCCTCCTCTTCTTAAGGAATTGCTAGCACATGGAGCATCAGTTGCTGCAATGAGGGAACGTGAGAGTCAAGCACAGATTGCACAGCAAGAGGCTATAGTAATGTCGGGAGAGAAAACTAAGCAAAAGCTGCAGGATGAGGATGTTGCTTTACCAAAACAAGTTGAAGAAAAGCTACCAAGTACCACACCCAAGAAGAAACCTGCTAAAGCTGGGTCTAATACTTCGGCGGCTAAGAATTTCTTGGGCTTCCGAGCAGCCAAGGCAAAGGAGGCAAAAAGTGCTGCTCGAGCTGCCAGGGTAGGATTTGATCGAACGAAGAAGGTTAAGCTTTCCAACTCGGGTAGTGGCGTTGAGATAACCAAGGTTATTCGATTCAAGTATCAAAAGGGTTTTACACAAGCTGTTCGGGCTCCTTGTCAACTAGAGGATTTGCTTTGATTAAGAGTTAGATAGAGCGGGTAGGTACAAGAAGTCTTCCAACCAGTGCAACTTTGTACACTAAGTGGCATAAAGATGAGTCACGTTAAAAGGAGTCTGCTTTAGTTTGTCTTGCACAACCAATGAGCCGTGCATTTCAGGGAAGCCCCACACAATTAATTTGAGTTCACCTGGCAAAATTTGTTCCCCTAGTCATCAACTGAGATAACATGTCCTTTAACTCTTCCATTGTCTTCTCAATCGATTCGACCTTATTCTCCATGGACTCGACCTTGCCTTCGATAGACTCGAATTTAACTTCCATAGTCTTCTCAATTGATTCAACCTTGCCTTCGATGGACTCGACCTTGACCTCCATCGACTCAATTTTGCTTTCAATTGACTTGACGTGACCTTCAATCGAATCAACTTTATTCTCCAACTTGCCCTGGCTTTCCGCAGACTCAACTTTACTCTCCACCAACAGATTACGGGTAAAGAGATCGTTTTGATCAGATTCTTCAGGTTCGGGCTTTGTTTGTTTCGCCTTCTTTGACTTCTTTGATTTGGAATCATTCACTGGATCCGGTACTACTGGGTCCATATCGAGCTTCATCATAATGCTATTAACATTAGCCATCATCGCATCCAATGTAACAATAATGTCATCTTCCTTGTTTTCAATGTCTTGAACTACACCTTGTATTGACTCAGACCCCCACAGGACATTAAGTTCGAAAAGTTTCTCGCCGGTACTAAGTCTACGACCATTTGAATCGATTCCTAGAACAACTTCACACCTTATATCTAAAGGTGCTACTGTAGTATTATAAAATGCAGCAAAGAATTGAACTCCTAGATAATTTGACCTAAGTAGAAGAGGTTGATAATATTAGAAACCATACAAGATATTAACTAAAAGAATGAAACCACTCACATGCAAGTTGTATACTCATTGACATGGTTCACAACATCTGTATGACGATCTTGTAACTCAGCACGCATCTGGTGATGTTGCTCATACACATTATTGTTGACGGTGTCTAAAGCTTCCACATTCCTTTTATTTGGGGAAATGAATGGTTGAGTTAAATGAATGTCAAGGAGAAAACATACAAGATCTTTTTTTGCTTACCATTCATACGACGATATGACATTGTAATATGTAGCTTTGGAGTACTCATAGCCATCTAACTCTGCGTATGGCCCGATAGCATTATCATAATATGCTGCAGAAACAGCAACGTAGCTAAGAGAAGAGAAGTAACATGAGTATATTAAGAACATATCAAAGAAACATAACGTTTACAATTCAAGTTCAACTCACGCAATCTTGACACCCCAGTACAGAATATAATATAAAATTTCACGGACAATCTGGAATTTCTTACACCCTGCATATAGAGGATTTGGATTGCCAACTATTGTTGTGCCCAAAAGATCGCAGTACTTAGCGTCGATCACCTTTTTCAGAGTATCCTTCGTATTGTCCTTCCAGTTGTACAGACTAAACTTAGACCATTTAAGAGCAGTAAGATGAGCCTTGTCCGATGGTGTCATACTTTTCATGTATTCTGGTTTGGGTAGAGGATCAAACTGTAGTCTTGCGTCAGGTGGAAATGTTGTGGGTTGAAATACAATCTGATCAAATTCAGTAGGAGCTCCTGTAGCTCCATCAGCAAGGAATTCTAAATCGTCAAAGAAAGGGTCACACATGAACTCATCAAACGTTTCACAAATGTGATAATCATTGCGGTAGTCTGATTCATAACCGAGGGCAATACGTGCTCGTTCGCTAAGGAAGATGATCAATATGACGATTGAGAGTTCATTTCACACTTGTTTCTTCTCGCCTACACATTACTTACCACTGCTCCTGATCACTTGCATCATAGATTTCCATGTCTTCTGATTCAACCCAATCTTCAAACTGTGGATTGAAAAAGCCATCATCTGGAAGTGGACGTGCATCGATACATCTTTGTAAAGTGATGCAAGGTGTAGGAAACCAATGTCCATTAGCATGAGAGCATGACTCAGATGATAGTCCACTGAACCAAGGTCCTCGTTTTTGACACTTCATCCCTTGCTCTGGATCATACTGAATTGTTAGAGCATAAAAAGAGAAAACGGTAGATGGGGATGAGCAAGCCATCGATTAAATCAACATTAAAAAAAAGAATAAACTTACATTATATCCAAAGTGGTCATTATTAGCTGGAGTATCCAAGCAACAGTAACCTGGCATGAAGTCATCCGGTGTTGGAGGATCAGCTAGTGGCCATCCTTCAGGCCATCGAGGGAATGTAAGTCGAAGATTTTCATAACAAGAATCCCAAAAGGTGTAGCACCTTGAATCTGAATCGTATGGGTTTGGATTCCCACTCTTATAATCATCGAGCCAATCCTCTTGACAAGTTAGATCTGGATCATTTTCACAATAGTCAGAATATTCCCAGTCGGGATATGCTGTGTTGAGGTCAGACCTACAAGTTTCCCAAAAGCTGTAGCAAGCCTCATTTGTCTCAACAGTATAAGGATTTGTCTTATCCTTCAGCCATCTCATTGGACAAGTATCAATCACATCGGCTTGTATTGTTGTATCAATACATGGCGGCTGAGGATACTGCCAGTAAGGGTAGGTATTGTTTAGTTCACGGCGGCAAACATCAAAGAAACGACTGCACTGAACTGTTTCAGGCTCCAATTCACGACAATAGAACCAAAAGTGATAACATCCAGTGTTTTTATCAAAGGGGTTTTTGGCTGAAGCTCCTTCCTTTACCCAACCTTCTTGGCATGTTTGATACTCGTCACAACTAGTCTCATTGAATGGCAGAAGGTCGGGGTTATCTGGATAAGATATGCTCATATACTGACTTGTGTATGGATTTCCAGTTTTATAATTCAGCCATAATTCTTGACAATTTCGAATTGACTCTCCATCTTCAAATATACTTGTATCCTCGCAAAAAAATGGGCCATATCCTGGTAAAATAAAACGATCACCATTGTCCTGCCTGATATCTGTATACCAACCAAGCCATGATGGCTCGTCCTTGTCGTTTGCAATATTTTGATACCAGTTAGTCCATTCATTGACGCTCTCAATAAGAGCAGTGTCAGTTTGGCGTGTGTACCAAGTATGCCAGCGAGGACTATTTAGCATTCCTGGCTGCTCATCTGCCCCACTTACCACTACATCATTGACAGTAAAATCTGTAGCAGTTAGTAAATCATTTGCACGTGCACCAATTGCAATTCCGATATAGAATTTGTCACCCACATCAACCGATATGGCACTACCAATCTGTGTCCAGTCTATGTCCCAACTAAAGTCCTCACTTTTTATTGTAAATTGTTCCCAACTCACAGAAGGACCTAAGTTATACTCAGCCAACACTTCATCACCACTGCCTCGTAGAGAAACAACTGAATTAGATATTCTGGCATTCTCGGATGCAGAACCGATGCGGTTGTAAATCCTTACTTCCATAATTTCTATATCGGATTCAAGGTCGACCTCCCAGTAGGCGTCTATTCCAATTGAATTCATGTTAGATATGAATATAACCCATAGTAATTCAAGAAAATCATACAACTCACCTCGTTCTGATTCAGTTTGCATCAAATTATTCAAATTTCCATCATTACCACTTTCTGGTCCCCATCCTACTCTGTCTTGCAATGTACTCGATTGCTTTGCTGGCTTACGAAGCGCAACATTATCACCATTCATATCGATGACTTCGACTTCTCTCATATGCAGATGGTTTCGACTGTTTGGTCTCGTTACTCTCACCTTTCGAACAGCTCGACTCCCTCTCTTGTAATACGAAGTCATTGAATTACCATTCTTGATCGTTCTCAACCAAATAGGCCCCTGAAAGACGGGAGACTGACCATTCCATCTTGAGCTACCACCTGTAGAAGATCTATAGAGTCCTCTCACACGCTCACTTCCATTTAGAAGTGTAAAATAGTGCCGAGAATTAGATTCCAAACTTTCACGAATCATTATCCCTGCTCTAGCATTTTCTTGTGTACCAGTAAAGTCTTGCACCAAGATCTTAGTGTCAATATACTCACTAGAAGCTGAAACATACGAGTAGTGGAATCCTATGTCACTAGTTTGACTGATCCTGATATATCCACTCCCTTGTAGAAGCCATGTGTCATCTGAATAGGAGGTTGATCCATCAACATTACTACCAACATCAATAGATTCAACCACCCATGGATTCGATTCATACACGGCATCAGCAATGGAATTTAGTTCCCCAGCAGACATATACGAGCCTAATAGGAAATCCATACTTTCATCACATGCTTTTGTTAGTGCTCGTGGAGGGCCTAAAGTGGCACTGCAAAAGGATTCACCCTCGCGACTTAAACCTTCGGCATATATATAGCCATCAATAGTTTCTTCTCCATGTTCAACGCCATCTCGTTGAGGGAATGATAAGCTAAATCCCACTGGAAAGTCAAGATTACTGAATGTGATAAAATCAATGAATTGATCTTGATATTCTTTCATGGGGTTGCTCTCTTCACGAAATTCTTCTGGACGACCGACGTATAGCTTTTCGAACGACTTGACAAACACTCTACAAGTCTCAATACTTGTAGCTGGACACTGTGGCTCTGCCTCTGTTGACGACCACACAAGTTGTGTTGCAAATGGACAACCTGAGTCGTTCGCACAGTCTCTCTCAAGTTCGCCCTTTGTGCAAAGCCTACCTCCATTTTCAGCACAGAAATCCTAGAGTTTATAATAAGGGAAATGAGCTTCAAACTATTTGAAATGTATGAGCAGAAAGTAGAAGACAACGAACACACCTCGGCTTGGTGAAAGGATAAGGATTGACACTCTTCCTCATTCTTTTGTTTCAGTACATACGGGCAGGATTCACTTTGCCTCATCCAATCAGAATCACCATCAAGATCTTCATCACTAGAACAACAGCGGACTGCCAAAGCTGTACTCCAATGTACCTCCTCTGATTTCATGTCCTAAAGTAGATATTGGTGAGATGATCTAAAAAAGAAACGTCTGTTAGAAATATAGGGGATTAGAACTTACAGTTGACCCTGAAACATCTTGTTGAAAACAGTACAGACGAGAATATCTATGACAGCCAGTAGTGTCACTATTTGACCATTTTCCGTCTACTTGCGCCATACCACCACTAAGAGATTGGAAGATTGTGAGTTAACACTCATTAGGCAATGACAAACTTCGCATATACTTACTGACTACCCTGATATATGCTCGCCCTGTTTGACCAGTCAAAACAACTTCTTTCAGTGGCTCTTCTGTCACCACTACGGTTTGTATTTGTCCACACTCGTCCACTACCTGTACCCTGACCATATTCATTCACGTTAATTGAGTGCTGTAATGTACTTGCCAGACTCCCCCAATTATCCGCAACCCTTTCACCATCAACAAGGTAGTAAGGTAGGGAGTCCAGGTAATCATTTCGATCAAATCTTCTGGAAGGACTGCTGCTGCTTCTTGAGTCGGAGATCCATGCATAATAAGCTCCATCAAGGCCTGCCGCATTGGCACGAGCTTGACACTTATCATTAGCACCAGAAACACCACCTAAGGTGCCTCTCCATGTTTGAGAAGTAACAAACACCTTCTTAAAGGCACTTCCTTGTGGTACTGCCCAGTTCTGGAAATCATAAAACTCTCCCATCGGCTGTACTTTCAACTTTGTCTGTGTATTAACAGAATCACAAACTTGATCAGTAGAGAGCTGGAAGGTTCGTGGATTTGGTTCAGTACAAATCTCATCTTGGTTAGGATCACAGGCAGTGTGTAGTTCATAAAGGACTGCAAAACAGTTATCTCGAGTTATCTCCCCTAGAAAAGGTGAGTAGATAGGTGATGTGTGTCAGTTAAAGCAACATTCGTGTACTATTAGCCTAGTGACGTCACTTACCTGTTACACCTTCTTCAACGCGTCTCATCTTCTCTAACATTTCGTCTCTTGCATCAAAGACGTCAATGTAAGCCATATCATCAACGGTGAAGTTAGCAAAGTTTTCAGCCGACTTGTCATCTTCAACCTAACATACAGATGAGGAGTAGTGAAGATTGGAAACTTAGAAAGAAGAATCAACTCGAGAGGAACTTCCACCATAGATGAGTATACTTACATATTTACCTAGGTTCATGATTGCATAATCATATGGAGTAAGCTTCCCAGCACAGTCAAAGAGGCGCTCACATTCACAACGAAACCTTTCTTCTTCATCTTCTTTGGCATCACATCTTTCCATGCATGTTGGGTGATCATCTGATAGACGACGTCTACTCTGACCGTGTTCAGTCTCCTGTTGCTTCCTCAACTTTTCAGCATATCTAAGCTTAGGAAATGTGAAACGTCGTTTGCCATTCTTGTTGCTGCTACCAGAAAGAAAGCTACGATAGTTTGGAATGCTGAACTTAGAGCCAGTGCTAGAAGGCTTAGTGAAGCTCCCCGAAGATTCTTCCTTGAAGTGAAAGTCAGTTCTAACACCTCGCCTATGGCCTTGATGATTGACGTCTGATGACGACAAGGCAACAACGGGAGCTTTAGCATCTTTAATGAGACGAACAGCCTGTTCAAAGTAATCAATTGCTTCTGTAAAATCGAACTGCTTTGCAATCAAAGCCAATTCTGTAGGTGTGGCGGTCTGAGCCATTTGTTGTAATTCCATTGCCTCATGTTCAGTAAGAGATAGATTCAGAGCAGCGAAATCTTCATCGCGTTCTTGATGGTTTGATAAAGCTTGAGCAACAATATGAGCATCACCTATGGCAGCAGCAACGGCAGCACCATCACCACTTTGCATCTGCTTTTGAACAACCTTTATATTCTCAAGTTCTGACTCAAGAACATCTGCGACCTCAAGAAAGTTGGCAGTTGGATCAGTGTCATGACTTTCTAAGCCATTACCCCGGAGCTGCCGGTTTGCAACTTTATCAAGACGTTTGATACTTCCACTCAAGCTGACAAGTTTCGAGGATGTTTCTGTTTTGTCTTTATTCTGGTAGTAAGGGAGAAGCAATAGATAAAAGAGTGAGCTTTCGCCTTGTGTGGGATTCTTAGGTTTTATATTGTTCACAAAGAATTTAATACATACCTGTATTCCAACTTCTGATCCATCATCCGTACCAAGAGCGGTAGCAATACATCCTAAGAAGAATAAACTTGCCAATATCTTGCTATGTAAGCCACGTCCATAGCGCTTCATTTTGCCATACTTTCTCCTTTGATTTGTCTTTAAAGAAGAAGATGAATTGAAACTACCAAAATGAGGCAGGACAACTAGAAGTACCAGCAAGCCTAAGAGTACCATCAACCATGGCAATACTGCACTGGTATAAATAGGGGGGTCGAAGTATGTTTGGACAGTAGCCCCAAAGAACAAGCCGACTGCCGCCAGAGCCTTGGGTGTCAACGAGTGGTCTAAAGACACATTAACAGCTATTTTTTCGAGGATATCAATTGGAGGAGGTAAGCCGAGGGGTAGAGAAGACGGTGGGGTGTTATCTACTTCTACCACTGCATGGTGGACCTAACAAAGTAAAGAGATTAGACGAGTGATGTGAGTTAGATGTGTACTAGAAGTGAATACCAACACACAGTTTACAACAATCAAATGTACATACATTGAAAAAGAAAGTAGCAACCAATACAATGCTACCAACCATAACGAAACTTTGACGATTCTTCTTCTGAGATGGGCAGGATTATATCCAAATCCAATGGAAGTATGAGGATATAGAAATAATAGTTTAGTGAGAGGGATGTTTTACTAGATACCAAGTAATCAATCTCAACAAATGGTAATAATATTAATATAAACACCAAACTTACGGGTGACATCAAGCTCGATAATCCATATCCATCCGGCATACTTTTCATTGATACTTTCTTTTTATTATTCTTTTTATTTGTTTTATTTTTATGTTGAGTGTTGTAGTTGTGTGATGTTGTGAAGAGATTTAATACCTTTTATGGTTATCATTGTTAGTGGAGAGGAGAGAAAGATATTCATAGATGCATCAGTATGTCGTCAACAGGATAGCACTATCTCATGACACCCCCGTCCATACATTACAATAATACTCACATTCATGATGTGTTGTTTGCAATACCACCAAACAATAAGTCCAATGGCAGCAAGGATGAGGAGTGAGCAAGGAGTTGGCCAAAAGGATGCTGGTGCATAGAGCAAACCAGGAAGGTCGTCCCTAGACGGAAAAGCGGGGGAGCCAATCATGACTGTGGTTGTTGTAGTTGTATAAACTTTGGGATAAATTATGGAAGCTTTTGCAAAGAATAAGAGAGGAGAGAGATTGGTCAGATATCATATAATGTCATATGCATTGCAAATTAACCATCTTAATCTTTATCAAATATCCTTCTCATACACGGACTAATAATTTTATAATGATATGAGCTTATGTTTTCTCCAACCTTTTGTGAGTTGAACTTTGAACTACCATATCTTCTCTAACTCTAAACACAATGGATTAAACCTCAGCAAGGCATCATGAGGGTATTCTTAACGAGTTACTTACCAGAGGATTTCAACAATACTTGTTGACAGTAAATGACATCGTTTGTGTCGCCGCTTTACATATGTTAGATTGTATGACCAGTGATGACATCTTGAGCTTGTGTCCCCTCTCTACCGAGATACCACTTGTCACAATTTTTCGAAAGTATCTTTGCTCACATTTTTTCTTACATCTGCGAAATACTTGGAGTTAGTAGGCATGTAGATGGTTTCTACATAATTATGGTTTCTACATAATTGAATCTCCTAGTATCTCCAGACTAACCTTTACTTACGTCTATTAAAACACAAATACATTAAATAATGATTACACTATCTCCTTTAAATTGAACTCCTTACCAGCAGCCTTGGCCGACTCAAATGCAGCCTTGGAACTAACAACAGCAGATGATGGTTCCTTCAATGACTTGAGACGTTCAGCAAAATCCTTAAAGTCTGATGCCTTTGTGTTCAACACCTCATCACGGAACCTTTGACGTTGCTCTGGACTTTCACGAGTAAGCCACCGCTTGAATTGTAGAGATCCCTTCTGATCAGGACTTAGAGCACCGTCCATATCTCCAATAGCACCAATAATCGCTGTAGCTAGGGCGTCTTGATCTGTCTCCATATCCTTTGCAGATGCTAATAGGGCATCGGCTGCACCATCATATACATCAATTGTCTTATCAAGATTGGGATCTCTGTATGAAAGGAATGAGAATACACCATTACGATCATTAAAGAGACAGAAGCCGCCATAGGCCCCGCCCATGACCCGAACATTGTCCCACATGTATCCAGTTCCAAGGAACTTGGAGATAACAGATGTGGAGCCACTAACTTTTTCACCCGTATCATATAATCGACCTCCTTTGCCGACATAAGACACTTGAGTGGGTACAATGAACCCTTCGTCTTCAAGTGGAGCTGCATCTGCCATTTCCTTCTTTGCAGCTACTGCCCAAGGATGATCCTCGGAGTAGAAGTTTTGTAACTTGCTACCATCACTATCGCCAGGAAGGTTGGTTAAAAAGTTGTCAGTACTTGACTTGATCTTCTCAAAGACTTGGGCATCGCCGGTAATATCCAAAATCATGCCATCTCTGCAAGTACTCTGATCAAGAATAGTATTGCGCATGTTCTCAAGCCTTGCAAGAAGTGCAGGGAAGTCATTCTCAGCTTGGTCCAAGAGAGCCTTGACAGTATCCAAAGATGAAATACCACTCATCTTTTCGTTGAGGTATCCGATAACGCTATACCTAGATCCAATTCTAGAATTGGCAGTGGCATGTCCACTTCCTTGGATACTAGATTCCTTGCTTGTCTTGGCCTCCCTTAGCATTTCAATAATCTTGGACTTGCTATCAAGATTGGCTTCATTTAAGATCAAATTAAAGATGGAGAAGAGCTCGTCCGTCTTGTCGGAGGTACTCTTGCCCGTAATCAAAAGCTTGGAAACGAAGTGTTCACCTGAGGTGACAGTGCCTTCTTCTACACCCTCTTGGTTGACTCCTGAGATCATTGATGATACACTCACACCGCCAGTGTGTGTACCAATACGACGAGATAAAGCAACACTGTCATATTCCCCAGCACCAGTCTCCATCATGATACGTGTTAGGAGTGGAAGGAGAGGAACATCTTCTAGCGAAATACCAGAAAGATCTACTGCCAAGTTGGCGTAAGCAATTCCAGATGTACTTCCAAGTTCATGACGTACAACGGTCACTCCGGTGTTAGACTCGTTCTCGGTAACCTCGATAGGATACTCAGTCACATCTCTCTTCAAATCAGCAAGGTCAAGACTGGGGATAGTAGCACGTGCCTCGGGGGAATCCTCGGAAGCTTGGAGCTTCTTCAGTTGAGCAGTCTTATCAATGATACTTTGTAAATCGTCAGCCTTCATTGATTCCTTAATCTTTGAAAGGCGATCCTTCTCATCCTTGAGCTGTTCTTCCTCCAAAGTCTTGGATGGGAACATCTCCACAGTCGTACGATGACTATTCTCCAATAGAAAGTCTTTGATCATATCTTGGAAGATTTTGGATCCATCCTTGGCAATAGAATCTTTCAATTCAGCAAGTGGTTCTTCGAACTTGAGTGCCTCGGTAGGGTTACGATCATATATCCACTGTTGCATACTACCCAACATAAGTGACAATCCCTTGGGGAATGATCCAGTGTTAAACTCTCTCATTTGGAACTCAATAGTATTCATAGACGAGGCAATGGCGTCATCAGTAAATCCTTCCTCGGCAACCTTCTTCAATATCTCCACGACCAATTCTTCAACCTTATCAACATTATCAGGCTTCACACCCTTCAACCCAACACTGAATGTAGCCTGCAATAACTCATCAGAGAGTCCACCACCGGTAATGGCATCACCTAATCCACTTTCCATTAATGTCTTGCGTAGAATAGACGAAGTTGTACCCATGAGTAAATGATCCAACACAGTTACTGTAATCTCCTCCATGGGTGTCATAACTTCATCATTCATTAACCAATTAACCATTGTTAAGTGTGTATCAGGCTCGGCATCGTCACCCTTATCACTAACGGGGTATGGATGGCGTACCTTCTTAGGCTCTTTATAATTCTTCTTCTGCCATTGGATAGTAGAACCTGGCTTTGATTCTGGACTTGCATCGAAATCATTTAAATATTCATCCATAATGTCTAATCGTTTCGCAACATCATCATCACCCGCGAAGAAGATACGGGAGTTGGCAGGGTGGTAAAACTTGGCATGGAAGTCGGCAAACTGTTCAAATGATAGGTTGGGAATGTCGACTGGGTCTCCACCTGAATCAACTCCGTAGGCATTATCGGGGAAGATGGACTGTTGTGCCTCACGTTGTAATAAGGAGTCGGGGGATGAATATACACCCTTCATTTCATTATAGACCACTGTAAAGTGTTGATATATAAAAATGTTCATAAGATGTGAGCACATGGCAATGTATATGGCACACAAGATATGAGCAACATATTATTATCAACTCACCACCCTTATAAGTAAGAGGTTCCTCAACATTCTCCAACTCCAAATGCCACCCCTCCTGAGCATGTACCATAGGATCACTAATAGCACGTGGATGGAAGACAGCATCGGCATAAACATTAATTAAATTATAAAAATCTTTTGTATTCTGTGATGCAACGACATAACATGTCCTATCGGGATATGTAAATGCATTTAAGAATGTTTGTAATGATCCCTGTAATAATTGTACGAATGGATCTTTCGTTTTGTATTTTCGTGATCCACATAATACCGAATGTTCAAGGATGTGTGGTACACCTGTGGAATCCTGGGGTGGAGTACGGAAGGTAATACCAAAACATTTGTTATCATCATCTGTTGATACTGATAGTAGTTCGGCACCTGACTTCTTGTGACGGTATAACGTGCAATCGGCACCATATTCCGAGATTACATCGGTGGATACAATTTCAAATGATGGATGTTCAATTGATGTACCTGTTGCTGACTCAGTAGTAGCTTCGACGGTGGAGGATAATGTTGGACAACTACTTTGCAATGTACGTCGAGCGCCACACCAGTTGGTAGCAGATGTCACGCTTCCTCCTCCTCGTGTACTAGAGAGGTAGGACATGGCAGCTGCATTGGCAAGGGAACGTGAACGTCCCATACCACGAGCTGTTGTTGCAATTGAGGAAGTGCCAACACGGAAGGATCGGCTTGACTTGGCCAGAAAAGCGGCCATTGCTAGTCTCCTATTGTTGCAATAAAGATAGAGATATGTTAGATAATAAATAGAGGAAAAGAGAGGATTATATCAAAGCACATCATTGATACATATCACTCACCAAAACAACATCTTTGAGTGGAGTGGAGGGGAAGATTTTTTTATGAGTGCTAGCAAGCAAAAGGCAGCGGTATCCTTTTTCGTCTGAGGCAGCAGAATTCAAACAATGCGGTGGCACGAAGACAGCTGGCACATGGCAGTCAGGCAGGAAGGAAAGTCAGAAAGGATATTGTTCGTTTAGACAATAAAGAATTCTACAATGTCAAGGTATGATCGTTTGATACATATTGTATGCACAAAGTTAAACTAAAGATGAATATGAGCAACTTTTTACAGTTGCAATAAAGATGGAATGGAAAGAAAGCCACAAATACATATTCATATTGATGAATCTCTTTCCTTTTTGCAAACTAGCACCTTTCTAAACTACTGTTTACTTACTTGCTTATTAACTACACTTATGCACCTCACATTACTTTGATACACACTTCTCCTCCTCAATAGGAACTCTCACTGATTGGTTCATTATCAAATCGGACAACTGAGCATCCTCTTACAGGACCATGCTTCTTCCAGAATGACTCAGGTAGCGTTGGTTTATACTTTTCTTTCAAATCCTCAGGTAACCAGGTATCGGTATCAGGTAAACTCACACCCTGTGGTTGTGCTGAACAATAAGGTCTCGCTCCTGGCTTGGCCAAATATTGTTGATGATATTGCTCAGCAAAGTACCATAATCCCCCGTACTTGTCATAATCAGATGCCGCGGCAATCTCAGTTTTAATCTCCCGGCCACCTAATGCCTTCTCGTATGCAGTCTTTGATGCCTCGATCATTCTCTTTTGATCATCATTAAAGTAATAGAAACCAGACCGGTATTGACTACCCCTATCATTTCCTTGTCCCAAATATTGTGTTGGATCATGAGATTCCCAAAACATTCTTAGGATATCAACATAGGATATTTCCTTTGGATTGAATACTACACGAACTCCTTCCGTATGCCCTGTTTGTCCAGAGCATGCCTCGTTATATGTAGGATTTTTAGTATAACCTGCGCAGTATCCAACAGCAGTGGAATGAATACCCTTTGGCATACGCCACATAGCCTTCTCACTACCCCAGAAACATCCATTACCAAATACGGCAACTTCATATCCCTCTGGTACTTCCATTAAATCATTACCAAGTACATAATGTTTTAACCCGTTTATGTTGGGCATTGGCGATTCACGTCCTTTTAATGCCGCGTCTGGTGAAATCATACCGGAACTACCTCCTCCTAATATATCGAGAATACTACCAATCATGCGTCGTGCCATAGGCTGTCTTGTTGGATTAATGTTGTTGTTAATGTTGTTACTTGTAGGTAAATTTGTTACTCTTGTTGCTAAAGTTTTTGTTGGTGTTGTGAATGCGCTTGTTTTAATTATGAGAGCAAGTGATAATGTACGTGATATTGGTGCCATTGTTGCTCGATATTTGCAGTAGTGTGTTCGCTTCCTTGCAATGAATATGAGATAGCTTGAGCAAAATAGAGTGAGTCAACATGCGTTTTGCCGGCTGACCAATTTAGAACAATTTTCGTAGTTCCAAATAGAATACGACAGCACGCGCTAAATCCAATGGTATCTTCTCGCTTTAGGCGCCCCCCGCCCAACATACTCTCGACTTCTCCCTGCATACATACTTGGGCAATCATGTCATCATTTCTATTGCAATGAAGTAGTTGAGGGGTAATATATCGGGCTGTTGTTCCGACAATGATAAAATATGATGCCATCTATCTTTTCAAAGATAAGGAATAAATGGGAAGGCAAGGCTAACAGTATCAACAACAGCAATACGCAATCTACAACTGCATCTATTCACAATGGCAATAGCAGTATCGATATCAGTAATAATAATAATAATAATAATAATAATAATAATAATAACAATTCAGAACGTAGTGCCATTGATGGTGCTAGTGCTAATAGTATGTCGGCGCCACCAAATCATATCAATGATGCATTAACACATGATACTTCTGCTGATAACGGACAAGAGGGTATACTAATCGATGCCATTGCTAAAGATAGAAATGAAGAGATTAAGGCTGAGCGTTACT
>Ga0214478_100238_pt1 | contig 32479 bp, 19 predicted proteins | sample M1_20Mar14CPVII9_2_FD_178001 | JGI IMG/M metagenome (GOLD analysis project Ga0214478, IMG submission 178001) | Marine eukaryotic communities from Monterey Bay, California, United States - M1_20Mar14CPVII9sort6BwellD7 | ecosystem: Environmental > Aquatic > Marine > Unclassified | place: USA... | reverse complement strand
TTGTTGATTCTTTGCATGTACTTCTTTTGATACCTTATGAAGAAATAAAATATCTCCATCATCACTTGATATTGGGAGGTAGTAACCATTTTGTAACCGTATCCATCCCGGGACATCAGGAATTTCACTCCCCACAACAATATCTCCATTTCGTGGCCAATCTGCATCCGCCACAATCACGCCGGGTGCACTACGGTAGAATAATCCCTTACATCCTTTACAATCCACATTCACAAGCCATTTTTGTAATGTCATGGGATCACCGTCATCATTTAACTCCATTTTCGAACTAGAACAACCCACAATTACAAAACCATTTCCATACTTCTCTCTTGACAAATCTCCCTTGCCATATCTCCAAAGTAACATACTTTCAGTACCACAGCATGAACTGGGTGTGTAACCCTTTAAATCTGCATATTCAGGAGTATTCGTATCATGAAATAACGGTACACGAATATTCACCTTCTCTCCCCGTCTCTTCCGTATATTAGCACTTAGTGCTGCAAATCTTGGATGTGGATTGATAATTCCATCACCAATATATTCACTTTCGGTTACATTTCCACCAACAGTAGTGGGTGGTACTGATCCATCATTACCTAAGGCACCGAGTAGTGGGAAAACCGCCACGGTTGGTGCTATTTCATTATCTTTCAATTCTGTTAAGAGACGTTTCCGACGTAGACGCATATTCCTTTCTACTCTCAGTAAGTCTGAGCTGTATCCAGTATATGCTAACATATTATTGATGAATTGCATATGCAACAAATATGAAGGTTAGATTAAAGGAGGGTACTGACATAATATAGATACCATAAACACAAAACACTTACGCCTAGAGGGAGTTGCCTCAATCATCCAGGCACCATATTCAGGTACCCAATTACAACCCTCATTTTCATAGGAATGTATCTCCTCATTTCTATTGAGATTGTCCATAATCTATGAGATAAAGAAAGATGGGTTGAGTTTAAGTGTGTTGCAATTAAAACATCAAAATATTGCAAATGTATTGCAAATCATCAAATTATATCAACAACAAACATAACAAACCAACATATACATACATACCTCCTTGGCACGTAAACTTAATCGTATCTTCTTATTCTCATCATCCAAAATAAATATACCATACTCAACTTCATCACCCCATAATAATTCATCACCTTTTAAATTTTTCACACGATTATAAGTTGATATGAATTGTCGTACACCGGCTTCACGGACATAGTTTAAGTTTTGTTTTGATTTTGGCCATGGTTGTGGTACTCCTACTTTTAGTAAACCTATGTGTGCATATTGTATTATGTAGAGAGGGTACAAATGAGAGAACATTTATTGGCAGAATAAACATCAGAGATACACATATGTCATAATTTAACTTACCCATTTGCAATGTAAATGCCGAAACAACAACGGCGGTACACTGCAAGAAGAAGACTGCTAATATCAACTGTATCAGCATATCATCTGCTTTTCAACAGAGAGGTAAAAGAATGACGTCGCGATAATAGAGTACCTCTCTAGAGGAGCGAGTGAGGAGATAAATAAAAAGCTTGTGCTATTTATAACTTTGGCGATACACCGTAGATTGAGGTGAGCTTATCGACGAGACCTATCCACCACACAAGGTGGAGGAGCTAAACAACTCGTGAATATGGATAGCTTCGTTACTAACGATGTCGGGGAATCTACTATCAATGGAATTGGTGTAGGTAGTAGCGGTGATAGTAGCAACAACGCGCTCATCCTGTCTTTATATCTTATTTCCGAAGAAGACCTTCTACATCCTATTGATCACTGTAAGAAGCATAATGATACCAGTAGTATAGATGATATAAAGAAGAGAGCAAGATTATATCAGCGTTTATCTCAGGCATGTAAGATTGCAAATGATATATTACTAAACTCTGGCACAACATCTACTTTGACACAAGATGTGCACAATAAACAATCAAACACAAAGAATAGAATCAATAACTATCATCCATGGAGTTCAGGAGGAGATGGACCAATCTTTGGTATACATTGCAATATCACAGATATAAATGAATTGAATAATAATAATATGGATGGTGATGATATATGGCAGAATCAATTACCAACTACTGCAACAAAGGAGGATACCAGTGAGCAGCTTAATGATGCACTACATTCAAAACAACAAACAGTACAGAAGGGAAAGGATGATAATAGTGAATGTAATCAGCCACACTTGCGTGCAATATGTCAATATAACAATGATATTAATGATTGCTGGCGTTGTATATCATTACTGCATACCATCTCATCAACATTATCCAATACCAAATGCTCAATTGACAACAATTATCTAACATGTGCAATTGAAGTATACGACATTAATGATGGTCACATACTCTTAATTGAGGCAGCGAAATCATTACCAAATTGGGTTGATAATGATGTGTTGCAGGGTGGTGTTGGTGGTCCTGTTGGATGTATGAATAGATGTTGGTTGGTTAATGGTTATGTACATTTAATACCTCCTCAGTTGAATGATGATAATAGTGAAAGAGATGAGGATGAAGAGGTAAATAGATTGTCAAGAATGAATGCTCTTCGTATTCTAATAGAGTCTGCTAAAGAAGAAGATGAGGAAAAAGAATCACCAACAATGGCAGATGAAGCTGTACAAATTGCAATACAAGATCGAATCAATCGAACAAATTACTCAATCACTGCCCGTCATTCATCGCCACCAGTTCTACCGCAAGAAGACAACAACAACAACAACAACAACAACAACAACAAGCTACCCCCAAATCATTGGCATACAGCGGCAGTGGCATTACCAGCATCAATCGCAAGATTTATTCAATTACATCCTAATTTGGTACCATTATTAATTGATTCATTCTGTGATAATACACCGTCATACCTAAAAGAACGAGAAAGTGGAACCTCCTCAACTACAACAAAAACATTTGGTAAATCATATCCATATGAACAAATTGTCATACAAACAATAACAATAACAAAATCAAACTATGCAGAATTAATAACAGGACGGGGTATAGTCTCATCATTCCCAACACCTAAATCATATCGTTCTGTGGAATTAAATCGTTTTCATAGACAGTTATGCCAACAAGACTGCAGCAGTGATCAGTTTGGTGATATTCATGATACAGGGAAGAAAGGAAGGAGGAATCCATTTGAAAGAAGTGTCGAAGTTGGAATACGATTATGTGCCGGGTTAGATTGGATTGTAGCCAATAATGGTATGAAGGTGACTGATGATGCAATACAAGAACAAGATCAGTACTCTTCGTTGGAAGAAGATTTGGCAATACATACCTTGGGTGAAGTTGAATGTCGATTGCGTATCCATTGGACACGGATTGATGCCGAGGCAAGTGGTATACGAATTGAAGAGGAAATTAACGAGTCAGACGAGTCACCCCCTTCTTCTTGGATTGAACAAGCATGGCAGGCAGGTCCAAACGGTACCAGTGAAAATGCAAGTATTGACAAATCACTACTACAAGCATTAGCATCAATGTCCAAATGCCAAGTATTCAATCCAGAATTATCACAACCACTCTACAAGGAACCATGTCCACACACTCGTCCCAACATATCTCTCTTACAAATGGTACAATCTGGTATTAAGAATGGATTAAAATGGCAAAGAGACAAATATACTGAAGGTATTCATTTTCCAATACCTCGAGCGTGGGAAGTTGATACTGATGACTGGATGAATGTAAGTTCATTAGAAGAGTTGGAAGAGGAAATGAAAAACTTGTCTTCTTCTCGTGGTACCAAGGTTGATAGTTCGGATACTAAGAAGAAGAAGCCTCGACGAACTACAAGGAGAAGTCGTCGTAGGAATATGACACCGTCAAACAAGCTCAAGATTAATGAGAAGGAGGATGAGCATGTTGGAGAGACTAGTGACATAAATGATAAGTCAAAGCGCAACGACGCGGCTCAACCTTTGAATGAGGTACAGGCAGAGAAGCTGAGTAGCAGTGACGAAGAGAATCAACCTTTGTCAGTAGAGAAACTCATGTCTCAAGAAGTGAATATCAATCCAAGTAAATTCCTTGACATATTACATGCGAGGCTCAAGAGGCAACGAAGCAACCCTGAAGACACAGCCATGGGTGATAAAAGGGAAGAAGGTCCGTCAAATGCAATAGATGAGCAAGAAGATATAAGTAAGTTCTTCTTTGATGAAGACTTGGATAATGATTGTAATTCAAGTGATGGTTCGGAGGACTTGATGGGTATGGATGACAATCCACATGCAGCACTAGATGAAGAAGACGATCCATTTTCAATACAAAACATTATGGAAGCGATGGACCATGAACTTAGAACTGATGTAGCCTCTCATCCAACCATTAAGAATCTTAGTGTTGCATCGGAGGAGGATGGCAGTGGTAGCGGAGGAACTGATGATATGGCGGTACTAGCAAACTTACTCAAGTCGTTAGATGAAGGTGATGCTTCGGGCCCTTTGAACACAATGTTAAATGAGAAGATGGGAATATTTCCTCCCAGTCAACAAACTGAAGAGGAAGATGACTAATGAACTACATTAATGTCGACTAAATTTCTACATCATATGAAACTTAATTAGAAGATTACTCGGTCGTGCAACCTTGGCCGATGTCATCTTGAGCACGAAAATGAATCACAAAGCTCCGAATAAGAATCATATCCAAATAACTCTTCTAAGTGTGATGCAGCATCGTATTGATCTTGTAGGCATGCTTCGAAGTCGACATCCGTCCAAAACCACTCATCAGCTCCGGTAGCTTTTATCATTGCAGGTAGAAGTTCATCATCTATCCGTGGTGGTATTACCAAGTCACCCTTCTTCCCATAGTTGACGGCGAAGTGTTTTGGATTGATATCGAGTTCGATGAGAGGATCAACATACTTTGCTGCATCATAGAGGGCTCGAAATGATTGAATTCCATTTATTCGCATAACTAAAGCTAGAAATTGGATTGTACATGCTAATGTATTGTGTGCATTATGGCTTTTCAAAATGGATATTGATTGTATTGATTGATCTGTCCACTCGTCTTGATTGTAGACAAATGGTGATAAACCATGAAAGTAGACTGCATCATTATCATCATCACAATTCTTGACCGTTGTTCCTAACGTAGAAGACCAAGGATCATCCAACATTGACACATGTATATACGCTGGCCCGGTAGGAAAGGATTGGCATACATTTCCAAACGTCACAAGAACTAGTGCTTGGTTCAATAGATTCTCTACTCTTTGTATTGTTAATTGATGCCGATCTATCTGTTGTTGCTTCCAAGTTGATATAGCCGCTACAATCCTTGTTGTTGTGATTGATTCCGCCACTAATACTAATTGAGGCTGCATCCTTTGATTGAGGGGATCTTTCCGTATACTGTCTACTGCCATATCGATGAGCTTGATTATAGTCTCTTCTTCTGATTCATTTGTATGACGATGAGTACTAGAAAGAACCGCTTCTATGAGATCTAGATCTTCGTGCTTAAGCTTGCACATACCTGTATCATATCTTTCTAACTTCTCTGTTTCTTCTATTAGTATCCCCATTGACTCAAGAGTTGTTAATGTTTCTAAATCAATACATATCTTGTTACTATCTCCACTATGTTGTTCTCTCCCTACTATCAGTTGAAGTATTGGCATATCATCTAGAACTTTTGATATATATTCCAATCGATTATCACTATTTGAATGACTTCCACACCAAACAACCACTTCAGAATAATCATACATCATACCACCTCGCTTTTCTACCGACGCAACCGTGTGATATGCTATATTATCAAGTAGAAACTTGAATGGTTTGTCTTCTCCAATAGAACATATTGTATTTAGCGGTATTGATGATAATATATTCTGTTGTGAGGAGTCTTCATTGCCATTAAATACCCTAAAGTTTCCCCGATGATCGTTGTGATCTGAGGATGTGCATATAAATCTTCGATATGGTACCAATTTCTCTGATAGATGAAGATTGTTGACATTATCTTCTACTACTACAGCTTCTTCTTTCATTCTATTAGTTGTACTTATCGCAGCAGCTTCCAATAGTGATGCAAGAGATTGCAGTTTCATATTCTGTTTGGTGCTATCATCATCTACATGTATTAACTGTATCAAGTTAAATTGCAACTCCCGAACATCAACCGATTGATTAGTATCAGTGCATTGCTGTATTTGTTGCCTTTGTCTTGAATGATAAGACTTGCAGCTAATGAATGCAACAACTCCTGTAGATGAAAGAAGACATATTAGGGATGTAACAATGATGAGCGGTATACACTTCATCATCTTTCCTCTCTACTAACTATCGGATGTGGTCTTTGATACGAGGTACCTAACTTACGTACATCAACATCACATGAGATGAATAAAATTTGCGTTGCTTGGTATCCTCATTAATCGTTGGTATCCTTTACTAAAATGAATGACCGCCCATGCTGAGTTGAGAGCAGGCAGTAATCATAGGCTTCAGTCCGTGGCAAAGTGTAGTTTATGTAACGAATACACGGTTTATATTTACAAACTTCACACACTCAGATACAAGACAATCTACCATCCAGGTGGCCCATATTCATTCAGTCCCCATGCAAGTTGAATATTCTTTTCCAGCACACTAGTAGTCGTGCCACCTTCTTCTGATGCTTCGGCAGTCAACGTTGTCCGGAACATCCTAATCAACCTACCAAATGAAGATCTGAAATCAGAAACAAATGTCTCACTCTTGCTAAGAATCAACAAGTTGGCAATGCTCGAGATACTCCTTTCATACCAATAATCACAGTTCATATCTTTGTCATCATCTTCTTCTTCCATATATTGATTATGTACAACTGTAAAGTCGAGCTTGTAACATTTCTGTTGATATTCATGTACTTCACTTTCGATTGAGGACAAGTTATCTCTTCGAATAAGAGTATTCGACCTAAGACTCTTCATGATAGTTTTATCAACTTGTGTCTTATCATTGGCAATAATGAATACCTTTCGAGGTTTATCAGAACATCCCTTGGAATTGTAATGACGTGTATACTGCATCAAGGGAATGTAGGAACGTATAGCACTCTCATCTTGACGATTGTACAGACCCCTGCTGTCCCAGTAGTTTGCTATACTCTTCCTAGAATCAGGATCATCTAATATATCATCACCACGACGAATTAACATTGCATCATACGGTTCCTTATACAATTCAGTGAATTGTAATCCAAGGTTTTGAATATGCTTGTACACATCTTGTAGCACCAATGGTTTAAACTCGACAATATTAGATTGCATAACTAAACCAGCAAGATACTTCCAAGTAGTATCAATTTTACCATTCAATTGAGAGAATGTCGTAGCCTGTTCTGACGTTGCTCCTAATCGTAATGCCCAATCATATGGACGTTGTTTCATCATTTCCTTGAATTTCGATTCATACATATCTTGAATGGTACTGGCATCTACTGCAAAGACGTTGGATAATCTTCGATTGTCGTTCTTACATTGAATCGATGATCCATTTGAGCTACCAATAACTTGAGACCAAGATGTATAGTCATAACTATACTGACATGGCACTGGACAATTCCTAGTTACCGAATCTGGGATCTTAATGAGATTCGATAACCCAGTACTCTTCCCAGAACAACTTTGAGTCATTGGATCGTCGAGCACTACCAACGGCCCTTCCATATACGATGCCATCATGACCGCAAGGATGTAATTGCTCAATTGACTATCAAAACTTGCTTTCATGTCTGGTAGATATAAGAGGATATTATCACAGGTAGGGTCACTAGAAATGGGTTGAATCAATCCAAACTTTTCTTGGATAGATTCAATGAACGATGAAGATGGAATGGCTGCTGTTTTACTTTTATCATCGGGGGTATTGATATCGCCATTACTACCCTCCTGTGTATCTGTATTGATATTGTCTCCATTACTGCTAACCTCAAGTAAAGAAGGAGATGATGCCGATATAGTGCCATTAGACACACGGCATAGCAGAGAGCAAGACGCTTATTCCTCGGACTACTATTGATAATAGTGTGCTTGTTATTGTTATACCATGTAGTCAAGGTGGAGGTAGCAGATTTATACGACGAATTATCATCATCTGCAATTGTCTCTTTTTGATGATGATGATGTTGTTGTTGTTGTTCCTCATCTTGATCGGTCGACGACAGTCTCCTATGCGGAGTACCGTCACTGTCTTTCTGTCGAGAGATCAAGGGTTCCATAATCGTATCATCATCTGCCGCCGCCGCCATTTTGTTATTTGTTTATAGAAGTATAGAAGAGTTGATATCCTCACTTGAGATGAGTGTTATGAGTACTTCATGTTAAATTTTTGTGACATGACAATGACCGGGTCATTGTCACTGCCAAAACTGCACAGCGTTAATTGCAACACACCTCTTCCTGCACAGCATCTATCATAAATCAATCTGTTACAAGTGTTGTAATCTATTTCATATTATATCATAGAGGATATGGACGATATATTACCTTCACCCTTTGACATAGTACTTCCTTTAGTACGTCGATGGCGATCTGCTCCACCATCAACTCCACCTCGTCAGTGTCAGAGTTCTTCTTCGTGTATGGATAAGAAGAAGATAGTGATGTCATCGTTGAGCAACAGATAGATATAGTAGACGCTCATGAATCAAATAATCTGCACAACATTGAGAATAGTTCAGATCATAGTGAGAAGGTAGATACCACAACTGATAGAGAAACCAATGCCAATGCCGAGGCTGTATCTTCGTTGATGATGAATTGCAGCAGAATGTATCCGTCGATGAAGAATCACAATCACAACATGAGCAGCAGCGGAATAAGCATCCTCGACGAAACTCCAATGTCTCATCAATCAACAATATTGTCCAAGAACAACGACCTCATCCTCTTTGTTCATTTGCATTATGTACTTGGTTATCTACTTGGAGTAAAGAACGAATACGTATTGCATCTTGTGGTTGTCTTTCATCAGTCTTAATATGTACAGTCCGTCTTTTAATTGATCCAGATAAAACAGCATATACAATCCACTCGATCATCATCTTATTCGATATGATAATTATACATATCTTCACACATTCATGGTGGTTAAGTTTCTCGGCGAGTTAATAGCCGTCTCAGGTGCGACGGCTTTCCATCTAACACATGCCAAGTTATTTGAGTTATTGGAGACGACCCTAATTGCTGCTATTGTTAGCATCCATATGATCATATCCCGTAATGAACATTGGGATAGGGAGAAAGAGTTAGAGAAAGATCTCGAGGATCTTGTTGGATTGCAATTCTGTATTCAACATCATGATAGGCATACGACCACAAGAACAACTGATACTACTCCGGAAGAAGGAGGAGAACTTGATATGGATGTTGTTACAGAAGTGGTTGATGAAACTGATAGAACTACTTTCCTAAGGCTTATTAGTAGCTTTTCTGTATCGGATGGTGAACATGATAAGATAGAAGCAACTTGTTTAGAGACTCTCGATGAGGAGACTGGCGGTAGGGCACCTATATTTATCGAGCATGAACCATCTACAGTTCACATCTCGACAGTTGGTGAAAAATCAGTAATGAGTGGCTTGAGGAAGGTTGGTGGTGTCCTCTTTAGCCACTTTCTAGATGGAAGTTCGGGAGTAATGTACACCTCTTTCTTAGGCTTGATCATTGATGAGGTTGTTAATTGGATAGATGAATATGAATAGAGTGCTTGTATGTAGGAGCTTGACCGATTCTAATTGTAACTAATGTACACATTTCAACTCTGTCTGTACTACTTTGACTTTGATGTATCCGCTTTGCCACAATTGGACTTTGTCTTGATTATGTTAACTGTTTAGTGATATGTATGTGTGCCATATAATGAGTACTCTTTAATTCTCTTTCTTCACAATGTCCAAAGCAGCAAGTGCATCCTCCTTATTAATCAGATCAAACCATTTATTCAATGCACTTTGAGCTGTCAAAAGTAATTCTAACAAATCACTACCATCAATTGATGAACTACTCTGTTTCATTTGATATCTGACCTCCGCCCGTGCATCATCAAAAGCTGTTAACAAATCATTCCGTAATAAATATCGTAATCCCATATCAGATGCTATTACACTCTTAACATCTGGAATTTTATCATCTCGTATCATCTTCGATCGTTCTTCTTTACTTGCCGTTAATACAAACTTATCTGAATTGAAGTTAAGATTGGATGTATAATAGTTGAGCGCGGCACGTATCTCATCTGTATCTTCCCTTGCCTTCTCTTGTCTTTTTAGTCGTTTCCATGTATCAATCTCGCCGTTCTGAACTAGCATGGCTCCAGGTTTTTCCAGTATTGATACTTGATTTCTATATTCTTCATATGATTTCAGATATGATTGTGCCGGTTGTTGCGGTACATCTATGGGAGTTGTACCCTTCATGTAATCTTGTGGAATGAGTAGTAAACTCTCTAAATCTTGTAGCAATTCTTTATTTTTATTATTGTCCAATCCTTTATCAGCAGATGCATCAACTACTAACTTTGACGCAATATCAACAGCATTATCCAATGTTATCTTCACTCTAGCCGCAGGTAGTAAGGTATCAATGGGAGCAAAGGGCGCTACAGCTCTAGCTGGTTGTTTATCTATTCTATATACAGTTAATAATGCTGCAGTTGATGTTACAATTTCATCTATAACTGATCTTCTATCCAAGGTCTTCTTTGTTGATGATGTCATTGGAGTAGAAAATGCTGATATGTGCATATGATATGAACAACTTGCAAACATCATTATAACGAGCCAGGTCATCATCTTCTTTGCTGATGATGTCATTGGGGGAGAAAATGCTGATGTGTGCATATGATATGAACAACAACTTGCAAACATTATTATAACGAGTAGCGAGGTCATCATCTCTGCAAAGTACTATGTTATCGATTGATAGATAGATGAGTTTATTAGTCCGATGCGGCTCAATGATCGCTGAGTAATTCGATAATGGGGTAATATCGACCGGAGATAATTTATAAAAGGCTGATACTTAGCAAGTATGAACTCCTCCACTAAGTACTCACCTTACCATATTAGATGTGATGGGTTGGTAGCTAGTATGTTGATAGGATATCAAAGAGATTGGTAACTCTTATGCTAAGATCGGATCGATTTGGATCGTTCCTTAAAGGAGAGGGCGGTATGGTGGCATAGCTTCACTACCATATTTCGATTGAAGCAACTCCTAATCTCTTCCCTTTCCAATTTCCAATAGGCAGGTACAATAGATACAACCTAATACAACTCAGGTGAAATTAGATAGGTAGAGATTAATATGCTACTTAGACAATTATTTCAACAAAGATAATAAAAGACATGATGATGAGATTGGTTAGCAAGGCCATAAAAGAGTATCATCACTTTGGCATATCGTATAATTCACATCAACAATTGCAATTGAGAACTGCTGCTATTACTACTGCTGCTTCTACCAACATCATCCAACCTAACAGTCCATTATCAAAGTTCAATATGTACGGATATCAACCATCTCCAAGCTTATCAGAGGATGAGAATTATATGGATATAGTCATGATTATCACTCGAACTTCATTACTGCGACAAGGTTCAATGGGTTGTATACTCGTTAGACCGACAGAAGAAGAAGAAGAAGACGATGGCAGTAGCCACACTAATCACATTTTCAATAGAGTTATAGCAGCAGCTAACAATTCATCAGTATTTAAAGCTGGTGATAGTGATGTACATGCGGAGATTAATGTATTAGGTCAAGTTGCAAAGTCAAAATCACAAGAATCTACAATGAATTGTACAGCATACATTACCATGCCACCATGTAATAACTGCTTCGGTGCACTCTATTCAGCCGGTATTAAAAGGATTGTAACACGAAAACCATACCGTCCAGCATTATTAGAAGCAGCATCTCATCTTGGTATTGAAATGAAAAGTCTTACTAAAGATGAATTTGATAATCAAAAAGTTCGATTGGCTGAGTTCTTTTCGAACGACGATACTAATGAGACCAATATGAATATGAAACATCAAGATGTTATTAGAAGAAGGAGACAAAAGAAAGATGAAAAGAGAGCTAGAAAGATGACTAGTATTGCAACAAAGGGTGATGTTAGAGATGATATTAGCAGCTGAGACAAGTCATACCTAAATGCTTTCTCCATCCTCGGATATGCACAACATGATTATATCAAAAAGGTATCTGAGGTTCTAAGTTTAGATGGTATCAGGCTTCTAGTTCATGACAGTTTGATTGACAGATCAATGGGCATTGCCAACATGATGCAGCACAGAGCAAACAGGGGGCAGCAAGAAGAACCTCAATAGGTATTGAACACTACCATACGATACATGAACCATATGGGTATTGATGCAAGTTAACTCTGGTCCCTGATGCACAATAGGGCAATCCACCTACAGGATTTGTTCCTGGTATGCCCTTGTAATGCCTGGTCTTGCTCTCCCGCAATCCACGGACTTTCTTCTTTCCTTCCTTATTACCACGATGAGAGTTGTGGTCATCTTTATGTAACTCCTCTACAAATGCACATCAATAAGGAGAGAGATAAAAAGACAATGAGATGGACATCATATACTAGTTAAATGATAATAATGACGTACGTGCTGTAGCGGTTGCAATGAGTGACACAGTGAAGAGAAGACTTATATCGATTTTCATTTTGTTCTTTGGTTTGGTTGTTTGTTACTTTATGAGCTATCATCTTACTTCCACACGGTGATTGGGATTGATTATATACAAGAAGCAGAACAGTGTTCTCTTTGGCCAAGGAAGCTATTAGAAGATAAGAGAGAGCTACTCATCAAGCTGAACATGAACCCAAACAGATGAGAATGTATAGGGAGGGCATGCAATCGATGAGAACACTTGGTAGCGACAGCAATCGTATTAGCTCACATATTGGGACTCTTCCAAACACACAAGAAGTCCACCAAAGAGAATGCTAGTGATCGTAAATCTCAAGCTACTACTGTTGAATGCTCATAAAAAGGAACATTACCAAACAAACTTGAGCAAGATACTATTCGAACACAAAAGTCAAACAAAAGATTATACAATATGAAGAACTTATTCGTATATGTTTTCATCCTTATTATCGTCTTTGTCATATCCATTGCAGGTAAGTATAAGCATGTACTGTACATTAACATATAACTTGTGTCTAATGGTGTTCTCATAAACATTACCTTCTCTGCTCATTCACCATCCCTAAAGGGGAAGACGACGCTGATCCAAGGCGTCTGCAATATGGATATTACAATAGAAACGGATACAGGAGAAACCCCAATCGTCGTCGTAGACAGAGGAACCCCAAGAATCGAAGATTCAGGGGTAACAATCTTAGGCCCCGGAACAATCGTCGAGGCCGAAATCCCAATAACAGAGCCGTAGATCCGCCCTTTGGCTGTGGTGGGCATACAACAAGGAGAGCTTGTCGCCATGACGGAAGGTGCACCTGGGACGGAGGCAAGGGATATGGTGTATGTAGAACAGAGAACTCTTATACTGGGGGAACAGATAGGACTTGCAGACTGGAGGGAAAGTCGACATGTAAGCAACGGAGAGAATGCAAATGGGATCGATGGGGCAAGTACTGTGATAGTAGAAATAATCCTACCTTTCGACAAGGAGGAGATCGGCAAGGAGGTAATCAAAGAGGACGAGGCAGAAACAGGAACAGGCAAGGGGAAAATAGACGAGGAAGGGTCCGTCGAGGCAGGAATAGACGAGGTAGGAATAGACAGAGAAACAGACAGAGGAACAACTTTAGGAGGAATGGCCCTGTATAACTCGTGAGCAAGAGTTAGGTGGCCTTAAATGTCGACCACTCAATCGTATGGAATACCTCACTTGTTTGGAATTATGAGATGAATTATGAGGTAGATAACTATTGATATAAGATAGAGAATAGATAGATAACCGAAATGAAAGATAGTAGCAATGATCATAGTTGTATTCATTACTATTATATATCTAACCAAACAAGAAGTCTTTTTTCCATTTCTTTCTAGACTCCACTCGCTTACTCATCAACACGAACACACCCATACCTAGCACTTCACTCCCTTTTGTGCTTAGCATTCTTATGAGCGGCTGGACCAAAGTTCTGGGCAACATACTCCTTGAATGGTTGTGAGTACCAACGATTCTTAATCTGTGTCTCGTTGAGATTCTGTTCTCTGAAGTACCGATCCTCCATAACACCCCACTTATTTCCGATTTCTTGGTGTAATTTCCACAGCATGGCATCATCTTCTCCTGTCCAATTGACCTTAGGAAAAGTAGCTCTCCAGCTCATCTTGGCCCTCTCCAGCTCCTCTTTATATGCTTTTGATCCATAATTGGAGGCAATAAAGTTTTTAAATGAAATTGAATACCAACGATTCTTGACCTGATTCTCAGTAATCCTTTTCTCAAACTTGATAGAGGAGATGTCACTCCACTTATTACCAAGTTCTAGGTGAGACTGCCATAATAAGTTATCATCCTCTTCTGTCCAATCAATCTGTGGTTTTGCACCTGGACGTTGTTGTTTCCCCGCGTCATGCGCCTCCTTATACACACCCTTACCAAACTCACGAGCCACAAAGTCCTTGAACTTGTCAGAATACCATCGTGACTTAATCTGATCAAAGTCATTTGGCCGACCTAACTTGACTGCAACCTCATGCCAACGATTGCCAAGTTCATTCTGAGCCTTCCACAACTTATTGTCAGTATCACTTGTCCAGACATTACTCCACGGCCCATCACCACCCCGGCCTCTCTTCTTTCCACTAAGTGGTAGAGCATGATCATTACTAAACCTCCCCCTCTGCTTCCCCTTTGCCTGGGCTTCCTCATATGCATTCTCGCCAAACTTGGACGCAATAAAGTCCTTAAAGGGCTGAGAATACCACCTATTACGAATTTTATCAGAATGCCACTCCCCTTCAAAGATAATACTTCTCCAAACATTTCCCATCTCATTTTGTCCATTCCATAAACGAAGATCGTGCTCCTAAATATTCCAATTGGTAGGTAAGATAAGATATACACATATATACAAAGAAATCAAGAAACAAGTAAAGCTCAATTACTCACTTCCGTCCATTCATTTTTCTCCTTCTCCGTAGTAGAATCAACATCTAGTTGTTGCTCAACGCTAATTTGACCTTGCGGTTGCGTTGTATCATCAACGGTATCATTATTGATAATAGGATAAGATATACCGCTATTTACCCCGTTTACGAGGAGAACTCGAGTACCAGTAGGCATTAGAGATGTATTGAGGTATGTGATGTGTCAAATTTGCAGACAGAGTAAAATGTGTTGTTTGTGATAACTTCGTGTCCTGGGACACTCCAACTTGCAGCTGATCAACAACAGCCGCTGCTACTCCTACTATACCCGATATCGGTAGATATATCCTCTTCTTCTAATAACCACAGATCGCTTAAGTTGCGGCGGCCTACTGACCTTTCTTTGCAATCCACTAAACGTGAATGGAAAAATTTTATTTTGCGATTTACCGGTATCCAAAACTCCAACTATTGAGTTTGATTGAAGGCTAGGGCAATAGGACGGCGAAGAGAGATCTAGATTTATTAATAATTGAGTACATTGGATGATATTATATGTGTTGAAATAATTGAGTACTTCACATCGGCCAGGATTTGCGATATCCACCGATTTTTAACCACCAAGATGCCAACTATGTCACTAGAATTAGTTGAGAATGGTATGTCAATAGTACTACCTCCCAATCGTCATTCTAACAACAATCATAATTTATCCTCTTCTTCTACTGATACCGATAACGAATCAATGGATGTAGTAGTTGCTCCATTAACAACTACCAATAGTAGTACTCAAACTATGAAACAACAAAAACGAAAGAGGAATAATCGTAGACATACTGTTCAAACATCAACATCAAATAATAAACGTCGTGATACTATTCAATTATTTGCTTTTGATTCGGATGTTACTGCTAATACTGGTGATAATGTTAGTACTGGTCGACCAAGACGTACCGTGAGTTATTGTGTTCTTGTATTTTGTTTGTACTTATTTATACTCTACTCAATACCAATTTAACTCACACTTAATCACCGATACTATCCAAATATTTACACACAGCTCAAAGCTATATCCAAATTTGATCCTCAATCATATAAATCATCTTCGAACAATGGATTAAAGACTGGACACGGATTCAGTTGTCCAAAGTGTTCCAGTGTATGTTCCTACGATTCAAAATCATGTGATAATTGTGGATTAGGATGTTATTACGAGGCTGGTGTGGGTGTTGTTACATTGAAGGAACGTAGTATTGGTGATAGCGCTATTAAGAAGGGGAATGGTCATAGTCGGCAGAGTATGAGAACTCCAAGAATGATGCCGGGTAGTGCTACTCAACATACGAAGAAGAAACGGGGGACTAGGGAAAGTAGTAGCAGGCGTAATACTACGCATAATACAAGAAGTAGTAGGCGTAATACTACTCACAATACACGAAGTAGTAGGAGGGGAAATCGTAGTGGGGACGATGATGATGAAGAAGAGGCAGTTGCTCAAGTATTAGCAGGATTTGCTGAAGAGACTGCGGAGGAAATGTCACCGGATGTTATTATTGAGGAGGAGGGGAATGATGGTGATGTGTTAGCTGGTCAGAAGAATGACGAGGAGGAAGTTGATAAAGCTGCCGTTGCTGCCGGTCAGAAGAAGAATGATGAGGAGGAGGAAGAGGACGTGCCTCAGGATAAGAATTCATCTTTGGTGGAAGAATATAAACAAAAGTTTGAGGAATCAACTAACATGAATATGGAGTTGACGGAACAGATCACAGAATTACAAGAGAACTATGATGATGCCTCAAATCTTTTACAAGAGAAGGACGCTGCATTGGATGATCTTGGTATTATGCATCAGACAGTTTCAGAAGAACGTGATCGATTGGAGGAGAGGCTAGAGACATTATCGGGGGAGTTGACCTCCGCTCAGATGAATGTTACTTCCAAGTCACATGATTTACAAAATCTAAGGACTGAGATAAATAATATGAGGAATGAACATGATGCCACTAATGAGCGTATGAAAGAACTCAAGTCTAGTTGTGATAGTACGAACGATCGTTTGGCAGCCGAGAAGGATGCACTAGTGCTACAACTCGAGGCGGCGAATGCCAAAATCAAAACGATTACAGCTGAAAGGGAGAAATATCGTGCCGAGAAGGACAGGGCAATGATGATGAACAACAATACCAGCATGTACAATGAGGAAGACGGGGGTACAATTGCTCAGTTACAGTTGGAGATTGAGGGGTTAAAGCAGAAACTTGCTACGGCTATGTCTCAAATCGCTACTATCTCTGATCAAAAGTCCTCCCTTGTTACTAAAATGGCGTCGATATTGGAGCCTGAGCTTGCAAAGTTATCAAATAAGCAGGATTCTGCACTTGATGATGAGGCGAGGTCATCCATTGGTGGTTTGAAGGAGGACAGTACTAACAGTGATGACGATTCCTCTTCATCAACAGCGGTAGGTGCACCTACCAACAACAACAATCTCCTTAATATGTCTCGAAACATTTCAATGGAAGAAGAGGAGGAGGAGGAGGAGGAAGAAGAAGATAGTGATCAGTCCCAGTCAAACAAAGTGGACCTTAATATGTCTCGAAATGTTTCGATGGAAGAAGAGGAGGAAGAGAGTCAATCACAGCATTTTCAATCACAGCAGAACAAGGAGGATATGGATGATATCACGGCATCACCCGTTAGTACAAGCAAGAACAACAACGGTGCTATTCTATCTCCACGTAAACAAATGTCACCTAATATCAAAACCAAGAGTGCCAACAAGCGTCGGGACTCTTCCCTCTCGACAAAGGGAAGTATCAACTTTGATGAGAACACAAGCTTCTCAACTAAACCCAAGCCGAGTAGATCATCTTGCAAGGAAAACAAGAAGAAGTCCTCATTAGATAGTTTTGGTGGCATTAGTAACATCGGTTCACCGGCCGATTCTCAAGGAGCAAGCTCATGTGAAAGTAGCATGAGGAAGCGTCGGCGTCAGAAGCGTGACAAACAAAATGAGAGCTTAGGATCACGTAAGCGTGACAAGAATGATAGCTTGGCCACTTATTCATTCAGTGAGTTTGAACATGGTGAAGAAATGAGCTTCCTCTCTGGCACAACCGCCCAAGAGAGCGATTCTCCTGGCTACTAGGGACAGATTGACATAGATTGGATCTTGTCTATCTTGACCAATGTCCGAATATGAAAAGTAGTGTCGTGTGTGCCTAGGGATTGGAATTGAAACTTGATATCAAGTGAAAGTTGTGTAGAGATAAATCAATTAGAACATAAGTATCTGATCAGCAAGAACTAATATTTAACAATACAATCATACAATAACAACTAGCAACTAGACATGGTGCTTGTCATGGTCACTGCTGGTGGATCTGAGGATGATGCGACACCGCCAACAATTCCTGATCCAACCAGTCCAGAGTCAGCCAAAGGCATATCACCTGCACCAACATCCCAGGTCATTAACTCTTCCTCCAATGTACTAAGTACATCTTCCACATGACCTTCTTGTCGTACATCCAGTGGTAACACCTTGAGACACTTTGTCAGTGTAAGTCTGACATTTGCCACACAATCCACAGCCATCTCCAAAGCAGGTGGAAGTAAATCACGCAACAGTAGTACTCGGAAATGATCCCTCTCGTATTGAGTCATTATACCATAGGGATCAACAGGCACATGTGGCATGTTCTTGCCATTTGATTGACTTGTGATGTCAAGAGTGTCATCTAAGCTGACTGTCCCTCCTTCACCCATTCTCATGGCTAATGAGACGGCAGCCAAGATACGGCAATACCCTTGTCGTTTACTGAATGCTCCTTCTGATGAAGCCATTTGCTTCTTCTTCTTAAGTTGACGGAAGGAATTGTTCAGTCGAGAAGACGACTCTCCATTGCTACTATCACATCCTTCACCCAAGAATGTTTCTCGCAGCCAAGTAGTCACCTCGCTTAGACACGTCAACAGTTCATTCTCGTCATCATTGGATGTATACTTTCGCAATAGTACAGGTACCGACCAGCCAGCATTCTCCCGTACGGCACTTACAGAATCAGTCAAAAGTGCCTTTAATATAGGCCACATGAACTGCCGATTTAACTGTGCATCAAACAAGACAATCAAATCAGGCAATACTTTTGCCACGGCATCTCGCTGTCTCCAATTCAACACTCCCGGATTACTGGCACTCCTACGCTTGGCAGCTCCCAACACATCATCGCCCATGATTATAGACTGTAACATTGGCAGGTAGGCGTTACGATGTCCAGGACCATCACCCGGTGGCAATGCTCCCAAAAAGGATGCTAGATTCTTGAGAATATTAAGCCGGATGGCCTCGTCAGGATCACGGAGAAAAGACTTCTCGAATGCCGATAAGAAGGCAGGATCTTTCGATACAACATCAGGCCCAAGCATATGTGCAACGGCATGAACACTCGAGGCCAAACATCGCTTCACTGGTAATGGTGGTCCAGGAGGGATGATATTGGGGCTAGGATTCTCAGCACCATTCTCCCCGATGTCATTCTCAGGCTTGATCCTACCAATCAATTCAAGGAAGCAACGTTTCAGCCCATCCTTTTCCCAATTAGCTCCACCAAACAATAAGATAACGGCAGGTAAACTATATGCACAATACACTCTCATCTCTGCATCAGTCGTCTCTTCACCAGTTTGACATGATGCCATGGCAATGAATGGTATTAAGAGTGTACTGGCAATCAACTTTAAGTCTTCTGGATCTGGCTTACCTGACATTAGTAGTGGATATGGCAAGGTTGTTGATGTGGATGTATCAGTGGGTATACGACCGGTACGATGCCATACTATCCGTGTTAGCGCAAGGGCATCTGACCGTGATTCTAGTACAAACTTTGGTAACAGTGCTCTTGGCGATGGAGCTAACGACTGTGATGAGGAGATTACATCAGGCACCCCACTTTGTGGATTACACTTATCCAAATAAGACTTGACTAAAAATGAATCAGTATCATCATCATCCAACGCTGAACTCCGACCGACCATACCATTCGCATGTGGAAAGAATTGCGGTCCCATGGTACCAAATGGATCTTTATTGGCATTACATCCCCCGCCATATGGTAATATACCGTGATTCAATGATGACTCGCCATGCAATATCAATTCTAATCCATGTAATGAATGATTGTAGGATAAGATATTCTCAATAGTGCTTATTTCACTACTGGATAATGACTTGGCACGTTGGGATGGTAATGTCACGCGTTGTAATCCCGTCGAGCATTTGGCAATATCAATACTTTCAACACCTATACCTAACTTTCCCATTTTGGACTTTTTCTTCCCATCATTCTTCTTTTCGCCACCACTATTATTACCTCTATCAGTAGTTTCATAAAGTAATCCTCCCATACAACCAATCATACTTCCCCTATCCAACGGATAAAAGCTAGCAATCAATGGTCCCAAAAATTGCATCATACCATATCGAACGAATTTATTCGTATCTTCTAATAACTTTTTAGATATGGCACATAGAGCACGACGACGTATCTCATGACATTCTTGTATTGTTTTGTTTAGGGTTTCGATTTGTTGGGATGTTCGTGGTTTATAGTATTCATAATTCTTCTCATTCTCTTCACTAACACTTTGACCATCTTGTTCTTGCTGTTGTTGATGTATCCAAACATCATCAAAATGTAATCGCCAAGGCAAAACACTCAATGCTCGACTAACATCGACTAAACACTCACCACTTGCCTTGCGTACTCTATACATTTCATCACCACTCAAACTTACAAACTTTGGTAACAATTTACGTTTCACATCCTCCATTGTAGACGAGCCTAACATTCTCGGAAGTGCTTGTGTTGCTGCTCTTCTAACACGAAAATTTGGATCATCTGCTAATGATAGTATAGTTGGTGATAGGTATTTGGATGTAATTTCAGATGATAATCGTGTTGGTGGTAAGAATGATGATAGGTCAGCTAATAGGTTCGATGCTGTTATTAGTAAGTCTTCTGCGGATGTTTGTGAATTTACCAATTTATCCTGCTGTGTATTATTGTTGTTACCGACCTTGCCATCTGCTGTCACTGCAGTTGATTCACTATTAGGATTAGAAGCACGTAATTGACCCTCCTTGACCAATCTCAGTGGTATACTCAATATCAAATTCACAACATCATTAACATCCACTCTTAATGCTAATTTGACAATATTTTCCGAGGCTGATCGACGTACTTCATTATCTGGATCAGATATTAATGTATAGAGATGGGGTATAATATGATGTGTCATTACTTTGTAGTATTTTGATGATTTATTTGGTTTTGGTATACTTGGTAAGGAACTGTTGTTGTTATTGTTGTTAGTAGCAGAAGTAGACTGATCTTTAGAATTTGGAGTAGTCATACCCATTAATACCAAACAAAGCATCTTAATCTCACTACACAATCGTTGTCGAATTATACTCTCACCATCATTCACCAATGGTGGTAATAACGGTACTAATTCTGTAGCAGTTAACTGTTGTCCAATCTGTTGTGAAACTTCACCTAACATTCGGACATGTACTAGACGTTGTAATGCTATTGATGATTGTACATAGCGTTGTAGTCGGGGTAAGAGGGGTAAGTCGTCGTCGATTGTTAAGTCTTCAAAGCGTGGTTGTTGTTGTTGCTGCTGTTGCTGTTGTGGTACCTCGGATGTTGTTTGAGGTTGAGTTTGTTGAGGGCTGGTTGTTGATTGTGTTGGTGCACCTTGTTGTGTACTAGCCGCTGGAGTTGTGGATACACCGCCGCCATTGCCCTGTTGTTGAGCACCTCCTACTGGCACAGCTGCCTGCTGCATGTTGTCTCTCTAGCGTATATTTGATATCCTTTCCGCAATACATACAAGGGTCTACTATTGGCAATCTTTGCAATTAATTATCTAAATAACGTATTTCGTAGTTTTGTACATGTTTGTACGTTTAAAAGATACGGTATCCTTCACCACTAGCAAAACAACCATGAGAATCGCCTACACTAACAAAAGCGGCCTCCTACTATTAATCTGAGACCATCTATGGAGCCCTCTCGTCGTCTACAAACGTCTAATGATATCTATAATATCCTGTAGTGATTTATTTAGAGGTTGGCGTGCAAGGGAGGACCCTAGCAACATATCAAAAACACATAACCATTCATTTTCTCAAAACTACCAGCCCTTTGATGATGGTTCTTAGCTCTAAATAATCAGGAGAACGAGATCTACACGTTTATGGCACTAACAGCGTCTAATATTGACCTTGAAATGAAAGTTGCTCAACTTAAGCAAGGGGTACAAAGTGAAGAATAGCTCAGAATCGACTGCCGATTAGCTTCATCGAAAGCTGAGATTAAACTCAACATTAATCATTAATTACGTGACAATAATATGAAACAATCACAGTTCGTGCTACCGCACTCACATTAATACAGAATGATTGAAAAACATAAACAACAAGAGATTCACAGTTCGAGCTAAAGCTCTCACAAGTATAAACACAGCTCATGACTTCGTCATTCGCATCATACACTTAATATTAATGGTCGATATTATAAAGTTAGTTGGCATAGCCCTACGGGCACGTTAAAGAGAGAAGGATTCATCATCTCCTAACGTCGATGATTCATCCTTCTCTGATTGTTGATTGTAGTTGGATTAGAAGATGGTTGGTACGTTTGGATTGCAAAGTAGGTTGGCACGTCCTTCATCCATCTTCATTCTCCTTTGGTGCTGACGCACGTCGTCGGGTGTGCTAGTCCGCTAACGCTGGACTAGCCTCATTATATAATAATGGATTAGAATGTTAATTGGTACGTTGTCGTTAGTGTTGGTTGGTACGTTGGATGGTAATGTTTATTATTTTGAATTGATTTAATGTTAGTTGTTTGGACTTAAATTAATGTTAATAGTTACTGATGGTGAATGTGATATTGGTACGTGGTAATGATAATGATGGTTAACTGTTGTTAATAATAATGATACTAATAATAACACCACCGAGAGAGTGTTGGGAAGATCGACCGCAGGGAGATATTACCAACACGAACGAGGTGTACGACGACGCCGTTAGGCCAAAGGAGGAGTGATGGACATACATTCTTCAAGATTGACTGTATTTGCGAGTGCTTGCACGAGCTGTGTGTGTCTTATATTAACGTTTTCAATGCTGACTGTATTGGTGAGTGCGGTAGCACGAACTGTGGAGAGTGGTTTGGTTATTATTATTGGTAAATCAAATTTACGTATTTTGTGATTAAGATTGGCTTTAAAATAGGCGTCTTGGGGTGTAAATCTGACAATACAGCACTGTACCGAGTTGGATCATTTGACAAAGGGTTCTATTTAGAGGCTGTAACTACCTCCAATTGATAGAGGAGGGTGTGGGGATTATAAAACACTACGAATTATTAAAATGGGGTGGAGAGAATAAAAGTTATAGCTACTTTAGTGATGGAGGAGTGGTGATAGGGTACACCCTTGGACACAACAGCATCAAAAGATAGTTTATACAACAATATACATTGTAATAATAGGAGTGGAGGGGTTGGTAATATCGTTTATGAGGTGGGGATTAATATGTTTTTTTCATTTTTGAGATTTTGATGGTGGTATGAGGTGATGGTGATATTAGGTGGAGGGGTGGGGGAGCGAGTTGCACATGTTTTGATGGTAATTCAACAATCTATGATATATCCACCACCTCTTTACAAAGTTGCATGGTCTATACGGTTGTAGTTGAGTTGCATCACTACATTTTAGTATGGTGGGAATTTTTTCAGTCGAAAATGTTGGGATACCGAGGGTGGATGTTTTATTGTGTACTCGTTATGGTAGTGGCATATGTTTTTGTGGTTGTAGATTGTTCTCCGATACATGAAGAGACACTGTATCGATTATTATGGCCGGGACGTATGTTGTGATGTAGCAATAGTATGTCTAGTGATGGGGGTGGTTTTGTGTGTTGAAAGTGAGAGTAAATTACGTCGGATGGTCATTGTGTACCCAGGATGAGAGAATGATATGCCTTAAGCACTGCACATTGTTCTACAATATACAAAGAGGTGTTGTGTCCAATTTTGTTGCCGGAATGTATGTAGTTTGGAAGCAATCGTATTGTTAGCCAAGTGTGTGGTGTTATTTCTCTGCCGAGAATGGGATGTCGGGGAGATACGATAGGAGAATGCATACAACAATCACTACCACAACTAAATACTAGACGAATTAAAGCAATGATATTGTTACTTAATTTAATGAATCTATGTATATATAATACTGAGTTGATTGTTGTATAAAATTCAATTGTGTACACCTGACTTGTTGCAGTTGCGCTTCCAACATCATCAGCATCCACATCATCTTCACTTTCATTCTTCTTTTCACCACTACTACTGCCATTACTACCACTATTATCAGCAGTTTCATAAAGTAATCCACCCATACAACCAATCATACTTCCCCTATCCAACGGATAAAAACTAGCAATCAACGGTCCTAGAAATTGCATCATACCATATCGTACAAACTTATTTGTATCTTCTAATAACTTTTTAGAGATTGCACATAATGCACGACGACGTATCTCATGACATTCTTGTATTGATTTATTGAGGGTATCGATTTGTTGGTTTGTTCTTGGTTTGTAGTATTCATACTTCTTATCTTTCTCTTCAATATCAATACTACCTTCTTGTTGTCGATGTATCCATACATCATTAAAATGCAATCGCCAAGGCAAAACACTCAACGCTCGACTAACATCAACTAAACACTCTCCACTTGCCTTTCGTACTCTATACATTTCATCACCACTCAAACTAACAAACTTGGGTAATAACTTACGTTTCACATCATCCATTGTTGATGAACCCAACATTCTTGGTAGTGCTTGTGTGGCTGCACGTCGTACACGAAAATTTGGATCATCTGCTAATGATAATATAGTTGGTGATAAATATTTAGATGTAATGTCGGGTGATAGTCGTGTTGGTGGTAAGAATGATGATAGGTCAGCTAAGAGGTTCGATGCTGTTATTAGTAGGTCTTCTGCGGATGTTTGTGAATTTACCAATTTATCTTGTGTATTGACCTTGCCATCTGCTGCTGCTGCTGCTGATTCACCATTAGGATTAGAAGCACGCAATTGACCCTCCTTGACCAATCTCAATGGTATACTCAATATCAAGTTAACAATATCACTAACATCCACTCTTAATGCTAATTTGACAATATTCTCCGATGCAGATCGTCGTACTTCATTATCAGGATCAGATATTAATGTATACAAGTGAGGTATAATATGATGTGTCATTACCTTATAATATTTTGATGATTTATTTGGTTTTGGTATACTTGGTAAGGAACTTGAACTGTTGTTGTTATTGTTAGCAAGAGTAGACTGATCTTTCAAATTAGGAGTAGTCATACCCATTAACACCAAACACAACATCTTAATCTCACTACATAATCGTTGTCTAATTATACTTTCACCATCATTAACCAATGGTGGTAATAACGGCACTAATTCCGTAGCAGTTAATTGTTGTCCAATCTGTTGTGAAACTTCACCTAACATTCGAACGTGCACTAATCGTTGTAATGCTATTGATGATTGAACATAGCGTTGTAGACGGGGTAGGAGGGGTAGATCGTCGTCTATTGTTAAGTCTTCAAAGCGTGGTTGTTGTGGTTGCTGTTGTTGGGCTTGTTGTTGTGGAGACGCTGCAGCAGCTGGTACCTCGGATGTTTGTTGTTGAGTTTGAGGGCTGGTTGTATTTTGTGTTGATGCACCTTGCTGTGTAGACGCTGGGACTGTGGATACATCACCGACGCCACTATTAGCACCCTGTTGAGCACCTACCGATGCAGCTGCCTGCTGCTGTACGCTTGTCATTATATCTCTATCAGAGCAAGCAATCAATAGCAAAGAAGTTGCAAGTTGCAAGTTGCAATGGCTCTAACACGTGACCCAAGATACCATTCACAGTTGCTACAAGTAAATGGCAAAAGAAAAAGATTTAGATTGCCCTCCATCCTATGCTCTGCTCCCTCCCTTTAGCTATGGATGTCTCTATATTACTCGCAGTATGTACTATAATCTCCATCAGTATCAACGGTAGTATCGGTACAGCGTCGGCGGCATTCGTTAGTAATACCCCATCAATCAAAAGAGCATCTTTGATCAAGCTTGAAAGATTTGCAACTAACATCAACTCTGAGAATCACAAGAATGATATCAATATACATCAATGTAATAAACAGTCGTCTAATGTCGACGTACTAGCCGACGATCTTTTGTAACGTCATCTATCACCATAGCTAGTACTCTACTATTCCCAACTTTAAATGCAAACGCCGATGAACTGAATAACTTACATTACAAATCAAAGGCTGATGGTGACGATGATCCATTGGTTGTATTTGGTAAATCATTAGAAAACATCGGTACTGATAGTACTAATAGTAATGGTAGTAGTACAAATGATGCGTCATCTTTATCGTTTTTTAGCGACATATCACTTCCACAATCTACAGATGATAATACACAATCTCCACCACCAGATTTAAACAAAGCATTAAAAGAGAGAAAAGATTCTCAGAAACGATCAGTTGATCCACGAACACATGGATAATATATATTGTAATGCAATATATAGTAGTATATCAGCTGCTAGAGTAGTCAATATGTAAAACTTGGTTAGTTAAAGTTAAATTAAACTAAGTCTTATCAAAACCAACTTTCATCTTCCTCTTCATCATCATTATTTGCAGTATCAGTCTTATCATTTCCTCGAGATAATTGTCGTGCTTGATCTCTCCTACCACGAAGTATAGCCGCTAGTGATACACTTGGAGCAGAGATTGATGATGCCACAGTGTTTGATATTGTTGTTGTTGTATTCGTATCGTCTGTATCTTTAGCTTCTTCCACTCCATTTGATTTCAAATTTGCAGTGTCGTTAGCTTTACTTTCCGCATCGTCATTTTCATCCTCTTCATCCTGTTGAAATGCCAATCCACCATTATAAAACTCATTAGTAGACGCAGATAATAGTTTCTCATCATTATCATTCTTGCTCTTATGTTGTGTCTTCTTACTCTTTAACAACATTAATCGTGCCAATCGTGCTTCATAAGAAGCCTGTTCGACTGTATTCATATCATCGTTATCATAAATATCCTTCTTTTTCTTACTGCTTTTCTTTTTCTTCTTCTTTTTTGTTTTTGTTTCTGAATTAGTAGTAGTTTCTCCTTTTGCCGGTATAGAGTTGTTTACTGCCTCCTCTGACTTTAAAGGTGGGCTATCCTTTGCAACTACTTCATTGTCATCATCATCTAACAGGGCATTAAACTCATCCCATACTTCATCAGATACCTCCGATGGTTTATCATTTCCTTCTTCTTCTGATTTGAGTTGTTCTGCCTCTGTTTTATTATCAACATCACCAGTATCCTCAACTTGCGCTTTATCTTTCTTCTTCTTTTTCTTCTTCTTCTTTTTAGGCATTTGTTGTTGTATATCATTAGTTGCAGTTGGTTGTATAGGTACTTCACTACTCTGCTTTTGATCATCAGTATTGGAAGTAGAGGCTGCTTTGGTATTAGTATCCTTGTCATCGTCAGAAGAGTCACCATAATCAGCCATTAGTGAACCAAGCACATTATTATCATCTTCTGCTTTTGATGTGTCAGTTTGTGATGGAGGAGGTACTGCTGGAGTACTACTACTATACTTTGATTTCTTCAAAATACCACCTGCTGATGGAAGAGGGCGTTTTTTAATAGGTATATCTGTGTCTATTTCATTATCCAAATCACTTGCATTTGCATGGGAAGAAGTTACGAGTTTTTCCCTTGCCTCGGCCATACACCGACGCAGATCTGCCTGTTTATCACGTCGAGACATTACACCAAAGTTGTACTATCCTTCTCATCGACAATGCTGGTATTGGTTTTAGTTGGCGACCGAGCCGTCGTTGAGTTAGGATACCGTAAAATTTTATGAGAGTGTGATGAGTGAGATGTGAGATGAGTGAGTATGAAGTGAATCTGATGATGATATGAAGTTGATGTGACATTGGCAATATAGCTAGAGAAGGAGGAAAGCAGACCAATATGGTAGCATCTAAAGCAAAGGAAATATCTAGTCCTTTCCTAGCGCCTCGACGGTCATCTTCCTACAGTGGTGTAAGTATAAGTAGCAAAGACGCAGTAGAAACATCAACATCCATCAACGTCGAGCCAGAGCACAAATCAACGTTGATTGGATGTACTGCCAATCTGATAACAGCTATTGTTGGTGCCGGTATTATAGGTATGTTGTCATTATTTTGTGATCATTGTATGCTTTCGAGTTGATTGAGCATATCATAGATATCATATCATATATGCACATACTTTTATCATATGATTGTACCGAGCATGCAATTTGATTTATCTATACCTCTTGCCATCTTTGTGATGCTGAGATATCATTTGCACACAATTTGATTGATGTACCTCTTACCATCTCTGTCTCTGTTTTCTTTAAAGGTATACCATTTGCAATGAGAGAGACTGGATTGGTAACAGGCTGGATACTCATACTTCTTTCAGGTATACTTGGTAGTAAATCATTAAGATTGTTAGTTGAAACAGCAAAGCATGTCGATTCTGCATCATATGAGATACTATGCGAAACAGTCTTTGGAAGAGCTGGTTGGATACTTTGCAATGGAATGATGTTTTGTATGAGTTGGGGCCCAATGTTGTCATATCTAATGTTGGTGAAAGATACACTAGGTCAGTTATTGGGTTATGACGGAAAGATTTGTTTAGTTGTAGCGAGTATGTGTGTCATGCTACCATTGAGTCTACAAAGAGATATGGCAGACTTGGCAAAAACATCAAGACTCAGCGTCTTATTCAATATTGGATTAGTTAGTATCATTGCCATCTATTCTCCAACATCAGAGTCAATAGAAAATGAAGGAAGTTTCGTTAGTATACTCAAACAATCTACATTCAGACCAAGAACATTAGCAATAGGGCTCGGCATAATATCCTTTGCTTTTTCATGTCAGCATTCTTCATTAATCATTGCTGGTTCACTACACAATCCAACAAGAGATAGATGGTCTCGTGTATCATGGGCTGCACTACTCTTTTGTTCGGTCTTGTCCATCATCATGGGCAGCTATGGCTATGTTGGCTTCCTGGAGAATGCCGAAGGGAATATTCTTAAGAACTTTTCAATGCCATATGAAGCTAAGAGTATTGCAGAACTTTCAGCTGCCAAAGCAGGAAACGTTGCCCGAGCATTACTATGCGGAACAATGTGTTTTGTTTATCCTTTAGAAAGTTTTGTCTGTAGACATGTAATAATGACAAATCTATTTCAAGGAAGAGAAGCTCATGAGGGTGATGACCACACCGTCTTAGATCGATTGGATAGACGAGTGACTGTTACAGTACTGTTGTATTTGAGTGCTCTCATACCTGCATTATATTATGATGATGTTGGAATAGTGCTTGCGTTATCGGGTACAGTGGCGGCCACAACACTAACATACATCGGGCCAGGATTACTTTTCATTGGGGTGCATGGACAGGAATTTATATATCTTGTGAACAATTTATGGGATATAGATTATGACGATATAGACAGTACTCGCTGGAACATACAAAGCTTCCTTTGGTATATACTATTCATGCCAGTATGGGTAAAGTTTGCTGATATGGGTAAGAAAGGGGTATCTTATACATTGGCAAAGAGAGACATGCAGACTCCCTGTGATGCACATCTTAGACTGGGAAAGGTGAGACACAAGCGTGATATAATAGCAAAGCAAAAACAAAGGAGGTCGAAAGACAAACTACTAAGTGACGGTGAATTCGACAATGAATCTCCACAAAAGTCTATAGAATCCAAGACTTCTGCTGAACTTGGGCTAATAACGACAACCTTTTCTGAGGATAGTAATCAAAACTACGGAGCAGTTAGTTCATCGGTATTCCATGAGATGGTAGAGACTGAAGGCGAGGATGACATTCAAGATGAGAAGCAAACAGCAACTGATTTTCTAGTTGCAATCGCTTTTGTGATATTCGGGCTGATTGCTTTTATCTCCGGTCTCGTATCAATATACAAAAGTGGCTAGAATAATAGAGATGTACATATGTTATCATGCTGTACAGATAAAGATAGATTTAAGTTATCTACTCATAAGTACTTACCACTACCATCCACGCATTGCACCTAGAGCGGCACCTGCATCATCTTCCCATGGTTTGATTCCTTGATCCAGCAAGTCATCACAATCTCTTGCACTGAATCCATAACAACCACCATCAAAGCCATAATTACTCCTATCATCCCAACCTCCTGAATGTGAATGATAATTTCCTTCATATTCAGGTTCATAGTCGTCCATTACTACCTGCTGCTGGTTATCAACTTCTGCTTGGTCAAAATGTGAATCCGAAGATTCATTAGAAGATGTTGATGACTCTTCCTCTTTTCCATCATCACTATCACAAACATATTCAGTATCATCTTCATCAGAGTGCGTATCTGACTTTGCTTCATCCTTTTGCCATTTTGCTCTTGAGATACGCCTCTCCTCTACCTTTGAAGGGTCACTTTCCGAGGAGTAGTCGAAACTTCTTTCCCACCATCTTTCGTTTTGCCCAGTAGGAATTGGATCTTCGTCCATACTGGTAATCGTTTTGTGCTTGAATGTGATTCCTGTTACTCTGTTTCCTCGGCCACAAATGAATTCATCTCCAAGCTCAGAATATAAACCAACATAGTCTCCACCATCCTCATCGGCACTGATTCCTCCTCGGTAACTTTTTGAGAAATCTGCTGTCCGACCCCCAAAGTTTGATGTGTATAATTTCAAGCTTGTGATTCCATCTTCATTAGAATGAAAGTCAATACCAATGATATGCTCGTCCTTTTCAAATGGGAATTCTTCGCTCTTCTTTTTCTTCTTAGTTTTCCCCCACCTAGCAATCTCTCCATTGGAGTACCTAAGTTTAAGCCCAACAATGATAGGTGGACTGTGTCGGTACTCACCTTCTACATAACACGCCTGGACACCAATAAGATACGAATACTCTTCTTTGGCTTTCTTGGCTTCAAGCCTAAGGTGCTCATTTGGCTCATATCCAAATGACTTCTTCCACCATTTTCTATTCTGATCGTTTGGGATTCTCTCCTGTGTCATCATAACAATTTTACCACAGTTGAATTCGATACCAGTAACTCTATGTCCCCGTTTGCATGTAAAGTCTTTGCCCACTTTACCAACAATGTGATCATAAACACCAATAAAAGGTAAGTATACATCATCATCTCTCTTACAAGAACCGATAGACAGGTGCCCCCCCCAACAACAATCAGCATAGAACTCTTCAGCTTTATCATCCTGTTCACGCTCTCCTCTGAAATAAAACACTACCCGACGCCCTCTTGGATGCGATGTGTATAGACACAATTGTATGAGCTTATTGCGTGTACCAGCTATGCCATGCATAAAATCGATGCCTATGATGTGCTCATCGTCGCCAAACATCATTGCATCACTCATTCTCTTTAATGAACAGTCCCCACATTTTGTAGAAGATCCATCTGAGTATAGAAGTTCCAAACCTGCAATGTATGGATCTCGAAGAGTCTCTGTGTAATATGCTCTAGCTCCAATGAGATGCTTGGATACAGATTTCTTTGTAGATTTTGTTATGTATCGTGTGCCACTCTTCATCTTTTTGATATCAGGTTGTCTTCCTCCAAATAAAAATACATCTTGCATAGGTTGTTTTGTTGCGGTAACATCGGAAGTTGCAGCTGACGACCGCCGCATAGATGCAGCAGTAGATGTTGTTGTTGGCGTTGCTGCAGATGTTAATGATTTTGTCCCCCGTTGTTTTGATCCTGAACTACTCTTATCATTATTTCCGAACCTGAAAGGCTTGAAATCTGAAGTATTTTGTCTATCATGTGTTGCCTCTGTTGACTTCTTTTGCCGCTTTGTCCTTTCCTCACTTAGATAGTTCTTGGGGTATCCCTTCTGCAACATCTTCTGAAGTGCTTCGTCCTCTACCTTCTGTTCTACCTTTCCTTGTTCTAACCTCACTTGATCAGTTTACCCTACCAGGTAACTCCTATCAGTTTTAATTGTGCTTAGTTCGGTCAGTTTAAGAAAAAAAATTGGCGATATACTGGAAGCAATTTTCGGCGACGGATGCGAAATGAGAAAGGATACCATTGGCTAAGCTAAGAGCTTTATCCGGTACTCAGAAGCAATGCTCACTCACGAGATCTGTTGCTCATCTAA
>Ga0214478_100237_pt1 | contig 32518 bp, 19 predicted proteins | sample M1_20Mar14CPVII9_2_FD_178001 | JGI IMG/M metagenome (GOLD analysis project Ga0214478, IMG submission 178001) | Marine eukaryotic communities from Monterey Bay, California, United States - M1_20Mar14CPVII9sort6BwellD7 | ecosystem: Environmental > Aquatic > Marine > Unclassified | place: USA... | reverse complement strand
TAGTGAAGTGGAATGCATCAACAATTGCACACAGCATTGCAATTAAAACTCTTTCTTGGTCAGGATATCTTGTAAGGTTATTGAGTAGTGACTGTAGCATGTTGTTGTACTTGCTCCAAGACAAATGTTTACAAATCTCGCCAACAACTGCTACTGCCTCAATTACATACGCTTCATCTGTTTTAGATTTGTACTCGTAGACGGGATGGACTGCTAATGGTAATAAAATGTTACTAAGCGTCTGATCTGAAAACAGAGGCGATTTGTCTGCTGCTGTTGAGTTATCTTCATGTGCAGTAGTGAGCATTCGCCTCAATCTATTGAACGCTCTTCCCCTTCTATGAAGTTGAACATGCGTCACATTCAAAAAGAAGTCAAGCTCCAGATCATCATCACGTATCAGGCACTTCAAGTCTCCATACAAGTGTACAGAATCACATCCTTCAAAGTTTCTTGCGAGGTGCGATATAAGCATGATGAAGCTTCTCCTTGTTGTCATATCCTTTGTGGTGATTCCAATCTTTAGACAAGGAACAAATGTTGTTTCAATCAACTTGACCCATGCATTTCGCTTTGTTTGTTGTGTATCTTCTGCTGCCTGTTCAGAACTAATTGTCAAGAGACATTTCAAAGCTTTATTGGCCGCCCTACTCACGACTCCATCAGAATCATATAGCAGTTGGAAACAAGTGTAAATCAATGGTAGTAGTACTCGCGTGCCATCAAATGTCCCTTCTATTCTGACCATGGATAGATCAAGCCAGCTCCCTTCTCCTTTGTCACCTAATTTGTTCAATACTGGCAATATCCTTTCGAAATCATGTTCATCAACATACGACGTGCTTACTGCATTAACATTTGCCACAGCTTGCGCAACCATCTTCCATTTGGGGCACTCTGATTCTCTACTGCAAATGGCACTGATTGCTGAAGATAGTATTTGACGGTGCTCATTTGATGTGATGCCAACTTGATTTCTATTTGGACCAAGTAGCTAATGTTTAAGAGGAGAATATGAGTGAATGAGTTATGAAAAGGCAATAATAAACATACAATAAGAAGAGTGTATGATGCAACTCACCTTGGATAGAGTATGAAAATGGGTCATGGCGGCCTCTGCCGAAGATAACCTTGGAATGAGAGAGTTCACAGTTCGCACAACATAGAGCTGCTTTGGATGCGAATCGAACTTTAATAATGGAACGAGCATACCGCAGAGATCGTTCATTGTTGCAATGTGATCGTCATCAGCCTGTTCAGCAGATACAAGAAGCTCGCTAACACGGCATAATATGTTCAACTGCATTCCTTCTGTTGGACTATGCTTTGAGGGTCTATTCATAGAGGCATGGGGATTGCTTCCAATACTTTCCCCCAGATTTACAATCTGCTGAGACTCCTTTGTTAATCGGTCTGTGAATTGTGTAATTAGCAAATGAATGTGCTGAAGTATAAGGGATTGCCCCATTGATTCTTCATTCATAGATACAGTTGTATCATTCAAGGTGCCACCATCCGTGAGGAGACCATCGATGATTTTCAATACACAAAACATGACTTTCATTCGAGTTGTACCAGCAATACATTTGAACACTGCAACAACAGCATCATCAGATTGATGTAGTAAAGGTATCAATCTATGATGTACAGAGATTGTTTCAATGAGCTGTAATAAACTGGGGGTATTCTCTGCATTGATTACAGTCTGCGGAAGAGCTGTAACAGAAGTTGACATTGAGGTCCACAGTCTTTCAGAATGGCTAGAAAAATCTACCGTTGATGCAAACTTCTTCATCATATCTGCCAATCTAAGAAAGGCTAAACTTCTGATCCGTCCAATACGAGAGTTTACTGGTACCTCGCCGTCTTGAATCTCATTAGAAACAGTTGTTTCATTACTGGTTTCTTCATTTTTCAATGCAAGCTGATTACGAATACTTGTCAGGTAGGCTTGTTCAGTCTGCTCACATATTGAAAGAAGTAGATTTACAAAGGTACCAACGAAGGGCTTTATCCCAAAGCCAATCTGAGTTATAACATCAGAGAGCAAGTTTAGGAAACCTTCCTGTCGCTTCTCGGGGATGCTTGTCAGCTCTTGTGCTGTGATTCTTTCTGACGACTTAATCAGAGTTGTTAACGACTCCTTATCAATCTGCACTCCATCATGCTGCATACTAACATCACGAGGGATGAAAGCTCGGACCATCATGTAAATAAAGTAGTCCAATTCACCCTTTTCATTACCAATACCAGAAAAGAAGGATAATATCGCCGCTCTTCGCGCTGCTGGGGAGTCTTTGGATGACTTGTTAGTACCACCTCCACGAGATGAGAATCTGCCAAAGAGAATTCGTGTCACAATGGGTACAAGTAATAGCCTGTGCTCTACATCAACAATTTCACTCTCTCCCGACAAGTCGAACTTTGTGATTGCCTCTCGTAGACCTTCTCTCTTCAACATTGGATGTATATAGTCAACATAGGGTGTAAGATATGGTAGTTTAAATCTTGAAACACACGCAAAGGCCAAGTTTGATAGCCGTGCGTCTGGATTAGCAAGTAACGAGACAAAGATTTGAAGAAGAATCTTATGTTTGAAGAGTTGCTGTGGTCCTTTCACTGCAGCAAACATTTTGAGAAAGCTCTCAAGCTTCCTCTGTAATGCTTTACGACCCAACTCGTCTTTCCGCCAGGTGGGACAACTGGAATGATGTAGACGATATTGAGTGTGAGGAGTTTGTGAAAGACAAATGTATAAGACATACCAATTAAATATCACTCACTCAACCAAGCCAGTCAAGTCAGTCTCCCTTGAATCGGGTTCATCTTGATGAAATACATAATACTGTGCAACAAGGAACTCAAAGAAGATGGGAACAACAATCTTTGACTTTGTAGATGTCAAATGAGGACCATCTTGCATAATCAACCAAATGTTTTCAAACAGCGTCAACTCATCCGAAACGACATGACGAGATACTTGAGCATTCCTATCTTTATCTTGAGGCTGAAAGATATCAACAATCTTTCCCTTTGATGCATCCCAGGCAATACAAAGTTTGTGATGGTTAGTTATTGCTTTTGTATGATCACTACTAGTTTCTTCATCATCCAAATCCAAGGCATTTGAATCAGTATTATCGTGCACTGCTGATTTCTTCATTGACTTCTTCAGCGCAGTTTCAATGTATGGCCAGGCTGGTCCCTCTTGTGCTTGTGATAAGGAAACAATAACTTTTACCGCAAAGGGCCATATAGGAGAGAACTTGACATGTAATAAACCCAACATGTGGCAGACGACAGCTTCAGCATATATAATCGGCAGTTTCCCTGTCCGAGCATAGACCTCAATCCGATTCAACTGAGATGTAAACTTTCGTTCATTTGGAAGTGCAATCGGAATTGATTCCAGTGCTTTCATCAGCGAGATGACATCACACGGCCCTGACAATAATGATACAGAACTATTGTCAACAGGATTTAGCCCTCCTTCTTCTTCATCTACTGCCGTTGGTTGCGGTTTATAACTTGGGTCTTCATCAAGGTCGTCAGTCAAATCGAGCTCAGCATGATCAGTAATAAAAGGTCGAGATGGGTAGCTGTCCAATATTTGTAATGTGTACATGCGCAAATAATGATTCGGCTGGGCCAAATTAGTGACAAGTAACTCAAATGTATCATTCGATTTGTCATTGAGCCTTGAGCCTGGCTCGATTGTTGATAATGCTTTTGTCACTGCAGCAACACCCTTGACAACCCAGAGTGATGTTGGATGTTGATATAAAAGTGTATTAGCAAATGTCTTCACCTTGGTTAATGTCTTCTCCATCTGTGAAGCAACAATTGATGATGAAATACGCTTGTGGCACTCTATTGCCGACTTGGAGAAAGACTCTAGAATAAACGCCTGAACAATGAAAGAACCTTGTTCGTCATGATCTTTCTTTCCCTTCTTACTTTTCCTTGCATCAAGCTTCTTCAATACCATAGCATACCATTTGAAGACACGATTTAGAACTTCTTCCAAATGTGAGTTATCAACAGCACAATCATCTTCTTCTTCTTCGTCACTACCCTCTCCACTGCCACTGCATTCAAGACAGACCAAGAATGGGATACATCGAGAAATATACCCCAAACGAGCAAGATCTTCAACATCTGAAGATGATACACATATATCAAATAGAGAACTGCGTACTTTAGCAGGAAGTGCAGGACAATACTCGGCTGCCTCCAATGTAAACATTGCATCAACGGCCGTGTCATCAATATCAACTTCATTTGCATCATTATTATTCGGCCAAACTGTTGTTGCAATTGTCTGAAGTAATACCAATGAAGAATCTGCAGAAGAAGATGTGGCCGCTGCACCCAAGAGTGCTGGGATTAGATATGTAGCTGCAACCCTCTTGGGTAGATATGGTAGCAAATGTCGACCTAGAAACAGTGCTGGATCAAGACTGGTATCGTCATCATCATTACTGATATTCACAGCCGATACAATTGATGGAAAGAACTTTCCAAGTCGTAATGCAAATGAAGGATGTGATGGATTATGTCTCCAAGCTGAGCAGAGATAGTTTAGTATCTGATGTTGCAACTTATGACCAACATTTGAGTAATTATCATTATTTAGTAATGTTTGTAATGAATTTACAACACGATCTACTGATGCGGATGATAAATTATTGGAAGCAGTAGATATGAATAATCTACCATCTTGAAAGTTGATAGTTTCAATCATTAAATCGATAACATGTCCTGACACATATTCGATCAAAGCACTTGTTTCAATTGACGTTGACGACTTGTCTTTCATCACGGAAGTAACAACGTTCAAAGCTTTATGCAACTCATCCAATACATCTTGGAATGATTTGGAAGCTGTATCTTCGCCTCCTGTATTCTGTGTACGTTGTGCTACGTGACCACGTAACTTGTATAGAAATTGAGAGGTGACGTTATATACTGCTTCTGCCTTATTCTTTTCTAATTGTACATTGATGGACTTATTCTTTTCATCCTTCTTCTTCTTACTACTACCTCCAGTACCACCGGCATAGCTAAGTAAAGTGTCTAATATAATCTTAACAACCAATCTACCCTTCTTGGAATGTAAACGACCTGGACTACCTCTTGCAATTTCATATAATAATGTAGACACGCCGTCAATTGCATCATTCTTAGCTCGTTGGGCACTAAATGTCATACTTTCTTCATTACCATCTTCGTCTATTGCGGTTGCATTTGCTAAGCTACTTGCCAATGCTTTAATTGTTTTAGATAAATGACGCTTTAATCCTTTATCAGTACATTTACGTAGTATAGGTGCATATGATTCACATGATAATCGTCGTATGACATCTCGCTTGTTGCATATTGTACTGCCGTAGTATTGACGTAATATATCTGCATCTCCAACTGTTTGTTGTTGTTTCCTTGTTCCTTCTTGTGTAGATTTGGTAGTTTGTTTTGGCAATTGATTGTGTATAATTTGATCAGAATTATACTTGAATAGATACGATATAGTACGGAATGCCGCTTCGATATAACTAACATCCAACGGTACGACATTCTGTCGTTGCTCCCCATCACCTCCTACTGTCGTAGTAGAAGGAGGATTTAACATATCATCAACAATACGGGGTACAATCCTAATAAATAAATATGGATATATCTCAGATTGTAATTCACGTCCCAGTACACCGAATAAGTGTAATACATCAATAGTGCAGACATTTACTGTATATCCATTCGTTGTCGATGTTGTTTGTAAATGTTTTTGATATGCCTTCCATGATTCGTTTGGACGTTTGGTTGGTGTTACACTCTCACTACTACTTCCATCAGCAGCGGTACGAGGTGATAACAAATAGGCATATAACAAATTAACAATCTGTTCACTATAATGTACCAACTCGGCAATTGATTTACACATTGGATTTAATTGACGAATTAACTTGTGAAATAATTGTGACCCATTACGTTGTGATGACAATTCTAATTCTGTTAGGAAGATTGTACCCCCTGTTATTAGTTCTTCATTTGTATCTGATTCTTCTTCTGATTTGGTATCTTCTTGTGAGTCAATGTTGATGTTGCCATCAAGCATGTTCGTATCTCCATCATCTTGCAGTACATGCGGCTCTAACTGCAACTTGGACTTGGATGATACAATGACAGCAGTACGACCAATACTATTCAAACCCTCGGCATCATTATCATTACCAAAATATTTAATCTCCTCTTCCTCCTCTTCTTCTACACTATCTTTTCTCTTTCTTCTCTTCTTACCAACACTACCACTAGTAGTAGTATCATGAACACGCTTCTCTCTCAAGGCAGTAGAACTATTAAACGTCCTAACATCATTCGTATCACGATATATATTAGCAGTTGCATACTTAGTACGATGTTTGGTTGTGTTGTATTTTAATTTATGTGTACCGTCTTTTTGTTTGGTTATTATTTTTGTTGGTTGATCCATCTTTAGAGGATGATGATTGGGTATTGTGTTTTCTTTATGATGCTATGTTATATGATATGCAACTTGTGCCGCCGCTATGTCTCCTTCTTTACTAGATTTATATCATATACCTACTTTAGCGTCGAGAAAAATGATGGAAATTGGTTGGTTTTGCCATCGGCCATCACTTTTCTTCTAAAGAGAGTTTTCTTCTTCATGAAAACTGATATAACTCATCGAGAGTTGGCCGCCGTCAAACAACAACCCATGCATATTGTTTATGTAATGATACATATCATTAAGTATCCTGTCTGTATTGGTAGATATATTAAGTGAATCTCATACTCTCATAGTAATCCTATTGTCTCAGCTTATTCGGCATTATGATAGGGATAAAAGATGATGGTTCTACAGCTCTGTTTATATCTATAGCTTGTGGATATCTCGGAGTAGTCCAACTGCTTCGATACCGACGTTGTAAAAAGCTATGTAATCTATACCAACAAAATATCGATAGTAAGGATATCTTAGATCAAGAAGTTGCAAGACAAATATTATCCGATATAAGTGGCTTTGAATTTCCATTGATATATCGCATCTCTTTAGAGTTTGCTCTATTGTAAGTTTATATCCTTGATTGTTAATATGCATGCATAATTTGCACATGAGAATTGCAACTCATCTCATCCCTATCTTTTATTTAGTCGAACATACGCAATACCGAGTATATCAAAGTTATTAAATGAAACATCTCAATTTGAAACCGCCTGTGGTAAACGATATGATGATACATCATTATTATTAGAAGAGATGAATAACAATCCATTAACTTCAGAGAGATCAATAGAAGCATTAGAACGTCTCAATGCAATACACAACATGTATAGTAATAGGATATCCAATGATGATATGTTATATGTATTGAGTGTTTTCATTTTGGAGCCAAAGAAGTGGATTGATCGGTATGAATGGCGGACTATGACGCAGCAAGAGTATCAAGCAATATTTGTGCATTGGAAAGGGATTGGAGAGAGAATGGGTATTAGAGATATTCCGGATACAGTATCAAAGTTCGAAGCTTGGAGTGAAGCATACGAAGAAAAATACATGAAGTATGCAAAATCAAATACCTTAGTCGGTGATGCAACTATTGGTTTATTTCTCGGTATCGCTCCTACATTCATGCACTCGTTTGGTAAGCAAGCTGCATATTGCTTAATGGATACAAGACTACGAGCTGCAATGGGATATCCATCCGAGATTATATCTTTTGGAATTTACTTTGAGATTACGTAAAGTCTGCATACGATATCTATGTTTACCACGAATTATATCCAATCAACGAGTCCCTTTTGGTAGCGGGGAAGCTAGAAGTCTTTGCCCTATGATGCCTCGACATCATATTTATGATAAGACGTATAAGAATGGTTATTTAACTGCCAATCTTGGAACTGCTCCTGCTGGTAAACTCATGAAGGGTGAACGTCCAACGTATGTTGGTTAGTAGATAGACAGATGAATAAACAGTAATCAAGTAGATAGTTTCTAAACTTACTAGTATATTAGCAATTAGCAATACTGTGAGAGAAGTGGTGTGCGGTGAGTACTAGAAATGTTACTCAAGTAGGGAGTCTCAAAGTTTGTGTGATTCCTCTTCGGTATCCTTCTAAAGATTCATTGCCAGTGCGTGCTTAACCGTACTTCCAGCAAAAAAAGGGATAAAAAAAGGGATAAAATCCAGATTTTATTGCAATTAATTAGTGACAATGCTAGTCCTCAACATACTTGATATGCACATCCACAGCAAGCTAATGATGTAAACTAAACGTGTTGATCACCATTTTGCTCATTATTGGCATGTAGTGCTCACACAGGGGAGGAGGAATAGAGGGTTGAGAGTTGGATGAAAAGTGAAAAATGCCGGTATCTTTTTTTATCCCAAAAAATGGGATAAAATTTACTTAGCAGCCTCTAACAAAAAGCATGCCAGGGGGGGAATCGAACTCCTGTAGTGTAGCCCCCCAAGATTTTTGGGGGTGATCGCCAAATTTGTCCATAAACTCCAATATAACACCAAAAAGTACCATATTGCCGCCTATACAGCGCCCTGACCCTATGGCCTCAAGAAAAAAGCTCTTGGAATCTATTAGAGCATATAGTCAATAAACAGAAACACATAGGGTTGGGGGGTTTACCAAAATTTAGATAGGCTTAGAGGGCTGGCAAATGGCCAGAAGTTGTTTTTATCCCTTTTTTTGGGATAAAATTTTGGGGGGCTTTTGGGGATACCACTAGAAAAATTTTTATCCCAAAAAATGGGATAAAAATGGAAGTACGGTTAATACTCGCTTTCCATGCAATACTACGTATCTTAGAACTGAGGAGGACCTACTAATATGGTAACAGATGATGTTTGTTAGTTTGATGGAGATATTGCAATAGTTATACTTTAAACAGCACATTACTATACACAATGGCAAATAATGATAAAGATGCAGACTTCATGGACTATGTCGACAGTGTTAAAAGAAAAGAGATGAGAGAACAGAGACAGGCAGAAGCACAAAGACTAAGACAAGAATGGCGAGAAACTACATGGGCAGGAGGTATAATCAATATAGTTGAGAAGTTACACATAGCATCATTCTTCACAGCCATTGGTAATTCGTTTGAGAAAGGTGAAGATTCAACTAGCTTTTACCTAACAAGTTTGGTGTACAAAATAGGTATCATTTCGGCAAGTATCATTACAGTTTATTTACTTGGTTGGTTTATGAGATTACTTACAGGCGATGAAATAATATTAGACGAAGAAGTAGTTATTGTGGAAAAAGTTACTAAATCTCAAGAAGAAGCAGAAGAAAGAGCAGCAAAGATGAATAAATCAAAGAGCCAGTGAATATGGTATGGTGTACATCAATTTAAGATCCTGATTACATTTACATTTATCTCTTACTTACAACAAGAAACATACAATATGCACAATTAATACCTATAGTGCATCATCAACATGTAAGCCATCCACTCACAACTCCCACCTTGATAGCTAAACATGGTTGTTATATTTTGATTTGATAGCCTCCTGCCTTGGTAATGTATCTCACCCATCGATTCGTATGGTATCCAGCCTTATCATAAACTCGTAGAAATCTTACATGCACTCCTGATGCCGTAAACATTGGTACCTGGAACTCCACATTGATTGGTGGTCGAGCCCATGCCTTAGGGCGGACAGTTCGTACCAATTCCAAATCTGCTGATAACATACATTCCGCCTTTCCGGGGAATCGCTTAATCCTCCATACAATTGCATTCTGTTCTGGTTCATATTTAGCACGTCCAAATGAATTCTTAATCTTTGATTTGGATGTATTTTTTGGTACAGGTACTTTAATAACAACATGTGTGGCAAATAACTTTTCTGAAAAGTTGGCAATCACTTTAAGATTGATTGAACATCTGATTATATCCCGGGATGGATAAAAGAAAGATATTATGTGAGTATATTTAGACATATAAATAATCCCCATACCACCAATAACAAAACTTACTTGGTTTGTCCCTCTTCTTGAACAGCGGGGATTAATCTAAACGGAAGGTTCACATTATCATTTACACGATACCTCATCAATTCAAACTCGCCATCAGGCGGGATGAAAGTGATGGTACGATCTGCATCAAACTTCCCAAGCCTAACACATCGATGGAAGGTACAATCATCAATTTCTACACCCGACTTCTTCCTCCCCGCAGCCGTTTCCTTCTCAATAACAAGTTTATCATTTAATCCAAATTTACACTCCGGCATACCTGTTAGTTTGGTATTCATCTGTACCCGTCCTGTTACCTCACTTCGTAAAATACTACCTGTAGATGAAATTAATAAATTAACCGACTCCAATACATCAATGTATACCTCATTCTTTTTATGCCGTATACCCTCTCTACGCCAATCAATAGCACCTGTAATTTGTTTAGTCAACTGTTGTGGCTCCGGTTCATCCTGTGGCTTAACATTACCCAAATTAATATATAACCGTAATACGTCCACGGCACAATTTTGTGGATAACCAAAGTCCATAGTCTCATCCATTAATTCATATATTAATGTCATATTATTCCTCATGGAATTTTCATCAAACTCTTCACCCAAATATGCCTTAAGTACACGAATCTTTTGAAATAGATACTCAAACACTAATGCTGGATTGACATTAGATTTAGTTAATGCCACGAAGTACATATTACGATGGCGTGTGTATAGGAATGAACAGTCCTCGATACGTTTCACTGGGGGTTGTGAACTGGCCTCCTTTGCTGCAATAACTTGTAATCGGAATGAGTCGGCGGCTACCCGGCTAACATCGTCACGGTATTGTCGGGAGATCATTATCTCTCCCTTTTGATTAAGGATCATTATCATGGAAATCATGATGGCTGCTTACTATCTTATATTGCTATCAATTCTTATTGCTATTGCCTTGCTTGTGTCATGTCAAATTGACTTTGAACTTTGAGTTGAGAGTTGAGATTCTTGAATTTTCGAGGTCTGTGGTTTGGTATCCTTTAATGGTATCCTGAAGCTCTACCGGTTCTCTAATCTCTACATAGTGAAGAACACTTAATGCTTTGAGTTTGTAGTCGACACTCATAATGTGTATTACTCTCTTCTGCTGATAAGAGAGCGATATGTTTCAGTATCTATTTTCATGTATTGCTTGTTTTTATATGTTGTTATATTAGTCTTTCACGCCTACGAGAACATCATCTTTCAATGGGAAGATCATATCTAAGTTCACTCCTCTACTACCCAGCTCTGGAACTTTCGCATCTGCGCCAATGCCATAAAAGTCTTCATTCTCAGTACTAGTTGTATATGTAATAATGCATCGCATACCAGCACCCTTTGCTGCCTTTAAACCAACGATACTATCTTCTATAACCACACATCTTGAAGGATCAATACCTAGCTTCTTAGCAGCAGTCTCATATATCATTGGATCGGGCTTTAACTTCTTTACGTCATCACCTAATATACATACATCTAATTGTTTCCTCCGTTCTTCTCCAAGTGTAACATCTAATACCTTAGTCACTGCCTCTTTGGTAGATGCACTGCAAACACCAACACGTATATTATCATCTGCCAATGCTTCGTCCATCAATTCGAGTACTCCTGGTCGAGCTTGTGCTTTCTCTGCAATAAGATCTTTGTATAAGTTTGTTTTCAATGCCTGCAATCTATCAACTAAATCCTGCTCATCTTCTGGCGTTGTAGGAGCAGGCTTGCCATCTTCTGATGTTGGGAAAGCTCCTTTAGTTTCCCTAAAATGATAAAACATTTTATTCTTCCCCCCTCCGACTGTATTTTGTAGTATATCATAATATTCCACAGTCCATTCAACAGGCTCGTTCCCTATTTGAAGCTTAAACTCTTTGAATGCAGCGTTGTATGCTAGTCTATGCAACTCTTCAGTCTCGATGATTACTCCATCACAATCAAATAGCAAAGCATATGGAGATTCTATATCGTTAGAAGATGACAACAATGCCGAGTTGTATGCATAAGATGTGCTTTTATGTGGACGGATCGTCGTCGTCGTGAAGGCAAAACCTTCTACTACACAAAGAGATAACGTCACTACCAGGAAACAAGCTAATAATACTACCATCGTCGTCATTGTTCCTCTTGACATGATCTAGAGAAAGTCAATGCTAGGATACCATTAAGTTGAAGGATACCCCCAAGCAAATCTTTTTTGCATCGACAACCTTGCTTCTATTTCATTGTATGACCTACTAACCTCTTCCTCTACTACTCAATATGAATCGCTTCCTACTATCCATCCTATCTGTTATCCTTGTCATCGTTGGCAGTTGCTCTGCCTTCGTCCCATCACAACCCGCAGTTGGTACTATTGCTCGATCAAACCTTGAAACACAACAATACTCATTAATTGATACTATTTCATCATTAAAGAATAACTGGGGAAAGAAAGTAACAGCATCACATATATTATTCAAACCAAGTCAATTCGCAGAAGATGATGCCAAGGCTAAGATGATAGAAATGAAGGCAGAGATTGATAATGATCCAGTAAAGTTTGCTGAAATGGCAAAGGAGTGGAGTGGTTGTCCTTCAGCATCGAAGGGAGGCGATCTTGGAGAGTTTGGTCCTGGTATGATGGTTAAGAACTTTGATTTAGTATGTTTCTCAGAGAAAGTTGGTGAGGTACAAGGACCTGTTTCCACACAATTTGGAGAGCATTTGATCTTGATAACCAAGCGTACTGGAGACAAGGATTAAAAAAACACATGCTAGGTACAATATGATAGAAATTAGGTTGTGGGCGAGTTCACTGTATGTCATGTCATGGATGCGTCTCTCGTTCTAGCTCGTAAGCAATTTTGTTTCAAGGGTAACTCCAGAGAAAGAGAGATTGCTGTTTTACCCAACAAATCTTTAGACCATAAGATATGATAAAGAAATACTTTAAACTGACTGTGCTTTAGGGACTATATGTTTTCTTGTCTTATTACTGATAGCAACATCTTAGAGGCATGAAACATTAGATACTTATATTATATGTAGTAACAAACGCCAGTTGACGATTGTAAATGAACAGCATTATTGACCGTACTTAGTAAGTATATTTATTTACGAGACTACCTGAGTCTGACTCATTGCAAGTGGTGCTTTAATAATGTAGATGTCGACTGAATGTTGGAGAGTGGCATGCACGCATCATCAATCATACTACTACTTTAACACATATTATGAGTACTCATACTAATATCAATTTAATGTGCCGCTCACGTGGATGCTCTGAGAGGCGCTGAATTGGAGTGCTTATAATAATTTATCCAACAAATAGATACATAGAAGATCAAAGAGTAGTATCAACAACAGTACATATCTATCAAGGCAGTGGTTGAATAATGACGAGAGCAACGACGGTAGAAGACAATGTAGATGAAATCAAACGGCGTTTAACACTACCTCTTGATAACCTAATCAAACATCACACTATTGTTGCAAGTCAAGAGAAGAGGAAATCAGTTTCAATAACGAATGATCTGATTGCAGGAGGTATTGGAGGAATTGCTGGTATCATAGTTGGTCATCCCTTTGATTCTATCAAAGTTAGATATCAGATGGCAACATCAGCAGTTAGTTCGTCGTCAAGTTCTAATGCATTGAAAATACAAAAAACAAATGTTTCATCACTCACTTCACTGTTTCGGGGGATAGGTGCACCAGTGACAACCGCAGCATTAGTTAACGCTTCAGTATTTATGACTTATGGAGAAAGTTCAAGATTTTGGGATAGATACATAAACTTTGACAGCACAAGTGTTCTACCATCAAAACAAATTGTCTGTGGAGCCTTCACAGGTTTTGTGAGTAGCTTCATCGTTAGCCCAACAGAACTTGTAAAGATACAAATGCAAACACAAAACAATGCTTCTGAAACTGCATACCGAAGTTCATCACATGCAGCAAGAAGTATACTTTCAAATCACGGTATACAAGGGCTATACAGGGGTTTTATTAGCACTTGTTTTCGCCAAAGTCTTGGGTTTTCAGTTTACTTTTCATCTTATAATACAATAAAAGATCATCTGAGATATCATCTTGGAGCTGAACATGTTTGGTTATCATCAATCTTAGCTGGAGGAGTTTCTGGTAGCTTCTCATGGAGCGTTGTATACCCACTTGACTACATAAAGAGTAGGATACAGGCAATTCCATTATCAACAACAACAATATCAAGGACAGAGCTATCTATTTGGAGTGTTGCAAAGAATACTATTCAACAACAGGGATGGAAATCATTGTATCGAGGTTTAGGTATCACTGTCTTGCGAGCATTTCCTGTGAATGGAATCATATTTCCAACATATGAACTATGTCTGTCAATGCTTGATAGTAGGAACGGATTATATCCTCATTTACCTCAAAACTGATAGAATCAGAAAGTATGATTGACAAGTCTAAGAATGTACTTGCTACTATTTGATAAACGTGCATAGTCCCATATGCTCTGCTTGATACCTGAAGTAAGTATTCAATTGGTGTTGCAAGTTGCAACTCACGCTCCTGGTGACAATCTAATTTAGGAAGTTTCTAGCTAAGTAATAAAATTCAGAAACTCATTCATTTTTCATCCACTAAATTATCAAGGTATTCAATAATATACTCCTCTCGTATATCAATATCAGCACATCCGCTCGTATTATATTATCACACTTCTCTTATTTAGTTGTTGTCAATCACGTTTTTGTGTTACTTAGAGGATACGCTGTGTTTATACTGCAAAGATACATATCAATAATTGAAAAAACATTCACAAGACGTGCACTAAATTAATCTAATACTAATACCATCAAACTACAATCAATATAATAATGTATAACGGAATTGGATTACAATCAGTACGGGGTACAGCCACATCCGGTCATGTTCAATATAATGCAGGACATGTACGTAATTCCTCAAGACGCAATCGTACATTTCGCAACGCAAATGATGGTAGGGGCTACACTAATAACAATAATGGTCGAAATAATTATAGAGATGAAAACAAATTACTAACCTCCGAGGCATTAAAAGAAGGTGCGACGTCATTAGCTCTGCATGAAAAGAAACGTCAATTGGAAGTACGTTTGTTAGAATTACGTGATAGATTAGAGGAACGCGGTCAGTTAAATGATGGTGAAATTGATAAACAAGTTGAGGCAGAAAGGAAACGTACAATGGATAGATGGGAACTGGATAAAAAGATTGAAGAGGAACGCAAGGAACGATTGTTAAAACAGCAAGAGGAGAGAGAAAACAAGGGTAGTGAAGAGGCAGGTGTTAAGTTAATTACAGAAGATGGGGAAGTTAATGGGGCGGCTGATACATCTGATAAAAATGAGGGTGGAACAAAACCACCACAAGAGAATAAACAACCCACCAGGCAGCGTAGGTGGGACGATCCCCCGTCTGATCGCAGGGGACGTTGGGATAATAACAGGGGTGGTAATCAGTATAATGAACGAGATAGTAGAGGACGAGGAGGTAAAAACGCTCAGCAACAAAAACATTATCAAAATCAGCGGAATGATCGATTAAGAGATGCGTTCGGTATAGACTCCTCTAAACATAAGGAAGGGGATGCATTCAATCGCGAATTGCAACAAGCTAAAAAGGACGAGAAGTTGAAACAGCAAGAAATTATTGCAAAAGCTGCTCGTAAAGCGGAAAGAGAAAAAATCCGTGAGCAAAGGAGAGAGGACAAGTTAAAACGTCGTGAAGAGGGAGGTGGGGATAAGAAGAGGAAAGACAAGCGTAGCAGTAGAAGGAGAGGACGCAGTTCAAGTAGCAGCTCAAGTGGAAGCTCTTCGTCTTATACTTCATCAGGCAGTAGTAGTAGTCGGTCATACAGCAGCTCATCTTCGTCATCTTATTCTAGCGATAGTCGGGGTAGAGGTAGATCTCGTCGTGATAGGGGAAGGAGCCGTAGGAGTTATAGTTCTTCCTCGTCATCCTCCAGTAGTAGTGGTAGTTATTCATCTCGCTCACGATCAGATAGCCGTGACAAAAAACCAAGGACTAAAAGAGGTAGAGATAGAAAGAGGAATTCAACACCTCCTCGTGAAATCGAGACGAGGAGCTCTGTCAGTAAGAGCCCATCACAATCACCATCTCGATCAAGCAGCCGTGACAAAAAGCCTAAAGCAAAGAAACAGAGAAGCACATCTCGAAGTGCTAGTAGGAGTGTATCAACGTCTCCTTCTCGAGCCACTAAGGAACAAAAGAATGAGGATACCACACCTCCTAAAAAATCATCTCCAGTAGATAACCATATTGAAAGCCGACCAACGAGCCCTGGTGCGCCATCACCGCCAGTTCCACCACCAGCTTCCAATGGTAACTCGAGTGATGATAATGGAAAGATGGCGGCCGAAAAAGATAGTGGAATAGTTATCAATAATGAAAAGGAAAGTAAGAAGAGGAAGAGCAAATGGGATGCCAAACCGTCGCCTGAAAAGAAGTCACGATCTCCATCACCTGACAATGCCAAAGATGATGACAGGAAACGCTCTCCGTCACCCAGAGCAAGAAAGTCAAAGAGAGATAAGCGGAGATCTCGGTCGTATTCAAGCAGCTCATCATCGTCTAGTGGCAGTCGCAGTAGTTATAGCAGTTCAAGTAGCGGTAGTGTCAGTCGATCCGAGTCTCCACCTCGTAAGCGAAAAGGCAGAGATAGCAAGCGTAAACAGGAACAGTTGAAAAAGGATAGATCTGGGTCAGACTCAGAGAGATCTCGTGATAAGAAGAAGAGAAGAGAAAGGAGTTCAAGCCGTTAAAAATGCTAGATGTGTATAAAAGAGGATGTAACTGGTATAGTCTGATTGTGAGTGTGTGAAGGATTAATGAGTAATGAGTAAGAAGTGCTGATAAAGCTTAGTAGAGATTAGTTATCAAATTTCTACAAACAATCCATCATGAGCCAACTGTATGTCGATATCCAACTTCTTCAGCTCTTTGTTCATTTCATCGTGCGGTAAAAAAGAATCACAACTCATACCAACTAGGAACGAATGCTTAGGTTTCAATCGTCTAACAACATCAAGTGCTTGTCCGAGATTAAAGTGAGTAGGGGCATCCCTATCGAGAGTCAATGCATCAACCACGAGTATATCAGTTGCTGGCAACTGTTCAAGTATGTAGGTCTCTGTTTCCTCTGGCATTCGGCTTATGTCTGATAACTGTGTGAATGAAGATAGAGTGTTAGCTGGGCTTGTGGAGAGTGCACATGTGATGTATAAATAAATAAAGATACTTACTAAACTACATTTGTCTTCTTGCCATTGCTTCCGTCTAAGGAGAATGCGTATCCATTGCATATCAAATCTTCACCGTGCATTACCGGCAATGGTACCATTCTCAAACCTGCTGCAACAAAGGGTTTGAAGTAGTTTACCACACTAAAATCTAGTTTTGAGACAAATCTTCGAACAGTTGTACCATCTTTCGACTTCATCTCTCCCGGCGCCGATGATGTATCTTTCGGAAATAGATAAAAGAATTGTTTCTTAAGTTCCTTGAGACAAGTTTGACTAAGATATACTGATAGTGGTATTTGCTCAGGTAGTCCAGAGATTTTGTTTCTTACTGGCATTCCTTGAAATCCCCTCAAATCATCTAAGCCACCTATAGCATCCATGTGCTCATGGGTTAATACCACTGCATCAATGGAGGTGAGCCCATATAGCGGCATCCATCTAAGTGCATTCTCTGTGAAAGTCTTGCCTACGTCGATCACTACGTTTTGGTACCTATTCTTCTCAACCCCAGCATTATCACTATCACTGCCATCGTCTAAAGAGTCATTATTATCATGAACAATCATGAGACAAGGATTCCCTCTGATAATAAAGTCCTTTGGTTGCCAAACTACTAACTCTACACATCTTATGCATCTTTTGGGTATATTCGCCATCAAATGTAGTAGGAGGTATTGAATTCTTTTCGATATATTCACCATATTTTATTGTTGGAGGTATTGAATTTATGTTTTGATTGAAAAGAAGAGCACAATTAGGCTTAGGACAGCCAGTGGATGAACCAGTGCCAAGGAATAATAAACCTTTCTTTTGTTTAGATCTCTCACATTGAGCAGTTTCATTGAACGAAGTAGATGCTGCAAAAGCTATTGCTGGTTTGTAGTAATTCTTGAGTATATGAGAAGCCATGTCAGCCGTTGCGTTCTAATCTAATACTAAACTACACGGATCAATAGTATTGGTAATTAATGATTTGCAGCATGGTCAACAAGTATAACAAACATCATCTTCATAAAATCTCACCTCACAACTCCACTAACTTTACATACGATATCGTACTAACTCCTCCATAAATTGAGGTATCTTACTATTGGTATCCTTTGCGTTCGGCACAATAAACCCTCTGCTCGGGCAGGTGCAGTTTACCCGGTGTTCAGAGAGTTAAATAACACTCAAATATAGTAGTCGGCGTGTATTAATCAATAGTGTTCATGTTCAATATAATAAATAATGACAGAAATCTATTGGATTGGTGGTGGTCTTGTGGTCTTTATTATCGCCAAATGATCGCCATATTTATTCTCAATTAATGATCATGTGCTGCATGTCCAAACTCAGTTTCTCTCAGCTTATGAAGAGGATGATCAATATTACATAACTTCCATTTAGTAGTCTAATTTGTGTTTTCCTAGTCAGCTTCATGTAAGAGGATGATATCAGTACAAACTTAAACTTAATTTAACATACGATTATATACATATTTTGTACAAGTTGCAAGTTATCATGACCTTGCTCCATCTTTATGTATGATGACCATTAAGGTGGCTATCGCATATACCGCCAAACTCATCATTCTCTTCACTTGATACTAGATGAAGGACTGACTCTAATGCCATTAGACATGCCGACAGCAAAACAACGAATCCTATTGAGAATGCAATGTACGAGTTTCGCTTGGATTTTGCAAGCAATCGAGACATGATAGTCTGACCAATGAATGTGGCACAAAAGCCCAACACAAGTCCAACAGCTGCATAATCTGGAACCATCAATCCATATACTGAAAAGGTTGTCGTGGCAGTAAAGCTTGTGAACAAGATCATACAGGCCGATGTTGCAGAGGCCACAGCGGGGTGTATTCCCATTGCTAAGGGAATCAGAAGTTAATTTCACACAAAGGTCACAAGCATATCCAAGAAGAGAGGGAGATAGGAGGATTAGTATTTGTTAGTAATAGTGCAAAATCATAGCATATTTACATTACAACTCATTCCACAACCGCGTGAGTATAAAGTTATATCTTGGTTTCACAATAGGAACCCAATGCCCGAATCAAGGGTCGGTCTGTGACCATTGCACATAATTAACTTCTACATACCTAACATGAGAGGTCCTTTAATGATGCCTCCTCCGATACCAAACATACCAGCGGCAAATCCTGCCAACGTGCTGATGAGAGGGTATATTATAGTTGACTTCTTAGTCCATTTTAGGTCATCATCTAAGTAGACGTAGCCTGCCTCGGCCTTCTTGGCGGTATCATTTAGTAGGAATTTTCGGCCAAGTATTGATATGAACAAGATCCAAACCAGTAACAGTGCTTGAGCAAACCAAAACCATGCAGAACCGCATTCTATTCCCAATGGTGAAGGGAATCCTCCGCCTAAATGGATAAGTAGCGAGAGTATAGTTAGAAGAAGATGAGTGTATAAGTATAATATCCAAGATATACATTCACATCAAGACCACGACAAAAGTTACTTACCCCCCTTGAGTATGTTGATAAGTAAAACGATACCAAACATTCCAACAATAAGCATCACATTTCGTCGCTTGGGATGTCGTTCTTCCTCTAGGATATTATCTATTGATACTACATTGCCAAATTCAGGCAAATCTCTACTATCATTGTCATCCTCTTCGGCCAGTTCATTATCCTCATCAAGTAGTACACTACTCATATCACTAAATGCATGTCGATATGTTGGTTGATGATTGATGTTCTCAATGTTATGCAATGAAACACCCCTGTCCAAGTCATAGTTATCTAATAGGTCAGCTGCTTCATCGTCACTGCTTGAGGATATACCATCATGAGTATCATTTAATAACAGATATTCGTGTGAGCTCTCTGTAAATTTGCTATCTGCAATCATCGTGGTTGATTCAACATCAATGCTTCTCATGCCCACATTTTCTCGTTTAATCTCTTCAGTCTCCTTATTATACATCTTTCGTGCCTTCTTTAATGTATTGTAGGATGTAAAGGATAATAGTAATACTAACAATATTGCTACTGCAGTCTCTGGTAACATTTTGTTAAGATTGGCTCCTATTAATGCCCCTGCCAATGTCGGGGGTTCCATAACCACAATAAGATCCCAATCTATTAATGGTCTATCAGCTGTAGGATGTCTCTTCCTACTATTCCGTAAAGTGTTTGCAATTGCTCCTCCGAATACAGTAACATTACTCAATGGTATTGCATGCTTGGGCAAGAATCCCAAGATGAGAATGTATATGGGTACAAGTATACCACCTCCACCTATTCCTCCACCTGCAGCAATTATCAATCCTAATGCTGCACATACGAACCCTACAAAATCACTTATTTGCAATGGTATAAGACTATCATGATCAGAAGGATGATTATTTATTATTGCAGTTCCTGTTGAGTTGTTGGTAGTAGTATCATTGTTGTTTTGATCTTGAGACAGAATGGATATGATATTATTTGCTCCATCAGAAGAAGATGATGCATCTTGGGACATAAAGACCATGCATAATAATAGTGTTGTAGACAGAAAGATTGATGCCGCCGCTGTTGTCGAGAGTAACCTCGATTGACCGGTATTACTACCGCTATTATCTAGACCTGCCATAGTATATTATTGAACATGATTTATAAGTGTAGTAGGTGAACTTAATTAGTAGCTTGCCTTCGTTCTTGCATTTACATCTAACAGTGAGCATTGAACGTGTGTTTTCATGCTTTAATTGAATTTGAAAACTCTAGTTGGGATAGCCCGAGCCGGCGAAAGAGAAAATATCCTAAAACTATGCTGAGGTGACTATTTGTTATATCATTATAAGTGGCCGAGATAGAGTAGAAAAAAGGATCTAAGTCGATTAAGTTGGTACTATGACACAATGGTAAGTATTTGTATGTAGTAGGGCAATACACAGATCGATTAGGTCGCATCATCCATTGCAACAGACTTGAGCAGCAGACACTAGAGATCATACTTCCAGATTTTCTCTCATCTAAGTAATACCCTCCTGTAATACTTTGTTATCGGCCCATTCTGTAAAGAAAACACTCGCGCGCTGCCCATTAATTCGCTTCGAATTACCAAACGATAATAAGGGATTATCCCATTCAATACCAGAGGAATCCACCGCCGCTTCGTCATCAATTCCACCACCAACTGACGGAGGCGGGCAGGGTATCCTATCAGTTATTAAATTGACATCTAACCTTGACTTGGAATAATACTTGGAGAGTGATTGTTCGTCCGAAACATCTAACTGATACAAATGTGAAAAGCTTGATGCAGTAGTTGTCAATTCATGACTTGAGAGTTGATCTGCCTCTGACAGTGGAGTGAGTGTTGTCCGTAGTTGGATTGATCCTGCATTCTTACCCCTCTCATCAAAGATTGAACAAGTTTCGACATCCTTCCTTGATGATTCAGAGACGAATATATCACCAGTTCCAATTGTGGCATGGCTTTGTCGTTTCCGCCATTCCTTGACGATAATCTCAGTCTTGTGTTTCTTGCCGTTGCCCACCTTGACTTTCATATCAATCTTTTCAAGCCAATTCCTAGAATTCTTGATGAGACTTCTAGCTCGAGACCTTCCATTCTCGACAATCACATATGGATTACCATTCTTGGACTTTGTCAGGCTTGCCGAGATTAACTCGAGTTGAAGTGTGTGTGTGGGCAAGCCTTCCTTCTTTGAGGATGCCAAGGTAGCCAAATGTCCAATAATTGCTCCCTCTGCAACATTAGCAATCATGCCGGTTGCATCCTTGCTTCGAAGTGAGCCTTTTTGAAACACAAAGAGAGAATGACACTCCTTGCCAATCTCAGATAAGTGCTCTCCGGGAACGGCAATGTATGGCTTTAACATCTTGATGAGACTGAATATTGCACCATTGGAATACTCATCAAAGTATGGACAATCGCGTATTGGATCATGACAGAAATGTGAAAGGATCTGATTCTTCAAGGATGTTGAAAGATCATTAATAATCTCATTCTCGGCAATGTTTTTAAGTTCATTGTCGACAAATGAATAGTATTCAAGAATACGAGTTTGAAGATTCTCATCCACGCCATGTGTAGTCATGAAGAGTTTGCTACACTGGATTCGACGATTATTCTTCCCGGCTTGACGATCTTTGTTTGCCACAATTGATGCAAGTACTGCGGTTAAGCCAGCATCACAAATCACTGCCCCTACGGCCATTGCAACCATGGCCAATACTCTCTCCTGGATTGATATGATGGGGACTGAGCCATACCCGATTGTAGTGATTGTGTACAAACTCCAATAGAAGGATCTCAAGTATCGTCTTCCCATTCCTCCATCATCTTGCAACAAACCACCACCATCGGCAACAATCCATGTATCATATGTTTCTTCTTGATTCCCCATAAAGTGGAAGACACAACTAAACCAGTGACAAAGGAATAGAATAATGATAAAGATTTGACATACACGCAATGTAGCCGTAGTAACGACAAATCGTGTTCGTGCATTAATCACTTCCACCAAGTCCAAGAGATATTTACCAAATCGTACAACTCGGAGGAACTGAACCAATCGTAAGATGCCGTATAAACGACCCGGTGATCCCGCAATGTAGGAGATGAGTGATGCTGGAAATGCAGTCATACTATCTAAACTAAATTCGTCGTTGCGATATATCTGTCCAAAATCTTTTGGGAATGAAACCAATATACCATCCTTGACAATGGCAAACTTGCGTAATCTGCAATATATATCAGCCATGAAGAAACAATCGACAATCAAGTCTACAATAAAACTACCAAGATTAATCCTGTCTTCTGTTGATGCAAATGAAATCTCAAGTGGTATTGACATGAGCAAGTAGAGGAGAGCAAAGAAGGCAATCGTATCCCATGCCACTCTCATTTTGTTATCGGGAAGAATCACTCCCTTTGAGACCTTGACCAAACCATCATCGGCGTCTAGAAACTTGACCATCTTGGAACTACTCAAGTTTTGAATAGTCTTTTCAATCGCCGCCTTTGCCTCTAGTAGTTTTGGATGATGTATTGATAAGTGCTCCTTAAACGTGATGGAGAGGTCATTATCTTCAAGTATGTGCATGAATGTATCCATACCAAGTTGAAATATTTCACATGTATCAACCGCTTTGGCAGTACAAATGTGTGGCTCAAACATGAAGAATGAGCTTTCTCCTAATGAGCAATGAGATACAGTCTTGAATTTAACACTTTGGGCCGTGTATAAGTCGATGGCTCCACTGTAGACAAAGTATAGCGTGTCACACTTTTCTCCATCTCGAAACAAACAATCTCCAGGCAAATATATTTCCAACTCAAGACTATGCAACACTTGTTGAACAACGTCAGGTGTACAATCCTTGATAAAGAATGTCTTTTGAAGATATGGACTTGTCATGCTTGTAATTAAATCGGACTTTAGACAAGATGGTATGTAATCCATGAGTTTATCTCCCTTGACACCCAAGTGACTACGCCATAATTGTTCGTAGTAGGTACCAATCTTGGCTTTTAGTGATTCTGGAAGACATTGTATTTGTGCATAAGTGTTGGCTTTGTCAGTCTTTATCTTGTATAGACTTGACGTGACGTCGAGCTGTGCTACAATATCTTCTAACGAGGCAATCACCAACGTGTACACCATCATACCAACAAGAAGAATGAGTGTGGAATATAAAATCTCTTGCATGGAACTCAAGTCGCCTGTGATATCACCATATCCAACAGTGCTAATAGTTGCCATTGCCCAATACAAACCTGCAGTGTATTGTTGACTAACAATTGTCAATGGCACGGCCAGGCCTGGACATGTTGGAGAATGACCAAGCAGTCCTTCATTGTTTGCCCAATTGTGTTGCTCGTCAATGTTACCACTATTCGCATGTTGGTTGTAGTTTGCAATTGCAAAGAATACACACGAGTTTAAATGTGCCAAGAGCAAGATGATCAACAATAACTTCGCGACCTTGAGTGGATTCTTCGGTACCTTGATACCAATTTTGGCCAAGCTTGATTCAACATGCTTAATAAGTGCTGGCATTTCAATCACTCGGAGGAGCTTGTTCAATCGAAAGAGTGACCACGTCTGAAGCTTCCAAAATGGGCACAATGTTGGTACGACTAACACCAACACTTCCACAGGCATTGCACACAAGACATGCCACTTGACTTTGCCAGACTTGACATATCTATTCCAAATCTCTTTACGTCCTACCATCAAGTTATTATTCTCATCATAAAATGCCAACAATGCTGCCCGAAAGATAAAGTCTGCAAAGAAGACCAAGTCACCAAAGTAATCAAAGACTACCCAAGCCAATAATATGTCGTGATTTTCAAGAAAAGCTACTCGAAAGGGTAATACAATCATACTATAAAGTGTCAACGTCAATATCAAAGTAAACCACCCTTGCATAAAGTAGCTATGTGGGTGGAGATATCGAGCTGAATGACGCTTGGCAATCTCGGCAGCCTTGGCAGCGTTGTGTACCGACAAACGCCGTCGTACCTCATCATTCTTTACAATCACTTTCAACATGGATCGAGACCGTGGAAAGTCACGAATAAGATTACGGAATATTGATCGTTTCAGTGTCCACATCTCGCACTCGGTGGCAGTTTTAGCAATGAAGGGATTCTTACTCCAATTCTCAACTAAACATCCTTCGGCAAAGCAATCATTTGCATCAAGCTTGCGGATAACCTTGAGGCTTTTAGTGGACTTACTTTCCATCATCAATTCGACACGTCCCTTCTTGATAAAGTACATTCTATCCGACGGTATGTCAGCGGTCAACACCGTATAGTGTGCACCAAAGAAGACTTGTTCCATTGATACCATAATCTTACGGATAAATCCTGATTCACATTCAGCAAAGAAGTCACAACTCCCAACCATTGGCTGTGTAATGTGGACTAACAAGTTTGCTGAGATGTGATCGGGTATAGATTCCCGTAGTAGCACGGCCTCGCTCAAGCCATCCTGTTCCTCCTCGACGTAATCAAAGTATTCAATAACCCTTTGAGAGGTCTCGTTGGAAACTTTATGACGATCCATGAACCGTTTGATACAATTGAGTTTGTGTTCGTAGTTGTTCTCGGATAGCTCGGCATCATGGAAGAAACTAGTTACATTGGCAACAACTGCTGCAGTGAACACTGCCCCAACAGCACCCACAACTAATGCATAGCATGTTTCAGGAAAGTCGAGCGGTGTCAAGTCGCCATAGCCAACAGTTGACAGTGTTGTTAAAGCCCAATAAACGGATACAATTGCATTCTCATCCGATCTTAGAGCATTCCATCCAGCGCTACTCCACACAATGAGAAGTAAACTATACAAAATCATGAGGAGGACTGATCTTTGAGTTTCATTCATCTTTATACCTAAACATCCATCTAGATGTTTTTGAAGATTGGATATAACTTGTGGAATTTGGACAACTCGAATCAACTTTGTGAGTCTGTAGATTGAATGCAAGCTTCCTGTTCCAGCGGATATCACATCAAAGGGCACAACTGCAAACAAGTCAACCTTGAACTGTTTAGATGATAGGTATTTATGCCTAATTGCTGTTGAATCTGATATGATGACAGTCTTTCCATCTTTATGGGTTGTATAGGAGTAGATGGTTGATCGAAGGATCATGTCCACAATAAATAGCACGTCGATACAGTAATCAATGATGAAATAATAATCATATGATGTTGATAGTGCATTTGACCGAATGTAAGTTGCAATCCGAACTGGTGAATTGATTGCATAATACAAGATTGCGGCAATGGCTATAAAATCCCAACATAAATGTAACTTGGAGTTTGGTAGAATTCTAAACTCTTTGGATACAATGTTATTCTCTTCCATCATGTTTTTCAACTTGTTTCGACCTTTCCCGGCCAGTACTGTCGTTGCGGTGCTTTGAAACTTGTTGATTGTTTCCTTTGTGGCCGCTATAGTCTCAGCACATCCTTCATCATCACTTTGACGGAATGTATACCCAAGTGATGAGAAGGAGAAGTGTGCATTATGCGAATGATCCATAACTTGCTTAAAGGCATCAAATGTAAGAACTAACGTCTCTGTAAACTCAGCGGTCTGAACACCCACTTGATTAGTACTACCAAAGAGGAGTTGATAATCACCAATAAAATCTCCGGGTAACAAAGTCCCAACAGCATCTGGCACACCATTCACACGAATATCAGCTTTACCACTAGTGATTATGATTAATTCACGTTGCATCTCACTCTGATATAATATGAATGAACCGGGTGTGAATATCCGTCGTTTCAATGCAGTGGCAATCATTGATAGAAATACATCACTCCGCCTTTCTTTTCGAAAAAAGGGTACTTTTGTTAGTAAATCAATGTGAAGCTCGGCCAATTCAACTGACAATCGAGGTGGCAATTCACCAAGGAGAACTTCATCAAGCATTCCATGTTGTGATCTGCTTAGATAACTAAAGTAAGTCGTTAGACGTTGCTTCAACTGTGTTGGAACTGATCGAAGTGTCAACCATCGAGAAAGCGTGTCCATCTCATGTCTAAACTGCATATTCACTACATCCAGATTGGCTAGTACTGACGTCATATTGGCAATTGTCATTGCGTAGGCAAAGACTCCAAATATCATGAAAGCACAGGCAAGTGTCATTTCAACTACAGATGATTTCGATGGTACTACCTCATCGCCATAACCAATGGTAAAGATGGTTTGCATTAAAAAGTAAATCGACCTTGTGAAGAATATAGTCTGTGGACAATCATTACAATCAATATCTGGATCGGGCTTACAAACTCGTGTATCCATGACATCTGTGATAACCGGGTCGTCAGCAACCCACATTTCTTCTCCAAGAATATCCTCTACAAAGTCCTCGGGTGGTGGACAGATATCATCTACTACTAGTAATGTTGACAGACCAAAGTATAAACATCCACACTCACACATGAAGAGCAGCATGAAGAATAGAATGATATACATTCGAAACACTGGTTCGTTTACTGGTCCTTTGCGTTCTTGGAACTTTTTCAACTCCTGAAACTGATCGGGTAAATGTAGCACACGAATCATACGAAGTACATTGAAGTATGTATTGATAATGATTTGTTGATCGGCATTCAACAATGGAGATATTGGTAGTTTGATGATGGGAATACAAGCCACGGCATTAATAATAAATGTTAACGATCCACGATACTTTGCACGAATCAACTGTGGATCCATTACTATTTCACCCGTATTCTCATCTACATATGGCCGATAGAAACGTAGAATCGTATCCGCCACGAATATAAAGTCAAACAATACATCCAAAGATATAAGTGCCTGCGGTGTTGTACCCCCCGACATGATAAATATTCGTATTGGCGTTATTACTGAGTTGTACCAAATTACCATGAAGATGAAACCATCCCATGCTAAACGAATATACGAATCTGGTAAGAAACGCTTTGCAATTCGATCAGCAACTTTGTTATTATTCTTTGTGGTGTTGTTCTTATTATTATCATTTTCTTCTCTCTCTGATGAAAGTTCTGATTGGACTTTTCTCATTATTTGATGATTAGTTGGAGCTCAATGAGCTCCCCCCTCTAATTGGCAACAATGAATATCACAAACCATTTGTCGAGGGCTTAAAGCCCAACTTATTTAGGTAATTCATTCATCTTCTTTTACTGAGACTCATCCACCAAATCATCGTACGTAAAGATGAAGGGAAATACACATCCTCTTTTTTTTTTGAACAAAAAAGAAAACTGAAAATAATATCTCGACTAAACTCTCGACTCACCCCGTTGATCATGCTAAATATACTATAACAAATAACGACCATTGAGTTGAGTATTGTATCAGTACCGGCTCTTTTGAAATAGTTGATGTGGTGCACTTTCACAATCATCTCTGAATCCTTCAAAATTGTTTGCACATATGTTGTATCTTCCTAGCAATACACTAACATGATAGTAACTAGCTATGTGTTATTATATCAGATGTATCATCGTGTCTCCAGGTATGGTATGTAAAGTCGAACACACCTCTACAACCCCCCTCCAACAACACAATCTCTACTACTCTCATTATTTCTAGGAACTACATATGCATAAACATGTATTCAACGTATATCTTTAATAATGATGATGCATAATATTTATGTGAGTGTTTGCCGAACATCAGTGTGTACTTATTACCTTTATTACAAACCAAGTACATACCATACCTAGAGGTACCTACTTATGGCAGCAATGGGATAATTGATAATTAACTTCTTCGCCGCAGAAAAGATACCGAGTCATAGTGCCATTGTAGCAATTTACATACTCTGCTTCACTACTAACTCTAGCACGGCGAGGTAGCGTGTGCTGCTAGCTGACTGAGCTTATCTTATGTCGCGAAGGGGTAACTGAATACGTATATCATATTTACTGGATATTAGTAACGGGGTGCAATTTGTTAGAGAAAAATCGCGTACTAGCATCAAAGGCACATAGGCCTTCTCTTTGAGTGAATAAACTCATCAGTCATCAACTTCGAGGCTTGCCGTATTATATAATACTAGAAGTATGAGTGATGCAAATAAAGATAATGATGAGGCCGACGAGGACAAAAATAAACCAATATATACAGTTTGGCATGGCTATAATGTGGTATTAACAGAGAATTGTCATCCAAGTGAAATGAGAAAGAGGGAGTCAACAACTCCCCCTCTTAATGAAGCAGCGGCCTTCTCCAATAATACTACACAGAGAACAGCAGTACGGCGCAGTTCAGGAAAATTAGAAGATTATGGATGGTTACGTCAATTAGATTTACGAAATGATGTACCCACGATAGATGAGATTCGAGATTGGAAATTTGATGTATTGCAATTTGAGGATACAGTATTAATTCAAGTATTTATTAAACTACTCGAGTATTACAATTTGTTGGAGACATTCAATTTAGACCGGGATACATTGGCAAGGTATGCCAATGAGGTAATGAATTTGCATCATAAGGATTGTTATTATCAAAAGGTTGATATTGAACAGAAGGATGAAGAGGTTGATGAGGAGAAGGAGATTGAGAAAGAGGAAGAGGAGAAGGACAATTCCAAGTCTGATATTATACTATGTGAATATCATAATTGGTATCATGCCATGTCATGTGTACACACTTCCTTCCTATTTCTCACTCTTGGAGGTGCAGATGAATACCTTAATCCTATTGATTTATTCTGTATCATCTTTGGAGCATTGATACATGATTTAGACCATCCAGGGACAAATAGTGATTTTGAAGTTAAGAGAAGTACATCGCTTGCCAAGTTATACGATAATGATGCAGTATTGGAAAGACACTCTATTAATATGGGGTTGAGTATGTGCCAGAAGAATCCTGAACTCGACTGTCTAAAGCCATTTAAAGAAAAGGAGAAGGAATATATTGCCCACTATGTTGGGGAGAGTGTCTTGGCCACCGATCCAGCAAGACATGGAGGTATTGTAAAGGGTGCTTTGGAATTTGTGGAGAAGGGGGCACAGAATTATCAGCAGCAGAGTTCATCTACCACAGGGGAATCAGACTCTTCGGAAGCATCTTACTTTGATCGAAGTAATCCCAAACACCGACAATTTATTGGGAGACTCATCCTTCACTCTGCAGATATATCTAATCCTGTTCAATCCTCGTTTGATGTTGCAGCCGACTGGGCTATTCGTGTTGTTACTGAGTTCACAAGACAGGCAGAAAAGGAGAAACAATTGCAATTGCCAGTAACCGAATTTATGGACGGGTTAGATTCGAAGTACAAGATATCAAAGCTTCAGATTGGCTTTTTCAATTTCATGGTCAAACCGTTGTTCCATACAATAGGGATATTGTTTCCTAAATTGAAAATGCTAGAAGAATGGGGTGTTAAGAATAATTTGCAATATCAAGCAGTCATTGATGAGCATGATCTTGAACAGAAGGTTCGCGAATCTATGGATATGAAAGAGGGCCGCGTCTTCGAACATTATGACGGTGATAAACAAGTGAAGGAGGTCGAGGAGTCAGTTTATCGCAAATCGAGTGGCTTTTAAAAAGAGTGTGTGATTATTCATAGGGTGTTAACCAGCAAGCAATAATAAGGATTAATAGATGTAGAAATTAGTTACTGGAACTTTTTATACAATATACAATTTAACATAATATGAGCAGTGGTTTGATTTAAACGCCAGGCTCTGCGTCTTGTTGTCTACGTCTTTCTGCAGCTCTTTCCAGCAAAGCAGCCCTCTCTTCGTGTGTCTTTGGAGCTGCCTTACTTCCTCTTGAAAACACCCCCCCACCACTTGAGCTACCCCCAAGTGATCGTCCTCCAGATGAGGGGAAAGAGGGTGCCGAAAGTACAGCAGGATCAGTTGGTGTTCTAACTGCTCCTGGTCCTCCACCACTATTGGTATCATTACCCCCACTACTAATAAGCCATGCGTTAGGTCCAGAAGAAGAATCCAATCCAATAAATCCAGCTCTTTGTACAAAGCCACTAAGACAACCACCGCCTTCACGATTTTCCCATTTTCTTACCGTCTCAGGTCTAACCTTGAATCGATCCAGTTTACCATACCCATATGCATATCCTACTGCAACACCCAAACAGTATGCCAACTTAACACCTGCAAACATACTAAATAGAGCCAATAAAACTAATGGATAATAGATTGTTGGTACATCGAAGAAGAAGAGTTTTCGTTTCGTGTCCGGTGGTGCACTAGCACATTCAACTGCTATAATGCCACTAAGTGGAGTTGATTGGTGAGGGGTGTTGCAAGAGAAACAAGAATGTCAGATATGTTATGCCAACAACAAAATGATAATGCAATACCTTAAACCCCCCAAACTCACAGTAGTACTGTCCAAATGCCCATTGACGCTGAAGCTAGATATCCTTCATTATTGGTCAATCCCCACAGTAATATAGATATAATTAAGAATAATATATTTGTAACAATTGTCAATGTAAAGAATAGTACTCCAAAGAATGTTGACCCCATTGATTGCTAGAGTAGAAAGTTTGAGAAAAGAATGAAGATTAAGATATGAGCATACTATAGTCGAGATTTGTACCAATATTATTTACACAACAAACAACATTGAAACTACTTACTTCGAGTTTAACACCATGATTCATAAATCCCATGAAAGTAAAGAACAGTGACAGCACATCAGTACATATTAGTGGTGACGTTATGATACGATATAATTGGAATTTGAAGATTGTAAATATGGGAATATTGGCTAATAAATATGCAGGGCTGAATAAGAAGCCTGCCAAGAAGGATAATACTGTTACATTGAGAACATATCTTGTGACTAATGGTGTATCCCGACAATAGGATTCATATGCTGTTAGCACTGGATTCGGCTGTGGTGGACCTGCATTATTACTATCACGAGGTGGTACTACAACTGGTGGCATATTATATCTCTAGATAATCTCTAGGATGATATGTTAGTTGTTGTTAGATGGGGTATCAGATAGATGACAAGAAGCCTGCAGCTGCCGCGAACAATATATATACTAGAGACTTTACTTCTTACACTTCATTAATCAAAATCAATGTTTGCTCTATTAAATTCCCATCCGCCATCAATATGGTACTATCCATCCCCTCAATCATCTATTTCTATTATGTATGGTGTCGCAAAGACAGATAAGGCTCTATCTGACTAATAAGAAAGATAAATTTTCATGCCACCCCAAACTTCACACCACATTAGTTTTTGGCACTAAATCCACTGTAGTGCCATCAATATTGGGATCTAGGAGATGACTTAATAGACAGATGTGATCTCCTTTACATCAATTATCTATTTATAACAACCAACATGACTAATATAGTCCAAATACATCATGAATAAACAGAAAACAACAAAAAAACACCAATATTCTGCTTGTATCAGATGAATGGAGGTGTAGTAGTGGTGCACAATCACATAGAATACACATTCAACATTGTTTGAATACATAACAAGATGATAAACACTCAAAACACATTTAAAGAACCTACAACATTACATTGTCCGACAGCCGGCTCGATTTCGAAAATCTGACCCAATCTGAGTCTCACAGAAACTGACTTTCTGTGTAATTAAAGTATTTATACTGGATTGCGATGAATAAGATTAAACATCAGCCCAATTGACAGTGTCCTTTACTACGTCAAGCAAGATTACTTGGCAGCCTAGCAA
>Ga0214478_100235_pt1 | contig 32600 bp, 22 predicted proteins | sample M1_20Mar14CPVII9_2_FD_178001 | JGI IMG/M metagenome (GOLD analysis project Ga0214478, IMG submission 178001) | Marine eukaryotic communities from Monterey Bay, California, United States - M1_20Mar14CPVII9sort6BwellD7 | ecosystem: Environmental > Aquatic > Marine > Unclassified | place: USA... | reverse complement strand
GTCAGTGGCATAACCCCAGAAATGGGGGAGACGCCTTTCCAAGAAAAGTTTCAGTCAAGTGTGATCTTAGACCTTTAGGTTATGGCCAAACCAGACCACCGGATGGAAAGTTTATGACTGGTCCTTTGACTTTATATAACACGGCAAACGGGAAAACTCTTGATATCCATGGTATTCGATATTGGAGTTGGAATCCAAGTAATAGACATTTAGTATTCCATAGTACAGTGGATGATGTTGAGGGAGATGAAACTGCACAAGCTGCTGCTGTACAAGAGGCTGTTGATATGGCCAACGCTGCCTTCGACCATACTGGTAATGCTCCCGTCTCAATTGTGATATTGCCAGAGGTTTACTTTACAGTCTCTGAAACTGATGAGCAAGTTGCTATAGATACTGCTACTAACTTCTTTTCAAACGATAGTGAAGACTCTATCCCTATCGAGGTGGAAGTGGTACCTGATGATACGCTACCTAGTGTTGTACCCAAGCCTTGGTGTCGCAATACTAATGAACCATGCATCACATCAACAAGATCTACTTGTATGGTGCCCTGTGAAGAGAACATCCCAAATGGTTACTCGAGAATGCCTCTAGAGATTGCAGCTTCAGGCCCAAATTGCCAACATCACAACCCAAACAACGGGGACCCATTTCCAAGGAAGATCAATATCAAGTGTGATCTTCGACCTCTAGGATGGGGTCAGACAAAGGCCTTGGATAAGCGCTATTTGTCAGGACCGCTCACTTTCAAGAATACAGCCAACAATCGAACACTTGATATACACGGAATTAGGTATTGGTCTTGGAACCCAAATAACAGACATTTAAACTTTCATAGCACGGTAGATGATGTTGAGGGAGACCCAGCTGCTCAAGTGGCTGCCGTACAAGAGGCGCTTCTTCAAGCCAATACTGCGTTTGAGAATACCAGCGGCCAGACTGTTCCCCTCGAGTTGATTTACAATAGCTATTCTACTTCGGCACCTACTACAGCAACCCTGCCAACATTCACATATATCTATGGAAAAGGAGACGATTACGAGCTCAATGAATCTATTGGCGGAAGAGGCCGAAGGAGGGTTGGAAGTACACAGCAGGGAGTCGGAAAAAGAGACTTCACAGTCTTTACAGTCAACTGGTGGCATGCAGGCGCGTTACTCCCTCCTAATGATACTTATCTCAACCGAGGGTTTCTTCTTTCAAGTGATCTAGGATCTGTCAAGACTATTGCCGACAATCTTGTGGAGAAGACATATATTAACAGAATTGAACCACAAGATTATACCTCAAGACCAATCGACTTATACAGTGGTATGCATGCCAATGGTGTAGAGCACTTTGTGGCCGTACTAGATGGTGTGTGTAATTCACCGGCAACACTGAGATGTAGTGGAAAGTCGACCCCAAGCCCCAATCACCTCCCCTTCTTCCTTGTGACATGTGGAGAGTCGACATATTTAGGGAGGAACCCTTATCATTTCACACCAGACTTTGGTGCCGAATTTCCAGCGCATGGGAGCATTGAACAGCCAGTGAAAGCATATGTATGTGACGGGCAAGATCCGTCATTACGACCAACCTGGAAGTTGATTGGATACTTTGATTCAAATTGCACTGAATCAGAGGGAATAACATATCATGATGATGTATGCGACGCACTCTTCCCTTGGGAATAATAGATTGAGGATATAGGAGAAAGATTGTAAATTAGTTATGTAATTAGTATACCAACTTGGATACAATTATCTCAATCTATTCTATTAGGAATATTGTAAACTTCTTCCCTTTGCTTTTCCTTCCAAAAGACTCCCAATTACAAAGTTGATATGAAGGAGGCCCCTCTGTTATCTGTTATCATCATAAGATTGAATGTACTATAATTGATAGCAGTAAGAGCAACCAATAATAGTTTGGTTGTTGCAAAGATGTCATCTCTCAATTCCAATCAATCTCTAATCCGGAAACGGAAGAGGAGCCCCTCAACAATGTTGTTATTATTATCAACACTATTACCAACAGCTACATCATTGCATACATATCTAGGTCCAACACACTGCAATAAACAAGGTCATACCGCTACATCAGTAGTACAATCAAATTCAAAAGGTTACTCATCGTTCAATCATTTATTATTTGATATTGTATCATTAACACACAAGTTCAAATCAGGTATAGTAATACCTGAAGAACAATTAACATTTACTATATGTAGAGGAAGTACTATCGATTTAGATGATAGTTCTGTACCTTTAGGTTTCTTACCAATAGAGATACCTCGGTTAACAATAAAGTGTGGTGATACAGGTAAACGCGGCAAGACCGGATCACATTGTATCATTAGAGGTGGAGGTAAACGTAATCCAAAGTCAACTACATGGAATACAAATCCCGAAAGTTCATTCAAAGTAGACGAGGCTGGTATATTAGGAGGCGGTGCTAGTAGTGTTGCACAGATATATGTCTATGGGGAGAGTGCATATGAGATAACACTTCAAGGACTAACTTTTGACAACTCAGTAACACTCGAAGAGAAGAGATTGTATAATGAATATGTTGCCAAGTTTGGAAGTGACGAGGAGTCATTTGAATCTTCTAATACTGATGATGTATATAATGCTTTGATAGATGAAATAAATAGTGAGCAAGAATATGAAGCTGCAACAAATGGTATCGATTGGGGTGAGCTTGGTAACAATGGAAATCGTCGTCGTAATCTCCAATCATGGCTCCAAGATGGGAAGGAAGAAGTCAAGCCAGCACATCGCTTTGCATCCGTCGCAGTCCGAGGCAAGGGATATGGAGACGATGCAGGACCTCGCCTGATCACAATTGAAGATTGTCGATTTGTAGCACATCGAGGATATGCAATACTTGTTAGCCCAGGCATTCAAGAGCCAGATATGCCAATGGCACCTACATTTGACTTCCCTTCTTCTGTTGAACCGCATTCTATGGGTGATAACGACAACAATAATGATGCAGGTATAATGCCTTCATTTAATGTACAAAATTCAGCAGAGATCTACAATGGTTTAACGAATGGCGGCGAGCAGTCTGGTAACAACAGTACTGCCAGTGGACAAAGAAGTCTCAATCTCTTAGACGATGGAGAGAAGTTCATTCCACATGATGGTTTAGTCTCATACTATGATCATTCGGTAGGCAAAGCCTCCCTTGATAGTCGTCGTGTCAAAATTATCAAGTCGGAGTTTGCCAACAACATTGTCGATGGCGAGAATGTTGCTGGACTAATCACATCAGCATATTCACTTACACTTACAGATTGCTTCTTTCAAAAGAATTCTGCCAAAGCAATGGTTTTCATTTACAACAATGAGGCTATTATAGACAACTCAGTCTTTGGTCAGAACATAGTTGAGGTGTCTACTGTGATCATGTCAAGTCCAAAAGGAAGCAAGCCCATGGATTCGGCAGATACTGAACCCGGTCATATCATAGAACGATCATGTTTCTTAGGGTCGAATGTAGGTATGTCCAACGTATTGGTAACTGATGTCGAGAATACAGGGTTTGGACAGAGTGATAATCATGCCAAAGGTACTCAATTTACATGGGCATCGACATGTGAAGGTAGCGCAGCCGAACAGTATGGCAATGATTGTTTAGATTCTGGTAACTGTGATGGTACTTGTGTTGCATTCACAAGCGAGAAATGTTTAGCTACTGACAGAGTGAACACTCGTGAATATGATTTGTTCTTCAATTCTGGTCATACTAAGAGTGGAAGTCTTATAGGCTGCGCTTCGTTAGGGATAGCACTTGCTATCGTGTCGTTATCTTAATCATAAAGTTAGATGTGTAATTAAGATTGTACAGAGTTATAGAAACTAAGACTGACCACTGTGACACCAATTGCAAAAAAAGGATACCTCAAAAGATACCCTTCAACATTTTCTACTTTTTCTCCTCCCCGTCATTTCATTCGAGTCGACTCTCTATCCTATTGCAATAATATATCCTACTCATCTTAGACCACCATGAAGCTTTGTAATCTCATAATATCAATGGCCTTGTCGGCTAAATCTGTGGAAGCATTCACATTTTCAAGAGTACATCATTGCAAATCCCACACAACAATATCCTTCCCTCCTGGTCAGTCATTTTCATCTTCTCCTACTCGACTACTCATGTCAGACTTTGACTTTCCATCGGCAATGCCAGCCAAACCTGAACAGACGATGAAAGAGAAAATGGTAAGGTTATGGGTGTGGCATTCTTATACCGGAGTACATTATGTATATGCATGCATCAGATTTATATGCATATCTCTGCTATGTACATATGATATAATATTAGATGTTATGTCGTCATCTCACCCACATTTCTCCTCACATACTCCTCAGCAAGAATCGGCAACACAATTCATTGCTAATATAAATGCTCAATTAGACGAAGGCGTCAAACCGCCGCCTGAGATGGAAAGTTTACAGCAAGCTAGGGATGCAGATGCCGATGAAAAAATATTGGCAATTAAAATCTACGAATTAATGATAGAGCAAGGAATGACATATGATATAAACCCAGAAACAGGCAGATTAAGCCCAACTGAGTTCGATATAAAGAACAATCTAGAGATTCCCGAAGTGAAATCTGAGTTCAAACAGCTTTATGAATATGGTATGCAACTCATCCAACGTGGTTTGATCGGTGTGGATGACTGTAAACAAATAGTGAAGAATAGACTAATCGATCGGACGGGACTCTCTCCTGAAGAGTTTGATAAGTGGCTTGGTTATTAGAATCAACACTGAGATTGGGATCATCTTAAAGTTAGAAGCTAGTTATAAGTAAAGCAAAGCAAAGCATTACAAAGAGATACATTTGTATGAACAAAACCTAGTATTATTACTAGTTACTACATACCAACATTGTACCTATAACAACAAACATTCTCTGAACAAGCAATTTCCCATACCAACTAACTCCAATTATGCCCCCTTTGGTTTGGCCGCTTCAGGTCCGGTAGGTATGATTTCACCAGCAGCCTCAACCTCACCCTGAAAGTAAGCAATAGTCTTCTTCAATCCCTCCTCAACAGAAACTTGTGGTTCCCAATCGATCTCTCTTTTGGCAGTACGAATGTCTGCCTTACGCTGTGTTGGATCATCAGCCACCTTGGGTAAGTAAATAATCTTACTCTCCGACTTGCACATATCACGAATTTTGGTAGCAAAGTTTTTGATTGTCCATTCATCTGGATTGCCAATGTTGACGGGTTGGTCATAGTTGCCATTCATCAGTTTGACTAATCCATTAACCAAATCATCCACATACTGAAACGAGCGAGTAATACTTCCATCTCCGTAGATTGTAATGTCCTTGTTTTGTAGAGATTGGATGATAAAATTGGAAACGACACGACCATCATTTGGATGCATACGAGGACCAAATGTATTGAAGATACGAGCAACACGAACATCGACATTGTTTTGGTTCTTGTATGCATACATCATTGTCTCGGCTACACGCTTCCCTTCATCATAACAGGCCTAATGAAGCATAAATGAAGAGATGTATATATAAGATGCAAATATGGACATGTATATTATATAGAAGAAGCAATTTATCTACTCACCCTAGGTCCAATGGTATTAACATTTCCCCAATAACTCTCAGGTTGAGGATGCACATTGGGATCTCCGTAAATTTCCGAGGTACTTGCCATTAAAATCCTAGCTTTGACACGCTTGGCAAGTCCCAACATATTAATGGTACCCATTGTTGATGTCTATTGATTGTTGCAATAATATATAGATATATGTGAGTGATTTGAATTGGTATGAATAAATTATGTACAAGATATATTTAGATAATAATAATATCAACTCACCTTGATAGTCTTCACAGGATTATATTGATAATGAGGAGGACTAGCAGGACAAGCTAAATGATAAATCTGATCAACTTCCAATAGAATAGGCTGAATAACATCATGACGGACTAATGAAAAGTTTGGATGATGTAGCCAATGTTCAACATTTGCTTTCCGTCCAGTAAAGAAGTTATCCATAACGACTACCTCATGTCCCTCACTCATTAATCGATCGACCAAGTGTGATCCAACGAAGCCTGCCCCGCCTGTGATTAAGATCTTCTTACGTAAATTATCAGATAGACGAACAGTCTGAATAACATGTGGTGTATGTGGTGTTGGGATAGATTGTGATGCTAATAATTGTTGATCAGAAATCAAGCGATCGATACATGCTCTTTTAGCGGCTGGATCATCATTAGATCCAGTAGAACCATTGCGTTTAAGACCAGATGACATGATGACGAGTATATGGTTTTATTGTGTATAATCTGTGTAGTAGTTGTATGATATAAAAATAAAGGAGAAAGATAGGTGATGAGTAAATTTTATTTGCAAAGAAAACATATCTGATCGCCGCCGCCAACTCGATCACCACCGCTACAACTAACAACTACAACACTTACCGAGGTGACTATTTGATATATTATGAGCTGATTTGGTGTAGTATGTGGTCAATAGCGTAGTGACTCGTCGGTCATTGCAAATCTTTGTAATTTTTATAAAATAAATGTGTGAATTAAAGCGATCAAACGGTATCAATTATCCTCACCCGAGGAAGATGATGATTGGCTGAGATGACGGCTGGCTATAATATGATTATATGATTGGTTTAGATGACGGTTGAGATGACGGCTGTATAAATTGTGATGCTTTGGTGTTGATAATGATGTTGACGAGAAAGGAATTGCAAAAAAAAAAAAAAAAAGAGCAGTCAAAGCTTGGAACAACTAACTACTGTTTTGTACTCTACTATTGCTATGTGTCAACTCACACTCCAATAGTAGCATTAAATGTGTACTCGTTATTAGCAGAGAATTAGTTCTCTACCTCAAAGGTGATAGTATTATTACTATCATTCTTATCTAGCTCACCCCCACCATTTTACCCCTCATCACCTTCTTCTTCTTCCTCCACCTCTGTTGAACTTTTCCACCAACTAGTTAAACCTAATCCATCTTCACATATACTACCAACAATTTGCATAGGTGCCGGCAGTGCTTCACTAGATGAATCACTTAAATCCGCAGATGAACTTCGTTTACGTACTACTCCGTTATTATCATCTTCTTTTCCTTCCCCGTTTGTATTGCCTCCTTCAGATTCTTTTGCACCGTTGGTAGTACTACTAGAAGTACCACCACCGCTGCTTCCATTCAATCCAAATGCTCGATCGGATGAATGAGATGTAGTCGTTGTCGTTGCCTGAACTCCCTTCATTGTTGTTGTTATCCTTGTAAAGTTTACAGCCTTAACCTTGAACCGTATCTCTGATCCTATTTCTATTTCAAATCTATTTTCTTCTTCCTCAACTTCCGCTTCTTGTAATTCTACATCTGCAGTCCCTTTGGTTACCTCTTCGATTGTACCCCCATTTTCCTCTCCTTCTTGCTTGACATCACTTTCTTCAGTCTTATTTCCCTCTCCATCTTCTCCTTCTTCTTCGTCATCATCATACCGTGGTGTCCATACCCAAAGACCACTCTTCTCATCATATCTACTAGGATTCAACATCCAATATGCCGGTATAAATACATGATCAAAGAATTCTCCAACACTCACCACAATACCACCCTCATTACTTTCCTTCACAACACCTATTAATACCTCCTCGACAAATGGACGGAATACCACTGCCTGAAATATAACCTGATGATGTGCACCACCATCTCCGGGTACTAATATACCATCACCAATTTCAAGTGGTGGACCGTATGGGCAGATTATTAATCCAACATCAACAATAATTTTGTTTAGGTATCTTTTTTCAATTTCTGTTTGGACTGAATTTAGAGTTGGTTGGGATAGTAGATGGGGTGGGATGCGTATAGTATCGGCTAGGAGTGTTAAGACAAACATTCTTTTAAGTTGTTTGTCTGTCTATGTCTATAGCTTGTTTTGATATACTTTTGATGTCTACCTATGTGTCAATTTTGATGTGTATATCTTGTGTCTAATATTTCTTGATTTCTTTTTCTGTTTGTTTAATGTTTATGTGAACAATAATAGCTTGATTAAAAGTTAATATTTGTTCGGCGCCTTCAATGATTACCCTTTCTAAAGGCGCCTTGTATCTATATTTGACAGTATTTAAGCAAATACCGTAGTATTGGCTTCTGTTGAAAAGCAACGCTATGTGAAGCGTTTATTGGTGTGGTTTGTGGTAGTCGTCGTTGCCAATGAAACTTTGTCAGCATAGGTAGAGATATATTGGCCTATCAATGGGGTTCATCAATCAATGGAGGTATGTCTACTAATGATAGTAGAGCATTGCTAATGTTGTCAATAATAAATTTGTGATTTTGTGGTCTCTGGGGTGATTGATCCAAAATAGAGTTTTTCATTTCATTATAGATGAAAACTGATTGTAAATTTGTTTGTTTGTATTATCGATACGCTACCTACGTATATGTACCTACTTTGCTCCTATTTGTTTGCGTAGTATAAATAGTGGTAGTATTGTAGTTTATTAGATTACCAGGGGTATGATTGCTGCTGCGTTATGAGTATGAGTTTTGTACATTTCTAAGTTTTTACTGCAAAGAGGTCACAAAATTGAGAGAAAGTGTATAAGTACATTACCTTAGAACAATGGTAAAGCTCAATACATCAATGACAATGCCCGAAGAAAGGCAGAGATCGTCAAGAAGTAGAAGAAGCAGTAGTAATACAAGAAGAAGTCGCTCCCGGAGTCAGAGTATTTCGCGAAATAGTTCTTTGCAAATTGATATGTCTCGCCAGTCATCAACTTCTCAGAAAAGTGTCAATAAGTTGAAACTGTTAGCTGCAGATCTTCGTCAACAACAATCTACAACAACACATACCGCATCTAATAGCGATTATCAACAATTCCCAGAGGATTCATTAACTTCCTCACCAAATAGAAATCTACAACCATTTGATATCGAACAGCAACATTCCTCAGACACTGCTACTTCTTCACATAAATCAACATCCTCATCATACCTTGGAAAGCTATTACGAAAGAATACTGATAACAGTAATCAACAACCATCTATATCTCAATCCTTCTCTACAGGCAGAGGAACGACTTATCAACTTAACACACGTCCATATAAAGGATTCTCTACATCATTCTGTGGATTATTTGCAACATCTGGTGGATTGCCGACGGCTGATCATTTACATCCACAATTGCATACACAACAAGATGAAACGCATCATCAACGAGAGATACAATTAAGTCATTTACGAACTGATCTGTGTTCCCTGCCATGCTTTGGTGTATTACAAGCAGATTACACACGATATCTATTCACACATACTCGTCCACCAACATTTTGTAAACGAATGTCATTACATGTTTTGATACCATTGACTATATTCTTATTTGCTGGATGGTGCTCGGGAAATATACGCAATCTTTACGCGAATAGAATAGTCTGTACTTCACTGATATATTTCTTAATTTGTTGGATTATAGGAGGATGTATCCGAGCTCGCAAGAAAAGAGTTATGGTAAGAGAAGAGATATTATGGAGATTAAAGAGGAGGGAAGAGAAGATTAAGAAACGTATGGAAGAGCGAAGAGGTTTAGGAAGAGGTGGAACTCCTAGTATCAATACAATGGAAACAGAAGAGTATGAATATTACAGTGATGATGAGGAAGAATATTATAAAAGCGGATATATGGACTCTTTAGGACAAACACGGTATGAAATGAATTGTGCACATCGCATGCTTGGTTGTTATCCATCCGACCTTGCCAAAAATGTTAAGACAAATCAAGTTGAAGATCTAGAATCAGAAGATCAATATGTATTACAACAAGATACAGCCACAGTGGAAATGGAGGGCGGATGCGGGGGTTGTGAATACCTCATTGATACCAACAATGGAGATTTATGTACCAAGCTATATAGGCCATTTACAAAACCATGTCTTCCGTGTATGCCGTGTTGGAACGGAAGTTATGGCTTTCATGTACAGTTTTGCGGCCTATGTGGTCTGGCACAAGAAGCGCGAGAAGCCAATCTGACTCTACCAAGGCATTTGCGAATGATTGATTACATTACAATGGAACCCTTCCTACTATATTATCCTCGTATTGTAGAATTGAGAATGTCAGCAACAAGCAGCTTCTTGGAGCATATGCAAGCTTTATCTTCACTGAGCACATTAATACTGGTTATATTCAAGGTTATACTTATCGGATTGTTCGTCATAGGTATATCAAAAGCGATTGGATATTGGCAATTGGCCGATGTAGCTGTCCTGATTACAACTTTTCTCCAGTCCTTTGTAGTAATGTATGTTATCCACTGGTGGCGACATCGGCTTGATTTAAGCATTGATGCCGTCATCAAATACTTCGCCTGCGGTTTTGTTCTATGTTCAGGTATGGCATTCACTATTGAGCTGTTGGAGTATCTGACATTCAAACTAGGAGTGATGATAGCGATATGGATTGCAGGCACTCAAGAGGTTCAAGACAATGGATACGGAGGAGGTGGCATTCGTACCATTGCTGATAGCAGTGCTAGATTGCTTTCTCAACTCTTTAGCATTGATAATAATGTTGAGCAGCACGGAAGAATGCTTTCAGCAGAAAACGATATACTTCGAGGATTCTTTGAGAGAAATCCCATGGCAAAGATATTCTACATTCTTATATCATCTTATATAATGGCCGGGTTGGTAGAAGAGGTGTGTAAGTACTTTTCTTGGGTAATGGTCGATCATCCCGACTTCTGCTCTGAAAGAGAGCTGGCGAAAGCTAAGGCAACGATGCCCCTTCAGCTACTTCGAGATCAAACCGAAGATGAAGATGATGACGACGACACAAATGGTGAAGAAGGGAACAAACAGAACCAATCTCCAGCATCAAATAATGAAGTGCAAACCACAACTGATACTGCCGCAATTGCCGCATTCGACCCTTCAAATCAGAGACGCTCACTCGCTTCAATCAGGGGTGGCATCACAACTTCAATGGTGGCAGTAGCCTTAGGCTTCACCTGTTGTGAAAACATCTTTACTATATTCATTTGGAACAGATCAAATGTTCAGTCAGAGATCGCTACACTCGTCGTAAAGTCATTATTTCCAGTCAATGCGATAGCGGCAGCTATACAAAGCATCTATGTTTGCCGACGAGATCTCGAGAAGGATAAATCCATTGGTCTCGGTCGAATACTTCCGTCAGTTATATTTCATGGCACTTATGATTTCACTTTATTGATGATTACTTCATCGTGGCAAAGATCTAACAAGGAACAATACTTTAATGATGCTGGTGGGGATATCTCTGTTATTGCCATCATATCGTTTTGTGCATCATTCTTCATTGTCTTGTTGGGAGGTCTGTATTATTTCTTCCTCAGCAAAGCGCAGTATAAGAGGCTTCGAGGAACAAATAGTGGTGGAAGTGGTAGTGTCTTGGCAGCTGGATTGTTGACTTAATGGTACATTTATGTAATGACTAGATAGCAGACAAATCTTCTAGCTTTATGATTATGCCAATAGTAGGATCAAAATATTACTAATCACCTCCTTCTCCGCCACACTTTTTGCTTCCGCCAGCCTCGCCCCTTCTTTTCATATTACTCTTCTTACCACTGATCTTACCAACCTTCCCCCCGCCCTTACCATGCATTTTCGCCGTTTCCTTTGCTGCCATTCTACTAGCCTGTAATCGAGAACCCTGTGACGAATGACGTGCCATCAAACCCTTGCTTCTTCCGTAATACATGGATCGGGCTGCCGCCATGTGATAATGTGAACCCGTATGATGAACATTTGCCCTCGTCCTGGCATTATCAGAAGGATCGATGCGGTAGGAGTATTGAGATGCCAGTGCTTTACTGTTACCTTTCGCAAATTTGAACTCGCGTCCGAGTAGTTGGTGTTCTCTCTTGTGTTCCTTGTATAATGCTAACTTGGCTTGCATGTCTTCTACATTGGCCGCCATTACCTCCTGAAGTAATGTTTTTCCAATGGTTACGGCGTCCGAACATTTATATCCAGGTTGAATCTGATTCGGTTCTATTCCTTTTGCAGCCAATTTCTTTTGTAGTCTGTGTTGAACAACCTCCAGCCTATCTGCTTTATCAGGATCATATTGATCATCGTCAAATGCAATTGGTGGTAATGCAAGCGCTTTCTCTTTATTATTCCCTTCTGAATCACAATCATCAGGATACAGTTGCTCATTTAATCTATTTTGATAAATAATATCTTCCAATAAGTCCAAGTCATCCTCGTAATAATCATTTTCTTCTTCTATAGTATAAGTAGCAGCAGTGTCTTCTTCTTCAGTAGACGACGGTTTGCGATCCTCTCCCTCCTCATCTTTGTCATCATCAGAATATTCCTCATCACTGCTACTGCTACTACTTGAACTGCTATCACTAAATGCTGCAAATGCACTGAATGCACTCTCCTTCTTCTCTTCAAACTCATAGTCCTCCTCCTCATCAGTATCATCTTCCACATCAGACTCCCCATCTTGTACCTTCTCTTCAGGGGAATTGACATCCTTTACGTTCAATTCATCTTCCTCGTCGTCATCATCATTATAATCACAATTTACATCAACTAACTCATCGGCCAATACCACCTCGGTAACAATAACACCCGCCTCTTCATACAACTTTGCCTTCTCCTTATGCTTATTGCTCTCTGTATGATTTTTAAATGCATTTGTAGTCTTGAACATTTTATCACAACATTGACAAATGTATACTAGATACTCTGTATTTATGATAACTTCTTCTTCTTCCTCTACTTTTGGACATTTCTTTTCTTGTTCTAATCTATACTTTTCTTCTTGTTCCTTCTTTAACCGCTCTTCCTCTTCACGTTCTGCCTTTTGCTGTTGTCGTATAATATCCATTCGGAGATGCTGTGTTAATGGAGGGGCAAATGATGGGCATGAGATGTGTTCATCTAATGACTAATTGCAAATATAATATAACATATAAAGTATACCAATACTAATAACACATGCACAATATTTTGATTGTATTGCAATACATAAACATATTTGCAATACACATACAAAACATATGCTCCAAATTAGTAGTGCAAACATATACATATTACAGACATACTCACCTTCTTACTCCGTTTGTTCATATTAAACTTTGCAACATATTCCATCTCCTCCTCACACCCAACAATATACTCGCCAAAACCATCTTTCAATGCAATGTTATTACCGCCTCCAGTTCTCTTCTTTTCCTCTTCAAGTTCGGCTGCTTCCTTGGCTGCCTGTTTTCTTGCCGCCAATTCTGCCTTCTTCTTTAATTTAGCCTTCTTGGACTTTGTACTATGATCATGCTTTTCCTTTTGACAGTGTGGCATGATTGGTTGGTAGGTTTTGTCGAACTATTAAAAAGTTTGTGTTCTTTTACTTTTACTTAAATCTATGAACCCTCTACTCTCTCTTTATCATCAACCAATATACACTCCGCAACACTACTATCCTCAATCATCTGCTATTGACCATTGCCCCGCCCACTATACTTAGGGGGTTCCTCTATATAGATTGATGCGTAGGACTATGGATCGACCTTTATTTATTTAGCGATCTAACTAACTCTATTGAGAGATTGAGATTTGATGAATCTATTGTCGACATGATCGGCAGTCGGCAATGTCCTCATAATACAAAATACTTGCAACAACAATGATCCTATCTCTAGCCTATGCAATTGTCCTCGGTGCTTCTTTAGCATCGGCGGAAATATAGATCGAGAGTATCGACGATGACATCGACGGCGATGCCATTATGGACAAGCAATGATATTTGGCACGATAAACATCAGTTGTTTATGCCGTATATATGTTGTTGATTGTGTGTGTTGTTAGCGGGCCAATAGGATAGATATCAACTGACGGAGGAGGAGTGAACATATGATATGCACGACTTCTATCTATGTCTATGTTCACTAACGATGTTCATATATCTTTCACCTATACTCTCCCCCCACTCTAGCTACTATGCCTATGGATACGACGGTGACATGATGGAAGAAGGTGACAGTGATATGGAGGATGAGGTTGAGACTGAGTCCACTGAGACATCCACAGGATTCTTTTTATCAGGCTCTCTTGTTGTTGGAATCGTCACAGTCTTGTCCTTTTCTATGTAATGTGGTAATGTACCATTTTTGTTGGATGAGCTTGGCTAGTTTTCTGAATAAGCCAATGTTACCCGTTAACCAGTTTTGTTGTGGACAGATTGTTGTGTATAGATTCATTTAAAACCTTAAGACAAATAACCTTAATAACATCTTTGTAAAAAGGCACGGCGTTTCTGGAAACATGTCACTTACTTTAACTGCTTCAGCTGAGACAAGGATATATCACACTAGATACCCCAATCAAAACGAGGCAAGTCCTTTCTCTTTCTTCTCACCACCAAAGCTCGCCCATTTCCCTTCTCCACTAGTTGCATTTCTTGAATACTCATCTGCAGCACTCTCCAACAATCTGACTATATCTCCAGGCGCATTATTTGCCTTGGCACGATCTACAGGACTTTGTCCACTGCTGTTCAATAGCAAGACAGCCGCTGGTGCTGCCTCAATTAAGGGTCGTACAGCGGCAGAAGATGTTGCGTAAGCTGCAGCATAATGAAGTGGAGCGTCTTGATTTCTGTTTTGCATTGATGCTCCTTCTGGCCAGCTCTGTTATTTGATGCGATTGCGTGCACAAGGAAAGAAATAAGAATGAGAATACAAGAAAGAAGCAAATACCCCCCAACACACATTATACTCTATTGACTCACCTTTAACAACAATTGTACGACCTCACTGGGGGCTTGATATGCAGTTGCACAGTGTAGTGGCAAGTTACCATATTGATTTTGCACATACAAAGCTCCAGGATATGCATCCAACAGTAAACGAACGACGCCCAAACTAGCACGATACTTTGCAGCATCATGGAGGGGAGTATTGTTACTCTTATTTCGTGCCTCGGCCGCGGCAGGATATGCCTTGATTAATGCTCGTATGACGGCCTCCTTTGCTTGAGATTGTGCTGCCAAATGTAATGGTAAATGACCACGCTGGGTCTTGACACTTGCAGCATCTGGATTCAACTCGGACAGAGTTTTTATCAACAGATTAGTTGCATAGGTATTCTGTGCCGCAACATGTAGCGGTGTTCGTTTTAATCGATCTTGAACCGCTGCCGCATCAGGTGAACCAATCGCAAGGACTGTCGCAATACTTTGAGATACTCCCGGTTGAGCCGCTGCCAAGTGAAGTGGAGTGGCACCAAAACTATTCGTCATGGACGATGCCGTGTTAGCATCAGGGTGTTTCATCAATAACTTTGATATTTGAGGAGGGGCATCAAACAAGGCACAGCAGTGTAAAGGTGTTAACTTTTCACGATTTGTCGTGAGGATTGGTGATGTGGCAGTACTATTACTGTCTGATTTTGATGATGATGCCAAACTCTTCTTCGAATGATCATGCATCAAAAGTTCCACAATCTTGAGGCGGTTCTGTGCATATGGATGAATAAACTCTTATTATTTAGCCTGATGATGATGTCAAGTACAAAACACAGTGCACAATTCAATCATCAATCACTCACCTTATCAACCCTTGTTGAATTATCACCCTCCCATGACCTTCCTCCGCCAGCAGAATCTTCTTCAAGCAATGCATTCGAAACAGCCAAATGTAACGGTATATCCCCATCAACTGTACAACTAATCAATGCCTTGGGATATTCCTCAACTAACTTCTTTACCATGCTATAATTTGCTTTCCCAAATGCTCCTGCCCAATGTAGTGGTAACATACCTCGACTATCCTCAATCCGTGCTGATGCTGGAGATGCCGATAATAACGCCTCAATGACACAATCATGTGCTCCCGATGCCAAGGCTATATGTAAAGGTGTACCACCCGTACGTTCTTGTAATAAACATGCCTCAATTCCCTCGGGTGTGGATAATGCTAATGTGATTGCCTCCTTTGCCAACTTTTCCTTTACTTCATTGGTTGGTGATGGTTCCTTACTATTCTTATTGAACTCGGCTGTACATAATGGACTTGAAACTAACATGTGTAATGGCGTGTCACCCTCGGAATTTTGGACAGTCCATGACTTACTACTATCCCCAGTTGTTGATGATACAATTTCACGTAATACACCTAAATGATCAATCTCCACTTTTTCCTCCTCTCCACTGGAAGTAGTAGTAGAAGTACCCGGTCTCAAATCTAAATTACCAGCACATAAATGCAATGGTGTATTCCCTTCCCCATCTCGTATACTTTGTAATACACTCATTTCTCTTGATTCCTTTGGCATTAGCCGTATCATTTGGATTGCTAGTGCTGGTGGTGCCTTCCATGATGCTACGTGTAGTACCGTGCCGCCATACTTTGGATGGGGCTGTGACAATGTTGCTGCAATTTCAGATAGACCAACCTTATCTTCAATTTTGGATAATCCTGTTAAGTGTGTATATAAGTCAGACCAGGATGCTGTTGCTAGTGATTGATGCAATGGTGATAATGCCGATGATTGTAAATCTTCAGTTGAATTTGATTTGTCATTATTATCATCTACTGATATCGATTGGGGCAGTAAATTTCTACTACTTGACGTACTTTGTAGTTGTTGTTGTGTAGTGCTCTTTCTATGTGAATGTCCAACTAACGCCGAGGCAATTGAATCTACCTTCCGTCCAGGTGGTGTCGTTGGGGCCTTGCTCGTTACATTCTTTTCTGACCTTCCTCGACTTTTGGAACGGGCTCTACTACTGCCAGTTGTTCTACGTGAGGAAGATCTGCTTTCTGATGATACCGATCCCCGAGGCGGAGGTGGAGGTTGATGTTGACCACTAGTCGATGATGATTTATTAGAACCATCTTCATTATTCATCTTTTCACCCCAACTACTACTATTATTGGAATGAACACTTCCACTTCCAGTAGTAATACGTTCTTTACTCTCCTCAGCTCGTCGTTTCCAATAATCTCTTAATGATTCTTCACGTTCTACACCCCTTGATGGTGTTGGTGCTGCCGTAGATGTAGATTCACTTTCACTAATATCACTTTTACTTGACTTGCCACGACTTTTTGATCTATGTCTACTAGAAGTAGAACTTGTTTTACCATCTCGTGGACGTGATCTTGATCGATGTCTACTACTACTACTACCTGTACTCTTTCTTGAGGAACCAATACTACCACCAATATCCAACTCAGCACGAGCCGCTGCACTACTAATAGAAGATAAGGATGGTGCTGACCCTCGTTTCGATGGACTATTTGATATATTGGTAGGTTTTATACTGTTTGATCCGGCCGAGGCTGAGATATCAATGTTATTATTTGTTTCTGTAGTAGCACCAGCAACACGATCTCGTTGACGCCACTTTGAAAAGAGATTGGCACGTCTTGCATGGGCTGATGATTCATCACCAGCACCATTTGTTTGTTGCTGTTGTTGTTCACTCATGTTTCAATATGTTAAAGGGATTTATTAATCAATACCAAATCTGATACCAATCCGATGGAGCTCTTTAGTTTTTAATGAGTGTAATATTAACTAAATAATTATTGCTCACAAGTAAATAAAGTTTTTGCTGCAATCAACTCTCTAACTTTTACTGTTTTGCAGATTGCATGTACCGGCCAATACAAGTAATATTATAATCTTACAGTCCCAATATTATTAAGAGACACTACGATACTTGATAATCATTAGAAGAAGTATATCTACCACAAATTTCAAGCAAGAAAGTGTGATTTTGTTATTTTTTGCTTTGTATGTTTTACGCCTGAAATTATACCCGTTTACAACTAAACTACTTAGTCCAATAATATGAGGAGCTAGATATCAATAGTTTATCAAGGGAGAGTAAGTTATGGGTATTGTTAGTACAATAAGTAGTACGTCTCTAAAATTAATACTAGCTGAACTCTTCTCCCCCGGTACTTCTAGAGTTAGCTTACCAGGGGAGATAAGTGCCGACCACAAAATGACAATGATGATTGGATTGGTGATACATAGGCGATAGGTTGATATAAAGAGAGAGTTGCCGTCCGCATATGCTCTACAAATACCAAGAGAGTAATCGGATTTAAGTATAAGATACTATTTAGCCCATAGCTCGACCGTTGACATACATACCAAACACAATATATTATGAATAAGCACAGTTCGCCATACGCATCAGCAGGATATCTAATCAATGAACACCTCGAGAAGCGTCGTGGATTGAAATCACTAGCCTTTGATACCTCCTCATCATCTAAAAAGAAGGGTGGAGCACCCGATAAATCAACCTATGCAACAGTCTGTAAAACATTACAACATTTATCAATAATAAATTCTATCCTAAATGCAAATAACAAATCACTCCATAAAAAACTTGATTTTGATAATATACGTAATAAGGGACTGTTATATGTAATGCTTTATGAATTATTATTTGGTAAGTATAAAAGTATACGAGGTGGTGGTAAGTTGAAACGATTAATATGCAAGTGTGAAAAAGAGTTACGATTATTAGCTGTGGAATTTGGTAGTGATGCTGTAGTTAATGGTGGTGTACAATTCCCTAGATATATTCGAGTGAATACATTACAGTCTAGTACAAAGGATATGGTTGACAAGTTGAAGGAAGATTTAGCTGTCAAATTGAATGAAAAGAGTAATGAATCAAACTCTGGCAGTCAAGATACCAGCAATACAACTCAACAAATATATGTTGATGCTCATGTACCAGATCTATTAGTTTTACCACCCACTGCCTCATCTTGGTTACATCGTGATTATGAACCAGTCAAGAGTGGTAAGATTATATTACAAGATAAAAGTTCCTGCTTCTCTGCATTAGTCATGGCTCAGGGTCTTGGCGTTGTTGGCAAGGACAGCAAAGCAATCCAAGAGGAAAAGCCGTTTGACTATATCGATGCATGTGCAGCACCGGGGAACAAGACTTCACATCTAGCTGCACTTATCAACTCTTCTTTACCCAATATTGTATCTCCCAAGAAGAAGAAAAAGAAGAAGAACAACAACACGAAAGCAACATCAACAATCTTTGCCTTTGAAAGAGATGGCAAACGTCATACCATTCTCCAAGAGCGTATGAATCAATTAGTACCAACCATCTCTGAGGGTAGTAACAAGGTGGCAGTTGAACCAATACATGGTGATTTCTTACGGTCTGATCCAAACGATCCAAAATTTGCCAATGTAAAGGCAATAATGTTAGATCCAAGCTGCTCGGGCAGTGGTATTGTTAATTCACCAGATCGTTGGATGGAAGAAACAAGTACTAATGGTGATAACAAGAAGGAGGAAAAACGGATACAATCACTATCCAACTTTCAATTAGTAGCATTAAAACACAGTATGCAATTTCCAAATGTCGACCGGATAGTTTACTCGACATGTTCTGTACATGATGAAGAGAATGAAATGGTAGTATCAAAGGCATTATCTGAAATTGAAAAACCAGACGATGAGGCTGAGGAATGGGTATTATTGCCACCTGTATGTTTACAACATTGGAAACGAAGGGGTAAGGAAGGTGTTGGTGGATTAAGTAAAGAACAGGCAGATTGTTTAATTAGGTGTGATGGATTAGATGGTGATGAAACGAATGGATTCTTTGTTACCTTTCTTGTTCGAAGACGGCTGTTGAATGCACAGAAGGAGCGGAGAGAGATTGAAGATGTGGGTATACCAGTTTACAATGGCGAGTTTAAAGTCATGTGCAAACAGCAATCAGATGATATAACATCAGCTACTGCTACTGAATCAACGTCAAACAAGGAATCATCAAAACCTGCTACTCAATCCTCAAAGAAGCAGCAACCTGAGAAGAAGACTACACCCGCTACTACCAACAAAGCAACCGAAAATAAGAAGTCTGCAAAGAAGCGTGAGAAGAAGTTAGCCTGGAAGCGGAAACAGGCATTACTCAAGACCGAAAGACTAAAGAAGAAAGAGGCTGCTGCTTCAAAACCTCAGGCCTCTTAATTAATTAATGAGCTTCAGATGCACGTTTATCTTCTAATCTCTTTCTTTCACGTTGATGAAAGGCTTTGAAGTCAGATATAAACTCATCCGAACTGCCAATTGAGGTTAGAAATTTTAAAGTCTCTTCAGAGAAAGCATCCTGTCGTAGCTCATCTAACAAAGATTTATCGACAACAGCCTCCTCTGAAGACAACGAGTCACTATCAGTTGCTTGATTATCCGTAGGGCGAGAAAAGGAGGCCACTGATTCAGTGCCGAGCTTGACCATGTCTGATATAGCTGCCCTAGCTTTGTCACGCTCGAGTGTAACATTTGCCAACTTCTCCTGAAGCTCAGACATCTCCCTCTTGTGTTTGTCCTCAACTTCTCTAAGATGTTTCTTGTGCTCTTCCTTCATCTTTGTGCAAGAACTTTTGGCAGCCGAAGTTGCAGCCGCGATCAACTCTTTCAGATCTGTCTCCAGGCGTTGTGCTTGTCTTGCCATTGCATTCTCATGGCAAGTCTCTCGCTCCTTTATTAGAGCAATAGCTTCCTTCAACTCCTGCTGAAGTTTATGTACATCTCTCGTGTGCTTAATTCTCATTTCTCTCATCTGCTTGTTATGTTCAGCATTGAGATTGCTCACAATGTGATCACACTCAGACTCCTTTACGTTGAACCTTTTCCTTATTAATTCGACAATCGAAGATGAATAATAATGATGATGATGGTGATTGGTTCAGTGAAGGCACTGAGTATACAAAGGCCTTTGCCAAGTGAGTGAGCACTGACCAATTGACGTGCTAACCATTGTATAACTCACCTACTCTTCTTTCTTAGACAGCTCCAAGATGGATTGCAAAGCACGAACAGACAACAGACGAGTAGTACCACGCCTTTAACTTCAGATGAAAAAGAATGGGGGGATGATTTTCTTACAGTAGAAGATGAATATACTAGACAGGCTAGAAAGGAGTTGGAAGAGTTTAAAAAGGAACACCGTCAAGTTACCACAGTTCAAGGTGCTGATAAGGTGACAAGCGATAACATTCCAATCGAGCTACCTCAGTGTCAGGAAGAATTGAGGCGTATGAAGGAAGAGAACAAAAGACAGCTGATGAAATCAAGCGACTCAAGGCAGCAATCAATTGCCTTCTAGGATAAAGTTGTTGGTAGGGCTGGATAGTTATATACATTGATTTATATTAGAGAGTGGTTACTACCGACTACTTCCACCGTATCACTGTTGCTTCTTTAGCTCTAGATCTATCTTGCTTCGTATATTACCAACATCGGCCGCGGTTATTGTCCACCATACACTGATTGTCATACACAACAATAGCACGGGTGGAAATCCAAATATTGACCGCTCTCCGGTATTATCATTCACCTCTCCTAAACCAGTTAGGTCCGTTATCCTATTGATGAATGATACCAGAAAAGCCGCACTCCCTCCACCCCATCGATTTGCAAGTGTATCAACAATTGGCTTTGCCTCATACCTTGCCTCGGCAGACAGTCCTCTCCATAGGTTTTCTCTTACCGGCTTGGCAATTGCAAAGTTAATAACTTTGGTAAACTCATCAATTACCAAGAACAGAATCAAGTCTGGTGGCTTCCCATTCGACATTAGATGCCACCAACCTAATAGTATAACTCCACATAGACGAATGATGGGCATGAGTGCTAATGCACCACGTTGACCGCAGGCTGTGGCGATATATGCTCCTAGTCCACTCGCTTGTAGAGCAAATACTGCAACACTTGATGCCGTATTGATTTTAGCTAGGAAGGCAGTATTTGATATAGCACTCGACCCACTTGAGGATCGGTTGGCAACTAATTCCGCTCGTTGGAATGATAATAGTACGGATGTGGATGCATATAGGGCATTGTATGTGAAGATTGCTATCAGTAGACGTGATCTAAGAATGGTGGTGATGCCGCGGAGCAAGCGCTGCTTAAAAGAGTTTTCATCAATCTGTTGCTCAACGGGTTTGCTTGACGAAGAAGAAGCCTTGGCCTTGTCATCACTTGATAGGGATATCATACTTTTAGCCTTCTTCATGCCTCCATCATTACTACTGTCAGCTGAGTTTGACCCCTTATCGACTAGATTTTGTTGATCCTTTTGTTGCTGTAATGCCAAAAGGTTGCCACTCGATAGACTACCACTAGCAACACGTTTCATACTACCAAGGGATATAGATTTTCTCATTGATGAATCCACCGTAACACCGCCCTGTCCAGCTAAACTTTCCGCGGATGCCAACGAGGTCAAATCGCCGCAACTTTGATACTTCATTTGTTCCACCCAGTGACGTTGCATAATCCTACCAAGTTCAACCGATAGATTGGCGGATATCTCAAGAAGTATTGCCGCAACTATCAGCAAGCCTGATAAATGCAATATATGTGCAGCAAATGAGGCAATCACACTCCCTATTATCCCCCCGAGCGTACCTCCAAACCCAACAAATCCGAGTCTCTTCAACCGAAGAGAAGATTTGGAAGGCTTGGAATTACTATTCCGACCAGGTGATAGTGTTTCACTCTTACCCGATGAACCATTCTCTTTTCGCCGCCGTTCAGATGTCTCTTCATATTCCATTGCCTCAGTAGTCACGCCCCATATCAACGAAAGAGAATGTAACTTCATCAAATGTACCACCAAGAAGAACATGATGTATATGACTTTACCAAATTTGTTAACGACACATGAACATGCATGTAGAAACAGTGCTGGTATTGATTCCTCCGAGTATGATTCGAGTGTGTTCAATATTGATAATGAATACTTTTCCATCCCCATTATATTATCACGTGTCGATGATAATATATTTGTAACTGGTATTCTCATACTAATCATAATGCGCATGAAGAATGTTGTGACTAATGCAATTGCTGATTCTTCATCCCCATCTTCCATTTCCCCACCTCCTCTCTTATTTCCACTACCATATAAATCAACAATCTTAAAACCCAAAGCATAACTCAACAACAGAAACGCAAACACACGATAAAACAACGCTAAACTCGTACCCTGTGTTTCACCTCTTGTTAATCCCATCCGTTTCCATACTCGTCGTCGACGTGGATCAGGTGCCTCGAATAACCAACCAACCGGTACCGAACTACCAAGTGCCAATACAGTACTTGCCAATGTTAATGCAGGTATATGACTTACACCCACTGCCAAGGCGGCCGCGTCACGCATTGGACCTAACATATAGTTCGCACAAGTAACTAATAATAATGCTAAGAAACCAGCTAAGGCTGATCCACCATGGGTATGTTGTGATTGTGTCGGGACACATTTTTTAGAAATAAATGTTAATATTGTACCTGATAATGTGTTGGGTGTAAATCTGTAAAGTGGTGGTATTATATAATCTTCTCTTTTATTTGGATTTGGACACGCCTTAAATGTTTGTCTTGGTGGTTGTGCCCGTTCATTACTTGTAGGAACATTATGGGAACCTGATAGTGTTGTGTTATACTCTTTTGGTGTTTGTTGCAAATGTTGTTGTGGATGCTGTTGTGGTTCACCCAGCATTAAATCTTTCAAATCATCATTACTAATTTCCAATCCATCTAATAAACTACTACGTTGATGATTCGATGTTTCAAGTATACATGATAAATCTCGTTTATGACGCAAATTAGTATTAGTTAATTGATTTTGATTCTGTTGTTGCAATAATAATTGTTGTTGGGTAGATAATTCATATGCTCGAGCTGCGGCTGCTGCTCGTGTTGCTGGACTTTCTTTATAATCAAATTGTGAATCTATTTGTTCATATGAACTATTGTCAACAGTGGGTGGACATAGTGCTCCCGACGAAGAAGAAATAAAGAGTGGTCGTTGATTTTGTTGTTTAAGTGAGGCTAATTCTGCCGGTCTCGTTGGACAGCTGGCTGGATGTTGAACATTTATTATAGTAGACTTTGTTGGTGGAGTAGATGGCCATGGAGATTCTAATTGATGATGCTGTGGACTACTTCTACTACTACTTTGTGGTATTGTGTGATCATGTGTTATTTCTTCATCTTTGGAGTGTTCAATGAAAAAGCCCTCTGGTGTTGGTATATCTGATGATTCCTCACTTGTATTTAGTATATCATCTGCGTGTACATTCAGGTCAGTATCAGAATTAATATGAGTATTGGCAAGTCTTTTAGATAGTACCTCTTCCTCCGCCGGAGGTATATCATTCTCATCAATATCCATTGTTTGTGTTGAAGCCATTTTTGTATAATTTTACCAAACTAAGTATCGAGCCCAAGTGCACTGTTATTGCAATAACCTGATATACGACAGACAGGATATCAGTACCTCAGACCATATGTAGAGGTTAACTCATCTCTCCATTTGAGAAAGGAGATAGGTAGAGAAGATGATGTGGATGAAGTGCGAAGAATGAAGAAGGGTACAGTAGTACCTCTCTACTTTCGTTCTCGGATCGCGCCGGTATCCTTTAAGTTTGGATGGGTCAATCAGGAGCCGATGATATTATATAAGTTGCCATCAAGGGATTGTTCAAGCAATATGGTCACTGCAGTCGATCACTTTTCGGCTGTGCTAGAAGCAAAAAAGTCAATAACACTTGAAGGATTACAATATGAAGTGAATCAAATTAGCAAGTATACCGTTAAGAAAGTTCTCAAACAATCAGATGCATTACATCATGTATGCACAAAGAAGGGTGTTACAATCGAGATTATAGAATATCTATTGTCCATGAGTCCAGATATTCGTCTAGATGATACGTCTACGAGATTCGGTGATGTTCAATCATGGCGTAACAGAAATGAAATTGTATCAATGACATCCCTCTCCATCTAGCTTGTGCAAATAAGAATTGCCCTAATTCGGTTATTGAGCTACTGCTGAATAAACACCCTGCACTCTGCAGTGAAATGTCAATTATTAGCAAAAGTAGTTATAACAAAATTACAAATTATTTGGATGAAGGAGATGATATGTGGGGAATGCCAATATCATTTTACTTGTCAAGAAGTTCCAATGTTGATATAGACATTGTACAAAAGTTAGTTGCTGCCTACCCTGAGTCATTAATGTACGGATGCCCGGACATGAACATCTCACCATTACACACAATTTTGATGAATTTCCATATCAACAATATGTACGAGGTAGCGACATATATGATTGAAAGTAGTCCAGATTCAGTCCGATTGCTCGATAAGAATAGTTTCACCATTCTCCATTCTGCATTGACGTGTTATTCCAATAATTTGGACATTCGTTTAGTTGACCTCATGCTAGAAAGATGGCCTGAGATTACACGGCAACGAAACACCAGACCTGGCGAGTATCCAATCCATGTCCTCTGTTGGGGTAGTGAATTTGATTGCTTTCCAAGTTCTAGGGAGGTTCTCAGTGAGGAAAAGGCATTTGCAATACTTACAAAGCTTATCAGAGCCGATCCATCATCAGTGCAGTTGAGGGGTATGGCCGATGAATATCTTCCAATTCATCTCGCTGTGGATCATTCTCCATTACCTTTTCTAAAAGCAATCGTTGAATCTTTCCCGGAAGGGTTGAAAGTAAGATGTGAAGGGGATCTTCCACTTCATCGTGCACAACGTTGTGGAATCGAAAATGTACGATATTTGTTTGATCAATGGCCTGAAGCTATTGAAGAAACACCAGACATTATACGTGAGATTGAACAGTCCTCGAACTATACTGGCAAGGAAGAAACCCTATCATTCTTGCGGAACCAGCGGACTTACGTTAGGGAAGCAAAAAGAAACATTCGCTTTGATATTCAAGACGGAGATGGTCGTCTTGCATTGCATCGTGCTTTGATTCAAAGGAATGTCTCACTTGGTTCGGTGAAACTCCTCGTACAAAGAAATCTGGCGGCTTTGCAAATTGTGGACAATCAAGGGTCACTTCCTCTGCATTATGCCTGCAAATGTCAAGCTGATATTGTTCAATATTTAGTTGAGTCGTTTGGTGACTCGTTGAATACCCTGGATGCAAATGGTAACTCTACTCTTCACTGCGCATGTATTGGAGGAGCATGTGATGTTGTATCTTATTTGGTACAGAAGCAAAACTCTTTTGTCTCGGTGCGAAATCGTGATGGTAAGATTCCTTTTCAGTTGTTAACTGAGTCTAATGTATCTCAAAGTACTGATTTTGTCGAGGCTACGTGGCTATTATTAGTGGCTCATCCTGAGACTGTCTTGCAGTGGTGAGTGAGAGTCATCACACTTATTATATATTATAAAGATAACATATGTTGTCTCCACTTCAGATATTAGTCTCAGACGGTGTGTGCTTTGGCATATACATCTATGCTTACAGATTTCTATCTTGGTTATAAATTTGTTCCTCCTCACTGCTGAATGCTCTTTTATAATGGCTGCTCTTTTAAATCTGTGCATCTTCAGCCTTTGGCTCATCATCAGCCGCCATGGCAGCAGCTATAGCATCAGCCTCTTGTTCATTAACTTCCGGTTCCTCATCCTCTTCATTTGCCTCCGCCAAAGCCCGAGCTTCTGCCTCCTCCTTTGCAACTCTTTCACGATCATCTGGATGGACATAGCCAGCAAACTTTCTTGCAGCCAAATGATGTTCCATATTGATCGGAGGCATGTCAACAGCAGGATGTGGATACATGGAATAGATACCAGGCATTTCACTTGCCGCGGGAGGAGGAGGTTTTTCTTCTGCAGGCTTTGCAAGACCATCTGTACCAATCACTTGTTGCATCATTGGCGGGTTGACACCAGGCTGAGCATAGGGTATGAATGAACCATCGGAAATCTGAACAAAGCCAGGGACAACATACGTCGAGTCTGCATTTTGACGACGTATCTGTTCTTCAATAGCATCCTCTGGTACACCCACTTCTTCCATTGCCTCTCGTAAACGTTGTGATGTTTCAGTTGCAACATTCATAGCAGCCTTCTTGGCTCTATCTTTCAGATCCACACCCGAGTTGGCTATTTCATCCGCCACTGCCTTAACATCATCAGGTGCAGCAACTCCACGACCATAGGATACTCGATCTTTCCGATTGCAATCCCTCAATGCCTGACATGTTTTCTTGATTGCCTCCTTACGAGATAATTCCTCCCACGGTCCGTTTAAACCACGAGCTACTTGTCCTCTTCCCTCACGCTTAAGGAACCGTCCAGGTGGATCAAGACTTGCAATATGTCGTACAATTTCTTCAGCAACTGCCCTCTTCTCACTGGCGGAATATCCTTCACAATAATTTTCATCAGCACGGGTAGTAATTAATGTACGAAATCTCTCATTTCCGTAATGTGCAGCAATATTAACACCACGTCCAGATAGGACATCATTATCGTTTACAATGATATGGGAAAGGTATTGTTGAAGTTGTGGAAGTGCTTGTTGTTGTTGAGCTGCTAGTTCTTCATCCATATTTGAGGTAAATATGTGCGTTGAGTATTAATAAGATGTTTGACTGTGATATGTATATTATTAGATACTTGATTCTCTTGTCTTGAATTTATGTTCAATATCAATTACAAGATATATACATGCACCATTACAACAAACATGAGAGAGATTGATTTATTGTTAGAACATGGCATCAAGTAAGTTGAACATATCATATGCACGAAATTGAACAGCCCATCAAATATTAACTACCGATCATACACCCGACACCCGCCGTAAAAGATTAATATACTCCGCCGCCGCCAGCATCCTCCCATGTTATGTATTTAATTCCACTCACCTTTCAACAACACGGCGGAATCAATAATAGTTCCGCTGTGAGCTCCTCTGTAGAGTTACTTAGGTAGATACATAGAAGCTGCAAAACCTAAGATCCTAAAATATTTTCCACCTTCCATTTTGTTAGCGAAGTTAGTAAGAGAGATATTAACTAACAATGGCGTTAAGACAGGCAGCCCAAACTCTTGCCAGGCGTAGTGCTATGGCCGTGGCACCTCAGGTAAGGATTGGTTTAATTTTGCGCTTTGGAATTGTGTTTAGAGGTTGAGTATTAAAAAAGTTATGAGTTTTTGAGGGTTGGAGGGTTGGTGTGTAAATTATTTTTGTTGTGGGGTTGTAACAGTGGATGGATATTGGATTAATTGCAATTAGTATTAGTGGACATGTATCAACATAATAAGATTAAATTATTGGGATGTTGGGGCTATTCTCCACCGACAGTGGTCTCAACATGCTCCCTAAATTACGAGGAAGAGGCCTCTTAATAATAAAACAAGCCCATGCAAGTACAGCCATCCAGCCACGAAAACAATCCACCGCAATCCATTAAAGGTGGTATAAATGGAACGTAATTCAGACAATTTATTAGCTCATTTATATCGAGTAGTGGTGGAAGTTTTGGAGGATACGGGGAATCATTAAGAAGAATTAGCCTCCACACAAATACGGGCTTCCACTTCCACCACCCACCTCAACAAAACAAACCAAAATATATTAGTTAGTAAGGGATTAATTGGATTTTGGTAGATGATTGGATTAATTGAGTGGGGCTGGAAAATTCTAGATCAATTGGGAGCTCTGCTGCCTATATTTTGTTGTTGTTGTAGGGAAGCTATAAAATTTTTATATGCTTAAATTCATCTAACTAATCCATTTCCTTTCTCCTTCCTTTCCCCACCCCAAATCACGAAATAGGTGGCACGTGCTACTACCAATGTAGCATCCCGTTCAATGGCATCCCAAACCCTTGAACTTTCCACCTACTTGGAATCTAAAATCTCTGCCGCCGCCGGCTCAGAGGACAGTTCTGTCAAGTATGCAGAAACTGGTTCCGTTATCTCAGTTGGAGATGGTATTGCACGTGTTTACGGTCTTGCCAACGTCCAAGCCGGAGAGATGGTTGTATTTGCCTGCGGTCTACGCGGCATGGCTCTTAACTTGGAAGAGGACAATGTAGGAGTTGTTATTTTTGGTGACGATCGTGACATTCTTGAGGGTGACACTGTCAAGCGTACTGGTGCCATTGTGGATGTTCCCGTTGGTAAGGAACTTTTGGGACGTGTCGTTGACGGCATTGGACAGCCCATCGATGGGGGTGCTAGTTTGGATAGTTGCAAACGCTCCCGTGCCGAGGTTAAGGCACCTGGTATTATTCCCCGTGAATCCGTATCAGAACCCATGCTTACTGGGTTAAAGGCCGTTGATGCCCTTATCCCCATTGGACGTGGACAGCGTGAGTTGGTTATTGGTGATCGTCAGACTGGTAAGACTGCCATTGCTATTGATACCATTATCAACCAAAAGACAAAGGCAGATCCCCTTGCCTGTATCTACGTTGGAGTTGGACAGAAGCGATCTACCATTGCCCAACTTGTTGGACAGCTTGATGAGAAGGATGCCATGGGTAACTGTATCGTTGTTGCCGCCACTGCCTCCGACTCTGCACCCCTTCAGTTCTTGGCTCCTTACACTGGTGCCGCCATGGGTGAATACTTCCGTGACAATGGAAAGCATGCTGTGATCTTCTATGATGATCTTTCCAAGCAGGCTGTTGCCTACCGTCAGATGTCTTTGCTTCTACGTCGTCCTCCAGGCCGTGAGGCTTACCCCGGTGATGTTTTCTACCTTCACTCTCGTCTTTTGGAGCGTGCTGCCAAGATGCACCGTAACATGGGAGGTGGATCGTTGACCGCCCTTCCAGTTATTGAGACCCAGGCTGGTGATGTGTCCGCTTACATTCCTACCAATGTGATTTCCATTACTGATGGACAGATTTTCTTGGAGAGTGAGTTGTTCTACCAGGGTCAGCGTCCCGCCATTTCTGTTGGTCTTTCCGTGTCTCGTGTCGGATCTGCTGCTCAGTACAAGGCTACCAAGGCCGTTGCCGGTACCATGAAGCTTGAATTGGCCCAATACCGTGAGGTTGCAGCTTTCGCCAAATTCGGTTCTGATCTTGATGCCGCTACACAACAGCAGCTTAACCGTGGAGTTCGTCTGTACGAGCTTCTTAAGCAGGGACAATACGAGCCTTACGAACCCGAGGAGGTTGTTGCCGCCCTATTCATTGGTGTTAAGGGATACTGTGACAGGATTGATGTTGAGCACATAGAGGCATTCGAAGAAGCTTTCTTAGTTCACATGAAGTCAGCCCATGCTGGTGTATTGAAGTCAATTGTTGATTCCGGATACGTTCTTGAGGATTCTGTAGAGACAAAGCTTCACGAGATTGCTGAGGACTTCACAAATGGATTCTCACCTTAAATTGTTGTTTGATGATATTATAGATTTGGGGGATTGTGGGGAATAATGTGTCGAATATGAGTTTCAGTTGACGACTAAGTTGAGTCAATAACTGACTTCGTCTGTGCTGACGGCAGAATAGAGTATTCTAATAAACTTTATTAGAAGATGTAAAAGTACTAAAAAGAAGAAAACTTTAAACTGATGATTTATCTAGGTTATTCTAGAATTGTCATTCTTCTCACCTCTTTGTGCTAGCTCTTTTACCTTTCTTGAGTTTCTTTATCTGTTTTTCGGCCCGTTTCGCTTTAGATAGAGGATCAAATTGTTGCCTATCAACTTCAGTGCTTGCTCCCTCTTTATCACAAGCAGCCTCTTCTTCATTCTGCACTGCTTTTGCAGTTGAGGATTGTAGATTGCTGACGAGTAGATCGACAACTTCTAGTACAAAACATCCCTTCTCCTTGTCGTATCTCGCAAGGCAATCTACCATTCCTTCTTCGGACTGTACAATTTGACCACACTTCTCTACATCGCCTCTTGACTCTTCTATAAGTACTTCCGATTGTTCAGTTCCAGTGCGTGATCTTTTCTTAGTATTGGGTTTTGTCAGTTTCAGTGTAGATGTTTGAGGAAATGTTGCCTCTTGATGATTTTGTTGTATACCAACTATACCACACTCATTACCAGATCTCTTCTTTCTTTTTGTAGATTCGATCCATTGAAGCACACTATCCCCCAGCTGCATTGTATTTTTCGTAGTCTCATCTTCTTGCTCATGTTCTTTGTTGGGTATATCCTCTTTGTCATTTTGAGATATTTGTATATCTTCATGTATATCACTCTCTGATTTCTTCTTCTCTGCCTCTAACCAAGATTCGAGAAATCCTCCATCATCACTACTATCATCACTGCTTGATCCATCACTTTTCTTTCCAGTATCAGCTGTCTTCTCTTTTACACCTCTTAAATCATCTGTCGGTTCATCAACATCAATATCTTGACAAGAAGAACCCTCTGAGGACGAATCGCCGTCATTTGCTATTGCCAAAAGCTCATCCTCATCAAATATATCACTATTACCATTCATACTACTTTAATACGCCACAAAAACACGGCTACTATTCACTATCTTTCCAACAGCGGCGTGCCAATGCATTAACTACCGACCACACAGCAATAAAAAAGTGAGGGTTTTGTCGAGGCTAATGGCAAAAGCCCGGTTATTACCTCTTGACGGTATCCTCCTAAAACGAGGCTTTGACATTCTCTCTTTTTTTTCTCTTAGTGCTGATGTGAGGTGATTGGCGAACAATATCCTCCAATACCCTCGAAAGGACCAATTGAGCGGTCAATAATTGCAATACCCTCTATATTTAGCGATGATTAAACCACGCTATAGCCTCGATGGAGTACAGAACCCACGCTATTGCCACGGCACAAGAAAGTCGACTCTCTACATAAATTGGTATCCTTTTATCGTTGCTATAAACTCGCTTCTTTATCAATAGATTATCATCTAAATGTAATTAAGTATATGATTGTATGCTCTGTCATCGATCGACATCTCTTCTATCCGCATATGCCGACAAAACTATCGTCTCGTATTCATATCCTCGACCATTCAACTTCAACCTCATCTCTCACATCACATCACATCTACACCTGTATTCTCCTCCTGTACCCCTCTACCCAACGTCTACTTCACCCCTACTCTATCAGTCTATTCTCTTCGTGCTATACTAACAGTCCTCTCTCCACTACAACGCTAACTCTCCCTCGCTCGCTCTTCACCACCTACATAGTATCTATTGCAACTCATCGTACGTATCTCTATTGCAAATAACTGATTTCAAATCGGTGTACTGCCGTCCCTCACATAATTCTTGGCGATAAAGGAGATATAGGATTGGGTTAATCTATCGACGATCAGGCAATAGGCAAAAGGAGACATGACTATACCTAAGTGATGTTCAGTTGATGGGCGTGATGTAATGAAGTAGTTCTATTTTATTACTGTTTAGCGGCGGCAGATGTATAAGCGTAGGAGGATGACAACGACGAGCGACGGCGACGACTACGACTGGCTGGTTGAATGGTTAGGTGCTACCATATATCTCTTATTACATATTTCTGATGTTGTTGTTGAGATGGTGTATGTGTTAGTGGTGAGTGGGTGGGTGGTCGTCAACATAGTTGTTTTGAACACTTAGAAAAATTATGAGGAGATATGAATTTCAACTTAGTAAATTTTGCGATGCACCTCTCTCAAACACTAAAAACGCCAACTGACAGCCGATATATAGGATTTTTCTACCTACTGAGGGTATAGCGTGGCAATAGTTCATTTTCGGTATCTATTTGAGG
>Ga0214478_100234_pt1 | contig 32607 bp, 28 predicted proteins | sample M1_20Mar14CPVII9_2_FD_178001 | JGI IMG/M metagenome (GOLD analysis project Ga0214478, IMG submission 178001) | Marine eukaryotic communities from Monterey Bay, California, United States - M1_20Mar14CPVII9sort6BwellD7 | ecosystem: Environmental > Aquatic > Marine > Unclassified | place: USA... | reverse complement strand
ATCTTCGTCATCATTATTCATCGCTCGTCTTTGTGAGTAGGTTGTAGAATTGATTGCAAACTCGTTTGTAAAGAGAACTCCAGTGGCATCTAATGATTGATGTGTTCCCCACCAGTCTTTTATCTTCAAAGTTAATTCACACGTCGCTTCTTCTTCTCCCACATCTACTTGTGGTGGGTTCATAAACTCTGATACAATTGCAACTAGATACAAGAAACAAACAGTAGGATCAGTTATTAGCACACAATCATATCATTGTACAAGTGTGCACCACTTACCTAGACTGCCAGTTCGCAGAAGTAAGGGTGCCAATTGAACTATTGCACATAAGCAGTCTTCTCCACTGGCTCCTCCACTGGAAAACAAACCATAACGTGGGGTGGCACTGTCATTATTCTTTTCCTCATGCCGTATGGATGATGCTGGTATATCGGATCGTGTAGGTGGCGTTGGAATGAACGGAGGATTCGCGAGTAGGATATCATATTGACTTTCTTCATTGTTTGATAAAACTTCAGCGGCCTCTTCTGACAACAAGTCTGCGCATATTGTAGTTATTCTGTCTTCAAATCCATTCAAAATTGCATTGAAGCTCGTGAATCTCAGAGCCCGTTCATTGACATCTAAAGCCACCGCTGAAGAATTATTTGAATTGCCTTCATTCATATCAAGCATTGCGAGGGTAGACAATGCTTGTATCCCTGAGCCGGTGCAAATATCTAGTATCTTCTTGCTCTGGCCACCATCATCTTCAATATATTGTGGTAAACTTGAATGAAGATGTTGAACTAAAGATAATGAGTCAGGACCAATATACATGACCGCTCCTTCCTCTGCACTGAGTTGATGCTCATCGTTACAAGTTGAGGGTATAGATGTCATTCCAATAACATTTGGGTGTAAATCAGTCATCAATACAATATGTTTGCTGTTATCATCATGCTTGTGACTATATCTCGGCGGTGGTATCGACAGTGGAAATAGATGAACTAATGGTACTACCCAATCTTCTTCCCTAATTGATCTATTATCAAATATAAACACCAAACCCAATCTTTGCAGTAATTCTAATGTGTCGTTGCCACCAATTAAAGATTCAGTAACAATGTGTTTCGGAACACAACTAGATAGGAGAAAGAGTGTAGCAAGACATTGTAATGACGGAAGCATCTCTTCAGATGTAGATGTATGAATTGATTTGGACATGTCTAACCCTTGCCCTACAACTAAAGGACTAACATATGTAGGTCCAAATGGATAATCATTCTTGTACCGTTCCAGAGAGTATTGATCCACATCTTCTTCATCTACTATACCAGTTGGTAAATTGAATATATGTTTGCGAATCACTGATGCTGATATCCACTAACTTCAAGGAAGGTGTGTAGCTTTGTAATATCATCTTCCCATTCCTCATCTGTTCCCACATCATTGAATTGTGAATATACCCAACCAATTCTCGCCAGATATCTCATTGAATTACTTGAAGCTGCAATGAATGATGCAGCACTGGTATCAAGTTGATTATGTTGCAATAATTGTTGATAGTAATGTATTGTAGCATCATGACCATATTGAGTTCTTATATTTGCTGCTTCTGAATAACTAACTGATGATATAGTAGCATGTACTTGCAGTGATATATGTCTAATAACTTGTTTAGGAATATAACTGAATGATGTGCATGTGTTTACTGCAACTAACAACAACAAGATCACAATCATATTAGCACTATGCATGCTTCATTTAGATCGCCTTCGCCCAAACATCACACGACCCTTTACTATTGAATACATCCACTTTAAGTACCTCCATCTATCTGCCGACGGACCCGGCCCAATCATATATTATGACCTAAAATCTCTGCTTGCTTGCTTGCTTGCTGTTTTTTGAGCTGATTTAGCAAAGATTCTTGATCAATATACCAACTACTTAATTGAAGTATCGGTACCACATGATCAGCCTTAGTAGATCTGATCTGAAAGTGCTGTCGGCGGTTCTAATAAATTATCTATCAATTGGTGGAGTACCGTGATCTCAACGTCACTGTCACAGGACCAGGACAGCCAGAGCTGAAAAACACAACAAATAACAATAGTCATCTTTGTGGGTGGCTCTTCGATCATCTAATATCTCCAGGAGCAGTATTGCAATATCAAAAGGCCCCGATGTTGTCCATCAAAATGTCCAGTCGATTAGCTTGCCAGCGGATGCATTGTAGGTATCATCGTCATCAACGACATCTACATCAATATATTCGATCAATGTCAGTGTATGGATTTGGTCAACAATGGTCAGGTGCATTATCACGTGGATCAAACAATCTATTCCTAGAGGAGGCACCAGAATTAAGCTCCGATGAATTACAACAATTTGATAAATGTCAGAATATGATATCATTAAAGGGTATTAATGATAAGAAATGTCTAGCTGCCTCTGTTGGTTGGGGTCATACTGCTTTACTAGTAGTGCCAGACAACAATACAACAAATACAGTATCACCCAAGCTTATGATATGTGGTAGACCACATGACTTTCAAACATTAATGAGATTAAGACGATTACCTCCATTTATGAGAAACTTTTGTATTAAACATACTCTACCTTCCGAAGAAGAAGACAACGATTATCAGCAATCATCCAAGGGAAAAGATAGCGATACCAATGCAGTATATGAACCATCAATACTACAACGGATAGCAACATACTTTGCAGGTGATAATGAGGCTACGTTTAATGAAGAGGAGTGTCGTAGATATAGTAATGTTCCTACTTTATTGGAGATAAATTTACCAAATAATGAAATTCCAGCCTTGGAGGGTACTAAACTATCAAATACTTCTCTTGAATTTCATGCTAGTGCAAAGATTAGTCAACATACATCACAACCATTTAATACACACTTTCAAAACACACTAGCAACTTGTGCTGGAGTAACAGCATGTATATCCCAAACTGGACACTTATACACATTTGGATTAAATCAACGTGGTCAATGTGGCGTGGGAACATTCACACCAAACATTTGGACACCATGTCAGGTATCAGGATTGGCCAATACTCGATTTATATTAGATAACGGAACAGGTATTGATGAAGAAATATATAGAACATTTAAAGATCAGCAATATCCTATTGTTAGTGTCGCGCTTGGATTGCAACATGGTGTTGCATTGGATAGTGAAGGGCAGGTATTCTGTTGGGGTAAGGGTGAACGAGGACAGTTGGGACAAGGACGACGAATGATGCACGACGATTCAGATGAAGAAACAGTTGGTAGTGATGCACCGAATGAAAATCGTACATTTGAATATGCAATTCAAGTTTCCAACTTTTATGATCCCTTTGCAACAAAAAGTACATCTCCCAATGATATATATGCTCCATCTCTATCAAAAGATGATGCTAGAATTAGATTAATCTCGGCCGGTATGAACTTTACAGTCGCAGTAACAAACTCAAACCTACCATACATTTGGGGAAAGAATGTTTGTCTTGACCCAACGTATTCAGATTCAAGCTTTGATCCACGGTCGAAGGAGGTACAAGATTCGACATATCCACGATATATCTCTGGATTACCATCTGATTTACGAATTGAAAGAGTGGCATGTGGTACACATCATGCATCCATGCTACTTGAGGATGGTTCGATATGGGCTGTGGGCATTGCTACAGATAAACCAAAACCATTATGGGATGAAGCTGTAGAAATACTTGCACCAGGAGTCGTAGATATGAATGAATTAGTTAGTTTTACTGCAGGATTTGATAGAACATCCGTCGTATACGGTAGTGATAGAAGACAAGTCATCGAGGTACAATTATGGAGTACCGAAGAACTGAGAGAGCATGGCGCTGTCCGACCTTCTTGGGTTGAGTGGTTAGAACAAGAGAAGGGCAGAGAGAAGGTTTGCTCAACACATCGTGGATGGATGCATTCAATAGTTGTCACCGAAGAATAATGGACACTGTCATCCATCATCCAACATCCAAATCTTTCAATCCCTGTATTTCATGATCCAACTGTTGATCGAGTTTATCGAGTTGAGCATAGATGTCATCATCATCAGAGATATCACGTTCATTTGAGCTTCCACTCATATCAACATCATTGGGAGATAGTTGAGTTGCACTTTTATCATCTTTATTTTTGACAGGCTTTCCATTGACATCCCAGGCTGTATCTTTATTGCTGTCTCCCTCATCAATTGTTTCAAGTTTCATCTCCAGCCTTGCATGCTTTCGAACTGCGCCAGTGTCATCACTTGGCTCAGTTGTGGTCACAGGTTTATTAGAACTGCAGCACACAGACAACTTTCTAAGCTCTGGCCAATCATCAATGCCTGAAGGGAACGAATGAATGTCATGCTCTTGACCTTTGCTTGATACATCAGGAAACTTGCTATCCAACAGAGGAAGGTCGTCTTTACCCTCGTCCAGAATCAGGTACCAATTGCCAACATAGTACAAAGAGATTGATATGATACCATTGGGAGTATATGATTTGATTGCAAGTACATCTACATTGTCGAGAACATTATGCTTGCAAAATTCAAACTCGAAAAAGGTATCACTGGATTTACCCTCTAGCCAATCATGTCCAGCACTGAGCAGATCATTGAGAGATTCTACAGCTTGATTTTGCATTAATGACTGTTTCTTTGTTGCATGTGCTATTGCTAATGCAAATGGATTGGACGAAGGTAGTGATGATATGTCGCTGACAAAATCCAGCTTACACTGTTGTACTCTCAAAGATGGTATAACGAATGGAATATCAGATAGTGATATGTTGGATATCAACTCTACAGAGCCTTGATAACACCAGTTACCAAACCGGAAGCAGACATTTCTTACATCTCCATCACCCTTGAGAATAATGTAGCTCTGAACATATGAGTCTTCACATGACAAGTCTTTTGTGGGTGGCTGCTCAACAATACCAACGTCTTGTGTTTCATCAACATTAGGTTGTATTTGAACTTCATCTTCTTCTTCAATATGCTGATCTTGGTGTGCTGTATCGTTATCATCAATAGATAGGACCTGCCATATTGACAACTTCATCCAAGGTCCATTATGACCCTTTCCATTAACGTCATCGTACAGAGCCAATGTTGCTCCTTCACCAGAACGAGATATGTCTGGAAAGTTGATATCAATTAAAGGCTGTGAATGAGACTCTGAATCTTCAAGAACCACATATATTGTGCCTTCAAAGTAGATTGTTATGAAACACAATCCTTGGGCATGAGTTCTACTAGCAATGAAGAGTATATCGGTAAATCGAGAACATGCATCACCAATTAACTCAAAGTATGTGCTACTTTTATCATCATCAATCCATGAATGTTTCGTCGCTAACTTGGCCATGGAACTGGAGATTGAGTCAGAGGAAAGCTCTGATACGACGAAATTCCTTGCCCATTCCATTTCATTTAGTGAAACATGAAACTGGTTTGATACTGGAACTTTGGATGCATCACAAAGGTATGTCAAGGCTGATTGCTGTTTGATAATCAACGGTATCAATGTAGGAATGTCTTTCAGCGTTACACCTCCAAATGCATGTTGTAAAGATAGTTGTATTTCTCCTGAATAACAATGGTTCCCAACCTGAAAGAAGGCATGTCGCGATGTACCTCCACTTCTCACACTACTCTCTGTAGAAGACTTGACTATATATGTTTGAGAGTACATTATAATTATAGTGGTTTGAACTTTAAGGATACCCAGCGAGGTATCCTTGTATGTGAGTTCTCACTGGAGGAAGAAGCTACTTGTACCTTCTTGCTATACCAAGTATAATAACGATTAGCTCTGCGGTGGTAAGGTAGCTATATGAATATTACCTAATGAAGGCCCACCCCTTGCCCGCTGGAGTGAAAGTATTTTTTTTATTGAGATTGATCTTTGAGTTTATTTTTGTTGATTGAGAAGCGAGACTCTTCTTCTTGAGTTTATTTCGAGAATCTTCTTTTGTTTCTTTAAGATTTAAGAAACTTTTCTTTGAGGTCGGATTACCTGACAACACCTTTCGATTCAGCACTGTTGATTCGAGTTCAAAGTTTAAGAGTTGCTAGAGACTAACCTTTCGTATACGCACCGATACGAAGAAACTCAAGAAATTTGTTTCGATTGTGCGTGAGACAACAACAACTCCTCTACTCCCGCCGCTGTCTATAACATCGGGTATATCATGACGACTGCTAGTAGCCCTAAGTTCCTCGAGCATGCCGATGATGGTACTAGGATTCTTAATAAGCGGAGGCAATTGTTTGATATAAAAGTAAGATGTTCTGTGTCACTTTCGTCTTATTTCACTCGATTTTCTTGCCCTTTCCGTTAATATAGACTTACATATTACTTTCAAATACTCTATATCATACCAAAAGGAACGTTACATTGTAGAGAAGGCAGAGTATGACAAGAAATGTACGATATTAGAAGAGAGAGAGGCAGACTTGAAGCGGCGAGACTTGGAGTTCCAAGTAAAGCTTGTTCAATACGAGGCGTTGTTAAAAGAGAAGCAAATAAAGCAACAAAAGTTGGCACAGAGACTAGTAGAGGAAGAAAGAAAATGTCAGGAATTGGATGTTAAAGCGGCGACCTTGAAAGAATCTCTCAGGCAGAAACAGCAGCAGCTCAAGACACCTGAGGTGTAGATACGAATAATAAGACGAATAATAGTGATGGGTACTTTAAGTTTATAACTTTCTAATTTACATTTGATTCTGATAAAAGTAACACACACTATGCAAAAGCAGTACCACGAGATACCATGCTTTGAGAAACACTCATAGCGCCCGAATGTCTTTGATGTTGTTCAAACTCTGGGTTGAGAACTTCTGTCTCGTCATCATTATATCCGTCTTCTCCGTTGTTCACATCACGATCGAACTGCTTACTTCTATCCTTGGGCTTCCACTTCTTGTAGGCAACAGCCAAAGCAGCTACGACTATACAATACCCTACTGTCACGAAGGAGATACATGTTGCCGATCGACAAGATCCTGCCTTATTCGGGGACGAACCATACCCAGGCCCTTGTGATTTGGGATAACCTTCGTCAGGCATTCCGCCGTCAAATGGATAACCTCCAGGTCCATAAGGAGAAGGATCTTTTGACTCGGTATCCATTTGAACAGTCGGGAGGGCAAACATATCATCATCTACAAAACCACCCATCCCCAATCTAGGCTTACAATTATAAGACTCGGCAAAGCCAATACGATCCTTTGACAAGTCATAGAAGAATGCATGACCCATCATGGCATTAATACCAAGAAATGAACCAAGTTTACTATCAAGGGTGATCTTCGCTCGATATGTTCCTGTGCTTGGGTTGTATTCCATATAATGTGTAGCAGGAATAGCCAGCATGCCATCCACAGGGTTCTTGGGATCACGATCTCCAGCCATGTTGGGCACACTCCTTGGATTGAATGACTTGTCAACACCTTCATGGGCCTAGCAGAAGAAAAAGGAAAAACATAACATGTCAGATCAATAAACATAATAAACTGAAAGGTCAATAAACGAGATAACGCAAACATACCTTCATTTGGACAATAATTGTAGGCAGTGCCTTGACTTCATTCTCCGTTAACAGCATCTTGCCCAAAGTGAAATCACTCCCTACCATGTTCTTCCATTCCTGTAAGAATGTTTGCTGAATACTCTGGTCAAAGATGAGTAACGGCACACCTGAATCTAAGATCGTTCCCCCGTTCTTTTCATTAAACTTGACCTCATCAATATCTAAACGAACTAATGCCTGACCATTCCGATCAGGGACGACACTCTGCCCTCCTCCCTCACGGAAGAAGATATTACGAACGTGTACCTTATATTTGGTATCTTCCTCTTCTATATTCTGAACATATACCAATGGATGGTCTAGAATGTGTGGGTTATAACCCCCAAGTGTTACAATTCCTGCACTACGATAGTCGTCACCCATTAATATCTTTTGTTCAAAGCACATGCAGAATCGAGGATACTTAAGCTGATCCTGAAATACCATTTGGTTTACAAACGATGTACGTGCCTGAGAAAAGCCGATAATACCATCTTGTACCTGTGATGAATACCATCCCGTAGCCTCTGTTTGACATGCAAATACTAATGGAAAACCGTACTGCTCAGGTACTTTTGTACCCTTGACATCTAACATCCCAGCCTCTTTAATCTCTTCCTCGGCACCGCCAACATAAATATAGTCGCGAGCCTCATATGCAGTCCATGCACTCTTATCAACGAGGTTATATCCTCGTGCGATACACTTCTCTCTACCTTCATCACATACATCATCACGCTGACCTCCAACACATCGTCCACAGGGCATGGCAATGAACGACACAGAATCCGATTGTTGATATGGTCCAATAATAGGACCACATTGTTCACATCCCTCACAGGGGAAAGCTGTAAAGTCAGCACCACTACTAACAGCCAAGACACGTTTCTGTGCTGGACTACCAACATATGCATTTAAAAAATGTGTCCCCTCGCCGGAAAATTCTTGTAATATTCGTTGATCGTTTAAATTAATATCTTCTTCTCCATCATCAACTCGTAATGACCTTCCACTACTACCGCTTCTTGCCCATCTTGCAAATGTTTCAGAAGCATCCTCATCTCTCTCTTCTTCTAATAAGTGTAGTAAATTTCGTTCTTTAAGTATAGACGCACGTGTATGAATTGGTATATGAATGAGATTCTCTTCTTCATATTCATCAATATCTTCATCCATGAATACAGTATCAAACTGATATTCTTCCCCGTCAATGTTAATATTAATGTCTTGTGGTGGCGTTTGTTTAGTTTGTGTTGTTTCAGATGTGCTCATTGAAGTTGTTATTGGTATCTGCTGAGAAACTGCAGCAACCGCTGATATTGCTGAAAATGGGCGTATCCTTTTCATTATAATTATAATATTGCAACAATTGATGTATGTTCTTGTTTTCTATATCTCTGTACCCTATGAGGAGGCCTATCTCTCCGGACTATCTAATTTGCAAGTTGTTTGAAAAAGATATGTGTAGTGTTTTGAGATCCGTCTTTTTCGACCGGCGTTTCAAATGCAGAATTTAGGGTATATATGGTACTTGTTCCAGAGTACAATATTGCTAGCGCTGGGAAGGAGAGTTGCCACTCGTTTATCATGTTGCAAGTTGAAATGACCCACGAATCTGGCCCCAAGGGGTTTATCTGTTTGAGGGATAAAGTTAGGATACCATGGATACCAAAATTTACCCCTGCCATTCTTCAAAATAGAGTTGTGGTAGGTAAGCGTTGTAGTATTGTAAGGAGTTGTATGGTATAGAACGGCGTAGTTGATATGATTAGATGATGTTTAGAGTGACTATACAAAGCGTTCATATATCGCTCAGATTTTTAGCTGTTCACGGGGATGTTATATCGATTGACATACTCTATCAATTTTGATGTCGAGTTTGTGGAGGCTCTGTATGTTAATTGTAGCAACTATGAGATGATACAGATACATAGACGGATGTATATTGTTGTTTATTACATATTGAATGTGGACTAGATATTGATATGTCCGATACAGGAGTTGGGTGTTTTTATCTTTGCAATGTGTATATTTTGTAATACCCTGCCATTATTTTTAACTAACAAACTATTCTCTCTCAATTCTCAATACACAAACCATTACCACTACAATAAAAAAAACATACTTAATCATACCACCTACAACTTACATAAAAATCTTCCAAACAACATCAATAATAATAATATATAGAACAATAATAATGATAAGACCAACACCCTTCATCCGACAAGCCGAAAGGTTAATTAATCGTAATCCATACCTATTCGGTCCTGGACCTGTCGCCAGACGTCCAGCCGAGGGTAGTATTGGTGCCATGCCACCACTTCGTGGACTTGTGGTATGTGCATCACAGGGACTTGCTGTTGGATTAGCTGGTGGTCTTGTATACAATGTATTTTTGGGTAATCCTCAAATAGCAAAGGTTGAGGCATATTACGAAGAGAATCCTCCTCGTTAAATAATGTATGATGGGATTTTAAGTTGGAGGAGTAAAATGGGTTTTGGTTTTGGTTGTAGAATACAGATTTGGGAATTGTTGAATTAGTTGGAGTGGGATTAAGGTATACAAATTAAAATAGTTAGTATCCGGGGATTGTATGAAATGGGGGCTCTTTTGTCGAAGAGAAGCAACAGCTGGTGCTGGTTGTTTTTCAGAAAGGGAATGTCCATTTAATAGAGAGTTGATTTGTAACATATAACAAGCACTCGGATAACAAACATGTCTTGTCAAATATTACTGATGCACAAGTAAAAAGAAAAATCTATTTGTGTCAAGATAGAACATGCTTAAGTACAGAAAAAGGAATAGCTTTAGGGTACAAGTCTAAGGTCTTTGTACAAATCTCCTGTTTATGAGCCCTGCCTGAGGGGTTGCAACTACAGTTAGGGAGTCCCTCCTAAAAGACGTTTCATCGCCATTTCCTCTTTCCCCCCATCACTTTATCATCAACTATGTATGTACTAGACTTTGGCTTTGTACCCCATCCTCTAATTATATTATTTCATTCTTTAAAACCAACATTGAAAATGGCAAGTAATAATCAAGGACAACAACAACAAGCACCGCCAGTAGCTACGGCATCGACGATAGTTCCACCTCGTTTAGTGAAAATGGATACATCAATGAATGACGAACTAGAATGTTCTTTACACTACCTACCCAAACCATTAATGAGAGAATTTGGTCATGTATTTAATGATGAATATCTCAAGTTTGGTGATAATAGTGATGCAATGGATACAGATATGAGTAGTAGTAATGATACATCGACATCACTTAGATTACTAGCGATACCAACAAATCAACATGCAAAAGAGGATCTTGTGGCCGTGGGTGATCATATTGAACAAGAGAAGGATCGGTTACTTAATGTGGTGAGTATTTGTTTATATATCTATTTGCAATGTATACTCTACTTTATTATACTACTTTGTAATATGCAAACTCACAACACATGCAAATCACATCATATGTTAACAGTTTCTAACATTTGGCAAGTACATTTGTGAGCAGTTAAGAGCAAAGGGATATTGGGCAGATTATATTGATCCATGTTCTGGATTACCAATGATATCACTTAATTGCAATAAAGTTTACTCCGAAGTGGATGGGATGGAATGTTTGCTAAACTACAAGGCATATAATGCTGGATTTTGCAAAATCTTAACTCATCCTAAATGGGGATCGGCTGTTTATCCAGCAACGATATTTGCTCATGCACCTGCTGATATAGTATCAAGTTTGATTCAATCTTTACCCGTTGGAGAAGAAAAGTAAATATTGTGCAGAGCAAAAGGTATACAGTGCCCCGAAGAAGAGAGGATACCTTAGGCATATCACAAAATAATCGGAACAGTTGCAAAAAGGTACGTGATATATGATTGATGTGATATCTGATCATCTTCTCTATCTCATCATATCAACAACTTGTGCAGTTGTACACATTTTCTTATTTATCAACTTCCTTCAGTTGTAAGCATATTCAATACATTTTTGATTTTGATTTCCTTTTTTTTTTGGCAAAAAGGAGGCATTTTTATTGGTTTTTCTTCATCGTCATCGACATTGTGTCTCTTTGTTGTTCTAACCTCTAACCGATTACCTTGAACAATGAAGATCCTACTTGTTCTTGCTACTATCCTAGCCACTGTTAGTGCATACTGTCCTAATGGTTGTAATAAGAATGGTTCGTGTGGACTTAATGGTGAGATTGTTCGTTGTTATTTTACTGCTTATTCTTTGCTTTTGCATTCTCAAATCTTCTTCTCCTCTTGCAACTCATCTATCATTATTCTTCAGATCAATGCATTTGTTACAATCGTCCAAATGGAGACCCAGCGTGGACAGGACATGATTGCTCGTTAAGGACATGTCCCAAGGGAACTGCGTGGTCGTCTGAAATTGTAGCTGGAGAGAATCTTGCTCATCCTAGTATGGAATGTTCAAACAAGGGAATCTGTGATAGAAGGGCGGGAGAATGCCAATGCTTTGAGGGATACGACGGAAAGGCGTGTGAACGTACGACATGCCCCAACGATTGTTCTGGACGTGGAATTTGCTTAGATCAAAAGTCTCTTGCTTCACAGCAGGGTGCAACATACGATACTCCCTGGGATGCTGAGAAACATCTTGGTTGCAAATGTGACTCTGGATATCGTGGACCTGACTGCTCACAGAAGGAATGTCCGTCTGGAGAAGATATTCTTGGTGGCGAGGGAGCTGCAGAAGGACGTGAATGCTCAGGACGAGGGCTTTGTAATTACAATGACGGACTCTGCGAATGTTTCTCTGGCTACTTTGGCAACAGGTGTCAGCACCAGACTGTATTGAGCTAATTGCGTTGTGCAAGCAGTTTGTTGTTTACTTATTTCATTGAGGAAGTGTTATAGTGTGTCGTGAAAGACGAGGGTTGTAAGGTTTTGAGACTAGACTTTTCTTGAACTAACTTAGTGTTGATAACTGCAATCGTACTCTCTACTCAGGCAAATGTCTTTTGTGTCATGATTGAATAGAACTCTTCTGAACTAATCTGACCATCATGATCAGTGTCTGCTCGCTCAATCATTTCCAATAACTCGGCATCATCCAAATTAGTCTCACCAAGCTCACGAGCCACCCTCTTCAAGTTTTGCAATGAAATGTATCCCGTCTTATCATCATCGAATAGTTCGAATATCTTTTGAATATCTTCCTTTGTATCACTTCCCGCAAGTCGACTATTGTATAGTATGGTATAGTATGGAGTAGAGGAGTATTGTGAATGATGGAAATGCGAGTGAATCTTGTCTTACATTCATTCTCTATTCTCACCTAGTCATCAAATCCAAGAACTCGTCAAAGTCAACATCACCATCACCGTCCTTATCAATATCTTGAATCATTTGGTAGATGGTTTGATTCTTCGTTTCAAAGCCAAGGGATTGCATTGCAACACGAAGTTCCTTCGGATCGATCGTTCCCGACCCGTCGGTATCGAATAAGTCGAATGCTTGACGAAGTTCTTCAACTTCATCATCCGTCAATCCTGGACGACGTTGCTGTTGTTTTGTAGAAGAAATAGTAGTGTTTGAGATGAGCTTTTGTTTTGTATTACTACTCATTGTGATGCTATTGATCTTTGGTTGAGATGCGAGTCGATTAGCCTTCTCGAACTTTTTTATAGATATTCCAGGTGTAAGGTGAAAAAAGATTTTTTCTCCCCTCTGACTGATATCTATCCATCATGTGTACATCATCACATTACAATGGTTGACGATGATAGTAGTAGTAGAAATACATGGTTTGATAGGTTAACAACACCATTAAATGCATGTAGTCTTGAAACATATACGGCAATACGAAATAAGCCGCCGACAGAAGAGATATCTGATTGCAAAATAATTACTGAAAATGACGGTGATGTTGTGATACCTTTGATAATTGGTTGTTATCAACTAAATGAGCAGCAGAATGATACAACTTCAAATGAGCATTCAAATGACGATGATAATAATGATAGTGATGTTTCAAAGTCGTCTAGTCGTAGTGGTGAATTACGATTGTATATGATATCATCACCATCAACATCTACTACATCATCACCAAGTATCAAGTTTGGTAATGCACATGATGCAGTACAAATGGAAAGTGGTGTACTTGATGGTAAATGGAGAAGGCGACAAACGATCAATGTGCCAGCAATATATGCAAGTGCATGTGCTTCAGGGAGGATACATCTACACTCGTTAGAGAAGATCAACAATAACAACTCACAACAATTATGGAATCTTTCACATTTGACATCATCCGACAAATCAAATGGGAATGCCCTATGTTTATCTCTAGCATGGAATGATTTTGTAAACAATACTACAAATGATGACACCAATGTACTATCAGATGATCAGATTGTATCATCTTATTCCAATGGTACTGTGGCTTTACACAAAGTTGCAACATCAACAAAAACAAATGACGACGAGTCCCAAGATGTTGTTAGTATTGAAGAAATACATAGATGGAACGCACATACAATGTTTGGTTGTCCATCAGAGGTATGGACGTGTTCTTTCCTTCGAGGTCATGAGAATGTAATACTAAGCGGTGCTGATGATGTGACACTCAAAGTTTGGGATGTACGACAAACACAACGACATATACATAAAATTGGAGAGTCGGAGTTTGATGCGGGAGTTACTGCAATATCTTCACACCCTTCAATAGATCATGTATTTGCAGTTGGTAGTTATGATGAGTATGTGAGGATATACGATTATAGGAAAATGGATCAACCAATGTCAAAAGTTCATGTAGGAGGAGGTGTATGGAGAATCAAATGGCATCCATCATGCTATAACAGGGAAGAAGAAGGAGATACATCACACAGCGGAAAGATGCTTGTTGCGGCAATGCATGGTGGTTGTAGAGTTGTCAACATGCCTATTTTAGGAGGTGATGATGGTGATGATGTTGAAATTCTTTCACAGTTTACAGCACATGAGAGCATGGCCTATGGTGCTGATTGGATATCCAGTAACAAATGTGAAGTAGTGTCTAGTTGCTCGTTTTATGATCGACAGGCATTCATGTGGAATCCTATGTAACAGCAGTGAAGGTGATTGACATTACGTGGAATTGATGATGGATACGTTCATCATTATATTTATGGTTACAGACAGACATCGACAATTCAGTCATACAACAATGCAATTCAGGGAGTCATCAACGCCTGTTCAAGTGCTCGAAGGAAATCAGTTTCGCTAAGGACTGGACCGCGTCGATCACGTTTGACTCTAGGAGGTGTTATTTGCAATGCCTCACCAATCAAGTCTGAAACAGTTGAAGTAATTGATCCATCATCATTACCCTCAATGTTGTGTCTTCCATGACGAGTTGGCGGTCTAATCGAAGTAGTGGTGCTTGATGATGCTTGACTAGTAGTAACACCACTGAGCTCCTTCACCTTGAGAACAAAGTCCAAATCAGATTCAAACAATCTCTTACAAGCAGATGCTTGTAATCCATAGAACTGTCCAAGGTAGTCATTCAAGACCTCCATCATTTCAGTCTTGTCGTAAAAGTATGGATTATGTTTCAAATCAATATCACTGCTACGAATATGAGTAGTTGTTCGTCCAGACATGTACTTGGTATGACATGATGTTGCAATAAGCAACATATCATGATGAAGCTCGGCGTTAGCAATTTCTTTCTTGATATGCTGCATCGTCCCGACTGATGTGCTCTGTTGAATACTACTCTCATGAATTGTAATGCCATAAAAGTCCAATTCACGCTCAAACATTGATATTGGTATACTATTTGGCAACTCGATGCTTCCATAACGCAAGTAGTTTAACACATGTGCAAAGATATCAGCATCCCGATCAATAAATATCGCTTGAGTTGGGTTGTCGTTGTTTGTTGTATTATTCCACTCTTTGGAAACAAGTCGTGAAAGCATTGTATCATCATCATGTGGTGCTTGTTTGATTAATGATAGTGATACCTCAAAGTATCTTCCACCCACATTTAGCTTTACGGTGGTATTGGTACCTTGTTGGGTGGTTGGATTATTTTTAGTGGTGGTAATATTATTATTATTAGTTTCCATTGTATTACTATTTGTTACTTATCTTAAGGGTTAAGTTGTATACTTGGTAGTAAGATTATGAGATGAAAGGGGTATAAGAAAGCAAGACCTGAATAACAATGTAGTATCAAGACTGAACAACAACTCGTGGTAGGAGAAGATGTATGTGGGAGTGTAGGCCTTCTACAATAATTGCAAACGTTGAAGTCGACGCATTAGAGTAAGAGTGCACCTACAAAGCTTACTTTCTTCAAGTCAGCCACTTCTTCTTCCCTTCACTAATTCACTCCTCATCACCAAGTTATGTCAATCTCCACCAACCTTACCATCGACTCGAATGATGACACAAAGGCCAAGTTTATTCAAGAACTTATCAATGAATGTATGGAAGTTTTAAAATCAAATCCAGATAACCGTTGTGCAAAGTATTGTCAAGAATATCTCATGAGCGATGAAGGAAGTGATCTAGCTGCAAAGGATTTGGTTACCTTTTGGAAGTGTGTCAAGACTGGTATTGATAATCCTGATTCTGGCTTAGGGTGAGTATATATGTTGTTTTAGTATCTTCTTGTATATCACAATTCTTACTCATACACACCACCACACAAATAAACACATAGATGTTATGCCATGTCACCATTGGATTACTCCAAGTTTGGTACCTTCTTTGATAAGGTTATTCGTGATTATCATGGCGATGATTCTGGAGATAAGAAACACATTACTGATTGGAATGTTGATGAAGGGATTGACTACGACGTGAAGAAGTTGGGTCAAGAGGAACTATCTACGCGAGTTCGTGTTGGTAGGAATCTTCTCGGTTTCTCACTACCAGGTGATATGAATAAGGACGAACGTATCAAGTTTGAACAGAAGATGTTACCTGCATTTGATCAACTCAAGGAGAAGTATGGTGGACAAGTACATAGTTTGACGCCCGACTTTGGTGACGATGGGGCTAATCCCAACTTAATCTCCAAGGATGAGTATCAAAAGCTTGTCGATACTCATGTCATGTTTAAAGATATGGATGCTGATCCGTATCTCAAGTCGGCTGGTATCTCATCAGATTGGCCCTACGGACGTGGATGTTGGCAGTCGGATGATAAAATGCGTATTATTTGGTTTGGTGAAGAGGATCAATTACGTATTATGTGTATGAAGAAGGGAAGTGATCTTTTGGATGTCTTTAGCAACTTGAATGAAATGCTCAAGACTGTCGAGTCGATCGATGGTATCGAGTTTGCTCGTGATGAGAACTACGGCTATGTAACTTCATGTCCATCCAATTTAGGTACCGGCATGCGTGCTTCAGTACATGTCAAGATTCCAAACTTAACCAAGGATGGTACAGATGCCAAGGCTAAGAAAGTTTGCAAGCCACTAGGTCTTTCTGTTCGTGGCACAGGAGGTGAGCACACACCCATTGGAAAGGATGGTACCGTAGACATTTCACCCTCATCACGTCTCTTTATTAAGGAGAAGGAGATTATTGGCAAGTTGTACGAGGGTATTGAAAAGTTGATGGCAATTGAGAATGCTTAGACTTAATATAGCAAGACAAAACGATATTTACATAAATTTGCTTGTCAGTTCTATACTATGTAGCTAATGCACCACCCATTGTAAGTGATGAGTGGCAGCTCCTGATACAAAACGCCCACTGGCTTCCACAGCCAATTGCAATACTAAAAGAAGAACATCAGCTTCAAACTTTATGAATAACAGCCGTCTTCAACTTTTTGATAGGGCGAAAGGTGTTATCCATCGAGGCATGACGGTTCTTGTCGTCACCAATGAGGTGTGATTCGATACTAGTGGCAGATTGTCTTCTTCGGAGAGGAGATGGGCGAACAATATCAGTCGGAAAGAAAGCACATCCCTGGCTTGAACCTGCATTCCAAGAAGTAGCGGTAGCACCTGCCTCAGAATCGACTGGTGTGATAACATTTGGTCTGGATAATCCCAACGATGTATCCAAAGCAGGGGGTGCCTTCTTGGATAGTGGAGGAGCAACAGTAACCTCATCCTCTTTGGTATCAACGTCCATATCCATTGTCGTATCCTCCGTCTCTTCTTCCACAGTTGTTTTCTTTTCCACTTCCATCTCTTCTTCCACAACAGGAGAAACAAATCGAACCCCCGATTGACTATCAACAAAACCCATTCTCACTGCACTCTCCACCCAGTCTATTTATGATATCAGAAGCATACGAAAGAGATGTTTAGTGTAAATAAAAGGTATGAATGAAGAAAAGTCAAGTGAATAAGTAGTGAACTTACAATCCTGTCTCTTGACTCCACTAGTACTGGCAGTTCCCGATCGCTTCAACCTATTCAACTCCTTCCTAACTGATGTGGGTACCTCTGTACAATTGGGATGATGACGACACTGTAGCATCACGACGGCTGATTGAATGGAGCTAATCTTATTTGGATACGAGACCGCTTGAGAGGCACGTTCCTCCTTTGGTAGATGCTTGCAAAACAAACAACGTACTCCCACCCTGCCCTCAGTTACTTTTGTTTGTCGTCCACGTCCAACATCACCCTCTCTTGCTTCAAAGTATTCAACCATTTCCTTCCTCTGGAAGATGCGCGTTTAGCAGTTTATGAAGAAGAGAGATGAGATAGTAACTCAAGTTAGCGCATACGGCTTAGGCAAAGGCAATCAAATGAAGATACATAAAGGCCAAATAAAACAGCCAAGTCATCAAGACTTCATATGGAACACATACATGAATTCACATCATAAAAAACAATACTAACGCGGACTTTCCAGATAACATTGAAGAGATGAAAGGTGCAGTTCATCATTGCCAGATTCCGCGACAGGTGCTGGGAGGGATGTAATCTTGGATGTAGATAATGATGCAGATGAAATCGACGGTACCACTAATGCATTCATAAATGGTACAGCCGCCTCAACAGGACGACGTCGACGTGCTGTTATTGTTTATATTGATATGGGATTGATGTTTTATAAAGGATATGTGTGAGTTGTATTAATCCACAACAAATTCAACACTAAACATATATCATGATCTAATACCCATACTAAAGCATGTAAAACTCCCATTAATTCAATATCATCAATTATAATTTGGTGCATGACAAAATAAAGTATACATCTTGTGCAAGTTACATAAAATAAAACATGATACAACATATGTAATATATGTAACTCACTGGCACGAGATTTCTTCTTCTTCTTCTTTTTAGTAGTAACCTTTGATGATGAAGGTACTGTTGCATCAATAGGATGACTATCTTCTCCCCAAAGTTGGCAAAGTAATTTGCTGGCAGATCGACACTCAAGATTGGAAGGTTGGTTGTTCTTGATATGTAATAATTCTAATGCTGCCATGGATTCTGCTTCATTTTGTTGATACATGGTGATATAATGTTGCTTTAGAAGAGGAGAGGGTCAGTGGAGAAGAAGTGAGCTTACGAAGTGCAAGCAAATTTGGAGGTTTGCTCGCCACGACTCAACCTTTTTGCTTTTGCCTTTTGTTGTAGTCTTTTATCTCTTACGACCAGCCACGGCGTAGTGTGATAAATAGAGACAAAGGGAGCATAGAGAGGGACGAATATGTCAGCCGAAGGATCTTCGGGTTATAAAGATTTCTTCAGCGATGGCGGTGGCGGTGGCGATGATAATGCATCAAACGATAGCCAATCCACATCGAGTGTGGGCTCAAACAATTCAAGTAAAGATAAGCCTATGCAATTACCTAGAGTTGGATGGGGTACTGACGATGATAATGAAGATGAAAATGGCAGTATTAATAGCGTCAATAGTACTGGTGTTGAATTACCCACTATAAATAATAAGAATCAACATCAAAACAAGGATGCAACAGCGGTCATAATACGTCCATCAACACGAAATCATACAGAGGGGGGAGACTCTTTACCGCCAATTCCCGAGGAAAGATCAATGCATGGCGGAATATGGTCAGATTATTGTTATCCTGATTATTATGACTATGATAGACGAAAGTATAGAAGATGTGGACCTTACTTTAAGCAAAGATTACTTGCCATTATATTAATATTAGGGATAGGCGCCTTTATTGGTTATCGATTAGGAATAGGTGGGGCTGCTGCTGATACACCACACAAACAATTGCCAGAACAACAAACTGACAGTGATAATAATGATCAGCAGAAATTTGATTACCCAACTAAAGAACAACTACCACCAGGTATGGATATATATCATGTTATTATTGATACTCTCGATCCTCAAATGTTTGATGCTTCAAGTGATACACAATCCTGGGATGGATCATTCTTTCATTCATTTGAATTCTGTGGAAAGAATTATGCTCGTGTACCTTGTCCATATGTTGCATACTGTCCACTTGGACCAGGCCAAAAACCACTCGGAGGTACGAAGAATGACTACTTTGGTCAAAGTTGGGCACCGATATATAAACACACCGATGATGATCCACCACGAGATGAAATAGATTGGGTTCAATTGGGTAATGATGGTACATGTGAATTATATTCAAAGTTAAATGACGGAAAACAACCAGCATGGGCGAATAAACCGGGAGGTGATGATGAAGAGGGAATTGCCAGACATTTATTGTGTTGTCTTGAGAATTATCACGAAGACACATTTATTGAGACTGCAATTGCATCTTATTACAATACCGACAACAAATCATCGAAAAAGGATAGTGATTACTACGCTCCAATCACTTATATAGATAGACCGCCATCAGTTGAAGAAGATAAGGCATCAAAACCAATTCCCATGCATTAGCTACTATAACTTCAACTAATTGAGATGCCGCTCGCTACTTATATCCTGTCCACTTGCCACTTTAGCGTAGATATCTAGCCTATGTAATGTTTGAAATGATATTGTTTGAAACGATGTTACCCAATGAATGAATGCATAAATACATCTCTAGACAATCACTCTACATCTTCTCGCTCCCCAAAGGGGGTATCCTGCTCGGTATCTTTTCATGCCATGAAGGCTTCAAAGTTGTCATTTTTGTGTTGTATCGGTGCACCTGTCGTTATACTAAAGTAGGCTGCCAATATGAACGTCGCCCGTCGTCAAGTACCCATATCTGATGTTAAGAAGAAACGTGGTTTCTACGCTGGTGGTATCGCTGACAGTGGTGGATCATCCGCCTCCTCATCGGCCACAGATGTTGACATGTATTTGGATGTACCATCTTTTGAATTAAGTTTGGATGAATTTGAGGAGTATGCATTAGCTCGGTTAAAGGTATGTTATACTCTGCGTGATATATGGCAATATCTTGTATTATTATTGCAATTATTCGGTACTTTTGGGGGCTACAGCTTGCTTTTAAGTTAGTGACATATGACGGTGCATCTATTTTAATTTTTTGCTCATATTATGTGTCACCTGAACCAACAACTAATATTACATGTTTCATATGCATTCAAAACACTAAAACACAAGGTACTACGCAAAATTGAAGAGATGAAAACACGTAATTTATCCCCAGATATGTTCCGTAGTCAATTAGACACCTCGATTAAAACCAACCTGACAATCTCATCCTCAGATTCTAAAAAAGTTAATGTATCAGAAAGTAAAAAGATTGACGTGGCCTCACACTTTATCTTACGGGCTGCATATTGTCGTACTGAAGATTTACGTCGCTGGTTCTTAGCCCAGGAATGTCGATTATTCCGTCATCGTCTCGAGTCAGTATCAAATAAATCCCATGGAGGTAATAATGATGCATTACGTGAATTCTTGGCACATAATGACTTTGACTTAGATCGAGTAACACGGAATGAGAAGGATAGTTTGAGGGATAAGTTAATGAGTATACCCGGTGGTCCAAATCCTGTTGAATTCCATACTACCGAATATTACAGGGTACCATTTATTCAGGCATTGGAATTGGTTTCAAGGAGGGAATGTTACATTGAGGGTGGATATGCATATGTTCCTCTTGGACGTATTGTGTCTATTGTTGCTGCCAAGTTTCGTGCTTCGTTATCAAAAAGTTTGGCATTAGCTGCAGGTGTATTTGGTCAGGTTGCACATGATGAACAGGCAAGGATAGGACCACTCCTAAAAGGGATGAATTCACAGTATACGGGACCGGGAGCTCCAAATGCTGTGGTTGGTTTGGATGGAGAGGAGGTACTAAGTGCCGCGACAGTTGATGCATTGGCAGATCAGAGTATGCCACTTTGTATGCAGCAGCTACATACTGGTCTTAAACGTGATCATAAGTTGAAGCATCAGGGACGATTACAGTATGGACTCTTCCTCAAGGGTGCCGGGATGAGTCTTGAGGAACACACTCTCTTCTTCCAACGAGAGTTTACTCGTATCATGACATCAGAGCAATTTAATAAGCAATATGCGTATGGTATTCGACACACACACGGTAAGGAGGGTAAGAGGGCGAGCTATACACCTTATAATTGTATGAAGATTATCCTTGGCAACCCACCCCAGAGCGGAGTTGAACACCATGGCTGCCCATACAAACATTATGACGATACCAATTTGAGTGCATTACTTGGTAAGCTCAAGATTGGTAATGTGAGCGATCGGGATGCTATTATGGCACTTAAGAAGGATGGGAACTTCCAGCTAGCTTGTGCCAAGCACTTCGAAGTCACTCACCCTGCTGCAAAGAGTGTAGATGGAGTGAATTTGGACGGAGTTGGGAACCATCCAAATGCTTGGTTCTCGGCATCAGTTTCCTATCACAATGCCAAATCTGGTAAATCTACCAGTAATGATATGGCAATTGATGTTGTTAAGAGTGAGGGAGTAGTGTGAATGTCAAGTATTTCGTAGTAGGGGGTCATAAGTTAATAAAAAAAGAGTCTACAAATATTAGGTACATAAATATTATCACTATAACTAATCCTCTATTAAACAATCTCCTCGATGTTAGCCCAAGGCATTGAAATGAAGGTCACATCATCGAGAAAATAGTAACTCTCATAAGGTTTCTCTTCCGCATACTCTGCCCATGGGACGTTCTGAATGATGCTGAGCTTTTCAACATTGATTGAATTCACTTTTGCTTCTGATAATTGATCGTTTATGTAAAGCTTGTCATACACTCCCTTCTTCCAGTATACTCGTTCATGCGTGTTGATCCAGCTATCAGATAGCCCAATCTTGCTATCATCAGCGACATCACCAACTCGTGGGATACTCATATCCAAACTAATATCACCATCTTGAACATTAATAATGACATCATCTGCCACACTAGAAATGTTAAAGATACCAGCCGGCGGTTTTAAACCTTCAACGACGTCCAGGCCAACTTCAGACAAGACTACATGAAACTCATAAAGATATGTCTTCCCTGTCGACTCCTCTTGTATGTATGTTGTATACACGAGTTTATCCCACGGCGGGGCTTGGATATAGTCGAAGGTAAACGACTCGTGAAATATACTTAGTGTAAGAGTATACATACTTGTTTTGGACTCTTCGGTAAATCTCATTGGTGCTAGGTCATATCCTTTCTGAAGATGCAGAAACCTTGTAAATTCCTTCACATTAGTGATCTCAAAGTTGATGTTTACTCTAGGCAGAGTAGGGTGATTGCCATATACGATTACATCAATCGAAGGTTCTTTTTGTCCAGACCTGATCAATGAAGACTCGTATCCAGCCATACTTCCGAAAGTTGGTAATTTGATTTCTCTGTAATGAGAGTTTGTTTCCTTCATATTATACCATGGACTTACAACATATATGTTTTCATCTTCATAGACGAATGTATGAATGGGATCTTGTTCACCAAGTATCTCAGACCACTCGAAGTCTCCTTGGTATGTGATATTGCTGGAACTCTTTTTGGGCCTAGCCTGAATGAGTGATGTATCAAAGTAAACAGAATCGTACACACCGTTTGTCCAGTATACTTTGCCGTTAGCCATGATAAATTCGTTCGCGGTTGTGACTTCCTCATCTCCTAGATTTAGCGTGGCAGACAAAGTATTGGCAACAAGTGAGATCATATTACCGTCTCTTGTCAGGCTGGCCTTGGTCGCAGACTCTTTACCATGAACTGGATCTAATGTATCAGTTGATGAGCCGGCTTGTATGACCATATAGTATGGAATATTATCGTCTTGTCCATTTGTGATGAAGGTAGAGTACTCATACCGAACAGCAGCACCGTTCAAATCTCCTGAGATTTCAGAGTGGTATACATTTAATGCGATGATATACTTCGGATGATCATCTTTGGCAACCTTGATTGGTACAATTCGAAGACCTTGCTCGTCAAGATTGTATCTAGTAGACAAGTCTTCTACTGCCTGTGGCGAAATCTCCCATATGATAAAGACAGAGTTCTTTCCTTGAACAAGATCAATTAATGTTTCTGTTTCTCCTTCCTCAATCATGGCAGCTCTTGCTTGCCACATATCAGAGTAGATTTGACGTTTAAATTCGATTGCCTCTTGCTTTTGATCAAATGTAAGGTAAGGCGTGCCTTTTGACTCTACTACGTCATCGTACTTCCATACTATAGGCTCTTCTCGTGACCCATAGAACTCTATGTTTTCAAGCTTTGCGCTTGGTGGTAGCTGTGTACTTTGAAGATGACCCAGTTGTTGTAAACTTTTACACTTGTCACCATTATAGGCTTTAACTGGCGCATTTATGAAGTCTTGATTAAAGTAATTCACATTTTTATCAATTGGTGAACGCCAAGCAATACTATTGGCGTTAATAAACTGCTTTGTGAATAAAGCATCACTCCCTTCACACTCTTTAACATTGACAATGATACTCTCATCAACACCAAGGTCGCCCCCTCCAATGATTAAGCCATCTTCGTCACTAAAGTCGAATTTCTCAACTAAGAAGTGTGGATATGCCTCTCCACCAGTTCTTGAATCAGGTGCTAGATCAGTGATGAGTTGATGATAATGTTCTATTCCTGCCTCACCAAGATCCTTCAACATCTTTGGTATCTCCATATAACATCCAACAAGTAGAAGAGAGGATAGCTTGCCATGTGGATCTAATGCATATGTAAAGAGGTCAGCTCTACCGACACGATGATGCTCTCCATTTATATCCACACCTAACTTGGCAGCATATAAACTATAGTAGTACCCATTAGAACTTGATTCAGTATGTTCTTTCCACTCTCCTCGGAGATTCCTCTTTGTATCAAGATTAATGTTATTAATAATATGGGTACCATCAAGTTTGAGAGGGGTAAAGGCAGGTGAAAACATCAGCTTCTCAGCATCGCTCTCATCAATCACGAAGTTCAGGTTAAAACCTTCATAGTAGTCTACTGAAAGAGTGTCACTGTTTGATAATTTAGTATCTATACCTCCACTTGCAGGCGGTGAGGAAGGAGAAGTAGTATCGGGAAGACTTGGACCTTCTGCGATATCGCCATCAATTGAAAAGTTTGGAGGAGCTTCAACCTTTGAAAGATTCATGCAATCTATATATTCCATGCATTTTCCTCCGCAGTTCGCCATGCACGATGGCTCTCCGTCTTCAGGTTGACAACAGGTTGCAGCTAAACAGCTGTTTGCGCAAGCATTAAATCCTTCAGGATTCTGAAGCTTATCTAATGCACAGATGCTAGGAAGAAGCCCAGGAGGGCATGATAGTTCGACATCTTCATCGGTATAATCTTCAGCTGTCTTTTTAGTAACGGAAGAAGTCGGAATATTGGTACTATCGATGGTTGAATCATCATCATCATCCGAAGTGGGACTATATGTCGGATATGCTGTGCCTTCTTCATCGACTGGGGCGTCGACATCGTTCAAATTCATACAGTCCATATAAGAAAAGCACTTTGACCCGCAACTAAACATACATGACGGCTCTCCATCTTGAGGTTGGCAGCATGTTGCATCTAAACATTCATTAACACAAGCAGAATATCCATCTGGGTTCTTCAAGTTGTCTAATGCACATATATCAGAAGTCAGACCCGGAGGACATGCTTGAAGATATCGATCAGCTTCCTGTATAGGAGTAGAAGATACACCATGTAGATGAATTGCAACGAGGTACGTTGCCGCCGCCATAACTGGGCGTAGGCCATCTAGGCGATGCATTGTATTGACAATTATCAAGGTGGACTATTGCACAATAAACTCGCTCGATTGTATGGTATTGTCCACAACGCCAATTGCAATTGCCATCACAACCTGCATGCGGCCTGCGACTGCAGCTAAAAGATACCGGCGGGAAATTCATTCAAGAATCGAAAAGGTGGTATTCATGTCATAACGTAAGCCTGCCTCACCATCTATCAATCTTTGGAGACTTATGGTACCTCTCTATGAGTTGAATGGATATCCATGGGTGCAGTTATGTCATGAGTCAATTAGTAGTTGGTTTGTGGCCGAGTGTTTGACTTGTTCCAAAAGGATACCGGAGAATAAAGTCGATCCTGATCGGGGGGGAGGTCATTGTCATTAATTATCGGAAGAGACTAGGTAGTATTAATACCACAGTGTCAATTGTCCGAAGAGTAATAACAGCGCACTAGTATTTACAGAAGTATGCTTAGTCCTCGTTCTATGTACAGTGTATGTATGAGAACCATAAAAATGACTATGCCTAGTAGAACAAATGCGGTATCCTGATAAACATTCCTTACAGTATCCTTCCAACAAGACAGCATACGCCATGTCCACTTGATCAACACTTCTAAATGAACCACGAATAGATTACTTTCTTGAACCATCTCTTTACTACCTGAGGACGTCTAGAGAAGACCTTCTCTTCTGAGTCTCTTCTAGACTGCCGTTTGATGTCGATGTACTACACTCTAACCAACGAACATATTCTTGATGAAATGTCTTTAATGACACTGACAAATCACGTTCTAACATCTTTTGAATAGATGAACTTGCAGATCTTTCAATTATGTGTTTGGCTGATAGGACGGAAGGAAGATCGATTGATAGACTCAAGCTCGCTTTTGATTCAAACACTACATGGTTCTCTTTTGGCACGACATTGACTTTGTGTACAGAGACAGTAGTGGTCTTATCGTCAGTTAGAGAGTTATCATTAGCAATCTTATTGAAAAGCCCTCCTTTTATAGATGTCTTATCACTAATGACTGTGAGCTCCATGCAGGGATATCTTGTTGTTGATGATTTGGAAATCTCAACTGCAATAGTTGCAGTGCTATGTACTTGAATGCCTGGTAAGCTCAGCCCAGGTGAAGTTACCTCAAAAAATCTGATGATATTATCATTTGGTTTAGTAATGTGTATATTATCGAGCCCTTGTTCATAGCTATGTAACTCATCATCAATGTTCATATCAAGCTCTATTATTTTATTATTTTTTGAACCGCGTAGGAAGATATGAGGATGAAGTGTAAAGAACTCGTTAAGTGACTTGCTTCTATCAATGGGTACAGCATCTGAAACTACCATCGCCTTATAATTGAGGAAGGAGAAAGCAGTAATGTACATTTCTTAGGATATATTATATGGATGCACATCAATATAACAAAACGAACAAAAAAAACTCACCTCTCCCACAAGGTTGATTGTCATCATGGATGACGACGATTCTTCTTTGAGAATAGGCAGATCAAACTGAGGAGTAGCTATAATATTAGATATTTCAGTGCTACGAGGTGGGCTGTTTTGGCCATCAACTCTAAATGCTGCTGCAATAGTAGTGCTTTGCATAACAAGAAGTATAATTGCTCCAAAGCATATAAGAGGAGACGGAGGCGAGTAAGACATGTTCATTATTGATGATTGCAATCCAAGTAAGTTAATATATCGATCAACAAAATGAAGTGAACAGCTGCAATCTGCTGCAATTACAGCTTGTAATAAGGTGATGCGACACTAACTAACTATCATGTGAGTGAAGCCAACATTAGCAAATTATGTTTGTTATGAGGGATCAGGGCAGCCAAATTTCGCATGATGCTACCGAGATGGCGAGGAGAGATGATATGATGCTCTTCAGTTTTATCTATGGCGTTGGGTTGATTAGCTAGATATTTGTGTACGATAACGTAGGCTGAAAATTTTCAAAACTCGTGTCCATCCTTTCTTTTATCTGCCATTGGTCGTGAGTAGAGGTAGAGTTAGCGTTGGTTAATATGCGAGAGGTACTCGATGATCGATGATATAAACAACAATAATACTTAACGATGATATCTAAAACGAGTTTATGTAAACTTTTTATTCTCCTCCTACCAACTGTAATGGTAGTCGCCTCCACTGTAGTGATTGAGGATAGAATAGATTATTCATATCCTAAGATGCCCGTATCACAATGGCCACATAAGCATGTGTATGTAGCAGCAGGTAGTGATACTAAAGTTCTAGGTATCGGCAATCATCATGATTCTAGTCGACCTTTACCGCTTGGCGTACCGTTTGAGATAGATGTGAGTTATATATTCTTCTTTTGCAACTTATATTGAATATATCTTACACAAACATGACTCTCTCGTACCCCCTCAAAAAGACGCCTTTATTTCGAGGTAGGATACTAATAAGGTTCCGAAGCACCAAGTCAGATGATCCGACGGCACATGAGAAATACTTTAGCGCATCAAAGAAAAGGCTCCTTATGCAGACAGTTGTTCAGGGTCGGTTTAAAAAGAGACTGAAGATGTCGGATGTTTACTTTGGATCTACATTCCCTCAACCTCTGGCATATGCACCACCGTCAAGTATGTCGAAGATAATTGACGCTGTCTTGAGAAAAGTAGCACCAGGATTGATTTTAGACTTATCGTCCGATTCTCCAAAGGTACTTGCTCCATTAGCTGGCACTGTTCAGACTTTATCAATTGATAGTCCAGGGAACGAGCCAGACATAACATTATCAACGATTCACGAAAACGTAGTGTCTTCTCTTGGAAAGAGTTTTAGTACTCCAGCTAAGCGTCAAAAGATTCTAAGCAATCCAAAATACGCTGCCAACTATGAGTTCAATACGAATGATGTGTACACATTTCATTCGAATGATGATACTATGGACTATGGCCGAGGGACAATGCACATCCCGGTATACGGAGAGTATGATATAAAAACAGCTATTGGGAATCAGCCAATGAGCTTGACAGGAATAGCGAAAGGTGGTCATACACTCTATGATTTGAAGATCTTCCATGCCAAATAAGTAGAGGAGTGTATATGTACATAAAGTAGAAGAATGTTGAACAGTACACGAGCTTGTCATAACTGGCGTTGGTACCTACTTGACGAGACGATCGGATTACATATCACATTCTCTTCTATTTTATCCTTCTAGATACAAACATACTCACTCGTCTCATCAATCATTTCACCCAAGTATCAAACCAGATTGTTATCTTCTACAGTATCATCCAATGAGTCCATCTCTTCTGCTACCTGATCCTCGTCTGTTGTTGATTATTCAGGTGCTGGTTCTATCTCCTCCTCAATCAATGCATAGCATACTTTGTCTAGAGGGAAAATGGATCGATTGCAGACCATATCAAAGACTATAATGTCAACGGCATCATCAACGTCAGTTTGTTCTTTATCGTCACCATACTGATCCCACAATACTATACGACAATCATTATCGACTTCTACTAGAGCATGTTCGTGCTGAATAAAGACCTGACTGTAGGGATACTCGTACGAAGGTGGTTGCTTGGTAAACCCAAGCTCTTCTCCATCAGTTGTTGTTACTGTTTCTACATATCGAATACTAGCTTTGTTTGTCCCAATGTTCATTTGATGGTTGATGTCTAATTTGATTTTGGATACATCAAACCCAGTTTCCCAGATAAATTTCCCTCCAAGCTTGGTGTGGGTGTCGATACCATTGTGTAATTTGACAAAGTTGGAAGCATAGCCAGAGCTTGCACAATCTGCGTCTTGTTCTTCAATACAAGTTAGTGTTGATAGGAGTATCTACTTCTACTAGTATGATGTAAGGAGAAGGGGCATAGATGCTGTTAGCAGCTGTTAGCGTTGGAAAAGACTAGCCTCCTATCACTTTATTCTACTACTCAAATGTTAGCTGTCTGAGTGGGAGCCGGGAGCCCAAATTCAAAGGATACCTCGAATGATCTTCCGGTATCTTTCTCGACGCTCGCCTCTTACTACTTGTACTTTTCTGCTGCTTTCACTCCTCCTCATCCAAACTCCTCACGAACCGATTCAATCGTTGTATGTACTCAACAACACGAGGCCCGTCTACAATATCGTTGTGTCCTTTGTCTGGCACCCACCATGGTTCTGTCTTACAATCCTCCGGAACTGCTGCCTGTAATGCGACACTTAAACAAATATGCAAAGACAAAGATAATGATGAGCTGATACTGTATCATGTTAAAAAAACAAACAAAACCCGTCATTACAAATGAATAAAAGATAGTACGTACCCATGCTCAAATTTAACTTCCACATCCTTCTTCCCGTGTATAATAAACACCTTACACTTAACTTTCTTAATCCTGTCAATATTAGGGAATATATCCAAGCATGCCAATGCCCTAGATGGAGTTAGTACTCTCATCCCACTTGTAAATGGTGAATGTAATATCAATCCACCGACATTATCACGACGTGATGCCAAGTAACATGACGGGCCACTGCCAACACTTTGTCCATATAAGATAACATTATGTTCATGCTTTGTGACGTTACTAACAACCCATTCATATACCATTTTAACATCTCTATAAGTATTCTTTTCCATTGGTATACCACCAGATTCTCCATATCCTGAATAATCATATACCAGTACGTTGCACTTTAGATTTTTGGCAATTAAACATTGCAGGCCTGCCATGGCGCCAATATCTGTAGCATTTCCATGGGAGTATAGTATAGTCTTGGTTTTGTCAGTAATTTCATTCGATGGTAACTTATATAATAATGCAGCGATATATGTACCCGTGCGTTTCTGTGGACCAATCTTGATGGGATGGATTGTACCGTTAAAGGATGGCAAGTTGCCTAGAATGGATGTATCGGGTATGAAGTTATATGTAACACCACCATTTGTATGATCTTCGGAATCAATTTTAGCACGATGTTTAGCACGTTTACGTAATTTATTGCTCCGTTCGGTCATTGCAACTATTGGATCTTGTGATGCAGCCTCTTGTTGACGTTGTTGTTGTTCTTGACGATTCTGTCTTTGTTGTTTTCTTTTTGCTGCTTCATCTGCTTTGTTCTTCTTATTATTGTTATTGTTCATTTGATGTGACGAAGATGTATCTATTTCAAATGTACCTAGATCACTATCGTCATCATCGTCATCATAATAGTCCTCGTCATCTTTCCCTTCCATCCGTCCAACTGTTTGATTATTGGTATCTTCGTCACCATCTTCTAACACTTCACCATCCTTATTAACCCTCTCAAACTTATACAGTGGCGGATCAGGAGGGAAGAATGTCAACGCACCTGCCACAGATCCCTTTGAAAAACCTGACCGTACCCAAAGATAAAAGAGAGCAGTTATAGCTGGTGGACAACAACAGCTACACATAATTTATCTTATGTTGTTTTGTGCTTACTGAGTAATTATCAGACAGATTTGACTGGCCGAAATGAAGGCTGAATACCTAATCAAATTATGACGCAATCCTAAATTGAACTAGCACACCAATACCCTCCTATATATTATAGATTGCAATAGCACCTACGGAGCACAAACATTGAGTTTTGAGTTTGTTTGTATTTTGTGGGTTGGTATCCTTTAAAAACCTCTCGCCTCTCCGCTCTTCATCTCATCATTTGATTGATTGAGAATTGAGCGAGAGACAACTAACACTAATAGGAGAACAATCATGCCGTGGCAAGCAGCACCCTCCCTAATTATCATCTTCGGTGCATTTAATGTTGCCGCTGGTCTTATTTGGACAGTTGACAGAGCATATTATGGAAAGGTATGTTCTTTGTATTGCATGGAAATTTTGTTTGTTGGTGTTGATTTGCAATTCTATATACCGTGATTACATGTCGGGTATATCGCGCAGTATGTTTACTTGGTAGCTTTTGATTGATTGCTGATTGTTTATATACCTGCAAGAATAAGGGAATTTATATTATGTGCTGATGATAAAAGTACCACCACCTCAACTTATCTCACATTTTATATTGCTTGCAAAACTATCTCCAATACAAACATCAAACAATACAACAAAACAATAACAGAAAGGACGATCTATAGGGCATAATCAATGGAGCTATGCTGTGGAGAAACGCGATGAGCGTATAGAAAATTATCGAGCAGCAGCGAAAAAGGAATGATGTGTTGGTCAAAATTAGACAATAACTGGGAAAATATAATTGTTGGAAGTAACATGGTAGGATTATTGGAGGATTGAGGTGTGTTAAATTAGGTGGGGCTGGGTGTGTATATTTAAGGAGTATACTACGGTAGAGAACTTTATTCGGGAATAAGATTGCAAGAATCTTAAAAACTAGAAAATAAACATAATGTTACATTAAATTCGATTGTGTGGTGCCTTGAATTGTTAATAACAATGTTATGCACTCTCTAATAATTCTACTCTAGATTATGACATTCCAAGATCATGTTAAAGACCAAACCCCAATTGATTTCTTATTAGTTTAGTTGTACACCATATATTTGGGAGTAGAACTAAACTTCTTGTATCCCTTCACAACCTTGTTAACACTGTCCAAAAAGTCCTTCTCGCTAACGCTCTTCCTCCTAGCTCGGATGGCAAACATACCCGCTTCTGTACAAACACTATGCAACTCTGCCCCGGTAGTATTAGGACATAAACGGGCCACCAATTCAAATCGAATATCACGATCACAATTCATACGCTTTGAATGGATCTTGAGAATATGTCCTCGTCCTTCCAAGTCTGGTAAGCCGAATTCAACCTTACGATCTAAACGTCCAGGACGTAGTAATGCAGGATCCAGTGTATCAGGCCTATTCGTTGCCATCAAAACTTTAATATTTCCACGGGCATC
>Ga0214478_100233_pt1 | contig 32649 bp, 26 predicted proteins | sample M1_20Mar14CPVII9_2_FD_178001 | JGI IMG/M metagenome (GOLD analysis project Ga0214478, IMG submission 178001) | Marine eukaryotic communities from Monterey Bay, California, United States - M1_20Mar14CPVII9sort6BwellD7 | ecosystem: Environmental > Aquatic > Marine > Unclassified | place: USA... | reverse complement strand
ATAGAGAGATCTAACTCACCAATATTGATGTGACTAAGCACATTAAATTAATAACGTAGGGGATGACAACTAGTTGCGCACCGAGCCATAGGGCTGCAATGGACGTGTAGGCGAGTATTACTAGTGGATTTTTAGATTCCATTGTATTGATGTGTGGTATAGCTGCCAAGTTGATTGTGATTGCGTACGCCTTACTTAGTTGTGTAGTGGAGGATTGAAAATTTGGCTCGCGTTGACTCGCCATTATCTTTTTTATGAGAGTTTGATGTAAATTTGTTTTGATGTTATGTTGCCAACTCATCGCCCGTCGTCTGTCGACTGTCAATAGATGTTGAACTCAAACGGAGGATAAGTAAATAACAATGTCAAATTCTGCTAGTATGAACATAAAGAAAGAGGTTCATCATCATATATCGGCGATGGAGCCAGATCAAACGTCTACCGAAGATATAAAACATGACAAAAGAAGATATTCTTTGAATGATAAACACGGTGCATCATTTCGTAATATAGGATTTTGCAGGTGGGGTAAAGACTGGTTACCAATAATACAACTTGGTCCTATGGATGTTGAACCGGGTTCTGTTAGGGATATGTGGTATGATATGTATCATGCTGTAAGTTATTTGTATTTTGTGCACATAGTGTGTATTCATGTTTATATTTGCAATCTCAACTTATGTATATACCATTGCATTATGTGTTCATGTTTATTGTAATCTCATACTTTTATATCATATTCATATGTTACAGAGTAAGAAAAGTGGTCGTGCAATGAAACGACTTGTATACTGGTATGGCACCCCTTTAGGGCAAAATGCATATAGTTTCGTTAATGCCAACCAGTTGATCAGTTATGAAGAGGGTATAAACAGAGGATACAACTCACTAACCAAGTTAATGAACAAAATTGCAAAGGGACAACATCTTAGCAAGAAGGAAGAAACACTTAGACGTGGTTTGAAAGAGATTGAAGTAGATTCCACCAAACTTGCCAAAGCAGATCGTATTAAATGGATGCAGCATATTGAGAAAGAGTCGGATATCAAAGTGGAGAATGTTGAATCTTCAAAGAGAAAGTATACGACAGCAACACCAGATGAGGTAGTAAGCTCCAATAGTATGAGTGTTGGTAGTGTTAGTAAAAAGAGAAAGTATACGGCAGCAACGCCAGATGAAGTAGTAAGCTCCAAAGGTGCTGTTAGTATTGATAAATACAACAATACATCTAAGAAGAAAGTCAAGAAAGAGCCGAAGCTTGTATCACCAGCAAATCTGCAGATATCAAGCAAAATGAAGCCTACATCATCAGAGTGCTTCTTAGTTGTACAAGAACTTGGTAAGCTGCATCCAGATATCATTCAGATGAATGAGGAAAGGCGTGCCAACTTTGCTCTACAAAGTAAGATCTCCTCAATGAAATACAACCCAAAGAAGACACCAATCACAGATGCTATAATCTCTACAATGCTTAGTCAGAATACAACAGCTGCCAATCAGAATAGGGCATTCGCCTCGCTTAAGAAAACCTTTCCAACATGGGAGCAAGTAGCCAATGAAAAGAGTACTACTCGTATTGAAGAGTCAATCAGAGTAGCTGGCCTTGCACAAATTAGAGCCGAAAGGATGCTAGCCATGCTACAGACAATCCAAGAAGAGAAGGGAAGTGCACATTTCGAGTACCTCCACAACAATGATTCGAATGATATAGTGAAAGAACTATCAAGATTCAAGGGTATGGGACCGAAGACGATATCATGTGTTCTTTTGTTTGCTCTGGGCAAAGCAGACTTTCCAGTTGACACTCATGTTCTCCGAATTGCAAAGATGATGAATTGGATTCCGCAATCGTTTTCGAGAGAGGCGGCGTATGAATATCTTAATGAAATCGTTCCTGACGAGTTTAAGCTGGACTTGCATTGTTTGCTAGTGACACATGGTAAAATGTGTGTCAAATGTGCAGCCAGAGGTAAACCTCAATTTCCCCCCAAAGAAGCTTGGGTATGTCCAATGGCGAGTATTAAGAGCGGTAAATTGGTTACATCATCTGAAGTATGTAAAACACATAGTCCTCACGGTGTTAAGATGGAACCTGGTCCTGTCAAGTCGGAAATGCCATCTCCGGTATCAAGCAGTGCAGCAGTCCTTAAGAAAGATGTGTAGAGCTTTATATGTACATATGTGGTAGCTGATATCTTAGGGGGGGGGGGTAGTATGTATCCTAAAGATTCTAAATGAGTTAAGTATTACCAGTGTTTGATATTCCTAATAGATAAATGAAGTCCGCAATGTCTTAGCGGTACTTCTCATATCAGCCGTCTTTAAAATAGTACTGTCTTCTGGATCGTCAGAATGTCGTCGAGAACCTGCTGCTTTCCTGCGCGCACAATACTCCTCCTCCTTACCATCAACTATTACTTTATAATTTCCAGACTCATAATCATTATCAAGCTCAGAGAGTATCCAATCAATGTCTCCGAATACCATCGGGTGCTCTATCCTAATTGTGGTGCTCATCAAGTTACGCAATGAGCTTAGTCTTGAACCAGCACTCATTTGATCAATACTCTTCTCTAGTGAGCCTCTTGCAAGTTTGATACTCTTTTGCACTAACTTGTCCTTGTTTATCTCATCATCATTTGCTAATTTTGATAGCTCAAGACACAACTCAGCCATGATAGAGTGGGGCGACCAAAATGTGACCGCGCTATCCAGAAACTCAGTTGACACGCCATTCATGTCCTCGGCAGACCATTCAATGATTTCATTCAAGTTGGGAGTATTTGATCCATGAATGTTGATATCTAATAGATACATGATTGGTTTGAAAATAACAAGGCAGGGAGTCTTCCCGTCATCTCCAAAGTAAAGAGCAAAGTTTTTACATACATGTTCCTCGAAGAGATCTCTAGCCTCTTTATATTGACCATCTTCTTTCATCACCTTAACCAAAGGTAGAATGAGCATCGCCATGTTATGAACATTCCTGGGATCGCTCTTTGGTAGAATCTTTTCAAGTAAAAAGTGCACTAGACGTTCCGCCTCATCATCATTCCCTAGATGTCGATTCCAGATGATTGAGGCAGATAACGCTTGAGCAGCTCGATCAGACCCGTATGACTTGCAGATACCTTCATGATGAACATTGGCATCGTAGACAGAATCAATGAGTGCTGATGCAAAAAGGGCAGTCTTATAATTCCCAAGTCTTGAGTTAACTTCCCCCTTCATTGCCAGGGCTCTTAGGAAATGTATGTCATCTCCATTGAGCTTTGCTACCTTGACAAACTTATCAACGAGAACAGTTTCATCGATATCCACCTTACCAGTTTTGATTTGTAAGAATAGCCCAGAGAAAATAGGACTGTGAAGATGATTGATAATGAGTAAGTGTAATTGAACCAATATCATATCAACATCATCACACTTACAATACAATGGAATGATCGTCAAGGATAGCAGCGGAAGGACACTTCTCATAAATTTCAAGTGCGTCCGAGTATACTCTGTCAGGAGAAGCTGCTGCAGCAATCAGTTCCGCACATTGAGAGGATGCAACAACCTTACCCTTGGCTGAGAACAGCTTGAGTATAGATGCAAGGTCAACATGAGTAAAGGTCTTCATCTCAGTCTCAGAGAATCCCCCAACAAGACTTATCCCTTGTTTTCTCGGTTCAAACTTAAACAGATTGATAGCATCGTCGTATATCTTGACACACTTATCAAACATACCATAGTCTTCATACACCTTCCCTATCTGCAGAGCAGCGTTTGCAGATTTCTCACACTCCTCAGAATCAATACCTTCAAGATGCTGTTTCTTCTCGACTCTTAACATTGTCTTGTTATCCTTCTCCTTTTCATTTTTGAATGTTAAAAGAAGCTTCTGTGCAACTACAAGCCAGACGGTTCCGATTGTGAATGAATTGACGATACTGCTCTGTAAATATGCCTTTGTTTCCAGGCTAACACTCATGTAAATTGAAGGGCAAGCGATTAAGGCAGATCCAATAAGAATTGCAATTGATTGAAGTACCGAGGTTCCATACATTTTGAGCAGAGGCAGTCCCCCATTGTATAATGAAAGAATTACCAGCATGATAAGGGGGATAATTGCAAATACAACTCCTACCCATCTCATAACTTCTCCCCCAGTTGACGTTTCATAACACTCGGGTTCTTCATCTAACTCCGATCGAAGACTTGGAATACAAAGTTTGCATATTTGTACAACCAATTGGGGTATTGTAAGTATAATTGTAAGTAGTGTAAGCTGAAGGATTGTAACCTCTTGCTGTAGAGATGTCGAACTTCGACGGCTAACTACTGTTGATCTTCTTAACTTCTTATCAAAGATCTTCACAAGAAGGGTTAACCAATTCATGAGATATTGTTTAACAATCCTTCGACGTTTAGATGAACTATCATCACGCCTAATACCTAACGCCGGTGTCATAAGAGTATTCAGTCTCCATGATCTAGCAACGAGTATATTGCCCATACTTGTAAGCGGAAGTAGTATAAATAAATCCAATATCATACATGATGTATCATTAAATGGGATGAAAAGTATACATGATCCTGTTGTGAATGTTGATATTGCAACATAGACTAATAGTACATGTGGTTGGTGTAGACGAAGTGTAGATGTGTTCCGATGTTTATATACCAAAACCATGAGAAGCAATTGTAGGAGAATGATAAAACCTAATACACAGCCAAGGAAGATCGTAAAGTCTGTGCTGATACTCATCGTCATCATAATATCGTTTGTTAATACTGATACTACAGCTTGATACCACAAGTAACTAATGATTGTGTGTAGTACTGAAGTGATTTAATGATTTATGGAAGTGTTGATGTATCGCATCACCTCTACGCCAGTAATTGATGATACATCTATTGGCTGAATTGAAGAGAGCAGAATCAAAAATCTTTCTAAGCAATCATGATTACTTCTTGCGCATGTGTCGCAAGAACCGGTTCTCGCTCAAGTGTCACATGAGTAGTTCTGTGCAGGCAATTATATAGTGTATAGGTTACAAAGAGTACAACTACTTTAGAGCAGGGCGGCATACGTTTTGAATACCATCAAACTGACACTGACAATCACAACCTGATACAGGACAAGATGTGTGCTTCTCAAACCAACCACGGAGGTGATGGGCATGTCCTCCACTATAACAGAGACAAAAACAACAAGAGTGTTCATGTGTCAGTGCAAATGATAAGCAATGGCAATACTAAACATGTACAAGAAATAACTTACTGTTTGCATCTCATGCACCAAGAGAAGAAACTCTCAAATGGCAAGCTTGCCAGCCCTGACAAATCCTCGATGCCTTGAATGTTTCCAGATCCTCCTGACATACCATTCCTTGGATACTGCTGATTACGCTCTCGTTGTAACTCCATATATCTTTTGACACAAAAGATTCATATGTGAGTGAGTCAATAGATGAAAGGATTAAAATGCCACAGCACACCCATATAATACTCACGGATTCAATGCTCCCAACGATAGCAGACAAATTGAGCATCTCGGCAGTGGCTTCTTACACTGTGGACAGCATGTCAGTACAGGTTTCTGTCTACTTAGCCATGAATTTGCAATGCCCTCTTGTCTTCTTAGCTTTGATAATGGAAGAGATGCATTACAGTAGTTGCATCTAGCCCATAATTGAGGTGGAAAGTTGTTGGCTTGAGATGACTTCAATTGTTGCTTTTTGATAGATGGGGACTGTCTTCCTCCACTACCCCCGATTTGCTTAATCCGACGCAAATGATCAAATCTGCCAACATCGAATGCCGCTCTTGACATAAACATTTGTAAGCCATTAAGGAAAAGGCGATATGATTCAAGCCATTCAGAGCACATTTTTCTCTCGGACGTCCATCTAGCAGGCAGAATCACACGGCTAGAAAAGAAGAAGTTTATATGTCAGGAAAAGGTAGAGGAATAAAAACAGACAAACACAGGCACTCACCAACTTATCAAAGCAGCTGATTGTACGTCTGAGGTTTTATCTGTATACGACTGTATCAATTCAATACCTTGCTCATTCAAGCCAGTGATTAGCAAGCCCTCGAGATTACCATGCTTTATACATTTGCTCAGTGATGATTCGAGAAATGACTTCAGACTTGCTCGAGGTAGAAATCGGCAGGCAACTGCAACTCGATCAGCAAGGCAAAGACCTTCATCGTTTATAGTCTTGTCGAAACCATCATCACTACCGATACTTTGCAGGAAGATTAGAATTGCTCGGAGATAGGATACTTGCAACGAGTTGTTATTTGCGGTGATATCAGATCGGCGTAATAGATTGTCACATGCATTACTCCATAGAGGTGTTGTTTTCTTCTTTCCATCACTGCTTGCTGTGACGTTGAATCCGGAAACACACATGGCTATGAGACTAAGTGTTTCAGAATAACTCTGTAAGTCTTTGTCTTGAACTTCTCCCTTTTCAGAAGACCCTTCTTCAACTAACTTTCTGACATCCTCTGCCCCACGTTGTAGGGCCGAGACACAGGCAGATAGATCCCCATGAAACACAGCAAGTGCTGCAGATCGTTCAAATTCTCCACGAGCCTCGCATTCATCAAGCAAGTCTTTTACGACACCGTACTTCTTTCTCCATCCACATGCATTAATTGCAGACCTGAGATAGACAAATTCAAGAAAGAAAACAGATTAGAATGTTGTTTCAATCCAGGTAATACAAACATAAAATGCACAGATCATCTTACCTTCTCATAGGACTATCAAATACATCACAATGAAGAGTCTCAGATACGCTCTTGGTATCCATCCTCGTATTGTTCACGTCTTGTACATCACGGCTAGTCATTCTCAGTAGATTTAAAACTCCAGAATCTATTAAGCCAGTGCCAGGCCATTCAGTATTCTCCACCTCATCGTTATCACGCTGGTCAAAACATAGGTTTTCAACAGAATCAATCCAACGCCAGCATTGTAATAGTTGATTAATGTTGGATATGGTCTGGTTGAATTCATTTGATTTTGATGCATTCTTCTTATTCTGACTCAACTGCAAATGTTCTTGCGCCAAGATCTGTTCCTTCTCTTGTTCTAATAGTTGTCTTATATCATTCTTTGAATCAGCGGAGTGTTGAGAAGAATGAAAGCACTGAGACCGACGCATAATTCTAGCTGATATGTCCTCATTTATAATCGATTGACCATCCATTGCCGACGGCCCTTTATCTTTCGGTCCAATCCACACTGTGCTACCAAGAGCAGATGCTATTCTCCCATCGCGTTTGGATATCGCTAATGGTGCCGTATAAGATTCAGGAATGACTTGTATTTGACCTTGATTTGTCACGGCCAACGTTCGATGGGGATAAAAGTCAAGAGAGCTTGGTCTTGTTGATTGTGTTTCCTGAGGTTGATATGCCAAACACTGAATGGATAATAAGTCATCTTCTTCATCAGTACTGATGCCATCTAAATATGACACACCCACCGGAAGCGAACGAGAACCAGGACTACGTGTATCATAACTCCTAATCGAACAACCAATGGCAACCGATAGCACTCCGGGGCGTGTCCAATTAATTGACGATACTGATTCATTATTTGGTGTAATCTCAGTCAAGGTTGATTCCATCATTCTAGCATCCCAAATCTTCACGGGCTCACCAACATTAATACCAAAGGTTGCAAATGTACTCTTTGTTGGACATGTCAAATCGGGGACAATGCCAGAAACAGCATCAGTATGGGCAAAGACTGAAGTCGGCGGAGCATTCGTACCTGATACTCTCATATCATATAGTTGAACATTCCGTTTTGTACATCCAACCGCTAATACTTGTCCTAAATCAGAGAGCCATGAGAGAGATTGCACACCAGTGTTGTGTGCATATCTATGAATTGGACTCTTGACTGGAACAGCTGCAGCACCAGTGGATTTGCCTACACCTCCCGCAGATGTTCCCTTCCTGCTAGTCAGACTTGGACTTAACATACCAGCCCCACTGGACACGGATGATGACTGGCCTTCAATATCCCAAACTAAACAACCAAAGTCTAAATCTCCGCCTACTGCTCCACCTCGAACTCCTCCAGAACTTAACGAGGATCCACTAACTCCCGAAGTAGCAAGTCCCAGTGCTTGAGATGCCAATGTTCTACTCTGTGATAGTTTAGGTGCGTTGGTAGTGAAACTAATGCTTTGGCTAGTACTCATATCATTTCCACCAACCAATCCAATAGCGACCAAGTTACTATTATAAGGACGCCATGCTACAGATGTTGCAGGACGTTGCTGTCTTGGTGCATAGATTGATACTGTTGATGATGGATCAACATCACTACTATTTTCATTGGATGAGTAAAGATTGGATATGGAGTGTATGCATAAAGCACCACTTGTTAATCCAGTAGCACATCGTACTGTAGTATTACTATCACTAACACTACTGGAAGATGGACAAAAGTCTAAACAAGTAGACGCAACACTACTGCCCAAACCAGGTAATCCTTTTGATACTAGTACAGTTTCATGTTGAAATAAAGATGATGACTGTTTTGTTTGGGTACTTTTAAGTTCATCTTCATTACTTTGTTGATACAATGAGCATTTCAAACGTCGTATTTCCAATAATGATGGACCATACTTGAGACGAGATGCAGTAGAATCAGCAACATCACCATCTTCACTTAAACTGCTACTATTACTAACCCCAATTGAAGAACAATTAACTGCACCATACAAATTTGAATATGGACTGTGAGGTACAAATGCAATTCTTGCAGGTAATTGCTGCTTCTTTCTACCTATATCATTAGTGTTTGATCCCGGAGTTTGACGACGTGTGCCGGGCTTTTTATATAGGGTTGCATATCTTAAAAACAAATATATAAGTACATGTTAAGTATAAAGTAGGTATATATAAAGAAAGAACATTGCAAGTAGGATATCAATATCAAGATTCACATCAGATTATGTGCACATCAATACCAAATTCACAAACTTACCTCTCCTCTTCAGATTGTGCGCTCACATTGGAGTATATACTTGAATTTCGTTGATTAGATGATGGATTAGTTGGTGGATAAGGATTCATGGTGAAAGAAACAAGTATAGCCAATAGCCGGAGCGAGCCGCATAGATTTTGCTGATAATTTCAAAGATTTCATGTTGAAAACTTCTTAAGAGGTATTTAATACTCTCATAGTTTTTAGTATTGAGTCTGAAGTGATGTTGATAGTTGAACTCATAATATAGGATGGGAAATCGATCAAGCACGGCGGCACCTGCACCTCAAGAGGGACAGCAGGAGGAGGATGGCTCGGGGTTGTATCTTAGTAAGGATCTTCAAGGTAAGTTTGTTTTATTGTGATTGCAATGTTGGTATGAGTTGCAAAGTTTGTTTGTGTGGTTAATGCCTTGCTCTGTTATTATGTCGTGGCTTATTGCAAATGATATATATGTTTATGGTTTATTAAAAATGTGATACGATATGAGATTGCTGGTGGTAATTTCTTCGGTGCATCACTTGCAAACTCTTATCTAATATAATGAACAAATTGTGCTTCGGTGCATCACTCACACATATTATTATGTCTTTATCTTATATAATCCTATGACATAATACTATATCAATAATTATAACAACAGCCAAAATAAACGAAAGCTTCGAATCACAAATATTACAAAACGAATGGTCAAAGTATCGAACATTACACCTCCAAAGACATCAACAACGCGAATATGAGGCATCAGAAAGAGCCGCAGAGGTGCAACAAAAGATTGATGAATTTACAGCTCAAGCTAAGAAAGTTCATGATCAGTTAGACGATATGATAGATAATGCCAAAAGTAAATTGGTTGATTTGGAGGTAGAAGTTGGACATGATGTTGATCGGTTGAGTAAGAAATTTGAGGGTGAAATATTAGACAAAACACCGGAAGGACAGTGTTTAGATGTTAGAGCAGAATTAACACATTGTTATAATACATTGAAAGATAGCGGGGAGTGCCAAGTATTTGCACAAAAACTTGATAAGTGTGTTACAAAGGCATTGGATACATCAACTTAATGAAAGGATACTTATATTGATTTAGTTGATTACATCAACTTAATGAAAGGATACTTATATTGATTTAGTTGATTGTATAGTATCAGTTATAATCTTATCTCTTTAATCTCTGCCCTGTATAAACCTATTACTCACTCTTATCATATCCTTTTGCAAAAGTACCATCCACTCCCATCTTATCCTTTTTGCAATAGTACTGAACCCTCCATTTAAACCACCCCAATTAATATAAAATGTCAACTACCAAACAAGTTAAGCTTTCTTACTACCTTTGAATAGTACGGCTATCAATGAGCTCTTGAACATGCGAGCTATTATTTCTAAATATTTCCGCAAATATATCCATGTTGTCCTTCACAAACGTTACCTGGTCGTCTTCCAAGTCGCCAGGCCATGATGTCACCCAGTCAGGATGTGTAAAAGCATCATATAATGACACCAGTTTCAAATTTCTGTAGTGACAATTCCTTACGCAGCCGTCGAGAAATCGAGTAGTAGTTTCTGGTACTTGACCTAGAGCCATTCTTCCCGTTAGCCACTTCAATCGAATTGTTTGGATCTTCATTGCCTTTTCACCGAATGTAACCTCCCTAAGAAACACCCTCTCTGGATTACGAGTTAGTGTAAACTTCATTGGCAATTGTCTCATGGGCTGAAGTAGTAGTAATTCCACACTTTCATCATGCAGTGCACATGCATAATTATCAAGAACTATCCTCCTTATGTCATCTTCAAGAGGCATAACCATATAATTTATATCAACTATTATGGCAGTTTGATACGGCCTAACTTCAATTCCATCAATAAGCTGATCTGCCATAAAACCGATTGCAGAACCAACATCATATTTATCTTTTTCATGTACATTAAGACTGATAAACTCCAATTTTAGAGGGTGAACCTTGGCAACATTCTCAGAATACATAAATCCAATGTCCTCGTCAGGGTCGAATATGGTTTTGATCTTTACATCATGCTGCTTAAATTTCTCAGCACGACGTTGACTAGCAACTTCATCATTGCATAGCTCCTTATGGGCACGACGATGAGCTTTTTGGCAAGATTTATTGCAGTATGCAACTAATTTACAAGCCGAACACCGCTTGAGATTATCTGATTGCAATCCACAGTTTGCACATCTCGTAGTATCGAATTCCTCTTCGACCGAGATCATAGTATATCGTTAAATACTGTTATGTATTACTTAATTAGGCATATAACATGTAAACTCCTCGCCGGATTATACACCCCTCTTACACAAATCTATCAGTCAAAACTTATGATAACTATTATCAAACGACAACTAACTGTCAGTTGTTGAATGAGTGAGGTGCACCATTGCGGTATCCTATCATTTATCTCTTTGTTATCAAACATCCCACTAATTTAGTATTATTATACCATCACCAATATTATATGGTATGCAATTAGAATTGGTAGCACACTATTACAGTTATGTAGTAGTTTACTCTTTGATTGGTGGTGGGTCTGTAGAAAGTATCTTTTCTCGTGTGGTATCTTTTCTCGGTGGGTATCCTTGACTTTTTCTAGTTGAGGTTTTGGAGGGTCGGTTGTATTGGCTCTATTGTAGTGATTGACTGTGTACTTTACTGCCGCAACACCAGACTGTACCATTAATATAGTATAGTGTGTATTGTAAGGTGAAGTAGGTAGGTCAGAATTTTGAATGACACTACTTCTAGGCTCAACTTGGCAATAAGCCCTATATCTCTAGAGTATTAATACAACTGTTCGAGACAGAGAAGAGTTATTTTATTGACTGGGGAAGGCAACAAGATTTATATCAAAGCAGTGGTGTTATTGCAACAACTTAAAACAACATATAAATTATGAATAATTACAACCGCCTCGTTGAAGTACTTTCAACTGACGAGGTTGAAACAATTAATAAACAATGGTCAACTGCCCCACCCCTTCGTATTGCAACAGTATGCAGTGGTACTGATGCTCCTATATTAGCATTAGAACAATTATTATCAGTGTTAAATAATGATAAAGATGAAAAGATACAAATGAAACATATATTCAGTTGTGAGAATAGTAAATTCAAACGGGACTTTATAGAACAAACTACCAACCCTAGGCTGATTTTCAATGATGTTGTCGAATTAGAAACCGGAAAAGGTACATGCCACGATGGAAAGGTTAGGACTGTACCTGATGATTTCAATGTGTTGATTGCTGGAACTGAGTGTGTTGATTTTAGTTCATTAAGTACATCTCCCAAGACTTTAAAAGGTGGAGGACGTTCAGATATTACATTCTGGGCGACACACAAGCTGGCAAAGAGATATCAACCATCCATTGTAGTATTAGAGAATGTAGCCAAGTGCCCAATGAATGAAATGGCCAAGGCCTTTGAAGATATAGGTTATGTTGCAACGTTTCGTAAGGTTTGTACGTCAGAATATTTGTTACCTCAGTCACGGTCTAGGATATACTTTGTATTTGTTCATAAAGATAGTGCACAGTATAAAGAAGAGTGTACTAAAGATGATTGGGTGAGTAAGATGGAAGCGCTAGGGCCGAATAGACAAACAAATAAAAAGATTAGCTGGACTGATATCCTTAGTGATAAAGAACCCTCAAGTAAGAAGAGCAAGAAGAAGGGTGGTAGAGGCAAATCACTATCCGAGAGCTTGAGTAGCAAGTGGTTAGCAGAGATTGTTGCAATTGAAAAGAAGGAAGGGATCACGCCGTACGATGAAGACGGTGGAAGGCCATATAGTGATACAACAAAGAATGTTGAAGTGTTAGCTCATTTACCAGACCGAGCAAAAATGAGATTAGATGTTCAGTTCAAGAGAGCTGTCAATGCTGGTGTCGACCCATTGAAAGTACCACTGATTTGGAATCCAGCACAACAACTACGATTTACCGACTCCGGAGTAGATAGTAATGGGAAGCCAAAAACATCAATAGCACCTTGTGTAACGCCAGGTCATGAATGGATAGTGAGTAGTCTGAAGCGTCCTTTATCAGGAGAGGAAGCATTGGCATTACAAGGCATCACTGTATCAAAGAAGGCCTTGAAGCAATTTGAATGTAGACAGCTTCGGGATCTTGCGGGTAATGCAATGAGCACAACAGTTGTTGCTGCCGTGTTTCTATCAATCTTTACTACTGTCGAACTGATTGATAATGGAAAGAAACGATCTGTATCCGATGATAGTAGTACTGAAGAACAGGCATCAAAGAAACAGAAAGCAAACTAATCTGTGTGGTTGTTGGGGAAAGAGATTCAGTGTGATTTATTCATATCTTGCTATGCTCTTAAAATGCTAAGATAAGAATGGAAGTATAGGATGTACCATACCTCACAAAGCCTTGATGCTTGTCTTGGAAGCTACTTTTTGTTATAATATTCATACTATATGTTACATTTGGATCTATACTATTCTACAGTCACCGCTCTCCTTTATTATTCATCTAATGCGTCAGTGAACAAATGTACCAACTCCTCTATACCAACCGGCTGTCTTGGTGACAACTTGGTCACTCTATGTTGTGGTAATGTCCCTCTTGCTAATGATTCTATATCACTTTCGTCATAACCTAACGAGCGTATACCTATCGGTATCTTGAGCAGATGCATTAACTCTAAAAGCTCATTAGCCAGTGCATCTCCTGGTTGATCTCTGATTGCCTTCTCTGATGGTATGGATGTAGAAGATGAGTCTTCGGCTTGTCGTTGTATTCGTGCATTTGCCATTATCATTGCACACTCAACATGTCGATCTTGAGAGTACTTCTCTGCTATCGAATCTTTGATTGCACCCGGCTGCCCAGTATATCGAAAGACAGCAGGTGCATTTAAACTAACTGAAAGCCCATGCGCAACCAGCCCATGCTCATCATTCTCATTCTTACTACCTTGCTTTGGATATCCTTCCGTCCAATATCCATCCTTGACTTGAGATGCTACTGCATATGACATCCCGTGACATAGATGCACTCCTGCATTACCGAAGCCTAGTCCTGCACTGCTTGATGCTAGACACATCTTGGATCGTGCTTCTACATCTCCACTTGGATCATTAACCATTCGAGGCAAGTACTGTACACATTCCTTTAGTGCATGAATTGACCATATATCTGAAATTGGATTGCTACCTTGATAGGCAGGTCGTTTGATAGGACTATCCGCTCGTCCGTCAGGTCGTAATGTATATGGTATAGCTGTATAACTCTCTAATGCATGGCATAGTACGTCCATACCGGAATATCTAGCGACTGATTGTGGTATAGACTTGACATTATCTGGATCAACAATTCCTAATGTTGGCTTTAACAATCTTGAAGCTATACCTGTTTTAGATTTTGTAGGTATATCATCAAAGATTGCCACACCTGTCGTTTCACTTCCGGTTCCAGCTGTGGTCGGTATTGCAATTAAAGGTAGTAGGGGGCCAGGAACAGGTGATCCCTTACCAAGAGGCGGATTGACATAATCATAGAAATCCGAAGGCGGGTGACAAGTGTAAAGGTTTGCAGCTTTTGCTATGTCAATTGTACTTCCACCGCCCAATGCAATAACAGCATCATACTTTCCATGTTCTAATGTTTGATTTGTCATGTATTGTATTGCATGTTGAAAACTAACATTGTTTGGCTCTACTCGAATCTCATCATATACATCTACTTGAGGCTTGCAATGTTTTTCAATTGATTCCATAACTGTTGTAAATGGATCCATGTTACGTATATGTGGATCAACAAAGAGTAGTATACGATTAGCATTCATATATGCTAAATCATAACCAATCTCAGATGTTGAGGATATACCATATCTAATGTTTGATGATGCCAATTCACATATTGGATCGGGCTGATTCAATATTGTTTGTGTTGATGAGAAGAAGTGACGCCTAGAAGAATCTACAGAAGAAGAAAGTACTATTCTTCTTTGTTGTCGATAACCTCCTCTAGTAGTAGTAGAAGCAGATGAAGTCAAACGAGACAATCGAATGAATCTATTGCAACCACATGACGACAGAGAGAGCACCATTTTATTTCTGTGTACTCTGTTCTAAAACCGAAAATCTATTCTCTTGTTATCGAAGTAGCTGAAATCGATGTAGCATATAATGTACTACTTAGATTTGTATAATGTGTAGTAGTACTTTGACAGGTTAGTGTTGTAGTTGCATCAATATCTCTTGTGTCTAATCTTTCTGTTCTTGTATTGATATGTTGCATAATTATTTCAATTTTGATATGTGTGAGTTTGAGAAATGCCGTAGGGGATTTATATATCTTAACTTCTCTACTGTTTATATTGCTGTAGTACTATTCTCTTGATACTGATACTTCTGCTGAAATGAACGAGAGATATGGTGGTGCTATAATACTTCAACTACAGGGGCTAGTGTGAGAAGGAGAGAAATTATGAGCATATCATTTGCTCTCTTTTCGAGAGACCGCCTATCCACAACATAAAACACTGCAACACAATAGACCATATATCACTTGCTTACCTTCTATTTGCAATAATTATGGCTAATATCCGAACACCATACATAACATCAACATCACCCAAGCAGCAGCTGTCTTGGGTTGTTCTGTTGATTGACTATTGACTTGGTGTCAAAATCAATTTTCTCCTCGAAAATGCAAAATGTCACAGCAAAGATATACGGCATTTTGTTTATGTGATGGTTGATGACGGTTGGAGTAGATGAAACACATCAAAGCGGCGGCAAAAGATAACTCTCTTGTTATTAATATATTGTGAACATGCCAAGCAACCGAGCAATTGGGACAAACTTAATACTCTCATCTTGCCTTGCGGCATTGTCATATCTGTAAGTATTTATATATCAATTTTGCACATGATGTGTATCTATCTTGTGAATCTTAGTTACCCCTCTATCGCTACATCATAGCCCATTTGAATTGATTGCAAAGATAACATTGATTGTTTGCTTATTACTATTCATACTAGATCCATATCCTTGCTCTAGAATAGTATCATTTTGTGTTGTGGGGAGTGTATTGATCATTAATCGAGTACGACAAAAGTTTACTGTGCAGGAGGTAGAACATCAAGAAGATAAAGATACAGACAAGTCAGAGTGATAGTATACACAAGATACATACTCTATATGAGTAGAATCAAGGCTGTGTTAATTGACATATCGGGAACGATATTAGTAGGAAAAGAGGTACCCGGAGCAATCAAAGCTCTTCAAAGATTGCAACAACAACAAAATCTCAAGATTTTATTCCTGACAAACTCGTCAACGTCACCTGCAGCTCTATTGCAGCAATTACGAAGTGCAGGCTTTTACGAATCAGCTATAACAAATATAAACTCAATAATGACTAGTGTTTCAGCTACAAAAAAAATATCTTATACAAAACAAACTGCGTCCATATTGCTGGAAGATGCATTGATAGAAAGCGATTTTGCAGAAGTAGATATGAATGATCCGAATTGTGTAGTAGTTGGATTGGCACCAAATAAACTCAACTATCAAAGATTGAATGAAGCATATCGATTATTGGCAAAGTTGAAGAGCTCGTCAAATGACACGACTATTGATTGCAGTATCCAAAGCAAGTCACATCTTGGATGCAGATCGTGAGCTATCACTTGGTCCAGGACGCTTTGTATCTTTACTTGAACAAAGCGTTGATTTAACTGCACATGTTATAGGCAAGCCGTCAGCATACTTTTATCGCGAAGCATTATCAGTATTGGGTATTGATGACCAGTCTCCTGTAGCTGTGATAGGTGATGATGTCGTAGGAGATATAAAGGGAGCTCTAGATTCAGGCTTTGGACATGCTATCCTTGTCAAAACCGGAAAGTATATTACAGGGGATGAGAATGGTAGTAAGTCTGAAGGTTTCTTGCCAACTGTAACAGTTGATTCAATTGTGGAAGCTGTAGATTATATCTGCTCTAATTGTTAGAATATTATCGATTTCTTCCATGAGACTCTCTCTCCGATTGCGTATAATAATCTTCTATGAGATTCTCTCCTATTAGTTTCCAATATCATTCCAAGTAAGAGATGCCCTATTCATGTACTTTTTATATATATCCGCTTCCGACTCGAGACCTTTCTTCTTTTTCAAGGCCACGACACTTCTAGCATAACCGATCACATCGTAGTATTCTAAGACAGTGCCATACGTCCTAATTCGTACGAAAAAGTCATGCATGAGAAGAATCGAATCATCATGCAAGTATGGAAGAAGCTTCAAAGCACACTGCACTCTGAATCGACCATCTACGAGCGCAACGTCAAACATGCTAACACCAGTCTCATTAAACGATCGACTCAACGAATTGACATAAATATCCATTGCTGATTCAACATCTTCATCTTTGGTAGCCGCTGGTATCTTCCCAAGTTGTCTCAGTTCCAACTTTGTTCCATCTGCACCTACTATCTCAGGACAGTAGAAGAATAATCGATTCTCCTTTTCACTCATGCATTTAACTCTCGGTTCTTCTCCTACTTGCTTGCACCTGGAAGATGAACGTTTCACAGTTTATGAAAATGAAGAGAGATGACAGTAACTTCTGTTAGTGTATACGGCTTGAAAAGACAAAATAATGATAACCAAATGGAGCACTCAAATCACAAACACTTCACATTGAACACATGAATTCATATGATAAAAGATACTAACACGGACTTTCCAGGGAGGGTAGCCATCAATTGCGACGACTTTACCACTTGCAAGTAATGGATAGAAAGATGTCGATGTACCACACCCCCACTCGAGATATGTCTCAGGCTTTCGATTAGCCATGAGCTTTGTTATGAATTCAAACTCTTCGGGAAACATCATTGGCTGATTGTTTTGCGATGGTACTTCCTCACAAGGATATCCACTACTTCCAAGCACAGATTGACGTCGTTCACGAGCACGAGCTGCTGCCCAGGATATCAATTTCACAGTTTCATTGTTTCGTTTTACATATATATCATTATTCTGTATTGGCCAATATATATCATCTTTAACAGTGAGTGAATGATTAAGGCATGTTGGTGCCGGGTATGATAGATTATATGGCTTGGTACACATTTCTGGTACATATCGGCATTTCTCTGCACAAAAATTTATACTGTCAAGAGGTTCTGGTGGATGCAGTGGTGATATTTGATCATTAACAACTGCTTGATCATTCATTTCCTCATCTAAATGGTGTACTTCAATCAAGTCTTTACTACTCATAAGATGTGTTAGTTGCCAACACATTAGTAATGTTATGATACACAACATGAATTTTATAATTGATCTACTTGTCGCCCATGATGATGACAACGACGACGAACGTCGAGGAGATTTAGTAACTGGTGATGATCGGGGGCTAATCAGTATTATCCTACCGTCATTATTTGTCCTTAGTTGCAATACAGGCGATGACTGAGACATATTGGATTGATATAATATGTTGGATGATTTTTATAGTTGTTAAGAGGTTACTTTGCACCTATCTTGTATTGATAATATACTATTAAAGATGTATATTATATTATATCTGATATACAATCCAGTAGATAGAAGAGTTAACAATTTTTGTTGTTGTGGAGAAGGTGATACCTTTGTACTTCTAATGTATAGGTCGAAATCTAACAGCACCGCAGTTGGACTACAATAGACCGACTAAAGATTCCACACACATAACCTGCATTGATAGTATGCATAGGCCCGGATAGCCGCTGCATTAGCACCTTGCCGATTGCCGATTTTGCGACAAAATTTTCGAAGTGTCACCGACACACCACCAAACATATCATCGCATCACAATTCACTAAACTTTAATGCACTAATGGGGATTGATTCAATTTGCCATCCTGATATGCACTATTAGTTCGTATGTATGTAGTATTCAATTGCAACTCAAAGTTTAAAGTTTGAAGTCAACAGGCGGTATCCTTATCTTCAACAATAATTTGAGAGAAGTTGGCTATTTGCTGGCCATAAGTTGAGTATAGCGGATAAGCGGCCGCCGTGATATCATGGCAACAACCTTACCATCCCTCGATGAGTGCACCTTGATACTTTCAACCTTGCTTCCTACCGCTAACAAAGAAGATACCGACAGTTTAACAAAATGGCGTTTAATTATACAAAATTGTTTATCACATGGTACCTCTACTACTCAAGATAATACTGATAGCAGTGTATTAACGCAACGTGCAGAAGAAGCAAGTAACTTATTGTGCAATTCTTTAGAATGGTATTTAAGCCAATGGTATCAACAATACCAACAGACGAGTAAAGATGAGAAAAAAGATACATCAGAAACATCAGATTATGAGAAAGTCATTGATAATCTAAAGGATGATCCAGTGATATGTGCGGTGGTTGAGGCATTATGGTTAAAAGGTTGCTTACTTGAACCTACTAATCCAGAAACTCCGCCTGTTGTTACTTCTGCCTCATCTACTGACAAAGAAGGTGATAACGAGGATAAAGAGAAGGAGGAAGTTAACCCAAAGAAACTATCATACAATAATTTACTTAAAATTATTCAATGTTTGGTAACACCCAAGCCATGGATGGGAGGTAGCACTGAAGAAGATGATGATGCCAACATGGAAGATGCTGCAACAACAGATGACTCAAAAGAGGAGGATTCCACACCCGCAAAGAATGAGAAGAAATTACACCCATTAATACCAATATCAATATTACAAACTACGTTAGAATTATCATTATTACAAGATGCTAATTTATTACCCGATGTACCACCCTCTTCCACTTCTGCCACGTCCAAACGTCCGGCCAAGGGTAAGAAATCAACTATTGTGGAACCAGAAACATCCAAGGATGTCATAACCAAGAAACTTAAAAAGATTAATACTGACTTATATTACCGACAGCATAAGTTCAATTTATTAGCTGAGGAATCAGAGGGATATTCAAAGTTATTAACATTTTTAATATTGGGTATGAAAGATAATCATGGTGGTGTTGATGAGGATAAAATGAAGTATATACAGGAATTAATAGGTGCTTTTGATTTAGACCCGAATCGTGTATTAGATCTAGTATTGGATATATTAGAATGGGAATTAAATGATGTAGTTAAATCTACTGGTAGTTCAAATAAACAGGATAATGGAGTTGAATGGTGGGGAATAGATCAAATACGTACTGCATTAATGACAAGTTGCAAGGATAGCAAGATGGCAAATGTTATATATTCATTATTATCAATTATTCGTAAGTTGGATGGGAATGATACTAATGGAAGGTATGAAGGACGAGCCGTGGCGCACTTGTTGGGATTTAAATATCGATCGTATTATGCAATGAGTGCTTCATCCGCTGCTGCTGCCAAGGCCAAGACAGATAAAGATGGCAAGGCTTCTACTTCAACATCTGAAAAGTCACGGAATATTTACCCACGATCACTTTACCTTTCTACTGCATTTTTATGTGCACATGGAATATTGGATGTGCATGCACTTATTCCTCATTTAGTTTCGACTGCCACCGCTATAAAGGCTGCTGCCTCTTCATCATCATCAACTGCCAAGTCTACAGCAGCAACAACAAGTGCTACAACCCTCATGCAATCCTATCAAACATACTGCACTGATACAGTCAAACGATTAAAGAAAATGGGAGTAGTATCACTCAATTCAAAGTCCGACAAGAAGGATGATGAAACTACCGACGAGGATATTTTGGGTAAATATGAAGAATCATTACGTATTGATCCAGTTATTGGTATTTTCCGTGCCTTGTTGGCAGTGGTGGGTGATTGGGATATGTCAGTGGCATTCTTGGCTCATGCCGCTGTTCCCAACTTTGCCTCGTTAATAAAGAGCGATGATGATAATATTGACAAGATACAAACGGCAATGAATTCGGCTGTGTTGGCAGCGTGTAGTTTGTCTAAGGGAGTTGCATCTGATGTTTGTTCGTGGGTTGGTTGTTCAATTGTGAAGATGTATGATGAAATGTACCCTGCTTCTAAGAAAGCAAGTCAGAAGAAAATTGAAGAGCACTTGTCGTTGTTACCTCCATCGAATAGAGATGTAGTGCTTTATAAGGATTCGACACTGGCAGAAATGTCATCGGTACTTCAAGCTCCTCTTTCAGCTCTTGTAAAGAGTGGAATGATTCATTTGACTAAGAATATATATATCAAGCTGTGTCGGCTGTACAAGCACAGACTTACTCCACTATCATCCTCGGAGGATTCTTTTGATGTTGATGATGTTACCATGTCAGTTCTGTCTACATTCTTGGTACCATCTCTTTCCATCTTTAAATCAGAAGACACCTTCCTTCCTGATTTGTTATGGTCAGTCTTAGAAATCTTACCGTATACACTACGGTACAAGCTCTATTCAGCATGGCGTCATCCTGGATTAGAAAAGGGTACTCTCCGTAGTATGATGCCCGCATCCATCCGATCAGGAAATATACCCAAGCCCCTCAAGATTATCGAATCTGAAATCAAAACTGGCCTTGATGCTCGAGGTGTATTGAAACGTATCTCGAAGGAAAATGTCAAAGAAAAAGGTCCTCAACTTGCCAAGATATCACATAATAATCCTTTGGTGGTATTCACAGACATTCTGGGTAAGATTGAATCATATGATAATATGATCTTAATGATGGTGGATACATTTCATTTCGTATCAAAGCTGGGGTTGGACGTTATGGGATACTGTTTGTTGGTTAGTTTGGGCGGGGGTGGTGATGCTGGTCAGAAGAATCGATCAAAGACTGTAGGGTTGAACACTGAACAGTGGTTGTCATCTCTCGAGACTTTCACTGGAACGTTCTACAAGAAATTCCCAGACGTTGAGCTGAGAGGAATACTCATTTACATTACAACACGGTTCAAACAAGGTCAATCATCCGAGTTGGGTGTTCTACGAAGCCTTATTAAGACTGTTGGGGGATATGGATTTGTTGATTATGATTCAACCGCTGCACTATCGGACCTTCAATTAGATGGTCGTTGTGGTAGCAGACTTCTCAAGCGAGAAACATCCTCGTTTGGAGTGGTTGATGATATCAATAGAAAGGCATCCGAACAGCTACGATCAGTGTTACAAGAAGGAGACCTCGGTGTTATCATCTTAATATTGTTGTCAAAGATCCGTTCCAAGGTACTATATTACAAAGAATCAGAGACTGTGAAGCAACATGTCAAGGTTATTGGGAATCAGTATGATGATTGTGAGGCAGTCATGTGTTTACTACTTGAGTACTTGTCAGATTCATCCTTTGACACTAGTGCTAAGGAAAAGTTTGCTGCATCTATGCCAACCTTGGGCGATCTACACGAGAAGTACGATATAGATACATCGATTGCTTGGATGTTGTGTCGACCTCTTGTTCGCAAATCCATGTTTTACATGGATGATAGCAAGCTTGCCAACAAGGCATCGTCAGGGGAGCCACCTGCTTATCTGAAACCATTTGCATCATCCTCAACTGATATGATAAGCACCTATCAAAGCCTACTCCCTGAAGATGCTTGGAAGCACATCACACCAACCATGTTCGAATTGTTCTATTCCTTGGCCATCTATGATTTATCATGTCCAGAAGAGCGTTATAAGCTGGATATTGACCGCTTGAAGAAGGATTGTGAGCGTTTAGTTCAGCTTCAGAAGGGTGGAGACGCTGCAAAAGGACAAATGTCTGCTTTGGCTGCCAAAGCTACCGCTGCCGGTGGAAGTCTTGAACAAATCCGTCAATCGACTGCCTTTACACAAACTCATGCTGCTGAATTAGCTCGACTAAAGGGTAATGTCGATCAGCTTAGTAAAGATTTCCAACGTCAGCAAAAACGGTGTAAGGTTGTTCTATCAAAACTTGAAGACAAGAAGGAGTCGTTAATTCATCCACCAACGACTGAGGGAGGCAGTATCAACAGTCCATTGTTTGCCCCATCATTCATGACATTTTGTATCTACCCTCGGTTTCTCCTCTCTCCGGAAGATGCCTTGTTTTGTGCACACTTCATCAAACTATTGCACAAGATGAAAGTGCCCGGATTCTTGACAATTGAAGTGATTGATAACATTGTCAACGTGGTCACGGGTAGCTTATATTGCATGACAGAAGATGAAGCTGGCAATTGTTCAATATTCTTCAATGAAATTTGGAAAGTTGCAAACTCGTGGCGATATGACAACGATACCTTTGCGTCAGAGTTGAAGGATACGGTAAGACTTGTTGTACTAGGTGTTTTGTGTATACATGATTTCTTTCTCATTCACTAAACCTTCTTGTCACTTTCAGCCTGGGTCACAACTCTCCAAAGATGCTGCGGAGGATGCCAGTAATGAAGATTCTAAATCAACTGAGGGTATCACTCATGATGAGTACAAGGCTATCTATAGTATATGGCACAAAAAGATTGGAGACAGTAGTATTGGATGTCTCAAATCAACAGAGTACATGCACACTCGTGCTGCACTTATCGTGCTCAGCCGTATTGTAAGAGTCTTCCCAACACAACCAAAGATTGGTGATAAGATCCTGAAGACGCTTCGACCTTTACAAAGTGATGAAAATGAAAGACCAGACATCCGTGCCACTGCTCAGGGATATTCTTCACAGCTTATGAAGGCTCGTGATGACGGAATGTGGAAGGAGGAGAATATAGCAGTAACTAAAGCACGTCAAGAGAGGGAGAAGATGAAGGCAGATGAGAAGAGGAAGAAACTTGCTCAGCAACACGAGGACATGAAAAAGGAAAGTGAAATGATAGCAAGACAGTTAGGTGATAATGGTGGTAGAGATGGATGGAGACCTGGACCACCTGATAGGCGAGATATTCGTCCACGGGGTTTAGATCCTAGGATGCATCCAAGAGTAAGTGTTTGTGATATGAGCACATGTGTTTCCAGTAGTTCATTTGTTTATATCTTCATCTCACACTCGTATTATCATATCATAGGGCCCACCTTTGAATGCCGGAGCGCCAATGTTCACACCGAAAGGAGGAGATCATCCGCGAGACTTGCACCGTCCTGGCGACTCACGTGGCAGACCAGGAATGGAACGTGATGCATGGGAACGAGACAGAGGAGGAGGAAGTGCAACAAGACCTCCAGAGAGACGGCCTATTGAGTCTAGTAGGAGAAAGAGAAGTAGAAGTCCCGAGCCTCGTGAAGAAAGAGGCAGAGAGAAACGGTCGAGAGGTGATGATCGTGATAGAGATCCACCAGTACGACGAAGCGGTAGAGATAGATCAAGCCGATATTAATGGTGGTCAATTGATAATCAGAAGTACTAGTTAAACAATGAATATTAAACACAAACATCCAATCTTAGCATGCACATATGTAAACACTACATCATATTTATTCAACCCTTGCCTTCTTGCTCTCTCGATAATCAGACCCATCTGAATCATTTGCCTCTTCTTCATCTTCATCCTCGGAAGACGAGCCTGCTCCATCTGACTTATCACTCACAACTGATTCCTCATCTGATGAGTCATCCGAATCTTCTTCCTCCTCGAATTCATCACTGTCCTCATCACTATCTTCTTCATCATTTCCACCAGCAAGAGCAGCTTTGTTGATCTCACGAGCCTGTTTTGATGCGGCACGAGAAGGCCTACGCTTTCTGCTGCTCTCCTCGCTATCATCGTCACTTGTATTGACAACCTCTGCAACAGCAAAATCATCATCATCATTGCTACTGTTACCATCCGAGGCCTCCTCATTGGTACCATCGGCATCCATTTGCATTGCAGGAATAAGTGTCTTGTGAATGTAGTTATTTAATCCCTCCAATTCATCTCGATTGATATTACTCCACTCGAGTGTATCGGACTGTTTCTTCTTCTTTCCCTCCTGATCATCGTCATCTGATACATCAAGCTTTACCTCCATGTCAACATAACGACTTCCACCAGCACCTCTACCACACGAGATTGAGGCTAATTCTGAGCGTGGAACAAACCTGGGTGGCTTAAAGAATAGTAGTCCCTCTTTCAAGGGGAACAGTGCACCATCATTAAAGCCTTGATAACAACCTACGAAAGGTAAGCCCTCTGTAGTTGACGAGCTACCTTGCTCACCTGCTGATTTGAAGACAAATCCATTACTACTCTTGCCTGTTTCCATTGAGGCATTAACACGAATAATATCACTCTTCTTGGCGTTGTCTTCAGTAAACAAAGATGAGCTTAGACCATCCCACCAACTTTTCTCATTTAATTGTGTACTATTATCACTACCCTCAGCAGTAGATTGAGATGGATAAGTTGGAAGTTGGAAACATACTTGTTTCAATGGCTTATTACGGAACATAGTCCCATCCTCAAGACAAATTAATATCATATGACCAGGAATACCCTTATCCTTTCCTTTACCGCCACTTCCTCCACCACCATTCTTTGCTAATTGTTTCATCTTCTTATAATCCTCAGGCTTACGAAACCATACTACATTCGATACATTATTTGAGATTGGGATAACTTCTTCGGGCTTCTTTGGATTGGTTAGTATAATACCAGATTTATAGATTGATAATTGGAATTTACCACGGGGATTAATACATGATACTTCAATAATTTCATTATTGGTAGTTGCAAAGGTTGGATGTTGTTGCGAGGCTTGAATAGATTGAAGTAGTGTAGCTTGTGGGTCTGAAGATGCTGCTGCCGGTTTAGTATCCTCGATGGCAGTGGTATCATTCTTATCAATCTTCTTTTCAGCATCTTCCATATTTTCATCCTCTTCGTCGTCATCATTACCTCCACCAAGTAATTGTTCAGATATTTTTTCGGCATCGGGTAGTGTACTTGTACATGTTAACAGAAAGGATGCTACATCCATAGCATTATCCTGTAACGGAAAGAAGAGACAGTAAATAGATCATTGTGAGAAATATCAACAATACTACACGGTATAACAATGCTGCCATTGATATAACAAAGTAATGGTTCACATGACACATCTTGTGCACTTACCTCAAATCTATGTTTTAGTAGCCATGCCGATAGCTCATCGGGTGTGCATGATAGCAAATCGATATGTGAAGAAGATGATGTAGCTGCCGTCGTCGTATCGTCAGCTTTATGGCCGCCAGTGGCCGCCGTCGAGGTAGTTATGCTCATCTGAAAGTTATTATCGTATGAGAGAGGTGCACCGTCAAAAATTATGAGAGTCGAAAAATTACAACAATGTGAATGAGGTCGTACTCTCTCTCTAGATCAGAGGCCAACGATCCAAAGCATATTAATCATAAATCATGTCATTCGATACATATTATGAAGAATTGCAATCGATATTATCTAAACTCCGCAACTCGTTGAAATGTACTGATACACCGTCTTTGGCTAATTTAAAAACAATACATGAATTGCTTGTAGAGGGAGATGATGCACTTAAACAGATGGGCCTGGAAGCACGTGGTGTAGATGATGCTGATATGAAACAAGAGTTATTGGAAAAGGTGAGATAAAGAAATATTATGATTATGTTTGTCTGTCTTTTATATCATCTTTCACTAATCATGTGCACCAACAAAACATAAATGTTAGGTACGAATATATAAGACAGATATAACTACACTACGAGAAGAATATAATACTATGAAAGAATGTGCTGAAAGAAATAGTCTTGGATTAGATTGCGATAGAAACAATAATGATGACAGTAATCTATTGAATAATAACATAAAGATACGGTCACAGAATGAAACACTAGCTAATGCTCGAAGTGCAATTGCAGGAAAGTCCGCGTTTGTATTATTTTATCATGAGATGCTTGTGTTCAATATGAAGTCTCAGTAATACTGCTGCTTCATTTGAACTTCAATTGCCTTGATTTGATTGCCTTCACAAACCACATGTACTAATATAGGTTACTATCATCTCTCTTTCGTCTTCTAAACTGTAAAACGCGCATCTTCCAGAGACCGAACAAGTAGCAATGGGTATAACACAAGAGTTAGATAGCCAAAGAGAAACGATAAACAATACACAACAACAGACTGATGAGGTTATCAGTATAACAGAAAGAGCACAGGGTCTAATTCAAAGTATGCAAAGAAGAAAAGAGAGTTTGTTCAAGTTCAGATGACAATGGCTGTTAAAGTAGTATATGGAACATTTTCATCGAAATTAAGCAGTACATTGTTGATTACAAATTGTATATTAAGGATCAAATGATAAGCTATACACTCGAGATGTCCCCGACAGATCTTATACCACAATTTCTGTCATGTCAGAATTCTGACGTTCTAAATTGCTTGGCGTTACAAAGGGATAGACGTACAAACCATTATGGTATAAACCCTTCTTGCTGCTATCTCCATCTTCTACCTTTGACCAGCGTCTGAGATTCTTATTCTTATACTCTACTGCGCAATTTTCTGGCTGTATACCGAGATGTTCAGTAGACAGTAATGCACCCCAATAGTAATAAAAGTCCGACTTGGTCTTTGCTTTTAATGTAGATGAGAAGGTATCATCATGAATGTAGGCCCGAATAATCTTCTTACTAACCGTATTGAATAATACTCGAGTAATAGTATCTTCTTCTTTATTCACTAATCTATATTTCAAGTCCGTACACGACATACCAATTCTCTTCCAATGGATAACTTCTACTTTTGAACCGAGGGCAAGCTTACGAGCTACACTTGCCTTTGCTTCCTTTCGTGTATGGATCTTCCCGTCTTCTGTAGAAAAGGTAAAGTTACGATGATATACTTTATCAAAGAGATGCTCGACTTCGGAAAACTTCTTGGGTGTACCGTCAAATGCGTCGAGATATGCTTTTAAAGCTGGCTTATAAGTGTATGTGTGTTGCTTGGTAGTTGTTTGTTGCTTAGTAGTTGACGACATGATGATATATTTGTTATTCTGTATTGTTAAGTTGATTGTATTCGGGTTGCTTTATTGTTTGTTGCTGGATTGCAAGTTGCTTATTGTATTGTTTGTTGATTATGTATGTTGTTTGTGTTTTGATTTTATGAGACGATTTGTGATGCATATTATATCATAATCCTATGCGGTGACTATCTTGACCAATCACATCAAATAGAACGGTCAAATCTTGACGTATAATGCATGAAAGGCCTGGACACTCTTGCAATGCAAGAGCTAATATCGGCGGCGACCATCATGGAGTCACTTCACGATCATAAAAAAATTCTACTGGTATCCTCGCACAAACTCAGAGCTGAAAAGGGAAATCCCTAGGGTATACTTTACAATTTTCGAAAACGCCCTAAAATTGCAATTTTGCGTTACCCCAAATTTTTTCCCTTACATCACTCTCTCATAAAAAATAGTGCCGCCTACTATGGTCGTATTTCTACGCTCGATTGTTATCGATATGATTGATCGCATTCCTCGCCCATTACCCATTTAGACCACTTTTTAATGCTCTTTCAAATGGTGCCATTATCAGGTACCCAAAATCTATATTTAATGAATGGCAGCGAGATTAGATAATCATCAACAAAATAAACTTAATGCGGCGCATCGATTGCTTCTATAAATAGACCATTGCAATATACAACATATCCCTTTTAGTCTCCTCTGGTAACTAGCTCACCGATATAGTATTTGCAATGCGGTATCATCATAACATACTACAAATTTACACACAATAAGGCTGTCCATTCGAAGAAGTGAAAGTTTTAACTATAATTTGAGGTTGTTAGAGTTTATGATAGGGTAGTTATACATTGAATTAAAGTGGTGTGTATATAGATTAAATGTGGTATATAGGCATCGAATTACACTGTGGTATTCACTACAAACTGGTTACATTCTATGTATTGAATTATAATAAGTTTGGTAAGTAAATGATGTGTATTTTATATGTTATGTTTTACTTTTACATGTGTTTGCACCCTAAATTCACAAACATCTCGTGAAGCCACCTTCGGACACGACCGGTAGTATGATACTTAATGGAATCCTTTATACCACCAATGATGTGATCCTTAAGTTCATCTTCCTCGGTTGATTCTTTTGTGGCTAGCTGAATTACTTTGTCTTTTATGACTTTGTTGTTTTCGTCTGATAAAAACTTATTCAAGGAAACGGCAGTCCTTGTTGGATCCCCTCGGTGTATAGCAAGTAACATAGCACGAATATCTTTAGCATCATCACGTGTTTGTTGTGCAGAATACGAATCTTTATTTGTAGTCTCCCAATCCATATCTTCAACATTACTAATGGAGGATTTGGTATAACGAGGGGCGAGTATTTCAGCTGCCGAAGTCCGTATGGCCGCTCGATCAATACTACTTCGTGATCGTTTCCTTGATACTGTTTGGTCATCATTCATATCATCTTCTTCATTAGATAAGTCTATATCTATAGATGCATCTACCATCGTAGAATCATTATTAGATGTTCTAGCTGCTACTTTAGACGTTGAGACATCGTTATGTACTTCAACATTCCCTTCTTTAGATGCTGCAACACTCATTGCTAACTTTTCCATATCAGTTTTAGATACTGGAATCAAAGTAATATCATTTCCATCCTCATCTTTGAACAATATCTGTTGATCATACTCTCTGTGTAGCTGTACCAACTCCGGAATGAGTTCATTAGAAAACTGTCGTATATTATTGTTTTTTAGAGAAATCATTTCATCTGTTGCACCGTAAGCATGTGCTACCATTGGATACTTATCAATTGTTGCATTTATTTTGGCACGTTGTGCATTAGCTACATTATCGTTTTGCTCCTTTAATTTACTAGCCAATATCATGCTATTCTTTTTCTTATCATAAAGTTTATTTGATTGTTGTAATCTTTGTATAATATCACGCGGAAGTGCAGGCCGAGATAAAACAACGCGATCCTTCTGTTTAGCAGGAACCTCCGCCCCTCCGTCTCCTATTTTTATATACCATTGCCTATGATTGATATTTCCAATGTGTATACCATTGTCGATGTCAGTTAATATTGTTTGCCAAGTTCTTGTAAATGCTATCCTGACTGCAGTCTCTTTGCATATGCCAGTATTAATAAGTAGAGCATCTATCTCTCCACATGATCGACCTAATGCTTTTGCAATACCAATATCATCTGCAGTAGGTTGACGAACGAGTAGCCATGTGTCATTCGGAAGGTGCAGCAACAAGTCCTTCAGTAGTAATCGGGCTATTGCTTCATCCATTATTACTATTTTTTGTCGCTCAACGGATTCTGATGCAGCAATACTATATAGATTGGACGGTATATCGTATGACAATAAATATATTGTTAGTTATATGATATGGCAGTGGTATCCTACTAGGGTGTAGCACCATAGTAATTCAGTAACAAAAATATGAGACATAAAGAAAAAATAACCTATTATCTGGTTATAAGCCCATGGTTGCGAATGCGAAGGAAATTTGAGTTTGTGCAAACGGTTTTTAATGATTGTGAAGTGACTCCATGATGTCACCGCACTGCTGCATCCTGCATGGCTGATGCATTAGTAATTGACTTATTGAGGATACCAAACCCACTTGACTCTGTATGTATCTTTTATGAGAGTCGGTCTCTCGGGAGCCTCCTTCATTGCTAGATACTCTTACTACTCACTATTCTAGTATATATAATTAGTATATATAATTATATCTATCGGAGGTTAGGGGTGAGGAGGTGTTTCTTTTTTCTGTCTATGTTTATTTTCTTTATCTATGTTTTACTTCATAAATGATGTAGAATATCCTTCGGCAACAGATAGAGAACTGTAATCTCAATGCGCCTTAAAGACATACTTTCTATATTTCTCGAGTACGAATGGAAGAGATGTGATGTCATCTTCTACCTCTCTCTAACCCGACTCATACCTTAGTTCCTTGCTTCATTGCACCCCTAAACAAAGGCTTGAACATGAATACAAGCATGATGGGAACAACGCTCATCAAACGGATGCTACGCCTGAACCCTCCCTTATCCAATACCTCGGATGCCATACGCGAGGCAAATGCCGTAAGGATCTGCATAGTATTGACAAATGCCAGCGTTACATTTCGTAAGGTACTGAATAGCAATTTGAACTGAGCCGTGAAGGAGAGGGAAGTGTAGGATGATGTCCTTCCACCCTCCATATCCGCAGCCACGGCTTTATCAGCTGCCGTTTTCTTGGGGGATAAGATGACAGGCACATCATTCAAATGAACAATATGATTGATAAAGTTCACAGCATTGGTAGTACCAGACGTAAGCGACATGTACTCATCTCGTAAATCACGAGGAACATGTAAACGTTGTTGTAACCGTGCCGATGCTAAGCTACTCAATCCCAATGACTTTAATGCATCTTCTGATTCATGACCATTCCGCCGTAATGCCTCGCGTCGGAATTCTCTGGACTCTTTAGCCTTATTCTTTTCCTCCTCGGAAGAAATAGAAGTGGTACTAACGTGTGGACTACCAAATATAGCGGCAGTTAATACCGGCAATTTATGCAAAGATAATGTTGAGAAGAATATCTTCCGAATGTGTGGTATATCCATTATTATACCTCCCTTGGGCCTTTTAGTATGAGAGGATGTAGGTTTCAGACGACTATATCGTCTATCGATATATTCCAAGTATTGATCCATTGCCAGTTGTTCCTTATCCTCCTCAACGGATTGATGAGATGGAACAGGGGGCATGGATGGCATTAATCCCACTATTGGCATGAAGAGATTAACTTTAGATACGCCCCGTGAACTACTAGAGTGATTAGGGGTCTCTGTTGAAATTGTTGTGGCTGTATTACTGCCGGTTGCCTCATCAACTGCTGATCGATTTGCAACCCTCATTGACGAGGATTGATCCTCATCACCATCACGATAATGCAATGCCCCAATTGAATGGAACTCATTATTAGAGTGGTTGGGATTGTGTAAGAAATGTCTACTGTAATTTGGTGAAGTATGATGAATTCTCCTTGATGTTGAAATTCTTTGCTGTTGGATTGCAGAATTACTTCCACCTCCAGAGAAGGCAGCGGCAGAACCAACTGTTATTGTCAGTACTAATGCTTTACCCATTGCCAATGGGGAGGTTGCATTGGCTATACTATTATCACGCCTTCTCATCTTCTTATTGTGAGAAGAGTTATGATTTATCATTGTTGCAATGACTTTGCGTTAGATTTTATAATGAGTTTGTTATCGATTTAATAATTTTAATTATGCCGTCTCAATTATATATAAATATATGCCGTGCCGTCTAATCCATTTATGATGGCAATGTATTGTAGTTATTGTTCACGAGCTAATGGTTGGAGTATCAAGAACAAATAGGCTCAGCTGCCTAAAATTTGCCGGCAGCTTTTTTTATTTGCCTTGGGATACTTTATGTTCCTCTCCGAGTGTCTGTACGGGGGTATAAATGATCAAGACCAAATAGTATCCAAATATCTTCATTTGATATCTGTTGATATCAACTTTATTTCAAGCCATAGTTCTATGTACAATACTACGTGTTCATCGTGTCAAGGTTATGTACGTTATCTCAGCTGACAGCGTTGTTTCGCCATCTAAACCCTCTCCCCTCCTCCCCTTTTTTATTGGTGTTGTCGTAGGTTATAGTAGTTGTATTACACGCCGTGTAGACAGACTTATGCTCGTATTATGCC
>Ga0214478_100231_pt1 | contig 32768 bp, 24 predicted proteins | sample M1_20Mar14CPVII9_2_FD_178001 | JGI IMG/M metagenome (GOLD analysis project Ga0214478, IMG submission 178001) | Marine eukaryotic communities from Monterey Bay, California, United States - M1_20Mar14CPVII9sort6BwellD7 | ecosystem: Environmental > Aquatic > Marine > Unclassified | place: USA... | reverse complement strand
TACTCTTCCGTCTCGAGAAGCCTCTCGAGAAGCCGCTACTTCTCCTTCTCTCAGCATGATCATCATCACTAGAACCACCACTGCTTCTTCGTCTTATAGAGAAGCCACTACTTCGTCGTCGGGGAGATTCTGCTGTGTCAGTATCAGAATCTCTACTAAGAGCACGAATTATATGAAATGATTTGTCTGGAAGCTTGTCATTTAGGTGTGTCTTCATTGTCACAATCGAGAAGTCTTGTCCTGTTGGAAATAGCAGCTTTTGAGCAATACTATTAGCAAGGTTAGCTATACCATTGTACACCGCCGAGGCCGATGCTAAACTAAACAAGATTGTCGATGCCATTGCCGACTGAGGCCTATTCCCATCTGATATGAAAGATTCAATACTGATTGCCAACAAGGATACAATTTGGAGCATGAATGTAACGTTGTGCATAAAAGCCACCTTCTCCGCAATACCAAATGCCATAAGAAAGAGCCGGACTACTGCAAATGTAATGTATACCCCTCCATTGACAATCCCATCTTGTGCATCAATACTGATAGCCGATACTGCAAAGAGACAAGCATCACATATCGAACTAACCGACCATAACTGTTCATGTCTAAGACTATGGAATAATGACACCAATCCTAATAGTACTGTCCATGTCGAGAGCCATAAAGTAAGTGCCCAATTATTGCTGTCTGATCCATGCCATAAATCCTGAGAGAGGGTAGCCATACCCACAAACCCCATTGATGAGCAGATATTCCCCAGTGGTAGTGGATTTGCCCATGTCCCGTCTGAGTATTTGGATTTGAGTGCTGGTCTTTTCCACAGTACTGTTTCGATCAATGCATCATCGAAACCAGGGAGTACCTGTCGTTCATGTATACCATGTAATACAGCCGCTACTACTCCATAACTAGTAGCCAAGACAACTAATAATTCAGATACTGCCGCAATGATTTGCACTACATCAACTGCTTCAGTATTATCAGATACAATACGAAGTACTAATTCCATTGCCGATGCAAGTGTAATAGATGCAACTAATACTGTATAGAAACCATTAAGTAATGGCGCTACAATCAGTAACAATACTCCGACTACCAACAAAGCAATATGTAATAGATTGATATCCGAATCTACTAGTATCTCTAATCCTAATACTGCCCAGAATGCAGAGTAAAAGCCTAATACTGTTGATCCGAAATGATCATAGGCACGGAATGCTCGTAGTGAACCTAAAGTTTAGAGTGTGAGTTGCAGTTTGGGAGATAAAGATATGAGCAGTGAGACATATGTATTGGAGAAACAAATGTATTGTAAACACAACCACCCCAAACTTCGTAGGGATAGCTGGTATATCAATATACCGATGCATATTTATTGCAACAAAGAACATTTGCACAACAACACAAACACACATACAAAACTTACACAACAATTGCATAACACCACCAATAATAATGAACAATACTGCCGTCGATACATCGCGTTCACCAACGCCCAGATTTGTAAGCGCGGCTATGAAGGCACATACTCCATTAACACCAAATCCGATAGACTCTGAATAGAAGTAGAGTATTCCTGGATGTTCTGAGCCACCCATTATTATCTAGTATAACTTGTCGGAGAATTATTAAGTTGATGTTTTTGTTCAGATTATTTTTTTGGTTCCTCTATCATGTATTTATATTGTATTGAGGCGAGGTTGTAGGAACGAATTATATAGTTGTTCAGCTGAATGAGTACGTCATCATGTCAATGTTATGATTGTTGCAACTAACCATTGTTTCCTAAGTATTAACCACCACATCACCTTCCTTCATATCACTCATCATATCATGTGCCTCACTTTTTATCTCAAATCTTAAAAATGTCATTCGGTACTCGATTTGAGCAAGCCCAAAAAGAATGATCATCATTGGATGTGGAGATCGTTGGTCCTTAGAATTATCGTAGAATGTATAGGTGAACCTTACTGAAGTTCTGGATGGATGAATAAGTAGAATGTCACATGATTCCGGGAAGAGGTGACATTGATACTCATACGTCTAGAAATTATAGAACATAAACTGGAAGGGGAGAAGAAGAAATGCTCTAGTCTAATGCTCTCGCATGTTTATGATCATCTATTTACTCATCTTGTGCACTGTAAATCTTACTTACAACTCACTGATACAACACACCTTATTGCTCAGCACTCAAACTATTGTTCTTCTTCTTCAACAAGATATCTTTCCATTCTTTATCCAATATACTGTTCATTGTATTCACACCCATTTGAAATCCATCCTTCGTTCCAGCTCTATGATACTTTCTACAAGTTGCAAATACATCCGGTTTTGGTTCAGTTGATTGAAACTTGGAGCAATGAATGTAGGCTAAACCACCAATTTCTTGAAACAGTTCTTCCTCCGTTAACACTCTGCCGCGACAGCTCAATGTTGTTGCTGTTACATGTGCTTGTTGACATCCCTGTAAACAGGCCTGAGGGAATCATAAGTTAATTCCACACAATGGTCACAAGCATATCCAAGAAGAGAGGGAGGGAGGGGGGTTAGTATTTGTTAGCATTTGCTTGTAAAGTGCAAAACCATATCATATGTACAATTCAACCAATCCACAGCCACGTGAGTATGCATTCATATCTTGGTTTTACAATCAAAATCCAATGCCCACAAATTGACATTGTGCACAATTAACTTCTGCTTACCTGATGCATTGTCTTTCTTTGAATTGAGTTTCGTTCAGGCTGACAGATAATTGTACATTCCTTCTTCGAGTTGACTTTAGACTCACATTGCTTCCAGTGTTCGTCGGTCGTTTGTTGCATTGTCCGTCGTTGTGTAAGTATGGCATTGTTGTATTCCGAAGACGTAGAATATCGTCGATGTAGAAGAGTGCCTACGACCAAGGCAATGACAACTAAAGTTGCAATTAGAAGTGGAGACCTGTTCGTCTTGTTTTGTCTTTCTTTCCAATACGAGTTTGAAGTGTTTGAGTACATCTTTGTTCTTTATAGTTTTATGCTCAGTCAAGTCGTTGTGTTGAGTTGTATCGCTCACTCTACATAGTGCTATTGTTGTGTAATGTCGGTCTTGAAGAGGTTTTGTTGTGTTGAGAAGAATGGAGGTACGAGGTATGTATGTGCCATAATCATTCACATTCTCTCTCATTGATCTGGTTCTCCGTTGCATATTCGTCGGTGGTACATTCACATAGCCATAGCGGCAACTATCCCGGTATTACTAACCTAGTTTCGTCTTGAAATAACAATCCGTGATACTACCGGCCGTCATTTGCTAGGTCAAGAAAAGAAACCAAGCGCGGAGATAAAAGCTAAGAGACACAGACCCAAAGCTGCGGCAAATGGGACGGAGGAATTTCCGAAGGATAAAATCTTTATTTGCCTTGGAGGTTTCCTTCTTTTATGCTTTCCAGTCGAATGCAATTGAATTCTCAAATGATTAACGATATTGATAAGTTGGAAGTCTATGGTGACAGCATGTATGATGCGCCGACACTACTGAATTGGGTATAATGAATATCCACTAGTAGAAGAAACAAGTGATGGTAGGGGTTTATGCACCTGAATTATTTCCGTTGTATAATAGATCGAAAATGTAAGGTGAGCGAGTAGACTGCAGTGTCGTCGATGAAGTGATTCCGGTCTAAAGTGTAGATAGAGTGGTCTCGTCTCAACATAGATGTAATCCACTACTAATCCGATGCCTTCTTCTCCTCTTCATTACCTTTCTTTTTCTTCTTCTCCTCTTCCCTTTGCTTTCTCCTCTTTGAAAACTCTCTAGAAAAGGGACGATGGAATGCCTCATGTAATCTCCTAACCTTCTTTACACCTATACCAGGACATACAGACAACTCTTCAATACTAGCCTGTGTCATATTCTTCCAACTACCAAACTGAGTTAATAGCTGACTAGCATCTGTCTGATTAACAGATGCCGCAGCCTTCAAGGCATATGCAGTCTGTGCTAAAAATTGATCACCAGCAATCTCCTTCTTACCAATTATACTACTTGGATCTTTATTATTAAACACTTTAACAGTTTCTAAATATCGTGCCGCCTCCTCTTCACTCCAGCACAATATCAATGTTAAGTTATTCTGACAACATAAATCATTTAAAAATAATATAGCGTTAGCATTATCACATATATCAACTAAACATAATAACATTCTATAAGTAAAGTCGGACTTTAATTCAGCTATACGACGATGGATATATTGTGGATGTAAGTTGTGATATCGTATTGATAGATATAATGCACATCTTGTTGGTGCTAAGATGTAATCTGGTACCATTGTGGAATATTGGAAGGGTACGTTTCGTATATGTGATATGATTGGATTACCACGCTGTCGTGTTGATATGTGTAATACGTTGTCTTGTAGTAATGTATGATGATCTCGTGCCGTGATACCATTATCTATGTATGCATTGCTGTTTGATGACGAAGTATTGCTCTCTTTATGAGAAGAACTAGCAAATGGAGATTTCTTCACTTCCAATGACTTATCGAATTCAAGCTGTTGTGCACGTTCTTCTTCATTAAAGTAATCTGCTTCATAATCTTTATTTGGTGAACCAAATGCTTGGCTGAATGTTGTAAACTCATCTACTGGTTTAATCTTCTTTGTCTTTGGAGGTGATGGAGTAGTTTGCTTTCTTGGTGGTTGCTTTGGCTTCTTAGTGAGATATGGATTGTTCGATATGCCATTGCTACTACTACCTGCTACTTTTTTATTATTATTTGATAAACTACTATTGGTATTGGTATTATTACCCCCTGCTGATGTACTTGTTGGAGAAGAGGAAGTAGAAGGAACCACAGATTTCTTTTTGGCATAAGGATTTATAACTTTTTGTTGTGGCTTTGACATGTTTGTGATACTTCTATTGAATAAGCAGCCACTCAACCCAACTGATACTACTATTAGATATGATATACTATACACTGTCCGATAGATAGGTATGTTTTATACAGGCATATAACCTTTTTGCAGCGTACTTATGATCCGATTTTTATGAGAGTGAGAGTCGAGGCGGTAGGATACCAAAAGATACCCCCTAACTTTATTGAAACAATCAGATTGAGCGTTGAATATATCGATAACAATGCCATCACTATACACACAGCGGGGGAATAATAGACTATTCAGAATAGTTGTAGTATTGGGTTTATTGCAATTCATAAGTTGGTTGGTCAAAGGAGTGTTCCAACTAAACTCAAACTTAAATTTGCAAACATACCAGAAGTATCTTTGAAGTATCTTCATAATCATACTATCATGACAGAAGAACGATCACCAATATCTTTACCAACATATACTCTAGGTGATGAAGGTAAATCCAATCATTTCGATGCATCTACATCACGTGAAACTGCCGCCACTGAAGCCAAGTCATTATCAGTAGGAGATGCTGCCTTCATCTTACGAACCGACGGGAAATGGACATATGCAATCGTAACAGAGAAGATTAAAATGAAGGAACCTGAAGATTGTATTGGTTGTCCGTATAAGGATGGTCCAACGTTGGGTAAGTGCTATTTATTCTGTATGAAGGCATACTGTTTATGTACATGTAATATATTCATATATGTAATGATAAAAAGCATATGTGTTCATCAAAACTTCTTCTAATATACAACATCCTTTTTAGAATTCAATCTTGATGTAGCAGGGAATAGGAAAGTCTTTCCAGAATCCGTGTGTGGCAAGTATATTCGTGTGATCAAGGTAGATAAGTATGAAATGGCAGTGTTAAATGTTGAGGCGAAGGAAAAAGCTGCAACAAAGGAAGAAAGTAAACAAGAGGAGAAGAAGATTGGATGTAATATTGAAGATATTGGATCTATATTTACTGACCTATACAATAGCCTTGCGGAGAAAGCCAGTATGCAATTCAAACACGAAGAAGAGAAGAAGGAAGAGAATGATCAACAAGATCGTGATGCCCAAGAAGAGGCAAGGAAACTATTGCAATCACGAGACAATACACTATACAAAGCTGAGACAATGCAAGAAGATCCTGCTGCATTGGCTCTGGGTGCTACCTCCTTTGCTGATGCAATATTTAACTCGGATGTAGTGGTTATTGAATGTGATCCGTCAGCAGCTGCTCTTGCTGAAAAGTTGGGGAATGAACGAGTATATGGAGCCTCGATGCAAGGTATAAACATTGTCGAGATGGAAGAACCCGATTTAAAAGGCAGAGTACAATAAGAGATAGGATCAGACGGGTTCAATAGGCAAGCAATGTGATCATAATCTGATAGCAGATAGCTAGATAGCTGTTCATGAAATGCATAAAAGTAAGATTAGAAAGTTAGAGCATGAGAAAAGTTAGAGTTTGTAAACCCATCACTCGATTAGACATCGACAGCTTTATGAGAACTTGAAATAGTGAATGTGAAAGAGAGAACCTAATAGTGACTAGGAATTATAGAAAAAGAAGTATATATGCTGAGTAAACTGTACACCTTAATATTATCATTCGAATATCCTAGGGGGATCTTCTCCTTTCATTAAAAAATACTTCCTTCCTGTACATTCAATCTAAGCGATATTTCTTCTTTACATACTCTACTACTGCACACCAAACTTATGCGGTGACACCCTGTTGCTTGGCATAAGCGGTATTCTTGCTACCCTTGAGCTTTTGTAACTTCCTCTCAAAGTTCAACTTAACTTCAAATCCTTCTAACAATGCCTGTGTTTCACTATCATGTTTCTTCTTGAGTAGTTCAATCTCCTTCTTGTATGTACTCTCCAATAGTTCCATCTTGGAGGCGTAGGATGTTTCAACATCATTGGTAACTGCGGCAAAAACACTTTCCATATATACAGGATCACTCTTGAGGGATACCTTCTGTGATTCAAGTGCCTGTTGTAACTCCAACTCCCACTTTTCACGTTCTTGTTCAACCTTGGCCTGGGCAATTAGTGGAATATACTTCTTCATGTATGCACGTTCCATATTACCATTGATATAATCCAACGGGGTCATCTCCTTCTTATCCTTGGCAAGGAAACCCTTGGGGAATGATTCGATGATACTTGTAATCATTTCTTCACTGGCATTATGTTCCATTGCCAAGTGGATGGGTAGACGTCCTTTGACGTCACGTCCTCTTGTTGCCTTGGGGTATGCATTCAATATCTTCTTCACCATATCATCGGGGGCACCAAAGACTAATGCGGCATGTAGTGGTAAGGCACGGAAGCGTAGTTGTGAACTATTCTTCTTCTGTCCCCGAGCAACTACCCAAGTCTTACAATCTTTAGTAAATTGCTTGTTAACTTGATGGAACATTTCATCGGCATAACCAAATTGACGTGCCTCTAATGCTTGGAATAAGTCAGTAGGGTTCTTATCATAATCAACCTCACTTGCGTCTGGGTCGAACCATTCCTTCTTCTTCTCACTGCCGGTGGCAGGTGTGGCTGGTGCCTTGTGATATCCAAGGGCACCTGGTGCCATCGTAACCTTCTTATCACCAGGACTGGGTGGTGTCTTATCCTTCTTGAATAGTTTATTCATACCCTTCTTCATACTAAGTGTAGGTGTTAGTTTGAGTGGACTGCGGATTGAAGAGGATGTAGACTTGACAGGTGTAGAGGCCGCTGGATTGTTCTCCTTGGTATCATCCACTTCAACAGATGGTTCATCTACTACATCTTCTACTACTGGTTTATCCTCTGGTACTGGTTTCATCTCCTCTACTATAACGGCAGGGATCTCGGCAGGTATTTCCTTAACGGGTGCTTCCTCTTTCTTGGCAGATTCCTCCTTGGCGGCGGCAGGGTTCTCCTCCTCAACAACCGCAGGCTTTTCACTGGCAGTACTACTGAACAAGCCACCAAACCATGATCCACTCTTGGTGGACTTACTTGATATCTGTGATGACTTTGATTGTTTACTGGTCACAGACTTATCGGTTGGTAATATAGCGTCAAGTTCAGCGGATGCCACCTTTGGTTCTTCCTTCTTCTCCTCAACGGCGGCGGCCTTCTCCTCAACAACCTTGGGGGCCTCAGCGGCAAGTTTGGCAGCCTCCTCCTCCAACTTTTTCAACTCAACATCATCAATTTGTATAACACGGATATACTTTCCCCACTGTCCCTCCGGAAAGCTCTTACGATTCTTATCCTTGTCAACCTCAAATCGTAATGTAATCGAACCATCTGAATCACTTGTGATTTTCTCGGTTACGATTGCATATGTCCATTTTAAATCCGATCGTTTAATAAAGGCGGCGTCACCTACTGATAATGATTTGGCTTCAGTGGCGGCTGTTTCACGTGAGGTTGTGGCGTTGAAGTGATTGGGTGAACCTTCGGTTCCTAGGGTGTAGGTTGGTAGTGTTTTTGGTGCCATGGTTCTGTTGTTGTTATATATATTGTAGGAGATGTATTGCAATGTTTATTACCAGACAGCTGATGCTGATGGAGGCTCCTTCACTGATAAATGAGCCGAGCCGATCGTCGGCATGAAGTTCATTTGCAAAAAGTTGAGCAATGTGGGTGCCTACGAAAGGCGTTAATCTGCGATAATACATGAGAAAGAGTCTGGCCGTCGACTGTCACGTATCAGATGGGCAAGTATCGGTCGAAAGCCAAGTATTTTCGTATTGTTGGCATAACCAAAAATTCAAAATAACATTGCCTTATAGCAATTAGTAGGTATTGTTGAGCCTTGTCGGCACCGCTAATAGCATGCCCAATAGATAAGGGAAGACAGTCCTCTGTGCTATATTAAATCATCTATATCGTATCTACAACATCTGTAACTAGATTGCAATTCTATCCAAGCTACTAAAAAAAGAAGGTGCATATCTTGTGTATATCTCTTTGAAATTACCTATATTGCAATAGTAACCATGTCATCTGATATAAAGTATAGTCCCATTACTCCAAATGGTAGCAAAGAAGAAGGTACCAAAGAACCACCTGATGCTAGAAAGTCACCGATACTAAAATGGTGCCTTGTCTCTATATCATTTCTAAGCATCATTGCAATCCTCTTCACACAAGGTGAAAAAATGGCATCGAAAGTTGAAATTCATGTTACTATACACCACAATAATGATGCTGATGCTACTGATAGCAATACAAATAGTATGATGCGTGGTAGTAATAGTAATATAAACAATGCGTATAGTCTACTCAACACAGAAGCTGAAGAGATCAACATTGACACCTCGATACCAAAATGTGCTAAAAATATTTATGTTACACTACACAAGGAAATTAACGACACAAATGAACATTCCTGTAAAGGTATGTTACTACGAGATGATTTATTACTAACGACGAATGATTGTTCCAAGTATAAATTCACATTCGATTTCAAAGGAGCCGGTGAACAGCTTGCTATTCCTCATCCTACATTAAATGCCAAAATGATTAATTCTCAACTTGGTTTCTTACAAGTTAATCCACCATATCATTATCAATGGATCGATGCGCCAACACGACGTACTCGTATGTTTGTTAGTTTACAATCCACCATAGTTGATGATGAAGAGAATAATATGAGGAAGAAGGTTATCTTGAGTTGTACTACAGACAACAAACCAATCGCACATAACTTCTTATCACTCGACGATGATACTATGATACCATTAACTGAATTACATGATATATTACTCAACAATAATGAAGTAATATTATGGGAACATTTAGATTTATATACGTCATCAACATTGGGTAATGATCACGGATTATGGTGGAGTAAGTCTGTGAGATTAGAGGATGAAGAAGAGTATATGAAGAAAGTGTTACAAGATTATGTCGGACCTATTGGGACAGTTAGCTTACCAATGGCACATTATGGTAGTTATGTGAAGCAAGTTGCGGCGGTGTTAGAGGCAGTTGATCCACGAGGGCATCGTAAAGAATGTTTTGTGAATTATTACAAACGTTGGCAAGGTAAGAAGGTTTGAATATTGTTTGTCGTTTTCAATATAATGCTTTCTCCTCACAATTATCTCCCTTTTCTATAGAGGAGAAACCCTTTAGTGGTGTTAAGTTCTTCGATTGGCTTGATTATGGTAATGGTAAGGGTATATTAGACCGAAATATGGAGTTGCTAAAAGCAGGAGGTGATATATTATTCGAACCAATGGAAGATGATAGGAAATGCCAGGACAAAGCGTTCAATACACACAAAGTTCATTACTTTGATCAACCACAGCGTGATTTTCATGAGGTACACATTACACCCTCGGATGATAATACAGAATTGATATGGAGATATAAGAATAATGATGAGCGTATACCTGAGAGTGATATGAACAATCCACATTTGTACATGTGGGATATGAATAAAACGTTTTATATTGTTGATAGTCGATGGAAGGAAAAGAAGTATGGACCTATTAAGCACACGAGTGTCTTGGATGGTGTGCCGGCGTTAAGTGGGGGTAAAGCCTACTTTGGAAAGAATGGAGCAAGTGAGTTGTTGAAATGAAGTGTATCCTTTTTGATCATAATATGTCTTTTAACTCATACATCTCACTCTCTTCTTCATTAGTTTGGGGTATCAACTTTGCTTCGGGACATTACAGACCAAAGATAGAGGCAATTTCAATGATGTATCAACATCACAAGGATCGTGGTTTCAATATAACAGCCATGCATTGGGTAGGGAGAGATAAATGGTCAGAAGAATCATGTGATGAAGGTGATTGGGAGAATTTCGAAGTTCCTGGCTTTAATGCTAAAGATCTGGAGAAGGCTTGCCATGAAGTTACAACTAACCCAACGTGGATGGTGAAGGAAGATGTGTAATGTGCCGAGTGTGATTCGGGGTATATGTTATATATGTACACTTAAATATATGTAGACGTAATAGCTTAGATTATAGTTTAGTGATAAAGTACCATCTTTAATCTGGACCCTCCATCCCCACAAAACTACCGGCGTTACTAATCTTCCAACCCTCTACATATAATCCCATAGCTGCATCCACAAGAGTATTAAAACTATCAACACTCATTCTTTTCCCATCTTTACTTGGACGTAATCCCAAACCTACAACAAGTGTAGGAATTGGACCACTACCGTCTTCTAATCCTCCTAATATCGTCGTTTCGGATACACCAGCCATTTTACGTGTATGCAATACAATCTTCTCAGCCAATCGACGTACATATACCTCACGGAATGCCACTTCATTATCGGCATTCCCACCTCTTGCCGTACCCGTGCCTAATACTGTACTCACATTATATGTTGTAGAGTTATCAATTATACTTTCTTCTACTGTACAATGCAATAGTGATCCCATCTTGCCTGATAGTTGTGTAATAGAGATGAAGATACGGTCTGCAAATAATTGGAGTATAATAGTTGTATCATTATTATCAAGTTGGATTGTACTAACTAAAGATGTTGGAAGTGAAGATGATTTTGGCCGATATGACGGCTTCTTCTTCTTATCAGTAATCTGACAATCAGTCTGCAATGTTGCAGATAGTGTGTTATCTTCGACGGCGCTCATCTTCAGTTACATTTGATGCTATTAAGTGCCGACTCTCCTCCTCACAAACACAAACAAAAGCAAATGCTGCAAGAATATGGGGCGATCAAACGTATACCCTCGCATGCAAATCCGTGCCACTCTCAATTACCACAACCAAGGCGGTGAGACCAATACTATTCGCTAACGTGCAGTCTACTCGACTCGACATTTAGGTTCTTCTTCTTCCTTGGTCAAAGTTCGAGTTATATCAGTATACACAAGGAAATAAATATCAACAACTAACAACCAACATAACATCATGAGCACTCCTGCAAGAGAAGAGTAAGTATTGATATCTTTTATACATACCTTATTTAATGTATGGGAGAAAGTTAATAAAACTCGTACTGATTATCTATTCTTATCTCTCTATATATTCTTCATCCTATTGCAATAAAAACCATAACTCTAATTCTTTTTACACACTGAACATTGCTATACAACAAACAGTTATGTTCGCGTGAAGCGTAAAAATCAAACATTCTTCATCCATACATCTTCATCAGATACATTTGAATATATCAAATCAGAAGTAGTATCAGCATATAATAGTTGTAGCAGTGGTGGAGATGATAATAATGTTACTACAACAAATATGAATTTGTACATTGCACCAAAAACAAACAATGTTGTTGATAGCAAAGATGGTGATAAAAGTATGAGTGAAAAGCAAGAAGAACCAAAGGGACCTATTCCGGATGTGGCTATATTATCAGATCATGATGTCAAGAATGATGATGTATTGTATGTTACATTTGACGAGGGTGAAGAAATTGATATTGCAAAGTAGACACATATGATATGCACATAATTTTGAAAGGGAAGGGGATTTGATATTACTGAGCCATCATATTGAAGATTAGGCATTTCAATTCATAAACTAAAGAATAGTTAATTGATAAAGGGGATGGTCCTGTCCATCCCTGACATAGTCAAAAGATAGATGAGTCGAAGAGGCGTCGTGTTTTTTCAACTCCCAGCGATTGTTCAGTGGGTTTTCCAAGAGAACTATATATTTTTTTGAAATTAACCCGACTCAATTATGATGGATATGGTGTCTATACCAACTGCCGCCATCGTTGGACTGTTTGAATACGATGTCAAGAAGAATATTTTCTCTATCGCTAATCCATCATTATCATCAGATGATGAGTTGGTAGAGAGATGGCTTTGGTTGCTCCCTCACTGGGTGGTACTAAACAACAGGAGGGAGAGGCAATGGAGGATTCATCTTGGCATATCGGTATTTCCCCACCATCATCAAATGATGGTGGAGATTCTGATTCTGATGACAGTTCATCATCATCATCGTATAGAGAAGAATCATCATCTTGCCACGATGATATGGATATGAGTATTGAGGATGATGATACTAAAATACAATCTCCGAGTACCCCGAACCCTAGGAAGTCACGTACACGCACCGTAGAGGTTCATAGTCCAATGAAGCATGTAGCATCTTCTGAAAAAGTTAGACGAAATACAGATTCCATGTTGGAAGATGCCTTTATTGCCGACAAGTTGAAACGACGATTGGGATCTAGGAGAGAACAGACTGCCACACGAAGAACGATTGCCCACTCTGGACTATCCGATTTTATAATGAATAGTATTATGGAAGGATCACTTGATGCAATATCCGCGGCTATGCCAACAGATGAGAGCTTGTCGAATGCAGCTAACATTGCTTTCCATGCCTGTATGTCAGGTTACTTTGACAATCTCAAGGATGAAATTGTTATTCAAAAGCTTAAGAATCTCTTTACACAATCATTAGAGAGGGTGGAGTTTCAACAAGGGGAGTACATTTGTAAACAGAATGAGCAAGTGGAGAAATTGTTTGTGGTTGAGGAAGGGATGGTTCAATTCTCCTGTGGTGGTCAAGTAGCCGGTACTGTTGGAGCAGGATCAATACTCGGCGAATTATCATTAGTCTATGGTATTCCAGCTCCATCTGATGTCATCTGTATTACTCCATGTGCTATACTATGGACAATGGACACACTATCATATCGTCGGATACAAGCTATTGTTGCCAAGGAGTCATTAAAATCATCAATGTTAGACAGCAGTTCCAGTAGTGAGTCAAATGATAGCCAGATACAAACACTCCGGAGACAGTGTAGTTCCTTCTTAGATCTACAAGAAGAGAGTGGACACCCTGATTCAACTGATATTGAGTTTGAACAACTGACAAAAGTTGCAATTGTAGGGAAAGGAGCATTTGGCTCAGTCTACATTGTCGAGAATAACAAGAGTACGTCTGTAACTGATCGATACTATAGTCTAAAGTGCATGTCCAAGAGTTCCATTATGCAACGGGGGCATGAGAAGCGAGTATTGATTGAAAAAAATGCATTGCAGGCCACCATTAGCTCTCCCTTTGTCATATCACTCTTTGGTACATTTCAAGATCAAGATTCAATCTATTTCTTGACAGACTTTATTCAAGGAGGTAATCTCATGGGACATATGATCAATCGAGATATACTCCCGCATGAAGAATGTGTATTCTTTTGTGCTAGTATAGTTTCCGGGTTGAGCTTTCTCCACAGTAGGGGCTTTGTTCATAGAGACGTCAAACCGGAGAACTGTTTGATCGACAAGGATGGATACCTCAAGTTGTGTGACTTTGGTATGGCAAAACGTCTTCCATCTACGATACAACTCCCTTCTGGTGGTACTGAGGTTGTCACCCTTGCCTTCACAATGTGCGGAACTCCCGAATTCATGGCGCCTGAGTTTGTTCTAAGTACAGGATATAGCAAGGGTATTGATTGGTGGGCATTGGGATGTATTCTCGTTGAAATGTATTCTGGTAGATCTCCATTTGAGTTTAATGGGGACTTGAAGGAGACGTTCAAACAAGTTTGTCTAATTGGAATGGGCCGAGAATCATTTACGCCGCCAGAAGAATTATATGAGCCAGGACTAGAAGATGCACTTCACTTTGCTAAGCAATTACTATCCCAGGCATCTGATAGACTTGGTCGACATAGAAGTCACAAGGTCAAAGATCATGCATACTTTTCGGATATAGACTTTGAACTGTTAGAGAAGAAGATGATTAAGGCACCCTATATACCCAAGATATCACACGCTGCAGATGCATCTCATTTTGATGTCAAAACAGATGATCATGATGAGAAGATCGAGCCATATACCGGAAGTATTGATTTGTTTAGAGACTTTTGAGTTGTTACATAACTATCAAGGTTGACTGGCTTGGTTTATTCCCCCTTCACGTTTAGGATAGACACCGCTTCTCGAAACATAGATCCAAATCTAACTACACTTACTAGTAAAATCCCATGCTAACTGCACAGCGCCAATTCTCAGCTTTAGTTCTCTGTTCACTCTTCATCTCATCTAGAGTTCGCTGATGTGTACGTAATGCAGTTGCATACTCATCTTTAGTAACAAGTCCAGCCTTGTATCCTCTTCCTACTAACTCTATGCCATCATCATAACCACATTTTGCTGCAATCAGATAGTGTTTCATCGCTCGATCCATGTTGCCCTTTTGTTCTTCATACCAACCGAGAGCATATCTTGCTGATTCATGTCCCCTGATTGAAGCAATCTCAAAATGATGAATAGCTTTTTCAAAATCTTGATCAACACCATTGCCATTCTCATATGCATTGGCCATAAATATATGCGCCCCAAGTGATCCAAACTCAACTGCCTGTTTATACAATTCGATAGCCTTGTTTAGATCCTTTGATAAACCGCAATATCCGTTTCCATAATGAACTCCTAGATGGTAAAATGCCTCGCCATCTTTCAATTTCATACGCTTCTTGATTCTTTTAACTAACTCTTTGCCTGTTAGTGGCATGGGTACTCTACAAAACGAACAAGATAGTTTTAGTTCTCCCTTCCGCATTTTATCTAATGCTGCATTGGTGCAACCATCACATAACACTTTTCCACAACAAGGTTGATAAGTTTTCTTCAATCCCTTTATTTGAGCAGTGTATGGCATTGGAAGCATACAGATGGCACAATCTTCTTTGGGTGGAGGTTCCTGAAACAATACTTCATCATTATTATTAGCAGTAGTAGTGTTCGATCTGAGATGTAGCCTTAGCTGCTGGAGACGGTTCACAGCTCCCGATATATCTACATCAGAATCATTATTACTACACAAAGTATGCTTTTCTGCAACAATATCAGTATTAATATTGGTGTCACTTCTATTATTGCCACTACCACCATTATCACATGCACCATGTTTTTGTTCAACTTTTTGTGCATATGATGTGCACGTTTTATTATCTGATGAGATCTCACCCACGCCACCGCATAATATACTATCATCTGATTTACTCATCGTTGTACTAGACACTATCCCTTGTCATATACTCTATAATCTCTCAGCTGTACATATCATACCAACTATCGTACCTATCTAACTAACACTATAAAATTAATACTGTAGTCGTGAGCCTGAGTACGAAAGAAAAGAAAGTACGAAAAATTTATACTATGAGTTATGAGACTGTGAGATAGAATTAATGCAATGATAGTGTATTGCTAAACTGAGGTCTCGATTGCATTATACGTAGATTCTGAAGACTGGTAATTGTATTATATCTACAGCGGGAGAAGACTAATGATTGCTGCTGTGGTGTGAATTGCAAATATACTCTAGAGAGGTAAACGCAGAGAGAGAGGTTACAAATTTGTTAGTAAACACATCACTCTCTTTCGTTGATATACTACTGCATTAAGTTTAAGTATACAATATATCAAACGATATTGCATACACACAATATATAAATTCAACATGGATCAAAACACAGATGATATCGATGCATGGAGAAGAGTACATCAACAATTGACAATGGCAATAGTACAATCCAGGGATAATATCGCAGCGGAATTATGCAAAAGACGATATCTATTAGAAGAAATGAATCGATGTAAGATGCAAACAAATTCAAGTTTACGATCCTATGCAAAGAAGAAAAAAATAGCACCACCATCAGCTGTGGAAGGAAATAATACAACTATACAAGCAGCACCAACACAAGGTGATGTTCAAAAAGATGTTGAGCAAATCACCGACATAGCACTTGGAAGTATGGTATATAATCAGCCGCCAATTGGTATGAGTACAGCTGCATCAGAAGCAATGCAATTAGCTTTTCAAATGATGGAGCAGATGAATCAGAATAAGTCCAAATCTACTGAAGAGTCCGGAGAGGATGATGAAGATGCCGAGGATGATAAGACAGAATAGATTTCTTAGTATCATATATCAATTAGTATTAGATAGATACAGTATATTATATATTATTCTACTTATAAATACTTATACATGTCTATTGCAGTATATAACATGACACAGACAAACCAAAGAGATATAACAAAGCAAAGCTATGTTCCCGATCAATACCATTTCCTTCCAAGCTGATCAGCTGTCCATCATATGTTGGTAGTTGAGTTGATACATCTCCTGTGGAAGGCTTTGGTTGAGGTGCTTGTGGCGGTGCTACTGATTGAATAGTCGGTTGTTCTGAAACAAATGGCAGTGGCATTGTCGGTAGAGGTGTTGGTGTCAGGTCATCCAACAGTGTTCGAATTTGAAAGATATCATTTATAATCAAATAAAAGTTTGATCTTCTTTTGTCTAAATTCCGCGTCTCGAAGTATGAACAGCCAGGTGAATGGCAATTACTTGATAAGATTCGACTCACTGAATTGATGAATATATCATCAGTCATTCCAGTATCAACAAATTGTGTTAGTTGATCATTGAAGTTCCAATCTGGTTTGTAATATCTTTGTACTCGCTCTGCCCACTCGAAGAAGGCAATCGTCCATCGCATATCTGTATCTATACCATTGCAGGGAGCTTCTGGATTGTCACAAAAGTCAATTGTAGGGTATAAAGTAGATCGTCCCGAGTCGGCTCCTCGTTTGCCAAGATAATAATTGAGTTTGCCTAGATTGCACACTCCTTTAGTCAATAACGCTCCTCTTCCGAACCAGCAGCAGCCTTCAATATCAGTCCGGCCAAGACTATTGGAGTAAGCAGAGTTTGTGAATAAAGTAGCAGAGCTAGAATCCCAATAACCAGTATAATCATATTGACCACTTTTAGGTTTGCATTGCAAAGCTGGTGGTGCTCGATCATCAGCAGACATTGTCACAGCCGTGATTACCATTTCAGGTTTGACTTCACAGGAGAATATATCATCTTTCATATTGCAAGTTTCATCTTGATAAGATCTCTTTTGTTGACCACATGAATTACTGATTGCATACCTTCCAGACGTTTCTTGCCAACTAATTTCGTCACATGTGTCATCTTCAATTGATTCGACCTGTGCATTAGCAAGAAAGGCGGCTAAGTTGACCAAACCATAAATGTATAAATCCCCATTACCTTCCCATAAATCAAACTTAAAGTCTGCACCAAACCCCTCAACTGCCATTTGTTGCAGTGATTGTATCAATCCATCAAATGTATATTGTGTTGATCTATAACCTTGCCCATAATCATTGTTCTTGTATGATACCAAAACAAACTCTTCAATTAAACCTTGTTTACTCTTGACATGATCAATTGCATTACCATATATAGTTGGTGCTTGTGTTGTAGGCTGTATACTTGGACTTTGTGTTGATAATGAAATGGTAATATTTGATGTTTCGTTGTTTGGATTTGATATTGTAGGCCTACGTGTTGGACTATCACTATCAGGACAAACTACATACTCCGGTCCAAGGAGACATTCAACTTCGTTTGGGAAGTTGCAATAATTCTTTGTTTCATCGTATATTAATGGATCACCGCATTCTGTTCTGCTTCTGACTTTGCCTCTGTATGATGTGTTTAGTTGAGGATGAATGAATAAGTACTGATCACAAGATGATAAGTTGCAATCTTACAATATACATTTAACTTACTTCCAACATTCGTGATAATATTTACAGCCGGTCCCTGGTATCACTTCATTGCCTGTATATCCATTAGCACAGGGTGTAAAACAATCAAGTATTGGGAATGCTTGTGCATCAACTACTTGATTTGAGAGATTATAAATGCAGATAGTTGCAATGAATATTATGTGTTTCATTTTGTTGTCGGCCCCTCACTATCACACCACTGTATATATTGTCAACTATAGCAAAATATCAATTAACCGAGGATGAGAGGAGATATCGTCAATAGTATAGTTACGATATTGATATGTAAACTCTTAAACTCTTTATGTCATATCGTCATCAAAATGCAATTTGCTCACATGATGTGCACAAATTGTTTGAGTATATCTCTCATCGCATATCACGCAGATATTGAGTAATACAACACTAAACATTCTCTATTGCAGCTAGAATAAGTACGATGTATTGAAACCCTAGCAGATTTTCAAATAGTAGTGGTCTCGTGGCGATTTAATGACGCACACAAAGAGAAATGACTAATGACGACGACGACGGCCACTAACTCGGTCTATTTATTATCGATTGAGTTCGCAATTGTTAATCGGTGTAGTGTATTGTCAACATCATGTGTCTCTACTACTCATTAGTATTACTCGCCTTTCCGATCATTTCCTCCGCTTGGTCATCATCTGGCGGTGGTACTTCCAATCGAAGATTATTTTTAGAAAATACAGCAAAGCAAACATCAGCTGCAGTTCTGATTGGATCGAGTAGCTTTACAGAGAATGCTGAGGCTACTGCCGACTCTTGGTCTCATGATAAAGGATCAGTATATGATATACCGCCGGGTTCATTATCCGGACAAGGTAATTATCTATGTTGTCTTATAAACCTATCTTGTCTCATATTTATTTTGTACATATCTTGTGCATTATTTTTGCGCAATATCTAAATACTTATTATTGTTGCTTCCGATATAGTTCATGTAATAACCGGCGCATCTAGTGGATTAGGACTTGAATCGGCTAAACGTTTAGCAGCGGCAGGTGCTACAATTGTGATGACTACACGCACTGCCGAGAAAGGTGTTATTGCAAAGAAACAAGTAGAATCATATCTATCCGACAAATCAATTGAATATAACAAGGATACTATTCATGCAATACCAATCAACTTTGACAACTTGGAGGAAGTACGATCATTTCCTGAGAGGTATAGAAAAGAGATGGGAGATCGAAAGATTGATATACTAATGAACAATGTGGGAAGGATAAATCAAAAGAGGGAAATGACTGATGATGGATTCGAGAAAACATTTCAATCCAATCATTTGGGATCATTTATGTTAACTTCGGGTCTCTTCTCATTGTTGAACCGGAATGGTGCTCGAGTTGTCAATGTTGCATCTCGTGCTCATCAATTTGCTAAAGATTCTAGTACTGGCAAACAGGGGTTAGATATGTCCAACTTACAGGGAGAAATGTCTTATGGTTTAGACGGGTGGGAGACTTATGGACAAACAAAACTTGAAAACATCTTGTTTACCGAAGAATTGCAACGTCGAGCAGATGTCGCTGGGTTAGGTTGGCTTACTGTCACATGTCTACATCCTGGCGTTGTTGGTACGGAGTTGTGGAACAATACTGCTCTTGCAAAAGGCAATGGTGGTCTACAATCGATAACGTCAAACTTCTTTTTAAAGAATGTTGCTCTGACGAATGAAGAAGGCGCTAATACTCAGTTATATTTAGCTACAACAACTCAAGATGAGAAGTTCAAAGGCAGATATTTTGATGAATATGGAAACATGGTAGATCTAGATCCATTTGCACGAGACGAATCAAAGGCAAAAGAGTTGTGGGAAGTCAGTGAGAGACTATCATCATGCAAATTCAATGTAGAGTAACTATAAAGGCACTAGACGATGCATATGGTTCATAATTTTCGGTAGTATTTTCTTGTGACATAAAGAGTTGTCAACAAATTATGAGAGTTGAGAGAGGTTGAGAGTACATACTTACAATGATATTATATTAATGCTATGAGATGATATGTTTGGTGGAAACATTGGAGCTCCTAAGGCTCATCGATCATCATATACGCGCCGCCGTGTATTGAGGTTGATCAGTAGTATTAGCTTGACGCTCATATTTGGTCTCATTCATATATACAGATTCTCCAACTATACTTCTTTTACAACTACTGACTACAATGTTGAAGAAGAAGAGGATGATTATAATGAGATATTTCCACCACAACTAAATGCAACATGTAGAATCTTAATAATGAAACGGCTTAATGATTATCACTACGAGGTATTTGAATCTATTGCAATTAAGTATCCATTGCCATTCGAAACATATTATCATAGATGTAATAATATTACATATGCTGGAATTAATAAGTCAAATCCAATTGTCGTTGATTATATGTTGGGATTCAATTATGTCAAGGATAATAATTTACCAGAGGGATATGGTTGGGTTAAGTATTTTGATAAGTATTTGTCTGGAAGGATACGAAGGCGTAACTCGACTGGAGTCGAAAAGTATAACATCGTAGGAGATGAACGTTGGATACAGTACGGCAATATAGTCGATAGACCAACAAATGAAAATAGGGATATACCATGGTCAAGTTATTCTGCCACTATAGAAGTTAATTGTGATTGGATGGCTTGGAAGGGTTGGATGAAGAAGGACAAGAATGCTCATTGTATCTTTCATGGAATTCCAAAGGAAGTAATACCTCCAGATATCGAGTCTAGAGTGTGCTGGTTAACTCCGTATCATCATCCAAAATGTTGGTTTATACCTTCTGTGTTGCCCAAGACTTCATCACGACCATCTCTTTCAACAAAGAACAACACTATCAATCTTTGTATTGGATGGAAAGAAGACAAAAATACTGGAAAGGTGTATCGAGATCCTTCTATTATAGCACAAGCTCTGTTAAAGTTGAAACCGAACAATGTCAAAGTGATTGTGATTGGACGCGGAGCAAAAGTTCCAATACAATTTGTAAAAGCAGGCCTCGCCTCATATGTCCAAGTTGAGAATAATGCTACCGAGTTTTATACATATCAATTACTCATCTCTCAATGTACGATTATAGTACCACTAATGCATCCTTATGAAGAATTATCAAAGGGATACTTTGAAGGGCGTTTGTCGGGTATGATATCATTGGCTATTGGTCATCGAATACCAACATTAATTCACACTGCAGCATTAGACATATATAAGAATGAATTGACAGCATTTAGTATAAGTTACAATACAACTACGAATACAGATACATCAAGTTTTATAGAAGCGTTTGAAAGTACACTTGCATACTACAACTAAACAAAGAAAACCAAACAGACTGAACAGGCATAATATCTTATGATCAGAATAAATCATTGTCATCACCCTTCCTCTGACGTTTTCGCTCGTTGAGCTTCATTGCTTTGGGTCTAGGGGAAGTAGGCGATGATGAGGGACCCTGGGCCCTGGGTCGACTCTCCACCCTCATTAATTGTATCAGTCACGTCCTTCACGCCTAATGTACCATCAGCCAATGGAATCTCAGAGTACTTCGAGAAATCAAGTCGGTTCAAGTCGATCATCTTCCATTGTTGGTTATTGTAATCTTTATAATATAATCGTTTCAACTGCGGTAGTTTGATAACAGAGAAGGATGTTGTTTCGTATGCCTTGTCGGTTACGTTTTCATTTGACACGACGCCCCTAGGCCTAGGAATGAACACTGTGTTTAGTAACCCAGTTACCAAAGCAATTGCTCCATCAAGACTTTTAGGCCTTGAATTGTAAACTGCAATCTGTCGGAGGTAAAACATCTTGACGAATCTAGACGCTGGAGTATAATCACTGGGCGAACTGAATCTTCATATATTTATATGGAGAGTGGAGAGTCTAGCAGTATGTTGGGAGAGTCTCTAGTATTGCAATGGTAAGTGTTGTAGATATTACACTAATGCAAATAGCAAGCCCTATTGCCCTCGTTGCTGTCTCTTTGTCGTCTGTATCGCCTATAACTTCGACGTTGTTTCCTCATGCAAATTCAATGTAGAGTAACAACTTGAAATTAAAGGCACTATTGACCTTTTTTCCTACAAACACGTGGAATATTTTTTCCGGTATCTTACATGACTTCATTTTGGGTATCCTATTTTGTTAGGGGCCACTGTGCAAATATTGGCCGACGAATTTGGTGAGGAGGGGCCGATAATTGATGTCAACAAAGTTGGGAAAGCTCATTCTAGACCAGAATTGCAAGCTGAATCGATTGGTAATGCCGGCTTAGGACCAAATTTAACATAGGAACTAGTATTTGACTACTCAAAATCTCCATAGTGAACAGGGCTGAAAATGCATGGTAATATAGGCAGTGCTGCTATTGGTACAGATACATTATCTATATCCATCCTAGCCTATATTTAAACTATAAATATGTATTAGAAAGAGTATTAAACAATATTTTACCATATATAATCTATATTATTGCAATAAATCGATGATACACTATATCATTTTTACTAACAAACACACTATAAAATAGGATACCAAAAATGAAGTCATGTTATTTTTATTCCACGTGTTCGTAGGAAAAAAGGTCAATTGGGATCAAATTTTGAGTGTTTTTGACTGTTAAATTTTTTATGAGAGTATTGATATGGTACTGCCATGGCGCGCGGGAAGCTGTAGAATCAAACCCTCCTCCAAATCGAGGGGTATGTGTTAAACAATGCTATTCTTCTGATCAACGATGTCATACTTGCTAAAACTCTTATCATATTATATTGTATTGATTGCAATTAACTATAGTATCATCTCTACATCCAACACATGCATCATCGTCAATGCACAAGAAGTAGATACTACTAATACACCATCAAAAATAATCACTGATGCGCCCATAACTAACTCACCAACTACAAGTAAACCAACAAGTAGTCCGTCGTATTCTCCATCAACTACACCTCCATCTGCTAGTCCTACACAAGATAGATTAGTAAGAGATTATTTACAAAGCAAGAAGGATCTCATACAGAATCGAGTACTTGTGTCGTACAATCGTTCATCAGGACAAGCGTACTTATCAACACAATATACATTTGATAGATTAACACAGAGTTTGCAAACCTTTGGGGTAGACGGATTCGGGGCAGACTTTAAGTTTCATCTCTATGAAGGAGATGGGGATAAGTATATACTCGGATTAATCAACTTGTCAGCCTTCCTTGCAAATGCAATGGTTGAGTCAATTGAAGATGATACGTGCGACGAATTGAATTGGGAAGAGGCTGGCAATCCACCATTGATACCATATGATGATAAATATGCCATTAGCAACAGTTGCGGTATGGAAGGACGATCATATCAAGATGAGAATTGTGCTCTTGGTACTAACGAGTTCCTCTCTTGTGATGCTGATATTAATATGCAAGTTATTGCAGTGAGCAGAGGTACACAAGTAAATGCCCCTCCGCCATTAAAATGTCAACCGGGTAATAACTTTGCAGGATATTGGGATATTGCCAGAGGAATAGAAGTTGCAAATGTTGAGTTTCCAAATAATGGTGGAAGAACAGATACTGAAGCATGCTGTTGGTGGGGAAGGGGAGCACTCAGTACCAAAGGGGTATGCAATATTGGAAAGATGAATTACTATTTAGGTAAAAGAGGAGCCGAACTAGGAAGATCGTCACTCTATCCAACGGTAGACTTTTGCAAGTTCCCAGAGTCTACATGTGCTAGTGCTTTTGGGGAAAGCTTACGATGGGATTCCGCCTTCTTTGAATGGTCTGAGCGAGTACAAAGATATGAAACAAATGACTGGAACTTTGAGGATCAGCTATTGCACTTTGAACAGAGTGGTATGTCAGACGATGCATTCATCAATGGTGTTAGTAGAATACTATCTCGGGGTTGCCACAAATCTGGTTGCTCAGAGTATGGTGAAGCCCGACTACTCAACAAAAGGAGAAAATACTTTTACATGATAATCAATGATGTGTTTGACTTGAAGTCACTAACAAGACGGCCCACAACTGCCCCTTCAAAGCCAACTGTCGGAACAACAATTAGTATAGAATCATCAGCATCACAACTAACCCCGTCACCACTGTCTCAAGATGATCTAGCAGCACAATTGCGACCAACTCTATCAGGAATGGCTAGTCAACCTTCTACAAGTGAGAAAACGGTTGCTCCTACGACATGGACGACTCTCATTGTTATTGAAGATAATGCAGCTCATGATGAAAAGCAAATGATTCTATTGGAGTTGTTAGCTGTAATGTATCTACTACTTAATCATATCACATAACTCCTTCTCACTCATTATATTTACAACAAACTCCGAATGCTATCGACTACTTTCCAAATGCTACAACTTAGATTTTATTGCCCAACTCTAGGTCTTGGTGAAGATGATTCAAAAGAGACTCCTTGACCTTATTCCTATCCTTTCCTCCCAAACGAGTGGTCTCACTCAATACAACTACATTAGTACTTCGAGTCCAATGGGTATCAGGTGACGACATGCATATATCTTCTGAATCTATATTCTCACGCAATACAGTAGAAGCCATGTTGGCGAATGGTACGTCTTCCTTCTCGAAAGGTATGGTTTTGCCACTGGAAACTTTGTTCAACAGTTGAAGAATAGCGATGACCTTTCCGTGGCTATTTCGGATAGGTACAATCATTTGTGATTGATGTTTAACCTCTTCGACATCAAGAGATGATGACCGTCCTCCGTCGTAATAAGAGATACCCGACAAGAAGGCACTTCTAATTCTCGGGTGCTCACCAGCAAGACTCTCCCACGAGTTCTTCTTAACATTCAGCCTATCACTAATAGCCATGGATATTCTAAGATCCTTCACATCGGCCGACACGAGCACAAACACCTTGTAACTGTCACACTTTACTAGACTAGTAAGTTGAGATAAGAAGGCCTGGATAGGACTGGCCTTGATGCTATCAATATCTGCTAGTACCAAGGGCTGTTCCTCTGTTGTACCGTTCAACTTGCTCCAGATATAAGCTTCTGGCACGCATCCAACACGATAGAAGAAGAGTTCATTAGCATCAACATTCCTAACATCAACAACTGACGATGCAATTGTCATCGGCGAGGGGCCATCGGCAAGGATGTAGTCGATTTTGCTTGCAATGATGTCGTCTACCTTGTTGTGATGTGTACAATCACATGCACCAGAAGGATTTGCAGAAGTGATTGCCAACGGCCCTGTCTCCTTCAAGAGAGCAACAGTAAGAGTAGAATTGGGTACTCTCAAGGCGATAGAGTCTTGTGTTCCAATCAAATCGGCAGCGTGTCCAACGCCCATCCTCTGTAGCCATTCTCCTCTACTCACAACAAGACTGACACTACCGGGCCACATTCTTTCCATGAAGGCAAACAACTTCGGACTCCATCCCTTGCCTTCTGGTGCTACATTCTTGATGTCGTCAATTGATCCCAACCATAATGAGAGTGGCTTTTCACTAGGACGAGATTTGATATCTAAGAGTAGTAGAAGAGAAGATATGAGTCAGTCAGTCGTATGTTACGAGACATATATCACATGCACAGACGACTAGACAAAGAGAGTACTTACCGTATATCCTTTGTATTGCGTCAGGGCTATCAGCTTTACACGCAAGACAGTATACCGTGTCTGTTGGAATACAACACACTCCACCATCTCTTAAGATTGTGATACACTCATCAAATTTCTCACGGTCTGAGGCAAATCCGATTTCACACAACTCCTCAGTATCAGCAGCGGTATGCTGTAATAACCAACGACACAGATTGGACTTGGTACTACCAAAGAGGAGCCCCAATGTTAAGAGCGATGCACAAGATGTCAAGATATAGAATACACCAGACACATCCATGAGTGCAGCCGCGCCAACTCCCTCCCAAATAATGTAGAAGCAGAGTCCTACCAGATGAAATACTGTTATCACACTCAAGAATCTGAAGACATTGAAACTGACCAAGAGCCAAGCGAACTGGAGAATTGCATAACAATGAGGGTTTGATAAGTCTTCTCTCCAGAGTAATATCCAACCAATAAAATGATACCCTCGAGTACATAACTGAAGGCAAGGAATCCAAAGCATGTTTGGCCTCTGAACGTGGCAATCAGTAGTGATAATGTCTGTGTTATCAAAATCAGTAATGCCGACTTTAATACAGCTTGGCTTGAGTTGGTAAATAGACCAATACTCATGATCGCTGAGTATAACACTATGCCGGTGGTCATGATGAATAGAGGAGTTTGGAAATCGGAAGTTCCGAGAACCTTGTGATCTCCAGGGAACTTGTGCTCGTATGCGTCATCTTCTTCGTTACTGAAGTCGTCTTCAGTATTGGCGTAATCCAACACCATGCTTGACAATCGTCTGGCTAGGCTACTTCTCCGACTGATGCCGAGATTGCTACTTGTCCGCCTTATAAAACTATTACGTCGATGGGGAGACTGCACTGTATCACTACCGGTATCAGAATCTTTACTCAAAGCGCCACGTATGGCATGAAATGATTTGTCTGGAAGCTTGTCAGTTAGGCGTGTCTTCATTGTCCTGAATGAGAAGTCTTGTCCTGTTGGAAATAGCAGCTTTTGAGCAATACTATTGGCAAGGTTGGCTATACCATTGTACACCACCGAAGCCGATGCCAAGCTAAATAAGATTGTTGATGCCATTGTCGACTGAGGACTAGTCTCATCTAATGTGAAAGACTCGATACTTATTGCCAATAAGGATACAATTTGAAGCATAAATGTAATGTTGTGCATAAAAGCCACCTTCTCTGCAATACCAAATGCCATGAGAAAGAGCCGGACTACTGCAAATGTAATGTATATCCCTCCATTGACATTTCCATCTTGTGCATTAACACTGGTAGCCAATACTGCAAAGAGACAAGCGTCACATATCGAACTAATTGACCATAACTGTTCATGTCTAAGACTATGAAACAATGACACCAATCCTAATAATACTGACCATGTCGAGAGCCATAAAGTAAGTGCCCAATTATTGTCTTCTGACTCATTCCATGACTCCTGAGAGAGGGTAGCCATACCTACAAACCCCATTGATGAACAGATACTCCCCAGTGGTAAAGGATTTGCCCATGTCCCGTCTGAGTATTTGGATTTGAGTGCTGGTCGTTTCCATAATACTGTTTCGATTAATGCGTCATCGAATCCAGGAAGTACTTGTCGTTCATGTATACCATGTAATACAGCCGCTACTACTCCATAACTAGTTGCCAAGACAACTACTAATTCAGACACCGCCGCAATGATTTGTACTAAATCTACTGCTTCAGTATCAGATACAATGCGTAGTACTAATTCCATTGCCGACACAAGGGTGATAGATGCAACTAATACTGTATAGAAACCATTAATTAATGGCGCTACAATCATCAACAATACTCCGACAACCAACAAAGCAATGTGCAATAGATTGATATCCGAATCTAATAGTATCTCTAATCCTAATACTGCCCAGAATGCAGAGTAAAAGCCTAATACTGTTGATCCGAAGTGATCATATGCACGGAATGCTCGTAGTGAACCTAGGTGCAGTTTAAGAGATAAAATTGGGGAGATAAAGATATGAGCATATGATGTGATATGTGTTGGAGAGACATCTGTATTGCAACAAACACATGGCATTTTACCAACCACAGACTAGACTTTATATCGAGAGGGAATAGCATATATATATATATATATATATATATATATACTGATGCATATGTATTGTAACAATAACAAAGAACATTGTGAACACAAAACTTACACAACAATTGCATAACACCACCAATAATAATAAACAATACAGCCGTCGATATATCACGTTCACCAACGCCAAGATTTGTAAGCGCAGCGATGAAGGCACATACTCCATTAACACCAAATCCAATCGATTCTGAATAGAAGTAAAGTATTCCTGGATGTTCTGATCCGCCCATGGTATAATAACTTTGCTAGACGCTGGATAATGTGTTGCTTTAGTTATTCTTCGTCCAATTTATGAGCTACGTCGCCTCTTCTCCTCAAACGATAACAACCACATCACCCCTTCTCAAACTAGCCCTCAAAGAATATAAGAAAACTGCATGCCTCATGTCTCAAAGAACACAAAGGAACACAACGTGTACATGTGCCCAAGACTCGATATGGTATTCAGGTCTCAGCGAATAGGCTAATATATAGCGAACTCCATCCCATTACCCTCACTACTAATCTCTACTAATCAATAACCCACAATGAGCTCGTTCAGTTATCTTTTTGATGAGCTTTACTCACTAACGATAAAAGACTTCGAAAGGCGAGATATACATGATTGTACATTTGCTAATCCATTTTCAGCTGATGTCATCCATCTTCTCTTATCAACAACCGGCCACTCGTCTACCAATGGCTTAATAACTGGTTGTTCTCCTCTAGTACAGAATAGCTCAACAGCTTTTTGTGCTAATTCACTTTCTGATGACTTTGGTAATTGATAGTATTGTCTTGTAAGATCAGTCTTATCTTCCGAATAATTACTTTTGAAGATGGTAGGCCAACCAGATGACCAAAAGTTACATTTGGTTGCAACCCATGATGTCAAGGCTGGTAGATTTGTTATGTCATCATCGAAACGTTTGCCTTGCAGTTCAAGAGTACAAGACCTGCCTGGAGCGTACCAAGGCGGTGCCTCGCCATATCGAGTGTATCGTACTGAACACTTGCTATTATGTTCTGTTTGCTGTACTAATGAATCATCTACTGCTTTACTTGCCTTAATCTGCTTCTTGATTTGACCAATTTGATTCATCCGACTTGAAAAACTTGGTTTGAATCTCCTTCCTCTTCTACCAAAGCCCCTCCGTCTATTGGCATTCTTCATGTCTATATCTCTCGAGCTAGAAGTTTCACTTACGCCTCCCTCTACTGATTCATTCTGATCAAATGTATATGTATAAGTCTCACGTACTGAACCATACTTTCTATCCGATGAGCTACTACCATCTCCTTTACCAAATTGAAGTAAACGTGATCTAGGGGGTGAAATAACAACTTCGTCACTATCTATTAACTGTTTCAACGGTGGTAATATCGGAGTATCACTTATTCCTTTTTGAACATGTATTGCAAAGTCAAATACTGTAGAATGTCCATTTGTGGATAAAAGGTGTTGTTGTTTTGCAGTACCCATGACATAATTCTTTATACTCTCTTCATTATCAATATCAGGACGTTCACTAAACACTATCATTTCTTTACCATTATTCCGAGAAATGTATGTAACAGCTAAGTCATACATTGATATACTTTCCTCTGGTGATAGGTGACGTATTGGTCCATCGGGTCGTAAACGTACTGATGTTAGTAGTGAATTGTATAACGAAGACTTGTTGGTTTCTATACTACTTTTATTATCAACACTTCTGGTGGGATTTCGATAACAGAACATCTTTCTAGAAATTATCGTCACTGCAGAATCCCATTGTTGATTATTATTAGATTGTAACGTTGTTTTTGTTGTTTGTGGATATAATATACGATTTGCATATAGCTTATTAAATATAGATTCCTTCTTGATGTTGTTGTTAGTGATTGTAGCTGATGGGGGAGATGGATAAATGACAGGCAAAGCTTTTACAATTTCAAGACCTTCAACTTCGGCAATTACTTTACCCGATGCAGGATCAGTTAACTTTCCTTCATATGACCATAAAGCTGGATTTGTATTTCCACATCGATTACTGAGAAAGTTTGTAATGGTCTTAGTATTGAATGGTTCATTAGTATGATGTGTTGATGTGGATGTGATGGATGTCAAAGATGATGGCGATGATGCCACTAGTATTTGAATACTCTCGAAACATAGCAGTACTATGAACGATATCACTGCATATTTAGACATAGTATTATCTTCCAAACAGCTGTATATCTAACCTCAGGTTCATATACAACAATTCTTGTAGATACTATGGTACCGAGTAGTGGAAACTCTCATGGTAAGATACCGCACTGTATCTTTTTAGATCTTTGTTGACTGCATGTTATGTTGCAACACTATCTGCTGCTAAATATACCTATCTGCGGGATAAGTATAATCAATAATGTCGGGAGGAGATGATGATAGTTTTGATGGTCTAACAGGGGATGAAATGGGTGCGGAACTAATGAGACGTCAAAATGAGAGACATCGACTAAAGGAACAAATCCTTGAACAACAAGTAAAAGAGATGAAAGAGTTGATTGCGAATATGGATTCAAGTTCACCAGCTACTCTTACACGAGTGAAGCATCTTCTGTTGTTAGAGGAATGTAATGGATTGTGGGATATCATACCCATTAGTAAAGCTATTAACTATCTTCATGAACATCCTCCTCCGACCGACTCAGAAGAAGTGCTTGCCGCATATCTTGACACCATTCCACTTGATGTTGGCAGTGATGAGTGGTGCTTCACTGTCCTCATTCTAATAAAACAAATACCATTCACTAGTAGGTCTAATATATATGATTACTACGACGATGATGATAACAACCAAAGCGCTAAGATGCATTAATTGAGAATGGCATAGTCTGTGGTCAATGTCTCAAGATATTCCCTACAAATAGGTGTTCTAAATGCAAGATTTTGAAATACTGTTCAAGGGAATGTCAGGCCTCACATTGGGAGGACCATAAAAAGCAATGCCGTAAGGATAGACTAAAGCCTTCTACTGAACACGAGCGATCTACACGAAAACGATGGGTAGAAGAGAATGGCAGTGCGGTACTCTTTGTTCGTCATCATGTATACCCAAGGTATCAAGACATGACTAATTATATTGGAACAATCCCGTCGTTTTATACCGAGTCAGTACATAACACTCTATTCAAACCAGTCTACAACAAAGTAGGTACAAATACTTATACAGTATACGGCAAAGAGCTTGGAGAAACTTTGTTTCGGGATCATGGAGGGATTGAGACATTATATGCAGCCGAGAGTATCATTCCGTCAGTAATCCAAAACTATCCCCTTACGACTAATGATCATGAGACTGAGTATCAACAGAAGATGATTGCTGAAGTACTGGCAAGGCGTATCATGTCTAGTTCTTGGGATGGTATTGGAGGATGGATGAGTTAGAGAACACTTAAAACACCGAGGATCATGGCAGGGTAGGGACAGAGGACTCGACGAAAAGTGTATGTTGGTGGTAAAATAAGAGGCTATCCTTGATAAACCCAAACTTCTCATGTACTTTCTACTCCATCCCCCAAGTTGGGGCCAAAGTATCCATAATCTGAAATAAATAAAGAGCTGGTATCATCATAAAAACACACAAAATATCTAAAGCGAATTACAGTGCTTTAACTTTTTCTTATACAAATTAGAATCTAAAAGATATCTATAATCAGACGCAAGAACAAACTCTATGGAATTACACTTTCAAATGTTGAAAGGGATACATCACAGACTAACCAAGCTATCACACTGTGTTAATATATGAATATATATTTGTTTATGCGGCACTCTTTGTTCCAAGAAGGGAAAGGAACATGTTGAATGCAATTTGGACAGCATTGATGTATGGAATACGCCACTTGTTAGGGACGAACCTGAAGTTGATAAGGTGGACCTAAAAAAGAGAGAAAGGAAGAGACATGTTTAGATATTGATCTTCTGAAATATACAATACAATATCATGGTCATCATTTCAACACATAATAACTTACCATTGGCCAAACCTTCCATGATCCCTGACAGGCAGTGAAAAGATCAGCCTTAATCTTATTACCAATAGTAGCCAATGAATCTCCATTCACAAGACCAAGGTAGGTAAAGAAGACACTCATAAAGATGGGACACCAGAATAATTGATCAACGGCAACCTTGGAAAAGACTGGGATGGCATCAGTTCCTGGAATCTTCTCATCAAGCCAGTTGTAAAAGTAATGCCCAGAGGGTCCGTGGTAGATAAATCCAAAGAATGAGAGGGTAGCTAAACGCTTGTAATCGATGGGTCCTCCAGCAATGAATACCTGTATAAATAGATTGGATAGGAGATATTGGGTGAGAGGATTTTCAGTTTTAATAACTTATTGCAATTGCAACACCATGATTGACACATCAATCTATATAAGCATCAACATACCTGAGCTAATAAATCACCAAGGAACCAACCAACAAGTGAGGTAAGTGCCTTCATGGTAATAGGGTTCTTATCCAAAGCATCCGAATATGCCTGAAGTCCAGGAATAGCTCCACCCCGTGTGATGGTAGGATCACGGAAGAGAGGACT
>Ga0214478_100230_pt1 | contig 32790 bp, 26 predicted proteins | sample M1_20Mar14CPVII9_2_FD_178001 | JGI IMG/M metagenome (GOLD analysis project Ga0214478, IMG submission 178001) | Marine eukaryotic communities from Monterey Bay, California, United States - M1_20Mar14CPVII9sort6BwellD7 | ecosystem: Environmental > Aquatic > Marine > Unclassified | place: USA... | reverse complement strand
TCTTGATGTCAACATTTCCAGCATTAGCAGCAATTCGAGATAGCAGCGGTGGTTTATCTTCTGGATCTTCGTTTAATCCGTTCCTCTCTGGCTCACCGAAGATAGAAGTCAATCCTCTTGGTGCTGGAAGATGCGCGTTATCACAGTTTATGACGACGAAAGAGAGGAGATGATAACATATGTGAGTACATATTATATGCAAGGGCAATCAACAAAGGCAAACAAAGGTCAAATAAAACAGCCAAGTCGTCGAGACTCTATACTGGACACATGAATTCATATCATAAAACAAAACTAACGCGGTCTTTCCTGTTCCGAAGGTACCTCTCTTTGTAAATTGTTTTGCATCACGCTCTTCAACTAGTCCCTCAGTCTCTACAAATCTTGAAGTGAACCTAATCCCCTTTTGACCTCCAAACTCAAACCTAAGCACAAGTCCGTCAGCATCCAATATATGAGCAACTCGTTGACCATCTACTCCAAATTTCCCTGGTCCGATTCGATATAATACACCTACTAAATCATCTGGTACTTTTCCATCTATCTCATCAACTTCATATTCCGCCTCACCAGTAAAGGGATCAACAATAAAATCATCTTTACTATTCTTGATACTTTCATATTCCTCAGATGTTACAGAACGATCACACTGACCGTATGTGAACCATGCTTTACGCCAATCTGACATTATAAATTCACCATTGCCTTGTTCTTCTTGTGTTTGTTGTGGATGTATATTGGTTACGAAAGCATTTAGTAGTGTTGGATATTCTTCTAAACTCCGCGGTTGAGGATATATTTGTGTTGATCCAAGTACATCATGCTTGCCACATGATATACTTCCACCCTCATTACTATCAATATCAGTATCAGCTGTTAACGTGTCTTCATCTGTTGTTGCAATTTGCAATCGAGTGTAAGATATCTTCCTCTTATTAATAGCAGATGTTAATGTTTCTTCATCTGTTGTTGCAATTTGCAATCGAGTATGAGATATCTTCCTCTTATTAATAGCAGAAGCAGCTAAGGTTGTTGTAAATTGCAATGGATTATTGTAAGATGTGTGCTTTTTGTGTATGACATTACAACTGGTGAACGCCGACACTCGGCCAGTCAAAACTACCGAACTGTAGAAAAGGGATAGTATTATAATCATATTAATGGAGCTAGCACTGCATTATAGTGATGCTCTTTGCTACTTTGCTACTCAATTCTTCTTCAATGACCAACTCATTTTTGTTTGATCGCTAAAATGAAATATTAATTCATGCATGAAGATATGAGATTGACCAGGGGACGTTCTCTCTATCTTTGTTTGTATTGAAGTGAAGAATATTATTATAAAGCAAGGGGGGCGTGGGATTAGTAGCCTATCAGTAGCAATAATATCGGAAGGATACCGTATCTTTTCAACATAACAATTATCGTATCTTTTGTGAAGTTACCATTACAATGGATTTCTTATCGGAATATCTTCCTCTGACACCACTGGCTATCAACATTGGTATTACCTGCCTAATTTTGCAATTAACTTTTACTATACTATTCAACAAACGAACTAAACTATTACCAGAAGGACCATGGAATCACCTAACTCTCCTTAGTGCACATCAAGTAGTATCATTTCCGCTAATGATAATATTGTCATACTATGGAATCAGGGATTGGTATTTCAACCCAAATAAGGAATCGTTTTCAACATCTACACCTATTGATCGAATATTTGGGGAATCTAATCCAAATGACATACCATTAGCAATCGGCAGTGGTGCTATTCTATTGTGGGATATACCTATTGGTTTTGTATCACCGCCATTACGAGATCCAGTAATGTATGCTCATCACATAGGCATGTTTCTAGTAGCAAGTGTCATGAGCGGATTGTTTTGCACCTGGGGAAATATGATTGGCTACTACTATGCATCTTACTACTTTGGTGTTATTGAAATGAGCTCTGTATTCTTGACTTATGTCGATATATTTCATCCCAAGTACAAACACTACTACAAATGGTTAAATGCGAAACATACAGATGAAAGATCAATCAAGCTACAAAGTATATTGAACAGTATTAATGAAGTGGTACGGATATTGTTTGCTGCAACTTTCTTGGTCTTCAGGGGATTATACTTTCCATATGTAACATTTCGATACGCTATACCAGATTTGTTGGCTGCATACGAAACACCGCCAGATGGCGTACCCATGTGGACTGGTAACTTTCTAATCGTTATGATGGGTTTGTTTGCTATTCTGCAAGCGTATTGGGGGTTACTTATATCAAAGCAAGTTGCTAAAGTCTTTGGTGGTGGAGGTGATGATAAGAAGAAGAAATAATGAACGTTTGCTAAAAGTTGTAAGTACTTCGTAGCTATGATATTATAAGCAATGCAATCAAGCACAAGTTAGTATACAAAAGACTCTAGCTTATGTCCCTATCGCGTAACTCTGTGTTCTCTAGGCGCAGTCTCTCGATCTCTATAAGCTGCAATTCGACCTGATCACGAAGTCTGCGTATGATTGCCCTTGATTCTTCACCAAATTTTAAACAACATTCATTGCAATCCCATGTACCATCCTCCCAATCTTTTACAAAACAATTCCGACAGAACCCTCCACCTGCATAACAATCGGTTTCACCGCACTCTACCACATCACACTCCTCATCGTCAAAGCAGTCTCCGCAGTGCTTTTTATGACACCCTGTACCTTGACGACCTTGACACTCTCTGAAATCAAGACATGATTTGCAGCCAGTTCTATTGCAGTGTTCACACGTGAGAGAACATGATGCACAATTCTTTAATCCACAACTTTCACATGTCTGCCATGGTGTTGAATGAGGAATACATCTGCTGCATGCTTCACAAGTATTGCACCAACCTACTGCACAATTCACACACAAATCTTCGTTACATTCATGACAGTACCGAACAGTACAGCAATTCTGTAGACAGGACGAGCATGTGTACTTTTGACGTCCATTTGACTTAAACCACGGTACTCTATCTTTTCTCTCGCACCTCCCCTTACAGTTCTGACAAGCTGACTCTCGACTGAATAGAAGACTATTATATTCCACTACGAAATTAGATAATAATCCACGTTGTCCGCTGGATCTCGTCGGAGAACAAATGTCAATATGCTTCAAACTATTCCCATCTGTTCTGATAATACTACTTAGAATGGGTAGAACTTCTTCTAGAGACATATCATAATTGTCTAGTCTAATTTGTTCTATCACCCGAGAGCCACGCAATACTTCTAATCCCCTCCCTGTTATGTTTACTAATAATCCGAATTTAAATCTCTTCAACTTCTCAGGTGCATTAATGAACATTAATAATGCATGAATATCGTCGTCGTCTATTTTTTCTTGTAAATGTCTCTCATTGAGTAAATCTTTGTTCATGTCAAGTCTTGTATCACCGCCTCTAGCTGTCATAGACGATAGAATAAAAGTACTAGCTGTTGATAAATTTAGTTCTACGAAAGTACTACTAACATGAAGCCATAATGTTGATGAAGATGGAGCAGTCAAAGACACTCCGAGTAAAGCACATGATGTGTTTGATAAATATGAAGTAACGCCATTAAATATCTCTGCGGGTAGTGATGCCAAATTTAATACTGCTGGATCATCAGAACATTGTTTAGAAGTCTTTTGTCGTTTGGTGCTGGTCATTTTTAATGGATAGATGATGGAATGATGCCCTCCTAATTACTTAAATATTTTCGCCAACAACACCTGTAATGTAGTATATCACAACACAAATCTGATATCCTCTTCGTACCAATAATTTACAATTCATCAGTATGTTATGTGTTAAAAGTTAAAGTTCCACAATTTGACTCGTGAGCTGTACTGAGGTAAAATTTTGATAGCGTACGAAATTAGTTGCAATTTGGTCTAATTTGGTGGAGGCGGCTAATAAGGTTGAATGATCAAGGGGATTACTGCTTCTTTCATATTATAATATGTATTGAGAGACTTTGCTACAATATTTGCTTTGCTTTGCTTAACGTCCAGATAATTTGATAACTCATAAAGAGAGCATATCTTGTGTCACCACTCACCGCACCCAAGCCCAAACATCACAACAACACCGTATTCTCTACTTATATCATATTGCAATACAAATTAGTATACGATACCACCACATAACACATACTCAAACATTACAACACTAATTTGCAACACTATTATACCTACTATATCTATATAATGAGATCAGCACTAAGACAATTATGCAGGCACGGCATTGAGGCACTACGGCCACAAAAAGTGAATGATAAATGGCGTAAGCCTAAAATATCACGTCGTGTTGCAAATGATTTACGTAAATTGGCCATCCGTAATGGAACATACGGCACATTTAATTCAGAAACTGGTGAGGGATGGAATCCATTATGGGATGCACCCGAACGTAAAGCTAAAGAAAGGGAGGCATTCCATACTGTACTTAAGAATGCAGCAGCCGAGGAGCAGGATAACAATAATGATGTCGATACTGATGAAAAAACATTCTTTAAAACAATTGAGGTAGATGACTTATTAAATATGAATAACGCTGGTAGTAATAAGGGTAGTATATCATCTATACGACCACCAAAGTTACATAAGCGTGAAAGAACTAGGGAAAGTAGGGCACAGAAGATTGAGGGATTGTTAGAACAGGCTGATGATAAGATTGAGGAGTATAGATTGGAGAAGGAGAAGAAGAGAAATGAGGGCAAAGATGGAATCGAAAATGAATTTAAACGAATGTCACAGAGCAGTACTTATTAGGGTGGTTGATCATAGGGGAGATAATTAAAAGTTCCCTTAGTGTAGATTTTGGGGGTGGGATTTCAATTATTTAGGCGTGAGTAGCAAGTAATTATCTCCAATATAAACAGCCTGCTATTCATTTCATCTTTCTAACTATTTACACTCCTTTGTTGTAGTTCATCATTCCATTGGAATTGGATACTGGGGTGGTATCCCAACATGATTGATCCATCGATCCCGTGAAATATTCACAACAGATGAGCAGAATCATTATTAATATCCATCGCCGTGAATATGAGCAAGAAGAATACCCCCGCCGTTGATGAAGCTCAATGGGAGGAGGATCTACGTCGAGCTATTGAGGAAAGTAAACGTGGAGAGAATGAGAGTGATTGGACGTACGTGTTTAACGAACCGAAGAAGAAGAGGGGTACAAAAAGCTCCCAAGAAGGTGCACTTGGTGATGTTCATAACCTTTTGTCATCGTTCAAGACGTCTCCTTGTAAGAATAAAGACCCCCATGATCACCGTAAATGCGTTGGTTATCACTCTGAGAAAGATAAGAGGCGTAATCCATATGCAGTTTATTACCTTCCAGATGATGAAGATCTTAAGAATTCCATGGAGTATATGTATCATCCTATCGTATACCTTACCAAGTCTTGTGGTAAACCAAATAGTTGTCCCTTTGGACGGTACTGTGCAAAATCACATGATCGAAGTACTATCAGAAATACTGCTGCTGCAAAAAAGGAATACTCTGCTCACTGGACAAATAAGAGTGCTCTGAAGAAAAGGCAGCAGAATAAATCGTTGGGTGCTTATGTCCAAACAGCACCTACTCATCAAGTGGCAGCATCAGGTGGTTCGAAGATGTGGAAAACGTCGGCAGAACATAATCTCCCAAAGTGCTCCGAGTACCTCTTTGAATTAGATAGAGACTCTAAACCTTGGTTCTTGATCAAGTCAAAGCCCTTCTTTTCTTTTCTCCGGGAGGTAACAACGAAAGAAGGCTTGGTTAAGATTGAGATTCGTAATGACCACTGGGGTGAAGGATAATATGGTATTGCTATTCGTGGCAATAAACGTGCCCGAGACAATGCTCTTGGGTTAGTTGTAAGTCACATGATGGAGCTGCCGACTGAATACTTTGTTCAGGAATCGAAGCCATTCTCAAAAAGAGTTATCAAGAAGCTATGTGAAAAGTCAAAGACAGAGATATATGAGACTATCCTTGGAAAGTATGCTGATCGTGCATTCATTGAATTCTCGGATTATGAGATTACCTTATGTGCCATCAATCACCCTCGTAATGCAGGGAAACAAATAATCTTCAGCGTATTCGAGAAGCTTTCGTTTTGGGTACAACAGGAAGAACATGATAAGTTCATCGACTGCTGTATCTGCATGGATTCGTACAATCTTGATGAGGGTGTAAAGTGTATCGATGGACACTTCTACTGTGGTGGAATGAATGGTTGTATTGGCAGTATGGTTAGGGAGCAGCTTGAGCGTATGCATCACCAAGGTGACACAATCATATGCTCAATGTGTGAGAAGGCGTTTGATACACAATCCCTCGCACCCTTTCTAACTGGAGATACTTGGCGTAAACTTGAGGAGACGATAATTGATGGTAAGGTCAATGTGAGAATGGAAAAGCTTAGTCATGAGTTTGACAGGCGTCTTGAAGAGAAGATACAGGCATTTATGGATGAGTATGGGTCTGCGGATAATCAACTCAAGTTAAGGGCCAAAAGACTTGCAAAACAAGCACAGGATGACATTCTAAATCTCAAGTGTCCTCACTGTAAGCAGCCTTATGCTGAGTTCGCTGGTTGTATGGCAATTCAGTGTGGGACTTGTAAAGGACATTTCTGTGGTTATTGGTGAGTAGTAATGTACGATACCATCCTCTATTGAATATTTGTGATAATATGCTCACATACCATATACATGTATGGCCCAGTCATCACGGAACTGAGACTGGCGGTGGTGCCCATGACCATGTACGACAGTGTCTTGCAAATGAAACAAGTAATGGTTCATATTATGCCACACCTGAGCAAATAAAAGTTGCTCAAAGGAAGCATAGAACTCGAGAGCTGAAAAAGTTCTTGCAGCCGTTGAAGAAGGATGTTCAGAATGCAACAGTACTTGAATTAGAAACTGATCTTGAAGACCACGGAATTGAAAAAGCTGCCTTGTTTGAGTTTGGCAATTTGCAGCAAGAGATTGAAAACTTCTAGGTGGACATGAATGTCGGAGGGGATGCATCGTCTTTTGCCTGCTATGTTTAGATATGTGTATTTATTGACTAAAAGTACTACTTAAGATCAATTCTTACTAGATGATGAACAGTATTATTCTCCTACATTAGTGAAACCGGCACGCAAGTGAATGTGACTAATATCACTTTGGAACTGAAGAGGAATCATCCAATCATGCTTCTTCTTCTCATCACCATCTGCTGCTTCTGTCATCTCAGTGTCACCATCGTCTTGTTTTGGCTTGTTAATGGTGACATTATGGCTCATCTTCATTGTACCTTGGCCTTCCATTCGATCTTCCTTGAACCTTCCCTCGTCTGTGGCAGCATCATATAGAAGAAAGATGAAGTGTTAGACACCACATAAACTCAATAACATTCATTCAAATACAAATAATCCAATACTCACAAACAGCTCCGTTGGTAAATCGAATGGTGCCTCTGCCTTCTCTCTTCCCAGCTACCCAGGTACCATCGTAAACCTGTCCTTTGGGGTAGGTTGCTACTCCTCGTCCTTCCATACTGTTATTCACCCACTGACCTTCATATCTAAACCCATCACTTGCAACTAGTACTCCCGTATTACCATGACGTTTACCATCTTTCCATGCTCCCTCGTAGATACTGCCATCAGTAAAGCGGAAGATGCCGTATCCATTTTGAATGTTGTCATGGAATTCACCATCATAGATACTGCCGCATGGGAGTGTGTAGATTCCCATTCCTTCACGTGCACCTCGACGGAAGTGACCAGCATATCGACCATTCTCTTTGAATGTTCCGTCACTCTGTTCAAGGTAGTAATAGTATGTTCCTTGGCCATGCATCTTACCCTTCTCCCATGTACCTTCGTAGATCACACGCTTGCGATCAGCAGTCATTAGTTTACCAACACCATGTTCCTTATTCTTCTTCCATTGACCTTCATAAAGTGTATTATTGTTGTAGAGACATACACCCTGACCATGACGGACACCATCAGTCATTTCACCCTCATAGATTACATAATTAATCTTGATTAGGTCAGGATTGATTTCTCCTGTGTCGCCTCGAGGCTGATTAGTAGTTGCAGTCACTCCCCAACTAGCTCCGCCTTCACCCTCGGGATCCATCTCAACACGTTGGTAGTAAAGGTAGTGAGCCGATCGCCAACGAGCTAACAATGGATCCCCAGCCGTTGGTAATGTCGGCACAACACTTGGAGGCGGTGCAATTGTCAACGGACCCTTGTAAGAGGCTGGGATAGGCTGCCCCGCTGCTGCTGCACTACTTACCTTGCTCTTCTTTCCCTTCTTGCTCCGTTTGCCACTTCCCGATGATTTAGGCGTAGGAGCAATAGCCGGTGCTTGTGAATTATCAGGTCCCTTGCACTGTGGTGGAGCCTTGAGTATGCCCGTATTCGGTGCTGCTGCCGCTTTAGCACTGGCCGTACTATCAGTCGACTGTCGTGATCTCTTATTCTTGACAATACTTGCCATATCACCACCACCACCAGTTGATCGACGACGACGTTTGCCGTCAATACCCTCAGCACCGGGCACCATAACAGGCACACCATCCGGACCAATGATAAAATCATCAGATTGATGACCAAGTTTCTTCCATGTCGACTTTCTCTTCCTACTCTGTGAAGTTCTACGATCCTTCTCTTCATCATGGATTGCCAAATCTAAGAATCGACCAGTTGGATGTCGCTGTGTCCCCCCGGTAACCTTGGTAATCTCACCATTTGATGGGACGGGAACATACATACGTTGACAACTTAACATTCCCGTTACAGGGTCAAGACTACCGATGATTTCAAATGTACCAAAACGATTCGTGCCATATCCACGTACATGGATAAATGACTCTGACAGGAGTGGCTTCTTGTTGTCGCCCTCCTTCTTGGCATCATCAACATTTGTACTACCCTTCTCATCCAACAACTCATTCGCCTTGATGGTTGTATCACTATCATCAAATTCACCACGAGCAGTCGTAGGTGGTGTGGCATTAAAGAATAGATAGAACAATTCACGGATATGATTCTTCTTCTTCTTTAATGATGGACGACCACGCGTCGAACCGGGAGCGCCGACATTTTCAAAGTGTCCTTCCCACTTACCAGACATGGGACATACTTGTGAATACTTGGTGGATGCATCAGTGAAGGGTGATCCACCGTAGGTTTGTATATTCTTACATTCCTTGAATTTTAATTTGCTTGGTGATGACGATGATGATCCTGGTGAGGGTGGCTTAGTAGTGCCTGTTGAGGCGGCGGCAGCGGCTACGGTGGTATCAATTGATGGTAGCTTTGAGTCGTTACCGTCCGAAGCAGTAGTAGCATCTCCCATCACGGCATCCCCATCACCATCCTTTTTAACTTCCCCTGCTACCGCCGGCGGTGCTTCTTTACTACTAGCCTCGGCCATGACCACATCCCCAGATTTATCCTCAATCTTTTTATCCCCCTCTCCCTCGGCGGCATCACTAGATTTATCTCCATCAATCTTATTATCCCCAGCAGCACCCTCGACAATATCTCCCCCATCAACACCAACAATACTAACCTTCTTCTCAGGACTAACCCTATCATTTAAATCACCCTCCTTCACCATAATAACTAATGCACTGGGTACGATAACATTACTAGCGTCTACATTCTTAATCCATTTATATGTAAATGGACGTGGCTTAGCTGCATCAGCTTCAGCTGCTGCTAGGGTAGCGGCCTCTTCGGCGGCGACTTGTTCAGGTGTTTTCTTCTTCCATCCTTTTTGTCTACCTCGTTTCTTTTTTGGTTGTTCTTGTGGAAGTGTTTCTGATGGGGCAGTGTCTGTTGATGGATTGGTTTCCCCAGTTTGTGTGAGATTATTGGCAGACATACCCTCCTCCTTATTAACATTATCTCCCTTAGTAATCCCATCCTCATTATTAATACCACCATTGCCATCCTTGGTATTATCCAAATGTACCACTGGTGCATCATTCCCTACCTTTAATCCAACTTCGTTTACTCCGCTTGCTTTTTCACCACCAATAGTATTAGTAGTATCACCACCACCATCTAAATTAGCAACATCTAATATGCTCTCTGTACTGTTATTCTTACTAAGTGATGCTCCTGCTGTTGTTGTTGTTACATTCTCTTCCTTGGTATTATCATCTTTACTTTCTTCTTGTTGTTTATTATCTCGTAATAACTTGTTGTTGTCTTCTGCAACAACATTCGTATCTTCAGTCTTATCTTCCAACTTCTCTTCTAACTTATTATCTTCCTCTACCTTTGATTCTTCTTTATTGGTATTACTAGTTTCTTCATCAATTAAATCACCAAATGCCCATAGTCCACTCCATGTCCATTCTTCTACTAAATTACTTGTTTGTGTTTGTGTTTGTGTTTGTTGATTATTATTATTATTGGATGCTGCTGCGGGTGTATCTTTAGTTGTAGGATTAGATGTAGCATTGGTGGCATTTGTATTAGAAGTATCGTTTGTGGTATTAGTTATTGAAGTACCATTAACATTTACATTTTGAGTAGTATTATTGATGGGTACTTGTTGACTACCATCTGTTGATAATGTTGATGCACCATGTTGTGCATTTGCATTTGTTATTGGTTGTTCAGGTGCTTTACGCTCTACTAATTTACGTGTTAATTTACCTCTTAGTGTAATCATTATTTATACTACTTATATAATATATTTATCATATACCACGCTTACAATATCAAAGCAATGCTATTCCAACACAATACAGTCTACACATAAAGATTTTGGATTCCCGGATTTTGGCGATACCAAGGAGATTATGATCGCCATTATTAATTTATGATTCCTGTTATCGAACTTTTTTTTATGAGAGTCGACTTTTGCTAACTCTCGAACTTCTGACGCCGACCCGTATCAACCTACGCTAAAAGTTCGACTCATATATCTCATGCAGTATGAGAATGTAGTTGCACAGTATTGCAATTCAATATATCAGTAAGGCGTCTCAGTTATATATAGACAAACAATAAATAGACAATATAATGGCATCATCAACAATGGCATTGGTATCTTCTTCCAATAACAACGATGATATCATTATACCAAAACTACCCGCTGGATTTGAGGTATGTAATCATTCACATACCTGTCCATCGTGTAAATCTACGTTAGTTTACAAAGTGTCTACTACTGCAAATACTGAATCGAGAGCGATGAATGGAGAGAGGGAAGTGAGGACTAAACAGAAGGAGGTACAGAATAATGTTGTAAAGAGTATGTTTGCTTCAACAGCATGTTACTGCACCACGACAGACGACGATACACTCAACGATACACTTCTCAACTCCCCTCCTTCCCTTCTTGCTGAAGAAAATGATATACAACATACACTAACAACAGCACAAAATGCTAATAAACTATTACAAGCATTATCATTTGATGCATCAACACGTCATCCCACAACTAAAATGGGATTAGATTTATGTAATGTTACAGAAAATGTATCATATTGTTTAGATTGTAAAGTACATGTTATTACTACTTCGAGGGAGCTTGAGTTATTATTTGATGGTGCTGACGAGAATGGTTTTGGAGGAGGAGGAGGTGGTGGAGATGGGGGTGAGTTGGAAGGTATTAGTAATATGGAATGGTTACGGGGTAGTTTATTAGTTGATGTTGATGAATCGGAAGTCTTAGCGAGGGGTAGGATAGGACTTAGTACTGTCCCTTCTATTCAGGAACAGAATACTGGGTTGTCTTCTATACTTGGTAATTACAACACTGTCACCGCCGCTACTACCAACCTTGACACTGAAGAAGGCGGCAAGCCTTCCCCCTATAAAGACGATGAAGCCAACATGAAGAAGAAGAAAGAGGAGGCAGTAAAACTACCAACACGTCCTAATCATTTTGATTATGAATATCGACATAAAGTGGCCACACAAACAATGGCATCAAAAATTGTCAAGGGATATACATTGGTTGATGAGATTTGTGAGGAATGTGAAATGCCATTGATGATTAAGAATACAAAGGATGATGGCGAAGATGAAGAAGAAGATCAAGCCAATGATAACAAGGAAGGGAAGAGAGAAGAAGAGTGCAAGAAGGAATGTGTAGTATGTCCAAAACTATACAAGAAAATTACACGATATGCACAATCTGGTGGATATGCACATCCATCACCATCGACGGGTAATGGTACAGATGGTACCTCGTTAGATCCAATACTGGCAATAATTGCCAATGCACGATCAGAGGCACCAACTCAAACGAAACGATATGTCCAACCTGATATTGCAGAAGCGAAGCAGTATGTTATGCAACGTCAGATTATGAGTCAAACTGCTGTCTCATCGCCTAAAATTAAAAGCCTTGTTGATAACTGTTGTGAAGAAGGCAAGGAGGGTACCGGAGATGGATGTAGTAGTCAGGGTACTGCCTCAATGACTGATCATGAAAGTGAAGATAATGATCAATTAACATTATCCACCGGCGGTGGAGCTAATGGGGGTAAGAAGCTTAACTTTCACAATCATAATACCAATCCAGGTATTAATTGGGATGAATTATTATTCAATGGACGTACCATACTCTCCAAACGATTAAATGAAGGGTGGGTACTAAGTTCAACAAATTGTTGTGGTGTGAATTGTAAAGGCACTCCGTTGTTACAACGTCTTGATAATGAGAATAGTAAAGGAGAAGTGTTGCCTGATACTAACTATTGTGCAGTATGTGGTGGAACAGGCAGTGGTGAGGATGGTGCCTATGCGGTTGAAATTGCATTACAAGTTAAGGCTGCTGAGCTGGCTGAACGTGCTATACAGGAATCGACTCCCAATTGGGAAGAATTGGCTGGTAAGTGTTGTATCTTTATACATGATGAGTCTAAGTCATATGTTTTCATTTCCTCAACTGACATCATCTTCTTCCTATCTTCCCAACAGCTAATGGCCGGGCATTACTGGCAGAACGATTAAAGCAAGGATGGACAATGTCCTCTGAGAACTGTTCCGGCTTTCATTGCAATGATATGCCACTAACAAATATCGAGGGAGGACCCAACTCATGTGTCGTTTGTGGTGGATCAGGCAATGGTAAGGATGGATCGTATGAGAATTACAAGCCAAAGGAGGTCGTCGAAGAGGAGAGGGCATTGGTGTCATCCGAGTTGAGTAGATTGGTATCAATGGGGTGGGTAATACGTGAGAATCTTTGTACATGTTGCTTAATGCCATTAGTTGCAGAGGAGGAGGATGCAAAGGATGAACTGTGTATCTTATGTGGTCATTTACCAGCGAATAATCCACATGTCAATGTCAAGGACGAAGATGAAGAGGTTGAAGACAGTGCCGATGATTCGTATATGAATGAAACAGTCTATGAAAGTGAGACTCTAAAACAGGCTGTTATTGCACCTTTCTCAACATATGGCAACGATAATGCAAATGCAGCAGGCAAACGTCTTGTTATGGGATGGACCCTGCCTAACGCTGGGTTGTGTTATCATTGTAACGGGATACAGATGAGTCCACCAAATTCACAAGAGGTCGGTTGTATCCAACGGGGCTGTCCATCAGCACTTGCAGCAGCATATACAATTCTTCCCGAGCCACATGAGAGTCAAGGACCAGTACGGCTGATTGGACGTGGTTACAGTAGTAAGACACATGATGAGAGAGAGGAAATTGAAGTAGAGGAAGAGGAAGAAGTGGTTGTTCAGCCAGTGTACAAGAGTGAGGCTGCTTTGAGTCATCATCATCAACATCATCGCCAACATCGCCATCATGGCAACATGCACCAAATCAATGAAGAAGAGGAAGAGATGGATGACTTCAACTATGATGGTCTTCCATTTGAAGTCAATCGTCACAAGAATAATGGTTATGATATTGATGAACCATCAGTACTCAGCGAAGATGACTTGCCCTCTGTAGCAAGCGCAGCATTGGGTGATATCCTAGTCCAGTTAGATGATGCAAAGTATGAGCTAGAGGTAATGCAAGGTGCCAAGAATGTCAACCCAGAGGAGTGTGCACAAAAGCAAGTTGAGATTGCTGAATTGATCGAGAGACTTTCCTCTGCCGCTGTACAGTTGCAACAGAGAGAAGGAATCTAGTAAGAACAAGGGTTGGTAGATGGTCTTTGTAATAATGTGATGTGATATGCTAAATGTAAATGTGTTAGCTTTAGGACATATCTTATACTGCGTTCTAATATATCACAAGCCATGTTAACATTTAACTCCTATCAACTTCTCCCTTCTAAACCGAATACTGCCTCTAGTAGGCTGAATTATACATTAAAGTACACATACTTTATCACTTCATTACATCATTTATCCTCCACATCCACCGCCTCCGCATCCGCCGCCTCCACATCCGCCTATAAAAGAGATGAAGGGCATATAAACATGAGTTTAATGTATATATGCACATGAAGAAGTGTATACGTATCATTGAAGCATGATATAACAACTCAAGCTTACCTCCTCCGCAACCTGCCGCACCGCAACCCCCAGCTCCACAGCCCGCTCCTATGATAGACAAAGACAAAGAGCATGTTATATATATGAAAGGCAATAATAGAATATAGAAAACTTTGTGACATGCTTACCACACGCAAATCCCCCTCCACAACCCCCTCCAGCTGCACAATAACAGTCGGGAAAGTACCAGACTCCAGTATCACTATAATGTCTGTTCCTCTTTAATTTGTCTTGCTGAACTTCTGGACGAAGCCCTACAATACCCTGTGGCAAGGGAGCACTAGCCCTTGCCTTAACTATGCCATGGATATCCTTCAATTTTTGAAGTTCTTTTTGTAATCCTTTTCCACCAATGCCGCAGGTAAGACATGATACGACGGCATAGTCTATTCCTTTTTTACTTATCTTACTTTCCACACGAGAGGATAGAATATCATAAGCTTCCTTGGTTGTAATATGATAGTAGCCAAGCTGGGAGGCTGCCTTTCCGAAGATATAGTCATCTTTTGGAGGGTTTGCATTCTCTCCCCTCGTCGTTGCCTTCGGGTTCGCTGAATAAAACGCAAGCAAGCCGCATGGTGTTTTACCATTTACTGGCGTCCAACAATGTGTTTCTTTTGTCGTCTCAGTATACCTTTTTACATCACGCTCGTATCCTGTTGCAGTATTGATCTGCTTCATTGTTTTGAAGTTCACAGAATAACCATTCCCAAGATCGAGCACATCTGCTCCTCCCGCTGTAAATATAGATTCTAGTTCTTGAGTGGTAGAACTATCATATTGTTTGATTCGACTTGGGGTTTCTTTCCAACACCAAATCGCTGATGGATCATAGGAGTCGGAGTCTTCCACTATCTTGCCTTGCACTAACGTCGGGTTTGTTGATGAAGCACCTTGAATACCAATCAAATGTAAAAATTGCCCAGATGGACACATCATAGGACCATTACTACATGACATTGCAGTCCAGGATGGTGAATAGTACTCCCTCGGTGGCTCTCCCCTATACATGCCTCCAGGCACCGTATACTCCTCACCATCATACATCGCGTTCCATAGAGCTTTTGTTTCCTGGAAGGCTCGATCAAGTGGTCCGTCTTCTGTCCTATCATTGAAGGAATCATCATGATTCATCGTTGTGCCAATAATCGTCTTACAATCTGCATTATAGTTTGTAATGCTTGTGAGGATATGGGTATGCCACATTAAATCAATTTGATATGTGGGTACCAATATCATACCCTTCTTCTTCTTTGACGCTCTTTGTAGTTTAAGAAACTTGTAGTAATTTACAATACCATCTTCCAGGAAGTCATCACTTGCAAATTTAGGACCTGATACCTGCCAAAGGAATGTTGCTTGTCGATCTGTCGAACAAAGCAGATCGAATCCACCTAATAATAAGGACTTGATGTCCTCTTGCTCATCATCAATATCTACTACTTCTTCATCGTTATTGGAAAATGATTCATTTGGGTATAATTCATTCCACAACTTATGTGTCTTTACTGCCATTATTAGCGTATCAACATCATCCTTCATCTCCCCTGCAATGCATACCTTGATCTTCTCGTCATCTAATTGTTGAAAGCAAAATGGAGGATCTGCTTCCATAGTATCATTAATATTGCTGCCGAATGTAGCTTTCACGTACGATGTATATCTGAACGGGGCTAATCGATGACAGTGCCATAGCCATGCAATATCTGGTGGTGGTATCAATTGTAATCGTCCATCATTATGATGAAGTAAAGGTAGCCAATAGTCACGATAACGTTGCAATGATTTATAAGATGGTCGTTTGATAAAGAGTGGTTGTAATTGTTGTAGGAAGAAGATATGATGTTTTGCATTCTTTAGTAGATCAACCGAAAAGACCGAGGAGCTTGGGAGAGTAGAATGAGATGTCATCATCATCTTAGACTAACTTAGAACATAAGATATTCTTGGATTCTACAAAACGTTGGAGTCACTATAACTCTGATTAGTAATCCAAATATGCTGCTGTTTGTGTGTATTGATGATAGAAATAGCAAAAGTGTAGCTCTCTGGGGATTGGGCTTCGGGTTGCTGTGGCAGTAGATGCAAGGCAACCATCTAAATAATGCATGCCATGACGTTCGTTGTATCGCCATTTCATTTCCCATATCTTTTTTCGACTGCAAGTAAATAGAAGCGCCTCCCCCCCTTTATGGTGACAGCAAATTGGTGGGCTTAGAGGAATATCAAGGCCGGTCTAAGTTTGATACTATTGCAAATCACCATATATTGCAATCGATGTCAGAGTAGTATTATTATCGCTGCTGGCTACTTTTGTTGTGTGTATCTGATCTTTTAAATTAATCGAGTGCACATCTTGTGTCATACTTATATCATACCAATAATAAATGGCAACACAACAGCAACCAGTACCAACAACATCATCAGAAGATGGTACCTCCTCCTACTCATCCTACTCCGGTACAAACTCCTACACTGGTCAATCGTCATTAACATCTTCGGTACAAATACACAACTACAATGAAGTAGATGAAAATTCCACAATAGACAGTAAACCTGCAGCATTTGAGAATGGATTGCAGTCGTTATCAACTACCAGTGATTTAATACAACAACGTATATTATCACAACGGGAGGGTGGAGGAGGTGAAGTATCAGCATGTTCAACTAATACAAAAGAATTTTCATTACCCAGTTCATTTGGTGGTGGAGCTAGAACTGATGGTAGTACGATTAATGATACTATTGCAAGCGCTAGTAGCAGTGCCGGTGGTGATACTAATGATGGGGGGAGTAGTACAAGGGCAAGTGCATCAATTGGTAGTCGTAATACACATCAAGAGAGGAATGACTTGTTGCAACATCAGCAACAACAGCAGCAGATGGAGGTGTATAACAATAATAGCAATCAAGAATTAGTCAATGTCGATTCTCTTCAGTTAGCTCAAGATGATAACATCAACAACAACAGTAAAGAAGATCAACTAACAATACGCATCTCCAAAGAAACTAAACCAATGATGCATTTGTTACGTATGTTGAAAGAAATGGATACAAATGATACTGACACCACTTCTTCTGCGGATAACAGTAACAATCAGCTCTCAGTAAACAATACTAACAACAATCCAAAGAATAAGGCAATATCATCATTAATATCCGATTTTGAACAAGAAGTTACATTAATTGAACATCGTATTAAGGATGAAACTAAGCTTGTTCACTATGATGACAATAATGAGCAATCGTCTACTTCATTGGTAAGTAAGGCAAGTAGTAGTATACAACCATTACCTCCAAATTGGATAGCATTAGAGGATCCAAATTCAGATGATGTATATTATGCCAATGAGGTTACTGGTGTTACACAATGGGAACGACCTGGAGTTACTACTAACAACAACAATAGTAGTATGAATGATTCAAGAAGTACGTTCAATGACTCAAGAAGTACTTTTAATGATAGTTATAACCAAAGTGGTAGTACTCTCAATGATAGTTATAACCAAAGTGGTAGCTTACAGGGAAGTAACTTGAGCAACAACAATAACAACTATAAACAACAGAGTACGACAAGTACTACATTTATTGGCAATGTTATACAAAAGAGTGATATATTGCGTAACAGTCGACTAGCAAATAGTTATCAAGATAGTCGTCAGAGTAATAGTAACTTTCAAGATAGTCAACAAAGCAACAACAATATGAGTAGCAGTTATACTAATATGAGTAGTAGTTTGAATGATAGTGCCTTTACATCCACAACTGAAACTACTACAAGTACTAATTTAGATGATAATGATGATTTACCACCCGATTGGATAGCAATAATAGATTCAGATACAGGTGAGACATATTATGCCAATGAGGTAACTGGTGAAAGTACATGGGAGAAACCCATTTCACATCAACAACAGCCACATCAATCTGTCCCTCAAGATGATCATGATAATGTTAGTAGTAGTAATAATGATAATGATGAGCTACCATTAGGTTGGTTTGCAGCCGTTGATGAACAGAGTGGTGATACCTACTATTGCAATGAGACTACAGGAGAAACTACATGGGATAGACCAAGCAGTAGTAATAAAGAAGTAGAAGAAGGTGTCAATAGTAATAACAAGGAGGGAGTTGATGATGGAACTAATGAGAATGTTAATAGACCTCAAGATGAAGATAATGATGAGGATCTGCCACCTGGATGGTTCACGGCCGTTGATCAAGATAGTGGTGATACATACTACTGTAACGAGGCTACAGGAGAAACAACCTGGGATAAACCAACTATGCCAACGACCTCAATAGAAGAAACGAGTGATAGAGAACAACACACAGAGGATTCTGACGATCATTTTGGTTCGTCAGTTGGTGATAATATGAGACGACTTTCAATATCTGGTGATTTTGAAAATAGTGATAATGATTTACCCTCCTCAACATCATCAACGGGACTACCATTAGGTTGGTTTGCGGCCGTTGATGAACAGAGTGGTGATACCTACTATTGCAATGAGGCAACAGGGGAGACTACTTGGGACTTACCAACTCAGCCTGCCATAGTAGAAGATGATACTATTGCATCAAGCAATACCAACTTAAGCTCAAATCAAGGAGGAGGAGAATCTCAAGATGGTGGTCAACTACCAAATGGATGGTTTAGTGTAACCGATCCAGCAAGTGGAGATGTATATTATTGTAATGAAGTGACAGGTGAAACTACCTGGGACAAACCAACAATAGACAAGGCTACCACGGATCTTCTTTTATCTCGTACAAGTAATAATGTTGACCCAACTGTATACGAGGATGATTCTGTGACTTCATCAAAGGGCTACTAAGTCATGTTGGTGTGTTCTGCTTTGTATGGGTGTGTAAAATTAAGAGTACTAGTTTTGAATATTTAGATATCCTATGCATATCACAATGTATGTCACTGTGTATGCTACCTACTAGAATCTATACCTACCTACTTTGATGATCCGTGGTGTCATTTATCTTCATCTTCCAATTCTTTGCCTCATTTAACATCCAATCAATTGAAGGTTTATGACATATATCACTCCCAATTGGACAGTTCCGTTCATTCTTACACATTCCACTAGGATGAGCATATATCTCACTACCCTGATATGATTCTATCCTTGCCTCTGCGGTATGTTTATAATATGGATCTACAACATGTTCACTAACATTGTAATAGTTAATAAAGTATCCCATGACCCAATCACTATGCATACAAAAGCCTCCACCACCATTTGCATTCCATAAATCAACATCTCTATATCGTTCAACATTAACATATTTATATATAAGATCGAATAATGAATCACCCTGTTGAAAATATTGCAATTCAAAGAATAAATCTTGTGATAATTGATGACATATCGCTTCAGAGTTGGTATGTGGAACTAACATTGGTATTGTTCCATTCCCTATTATCATTAATGGACATATAATTGGTGTGAATAAGTATTCCATTGATCCTTTACTAAAGACTGCACCAAAGCCACCAAATGGGAAAGTAAAGTTAATTAAATGAATTGGTTGTCGTACTAAACAACCAGCAGTAACACTTAACCTTGTTGAATTTATATTAGAATGTTGTTTATAGAATGTATCCATATTATAATAAGAATCATCATCAAATATAATAAAGTAGTCAGGATAGGATTGTTTCATTACTTGATAATGTTGATATACCTTCTTCAATCCTGAATATGGACGTTGTATTGCACATAACCAGCCAGTTGGATTTGGCTTCGTTGATAACCATTGATGACGGGCGTACATATTCCTCATTACACTAAATTGTCGACTTAACCTTGGTACATTCCGTCTTCTTCTACAAAAACTTGATACCTTATATACATGATCAAATGTTATATCCTTGTAACATGTTGGATCATAATCGTCAATTTCAGTTGCATTGAAGAAGTTACGTACTATTGGATGTGATTTGAATATCGTTTCTTGTACCTTTAGTAAATCTGTTCTATTGATTGATGCGACACTTAATATATCAACAGAGAATGATGGCGAAGATGATGATGATGATATACTTTTATATGTAGGTTGAACATTATGATTCTGCTGTGTTGATATTATACTTTGTGTAGATGAGTATATCACTTGATAGACAAATATTGTTGCATATGTAAGAGTTAGCACGATATGAAACCATTTTGATTGTATCACAGCTGCTACTGCCAATCTCATTGTAATAAGAGCAACTCAATTTATCGGAGTGTTCCGTGCGTGGACTGTGGAGTGCGAGTGAGTTTCCCAGACAGAGCAGTGGTGCAGTACCGTGCTTAGGAGAGTTCAGTAACACTGCAATGTCATGTGAAGTAGTGGTCGTACCTGAGTAGGTAATCAGGTTAATGTTCAATATAATAATAGGTATTGCAATAAATTGGTGGTGGTCCCGTGTAGAGCAGATATTTACGAGAAGACAATGTACAACCTTATATAACGCACAAATCAGAGGAGATGATAAGTATTGGTTTCTATGTATGAGGTCACCAAACACTCTAGTGGATCTGCCTCGAACTTTAAATCACATTTGGTAAACTAACAAATCATCTTAATCAGTTGGTGATTGAACTCTTCATTCAAGATACTCCATACATGCACTGAATCTACATACCATGATTGAGGAACACCTTCTGTCATACTTGTTCTATCAATTGTATCAATTTTGCATTTCATTTTCCTTGGATCAAGCATTTGAACCTTCCCACTAATATCAAGAGGCTGGCTCAAGTATGTAACTTTGATGTCGGGATGACTTTTAGAAAACTCTTTTAATTCACATGATATATCTCGCTCAAAGTCCCAACCAGAATTAACGAACAGATGGGTTGTATTCAGTAATGGGATAATATCGTACAAACTAGATTTCAAATTACCCACATAAGCATTAGTACTATCTCCCGTGCTCCACCTCCCGCATTCGCCCGGCTTGCACCGTTTATTATTAGGATTGTAGAAGGGGACATAAGGAGGGAAGTCCTTATTCATGCTAATTCTGTCACGTTGGTTCTGTAGGTATATCAAATTAATCTCACCAAAGACAGTATTCCTTCTTGTGTACCGATTTTCAAAGTGGTGGTCGTATGCATATTCATTTGGCACTCGGAAGCAATCACATAAACTAACCTGTCTATTATTATTATCACCTCCATGGTGCATTGTCGATTGAGATTGATTATAATGTTCTTGCTCATACGAATTGAGCATAATTGTACTATATTTGAACATATCATTCCAGTCTGAAGCATTATTATATGATGCAACGTTTCCGTCACCAACCCAAGATTTCCATACAGACTGCTTAAGTGCTATTCCAAGGCATTCCATATCATAACTGTCTCGATCTTGGCAATTCATAAATTTACCTGTCTTGAGCATTAAACCAAGATGCATGTATTGGAACCTGACTCTACTCTCTCCTATAAATACAACAGTCTTATTTGCAAGGCATTGCTCAAATCCCTCGACAGAGTAGCGCGATAATTCAATTGTTGATTGAGTTTCTTCTTCTCTAGAGGATGTGTTATGTACATCATTGACAATATCAATATATCTTGGTACTGCATTATTATCTAAACACCATCCCTGTGGTAGTTCATTTGTATTGTTACATTGTATAGACAAAATCGTCGTACTTCTATTGCTCGATGATGATAGTGTATCATCATAGTCGAATATTTTCAAGTGTAGGCACAAACCTAGAAGCGCTGTGAAGAGAATTCTTTTGCTACTTCTACCAGGCATATTATTATTAGACACATCTACTCTTTCTAATAAAACGACACTTCCATCAGCTTCCATTTATTATTTTCTGGGGGCTAGTATTGTAGAAAATTACTAGGTATCCCCTTTCCTTTTGAGTGCATAGGTAATAGATAGGTACTGGCACTACTCATAACAATACTCACATACGGCCCTCTTTGCAACAATCACCATAGCAACGACAATATATCCATTGGTATATCGTCATCATACCCTCTATACCCATTTTTCACGGTCTATTCATTTCTGAACTCGCTTTAGTAAAGTCGTGTAGCTGAACAAGCGTTAGGCAAGAGGAATATAATGCACTGAGGTCCTGTCTAAACTTAGTTGTATTGAGAGTGCATGTAAAGACACAATACAATCATTGCAACTCATAGCTACCTGAGGTCATACAACAAACAGTCTATTGAAAAAAATGCCAGTCTCTGCTTCTTCTACTGTCTGTAATACTCGACAGAGTATTCTCATACTTCTAGGAGTAGTCGCCTTGATAACAAGGGGTCTATTGGTAGAATTTGAGATAACTAATGAAATTAGAAGACTATTTATTGATACCAATAACTCAACTATAAGATACAACAACTCAATAACAACGAACATAACTAATAAGGTAACAGAGCCAAAAAATACAAGTCAAAAGAATAATAATACCAATCATAGTATAATAATACCAAAGATTGTACATCAAGAATGGAAATCGAAAGAATTGCCATACAACTTTAAGATTTATCGAGAGGAATGTATACGTTTAAATCCAAATTGGGAGTTTAAGCTATGGACAGATGAAGAAAACTTACAACTAATTACGAATCATTATCCTCAATTATTAGACCTATATAATAGTTATGATGTTAAGATTAAGAAAATTGATATGATACGATATTTATACCTACATCGGTATGGTGGTGTATATATGGATTTAGATATCACATGTCTCCAACCATTTCATAATATATTTGATAATGTTGATTATTATAACAAATTTATTGTAGTGAACCAATTTGAAAATAAAAGGGAGTATGCTAATGCATTAATGGCAAGCTCTCCGGGGTATGAATTATTTGACAGTATAGCTCGAGGATTGCATCAAAACAAAAACAAGAATGTCTTGTCTGCAACAGGTGGCACTTTCCTTCAGTATAGTATTATTGGCAGGAATGACAATAAGGGTAAATGGGTAGAGATGCCTTTTGAGCTCTTTTATGCACAAGATTACACTAACAAAGACAAGTGTAACTCGTTTGATAACTGCCGTTCAAAGTATCCAAATGCAATAACCATTAGTATATGGAGTAATACATGGCAGAGTGGCAGTGCATCAGACTTACAGTGGCAAAACTCCTCTTCTGTTCCCTACGATAATATATCAACAGATTACAACATATCTACTGATATTATGAACAAAATATTTATATCAGGAATAGTCGATAGAGAACTATGTTATGAATGCGATTGGCACCGTGGAATACCCTGTCATAAGCGAATGGATTATGTGTTTGAAAGGTATCACCATAGTTTAAAAAAATCCATATCGGAGATGATAGTGAATCTTCCCCAATGTCGAGTTGCCAATAATGTAACAACAACAAACAAGGGAAATATATCTTTGGCTTCATAATGTAAATATCGATTAGTATCTAAGTATTATATTGGTTTACAAGTATTTTGTTTCACACGGTCGATGCACTTTTGGAAATGATCAGATGCGAGCTTAAACTCATAATTACCTTCATTGCTATAAAGTGATCCTTGGGGCGGATAGGAATCTTTTCCCGTCTTACCCGAATCAACATCAATAACCTCAGTATAACCCAATTCCAAAAGAGTAACAAATGCTTCTTTGTATGCCTCACTCTTTTTTAACTCAAAGTACATCATGCACGGTCGCTGTTCATGATTTGTAAATATATTCATTGCACTTTTTATCACGCCAGCCTCCGCTCCCTCAACATCAACTTTTACAGCAAATAAACCCCCATAATTAAGTTGGGAGTGATCTTCGCCTTGCCAGTCGTTCATTATTTCAGACACAGATACAATTGGAACATTAGTTTCTACCCCAACCTTACATGAATTTCCCAACAAACCCGCCGGTAAGTCTGTCACAGAAAATCCACCTAGATTTTGCCCTGACTGTATCGGCATACATAAGGAAGATCCAGGCCAATCCAATACATGCGCAATTTTACCCCTGGAGTATTGAGGCCATATGATATCCGCAGTAATCCAATCTTCTCTAACTTCATTTGGATTTGAAATGCCTACTGCAAATGGGTACACATAAACTCGTTCTTCTTCCACAAGACCATTTGCATCATAATTCCTCAATAGTGTCACAGCTGTCTCTGGATTAGCTTCTGCCGAAGCAAATTTGGCCCTTCTATGCTTTCCAGACATTGCAATCACCCAATCTCCCAATGCTGATCCAACGTCGAGGAAGCCATATGCACAATCTGTCAACTGGGCAAGTTCGATTTCATTCAACAATCTTTCTTTCAGACGACATTCCCAAATGAAGGGGTGCATATATTTCATTATTTCATCACCACAACTCTTTATCTCTCTTCCTTCTTCCCAAGCAACGTTTGTATTGCAAGGGAATCTGCCCTTTCCTTTATATCTCTCTTTATTTCCAATACCGGAAACTGTAATGGATAATGGCCATATTACTTGATACGTCTCCTTTCCAGAGTCAATCCAAATTGGTTCAGGACATTTTGATGTTTCTTTCGAATCTAATACTGATAGTCGTATTTGTTTTAATGCATGAGTAATGGGAGAAAATGAAGGAGTAATGCTTGTCGTTGATGTATTTGTGGCTTTAGTATACCATAAGCTTTCGTCGTGACCCTCTACCGCAGTATAAACATCATCATGCTTGGTAACAAGGAATGTGATAATAGTTATCAATAATGTGGCAATAGTTACTATCATACGCCGTTTGGTGTTTGAGTTGATGGGCTGTTTCATGACTCTCTCAGCTTGAGAAGTAGTTCAGTAAAATACGTATATGTAGTTATCGCTCTCGTAAATCTCTCAAAGTGGTGACATTAATGTTACCCAGGCTTCCTTGAAGCTCTATTGCAATAGCCGATTGATTCTATTCTCTATGTATTCCCATGGATTGATTGAATATTTGTGAGAGTACCTGCTCTCTAGAGTGTTATTATGGATAGTGATCTACTTAGGTATTGATTGGCTCCTACGTTTTGGTGGTGGCCGCTTAGTTCTTTTTGGGCTGTAGTAAAACGGTATCCTTAGTTAATTTACTATAGCCCAAATTAACTATTAATACCGCTTGGGCTCAGGTAAATTAACTAAAATTAACTATTAATACCGTTTGGGCTTAAGTAAATTAACTAAAGATTCCCCTGCGAATGAATAGTTCATATAAACGGTGATACGATTCCCACAACCAAACTCATCACTCTCAGCAAACTCATCATGGCGGCCACTCTTCTTTGCTCCGATACTAGGTAACTAAGCGTATCAGAGATACGGCAAACCTACCTCCTTTTAGAATGATATTTGAAGATGTACTGGTTACGAGCGGTATATATCATCTGCCGTAGTTTTATCACAATACTACTCCGAAGTTGATACATCGTTTGATGTAGAAACTGATTGCTACTGTCGTCATCAAACCATACGGCGTGCATAAGCAATATCGTATCCTGCAATCGTCGCTGGTTGATAAAAAGAACTAATCTTTTAATTGTTCACCAATTTAATGCCACCGCTACCGCATTTGTTGCGCTTGTACTATGCTTCCATCGACTCGTCAACCTCAAATCGATTATCGATCGATAAATGATCATCATCAGGATCGACTCCATTTTGGAAAATTATTGGACATATAATTCTCCTACACGATATTCTATGATGGATATGCATTGAAGAGTGGCTGGTCTGGACAAGTATACCTCCTGTACTTTTGGTGTGCTGTTTATCATACGCCCGCCTCTCAATATTAAAGTAATTGTGGTGAATTGACAGCTCGCTCTACACCAACAATCATATCGAATAGGCAAAACAACAGCGATAATGCGGTAATCAACGAGTGTTATATTGTAAGATAGACCGCCGTATATAGTTTAGTGTGGTTATTAAGTATTGTGTGAGGTGAAATGGTTTATTGTGTATAAGTACACATGATATGCACAGGATAGATAATGCCGATATGATAAACAACAATATTACGGAAAAGTTATACATGGTTTTGGTATCAGATGTGCATAATACGAATCAATAGCCCAATATACTGCGGATATGAAATAGTAATAGACTGGTATGTATAATAGTCTTCGGAGCACAAATGCATACTGAATACAAACTGCCGAATATCAATGTCAATACACAAACCAAAAAAGAGCAAACACAATCAATACGCGAATGGTAGAATATCTTATCTGTATATTGTTATGTTGTTGAGCACAATATGATAACTATGTTACATGCATGTTAGAGCATAAAATAGAAAAGGATACACCAAAGTGCATAGTACTAATAGTATACTACATACTGCGTGATCGATAGCTCTACATTGCATATGAGAGGTACCCATTATCAATTGGTAGTCTACCTATACTTTTGATAAAGGTGCTTGGAGAAGGAGAAGAGAAGAGAAAGTGGGTGTAGTACATACTATGTTGAGGCTAGTCTTTTAAGTTCTGAACTAATTGTAGAAATTTTGAAATAACTTTGAACTCTCTCCCTTTTCTTCTTCTTTTTTCCTTCTTTTTCCTTTTTTTCCTTACGGCGCCTCCACCAGCATATTCCTTAAGCCTATTGATTGTACCTCTTTGAGCAAGTGTCTTTTATGGCTAAATGGGACATAGATACCATTATTGAGTGAATATTATTTAGCTGTCAGCTATGTAATACATAGGTAGCTCATAAATAACATATATATTGGTTACAATACTTTGTTTGGACTGTCAAGGTATTATTCTATTCACATTCATGTGCTTGTTGCATTCCTCAGCACATGTCCAAGATTTGTCTGCTTTATCATCAAGAGATGTACACTGTAGCTGGCAAAAAAGACCAGCAACCAAACGAGGGCCGACAATGTTAGTACACATGTGCATTCCATCTTCAGTTATAGCATTCCTTGTGCAAGCCTTACTATCATTTGGAACACTTTCCGAGCACACATGGGCAATAGATAAGCGATGGCTTTCAATCTCCTTTCCTAGCTTGTTAATTCCAAGAAGCTTTTTGTCCAAGTAGGAGGAATTGTTGGTGTCGAAGCCCAGAAGACGAGCGTTCTCTTGTATCATACTGCCACTCAACTCGGCATAATTAAGAACCAAGACTATTTGAACTCCTTCATCAGGGGGACTTCTATTCCATGTACGAGCAAAGTCTAACAATAGTTCATTTTTGTTCTTCATCTGTTCTCTCATCTCTCCTGTTAACACGTTATTGTTGTAGTCCAATGAAATTAAGACTCCAAACAGCTGGTGTGCCAGCTCAATTGTTTCTTGGAGAGTGTCATGTGTAACATCCTCCAGTTTAATCCACGAAGGGCTCGGTATTCTAAATACCATTACATCAAAGTCTCAAGACATTGAATGTTGTATTGTAAAGTATTCCTTTTTTGTCACTCCAATTCCAGTAATGTTTCGGCGTTGTGTCATTCGGCATCTTAGCTGTAGTGTTGGTAATGCGGTCCCGAAGATTGATTACAACTTCTTTGTGCCATCCTCGATTATAATTTGCTGGTGCCCAGTTGAATGAATCACGTTGCAACATTCCAGTAAACGCCAGCCAGCAATGGATCCATACTTTCCGTCGTTACTAAGGGGTGACGTGACATGTATCGATGGTTTTGGGTCTTTACCCATACCCAGTGGCATCTTTAATATCTTTGTATCTCCATCTCCTTGTAGAAGATCTTGCAGGTATGTTGAAATCTGTATTCCAACACTATCCCCCATAACTATTATTCGAGAGTTTGTCTTAATAGATGTTGTAAAGTTGAAGTACAGGTTGCATAGATGGATGTAAACTCTTTCTTTGCATAGATGGATGTAAACTCTTTCTTTGCTTATTATCATTCCTCTGTCCATTACAAGTCCAAGGTGTGAGTTCTCCCTCTTTACCAATAGATGTTCTTCTTCCTGCATCAATCTTAAACTCGAAGGACAAGTTCCTATTTCTTCTTTTTGTATTGTAAGTGTTGTCTAATACTTGTTCAGTAGGGATACTCGAATCGTCCTCACTATTATTACTAGTGTTTGGATTGCATGTTGTTATAATAATAAAGATATAGAACATCACGCTGTGCTCATTGCAATGGTGGCGGTGGATCGTCGTCGAAAATTCTTTTTCACATCCGGTTGCTCATCTATCTTCCATGATGAGTCGTTGCTATGTAATTGACGTGTAGATATATCACTCCGCTGTCTTTTCTCTACATCATCACGTATCTCAGTAATATTTATCTCAATTTCTTTTTTGTCAACTTGAATGCAAGTATGACGGCGTAGTATTAGGGATTTGTTCATGCTGATTAGTAGTGGATAAAGATCGGTAATCGTCGTCGAGTTATCTATTCATCCTACAGATTATAAAACCTGCCTACTCTAGCTCTTCACACCTCCTAATTTGATGCCAATCGTTGGTCTTGACGGCCGTTTCAAGGATATTGGTGGGAAGTTTGGAAGACCTAGCCCATGAGAGCTCTGCATCAAGCATGCACTATTATATTATGCATGCATGTAGCACTCCAATAGCTACTAGAGATAGGAGAGGATAGGAGTTTGACAACCCCTCTATCCCTAGATCAACAGAACTGATTCATACAATATAACAATAATATGTTACCAGCCAAGAAGGATACCCGCAGTCTCTTCGATCGCCGTACTAGTTCTAACTCTCAAGTTGTTGCAAGTCGAGATGATGATCAATCCAAAACTGACGAGAATGATAATCATAATTATCAGCAACGACACACTATATCGAGTAGTCAATCAACTCGATATCCTCTACCACCCCCCTCTAAACCACATTTTTTAGAGCAGCATCTACATAATAATTACACTAAGAAGATCGAAAACAAAGCACGGCTTGCTAGGATTATATTACACTTAGTGTTGGGCGGCATCATACTATACTCTCTTATCACATACCTTGATACTTCAACAAAATGAAAGAAGATGATCCGTGAGCGTGATGTAATATCTAGTGAATCAAACGTCGAGAGGAAAGAAGCTAGGGATATCATTAAAATTGAGTCGATTGATACTGGCAAAGGGGAGAAGTTACCTGTTGACATGCATTCATCTTCTCGAATAGATTTACACAGTAATCTCATACAAAGCCCAGAGATGGATGAACTTATTGCCATTGAAAACAAGTTATCTTATGAGAAAGTTTTGAGTACAGAACTCCGGGATGCTATTGCAATACTGCATACCAAGTTGTTTGCTCATGATGAGGATTATATTAATGAGTTTACAAATGATTGTAATTTCATACTCTTGTCAATGAAAACAGCCCAGGAAGACGTTGAGAATGTCAGGTGGATTTGCAGTAACAATTCATTGACCAAGGCCAACCTTGAACGGTATGGTGCAATACTACTAGAAGAGGAGGATGGATTTAGAAGTAGTGATGACTGGTGTGAACAAGTTCAGTGTTAAAGTTAAACATATACTTCTCATTATTTCGTCGCTGTTAATGAGTTGTCACCACATATCCATAGAATAAAATTGTCGGCATGATGAAGATATTCCCAGTAACGTGACACACTGTCTATGTCACGACTTGTCTTCTCACTCTCGGCCGGTAAATAGGCCATAGAAGTGAGTACATAATTACATTTCTCTGCAAACTCGTCATATCTACTGTTATGCACCTTAGGAAACACTTCTGTAGGCATAATTGCAATCGCTTTACGAATATCTGTAGCAGAAACGTTCTTATCAGATAACATTCGTGCAATTCCCATAAGATTGTCTTTCTCTGGGCCATTGTTAATCCAATGAGCTCGTTCTTTGGAAAGATACCAATCAAGATTAGCCTGGGTCAATGAGTTGTCACTGCAAATCCACTTGAAGTCTTCAGCATCTTCATAAACTTCCCTCATCGAAGTGAGTACGAAATTGCACTTATCTGTAAACTCGTCATATCTGTTCACTTTGGTATGCATAATTGCAATCGCTTTACGAAGATCTGTGTCTGTAGCCGAAACTTCCTTATCAGATAACATTTGTGAAATTTCCATAAGATCATCTATCTCTGGACCATTATTTATCCAATGAGCCCGTTCAAATTGAAACATGACATTATATGGTTTTGGTGTTCGATCGACATCTCTCTCTACTACTATCTTTGATTTGTCAGGTTCACGAAGCATCTTCCTTTTAATTCCATGGTTTATAATCAGATAGTACAGTATGATGCTTAAAGTCAAGAGTGATGCAACAATCCACACAAAATGCTTTGCTGTATCCTTGATCTTTTTATCACTATTATCACGCTCTACAAAATGAGACTTCGAAGTAGGGGGTAGATGATACCTAGATCGAGGGGTGCTAAAGCCTACTCGTTGATGATCAATATTAGTGGCATATTGCTCAACTTCATCTCGACTTGCTATAATTTGCGAATTGATCCTCTCTTCTGGACGGATACCACCGCTGCATTTGTTGACCTTTGAGTTCATCTTTCAATTGGATGCAAGCAGTGTATGTAGATTATGAAGTAGGGACGTATATTGACAGCTTAGTTTGCCTAAGGAGGGTGGGGGGAAGAAAGAAGTAATTTTTGTTATGGTATCCTTTCTGTGGATATTACAACTTAGATTCCCACCACCCCTTGTACCGCCTCTGTCTGTTGCATGTTGAGTACATACTAGCGTAGTGGACATGTTTCTCCTAACATAATAGTTATTACAAAACAGCAGTATACTGCAATAGAGAAAAGTCATTGCAATCGAGACCCAAAACTATCATACAAATCGCCATACATTATGACAAACAAAATGAAGACGAAGAATCAAGTTCATAACAGAGTTACTAACTTTAGCCTATATGAAGAGGAACGTGATCCAAATGAAAGTAGAAGAGCCAGCAACAAAGAATATGATCACCGAGAAGAAGATAAGAACTCAATTTTTGATAACAATCTTATATTGCAGAAGAATATCGACAGGGGATATAGGAGATACTGCTACAATCTTTCAACGAGGAGGAGGATGTTTATGGTGATTGGTACTCTAATCGGTATAATCATCTTCTTCTTCTTCAACCTACAGATACCGATTAATGACTATATTATCAATCAATATAATTTGACAAACGAAGAAGATTATCAGCTGCATAAACAACAACCATTTCGAATAGAAAAGAGAGGCGGTGCATTTTTAACTACTCATTCAGGGTGCAGAGTAGCCAAATGGATATATGATGCAGTAGATACACAAACCTCAAGTGAATGCAATAGAAGTGATATACGACAACTTACACATAAGAATATACCACTGATAGAAGATTATGATACGATATATGTCCCGTTTAATAAACAAGATGATTTTGTTGATATGGTATTAGATTATTTGGATGTCAAAGTCATATTAATTTCTGGTCAGTGGCAGAATGTACAACGTGCTAGTGATAATGCTATACAGCGAATATTATCAAGTGACAATGTGGTACATTGGTTCTGTCAAAACTTAAAGAAGTATGCCGGAGATGATCCACATCACAAGAAGATTAGTCCTTTTCCATATGGTCTAAAAGAATTGGGACATCAAGGCCCCGAACAGTTCAGTGCATACAAACGTATCTTCTTCGAACAATCACTCAATATCACTCAAGTAATAAGGACACTAATATACTCGTTGGATACATTTCAAAAGCAGAACCTAGTCGAAGACACATCCCCAGTGGGCCTAAATTATCTCCTGATAAGTTCTTTAAGAATATGCTAAATGCGCGATATATCTTTTCCCCAGATGGTGATAGACCAGATTGCTTTCGTCATTATGAAGCGATTGGCTTGGGAGTGGTACCGATTACTCAATTAGATGCACATCTATATCGACATTTAGAGAATGGGCCTGCAATATTCAATAACAGTGATTGGAATGTTGATTCTTTAGAACGAACGTTGCAGTCAAGACCCACAGTAAACCGAAATCTAGTGTTTGAGGACTATTGGATGAGTTGGTGTGATCACATTGTTGGTACAAATTTGAGATGGAATACTGAGCTTGTAAGAGATACAAATATCGAATATGCCCAGGATTTGTTCACTTCATACTTGATTGATGATGTTAATCTAGATTGATGCCCTTTAGTATGTCGTAATAATGGTGTGAAAAAGGCGGTATAACCAAATAGAAATGAGTCTGCTCCACGTGCCTTTAACAACGAAAACATTGCTAGTAGTAACTTGAGTCGTAAGAGAATTCATCTCTTTGAACTAATAGAACTCGTCTTATTCTTACACTTCTAGACATGAAATACCCACT